>OBXZ01000506.1_pt1 | contig 38285 bp, 34 predicted proteins | sample 1538171 | NCBI WGS metagenome assembly OBXZ01 (sample SAMEA2580161, study PRJEB22360) | human gut metagenome | biome: human gut; feature: human-associated habitat; material: faeces | place: Denmark | collected 2008/2010
GCCTGTTGATAAGGTCATTGTAAAACCCAAATGTCCGCGAAATGTTACAGCGGCCAAAAAATTTCATTGAAAATCGGGGTGAAATGTTACAACACTCGGACATTTCAAAAATTCTTATGACAATTCCCGTATTTGATCTACCAGAGATTGTTTTTTTATCTGCCGAATTGCCAAATACGAGAAAAGCATTTGGACGGCAAGCATCAGTATAAAATAACTGAACATTTCAACTGTCGGAAAATGATAGCTTACTTTTCCAAAAATACTCATTGCACTAAAGACGGTGCAGAGAAGATACCCGATAAGAGTTCCGCATGATATGGAAAGAAGAAGCACCCCTAATGTATAGAACAAGCCCTCTATCAATAACATTTTTGAAAGCTGTTTACTGCTCAAACCAACCGCTTGCAAAACACCCAGTTCTCGCTTCCGGGTCAAGATGTTTGTTATCAGTGTGTTTAGCAGATTGATAATGCCAAAAACCCCGATAAACATAACAAAAATGTAGACTGGCATACGATAGTTCAATAGTTTTTCGTTGTATGCCTCTACCCAATCATTCAAGGTACTAACATAGAGGCTGGAAGTCGGTGGAATTATCTTTTGGATTTCATCTTTTGCGGCTGCCCATTTACTGTCATCTGTATCTACAATAAATTGATAATTGAGGTTTTCAATAGGAACGATCTTTGACAGCATTTCTAAAGGAATAAATAGCGTATCATATCCGCCATACGGGATATTAGCGTCCACAATTCCCATTACTTTTACTTCCAATGTTTGTCCGCCAACTTCAATCAGAAGTTCGTCCCCAATCGCTGCATCCCACCCAAAAGTTTCTTTCCACTGTGGGCCATTTTCAATAATAATGCCATTGTTTTTAAGTAGTTCCTGCAAATCTGCTGTACCATCAATCAAATATTGCTCAATCAATTTTTGAGAGCTTCGTGTATATGCGTCTGAAACAATCGGTTCAATATCTCCCGTTGGCATACGAACATTCAAAACGGTGCCTTGGTATTCTTTTATTTCTTCCACACCATCTATGTCCAAAATGGATTCTCTAAAATCTTCTGTAAGCAGATTCGATTTTTGGAGTTCTGAATATTGTTCGCTGTTATGTGCCTGTGGCCCGTAATCGCCTAATTCAAGGCGAATTTCTCCGTAAGGAAAACTCCTACGCGCCATCGCTAAAGGATCAATGGAATTAAAATATGCAGAGCTTGCCATCAGCAAAATTCCACATACCCCTAACGACAGAATCGTTAAGGCGGTTTTCTTTCTGTTCCTTGCAAAATTAAGAAAAGCTAAGTTTTTTGCGGATAGAGAACGATGTAACACTTTTGTACTGTTGGACATTACATCATTATTGCTCGCCATATAACGGACTGCTTCAATAGGCGTAACATGAGCAGCAATCTTGGCTGGCTTAATTACAGCAATCATAACGCATAAATACACAAACAGAGCTGTGACAGCGGCAATTACAAATACCATTAAAGTGTTCCAGCCTTGCGGGACAAGGACATATCCCGCTATTGCACCGGCTAATATTCCAATCGGAATACCAATTTTGGAAAGATGAAATCCCTCTCTAAAAACGATTCTTTTCATCTGTTTTCCAGTTGCCCCTATTGTCCGCAGTTTTCCATATTCTTTTGTTTTTCTGGCTATGGACACATAGAACAGACTGTAAATAACAAGGGTACACGCCAAAGCGATAATAAGACTGATAAATGCTATTACAGTGATATATTGACTGCTTCTCTGTTCAATGAGAGAAAAATAATATGTTGAAAACTGCATTTGCTCCGGCTGTATTTTCAATTCTCTGCACAATGTTGATAATTCAGCTTGTATAGCAGCCTTAGACCAACCATCAGATTCATTCAAACGGATATAAGCGGAGTATGCCGGTTCGCTGAGCTTGTTTTCAATATAGGACTGCGACACGAATACGGAATAATTTGAATTTTCGACAGGCAAAATACCACATAAGGTATAATCTTTTTCTCCATCTCCCAGATTTAACGATATAATATCGCCCACGGATTTGGACAATCCAGCTCTATCAAGAAACGCCTTTGTGATAGCAATTTCATTTGTAGATTTGGGCAATTCCCCCTCCAAATCAGGATATTTTGCTAATTTCATTAGTGTTTCATCCATTGAACGGACGGTTAATTTGTAGTCCCCATAAGATACTAAACCCAATAAATGACTTACACCCACTTGAACCCTACTGTCATTTACTAATTTTGTAATGGTATCATTATCGACTTCATTGATAATTGCTTGATAACGCCCAGCTGCATCATTTAATGATTTTCGCTGCGAAGCAAAAAAATACAAGGTCGTTGTCATTATCAAGCAGGTAGCTAAGGCAATCGTAATGATAATGAGGATGTTTCTACTTTTATCTGCTTTTAAGTTTCGTTTTGCCAACTTTTTTGTAATGGCGCTTGTATCGTTCTCAAAAGGCCATGTCATAGTTGTATCACCTCCATATTTGATAAGGCCATTGTAAAACCCAAATGTCCGCGAAATGTTACAGCGGCTAAAAAATTTCATTGAAAATCGGGGTGAAATGTTACAACGCTCGGACATTTCAAAAAAAATTTACGGTGGGCAGCCGGAAATGGCCGTCCGCCGCGTTCTATTTTGTAGGCAGCATAATGGAAAATTCCGAACCCTTGCCCGGCTCCGAAAACACTTTGATATAGCCGCCCTGCCGCGTTACGATCTCGCGGGCCAGATACAGGCCAATGCCCACGCCCTGCTGTTCGTGTACTTCTTCCTCACGATAGAAGCGCCGGAAGATGGCAGCCTGATTGCTTTCGGAAATGCCCTTGCCGGTGTCGGTCACTTTGATCTCCACATACATTTCCCACAGCACCACCGACACAGCGATTTTCCCGCCTGCCGGGGTGTACTTCACCGCATTGTCCAGCAGGTTAAAGAGGGCTTCGGATGTCCACTTGCTGTCATGGAAAACGGTCAAATCCTCCGGGCAGTCCACGGACACAGCGATTTCCTTTTTCTCCGCTGCATACACAATCCCACTCATGGCCTGCGCCACGGTATCAAAGAGGCGACCCGGTTTCTTATCCAACTGGATCACGCCCGTTTCCAGCCGGGAGGTTTTCACAAGGGCCTGAAAGAGAAAGTCCAGCTTATCCGTCTGGCTGCGGATTCCCCGGATAAAGTCGGTGCGCTCCGCCTCGGTCATGGGCTTTTTCAGCAGGGTGTCCGTCGCCATTTTCAGATTGCTTACCGGCGTTTTCACCTGATGGGAAATATCCGATACAAGGGTCTGTAACTCCTGCCGTTCCTCGTCCACCCGGCGACGGTTCTCCTGCATGATCTGGTAAAGCCTTGCCAGCCGGTGTCCGATTCTGGCAAGCTGGGTTTCGCTGTCCTCTGGCCGCTGGGGCGCTTCATTCCCGGCGATCATGTGGTCTAAGGTCTGGCACAGGTCAGCGGTAAACTGCGACAGCCGCTTTCCAAACGCCTGCGTTAGTACAAAAATCCCCACAAGGGCGCACAGCAGCAGCGCCCCGCCTGTCAGCAGCACCGCAATCTGTTTTGTCACAAGAAACAGGGCTATGGTGATTCCGGACATGGAGAGGACAAGCCCCATTGCCACCCGGCCAAACAGCCGCTTTACCGAGAGGTTCTTAACCTTCATTTTGCCTCGCCTCCCGTCCATTGATAGCCCATGCCGTAAACGGTCTTGATGTAGGGCGCACCGCCGTCGGATTCGATCTTGCTGCGAATCCGGCTGATGGAGGTTGTCAGGGTGTGTTCGTCCACAAACCTCTCGTCTATATCCCACAGCTTTTCCAAAAGCTGCCCACGGGTCAGCACTTGCCGGGGATTTTTGCGGAACAGGTTCAGCATTTTGTACTCCATCGGGGATAGGGTCAGGGGCTTGCCATTTAGGGAAGCCGTCTGCTCCGAGAAGTCCAGAAACAGCCGCCCGTCGTCGTAAATGTCCTTGGCCGGTTTGTGGTGTTCCAGCATGGCGAACATGGCTTTGATTTTCCGCTGCAAGGCCCCGATCACAAAGGGCTTTGTGATGTAGTCCACCGCGCCCACCTCATAGCCCCGTATCTGGTCGCTCTCCTGATCGTTGGCGGTCAGGAATATTACGATGGTGTCCGGGTGCTGGGGCTTTATCAGCTTGCACAGCTCAAAACCGTTCCCATCTGGCAGGTTAATGTCCAACAGCACTAAATCAAATTCCCGCTGGCGGATGGCGTCGGCTGCGGTTCTGGCATTTAGAGTAGAAGTCACGCCGTAGCCGTCTGCGGTCAGGTTATAGGCTAACATCTTATTCAAAAAACTGTCGTCCTCGACAATTAAAATCTGCTTCATATCCTCACTTCCTTTGCTTTTTGCAGATAGTATAACAGGCAAATGTCCGAGAATTGTTACAAGGACAAATATATTTATCATTTTACAGCTTTTTTCTGTGTACTGCAATTTTATAAAAGAAAGGACAGCAGTATCATCAAATTGCTGTCCTTGCGGTTTATTATAGCTGGTAGTGTATAAGCGTGGGTTCATCATATTTGGTGTGGTATCTTTAACTATGGGAAACTCCCCGTTCCCGCTTGCTGACGGCCTTGTCGGACACGTACAGCGTCGCGGCAAGCTCCTTCTGGGTCATCCCCTTTTCTCTGCGCAGCTGTGCCAGAAAGCGGCCAAATGCGGCCTTATCCAGTTCGTACATATCTTCTGCCTCCTTGCGGGCGTCTGCCGCCCCTTTTCTGGCCTTATTATACCGGGCCGCACCCTCCCGCGCAACCGACGGGCGGTAGAATCATCGTCCCTTCGTTTCTTTTATGAAAAAACGCCGCACAGTTTCCCGTGCGGCGCTTTGCCGTTCTATATCGATCGTCCGAAAGGCCGAGCAACCCGATAAAATAGCCTTTCATGCCCCGGCAGAGGGCCTGCTCGATCAGGCCCGCCCGCCGAAATAAGTCAGGTTCAGGACTCGAAGACCTTCCTGACCGCCGGGCTTGCCTCGATGATGCGGACCAGCAGAACGCCCAGCACGGTGCAGCTGATGAGCTCACCGATGCCCACGGAGATGCCGTTGGTGACGCAGGCCAGCCAGAGGGGTGCACTGGAAGAGGGGTCCGGGAACATCACCGCGATCTCGATGCCGATGATGACGGCATTGAAGACCACCGGAGGCAGCGAGGCCGCAAGGGCCAGACCCTTGAAGCGGATGTTCCGCAGCTTGTAGGTCACGAGGCAGGCCAGCAGGGTGGCCAGAGTGCCGAAGATGACGTCCACGATGGTGGAGCCCAGCAGGTTTGCCAGGAAGCAGCCCAGCACTACGCCGAAAATGTACTCGGCACCGAACACGGGCAGCAGGCAGAGCGCCTCGGCCACACGCACCTGCACAGCGCCGTAAGAGAACGGCTGCAGTGCCATGCAGAGCACGACGTAAAGGGCTGCGACCATGCCGCAGCGGGCCAGTTTACGGACGGAAAGGTTCTGATTTTTCATCGTATAACTCCAGCGGTTTGATTTTGACCGCGCGGGGACCGCCAGCCCCCGTGGGTTTGGCCCGGCATGGTTCGAGACACGCCGGGGAGCCTAAAATCCTAAGTTGCTCTTTAAGGAGCCGTACCCGCAGGCACAGCGTAAAAAATTATACCATAGTTTGGGCCGGAATGCAACGGCGATACGAAAAAAGACTGCCGCACAGCAGCAGTCTTTCCGTGATATGCTCAGTCTCGGGCCTTGCCCACATAGACCAGCGCAAGGGTGTCGGGGCCGGTGTTGGCCGAGACGACGCCGCCCAGATTGAAGGTAGTGAGCGGAGCCTTGCCGAAGGCTTTGCGGCAGGCTTTTTCCAGCTCAGCGGCCTGGGGGATGGAGGTGTGGCCGATCATATAATCGAAGTCCTCCACGCCCTCGGTGCGCTTTTTGCACAGGTCGATCATGGCGGGGATGACCTTGTCGTCGCCGCGCACCTTGCTCTCCACCCTGGTCTTGCCGTCGATAAGGGTGATGATGGGGCGGATGCCCATCAGCTCGCCCATGACCGCGGCGGCGGCAGAGATGCGGCCGCTCTTCTTCATCTGCTTGAGGCTGTAGGGTCCGAGGATGATCTCCATCTTGTTCATCTGGGTCTCAAACTCGCTGATGACGTGGCGGAGCTCCGCGCCATTCTGCAGCTTGCGGGCCATCTCGCACAGATACCAGCCGAACACCATCGAGTAGGTGTGGGGGTCGAGCAGATGGATGTTCAGGTGGTGTTCCGGGCGCTCCTCCCGCAGCATCCCCTGGGCCATGACGGCGTTGTTGTAGGTGGAAGAGCCGGAGCGGTTGATGGGGACATGGATGACATCGGTGTAGCCCTCGTCCACATACTGGCAGTATTTCTCACAGAACTGGATGGGGGTGATGGCAGCCGTGGAGGGGATGCCCTTGGCGGCGCGCATCTTGTCGTAGAACTCCTCGGGGGTGTACTTTTCACGCTCCACGATGTCTTCGTCGTCCAGCAGGATGTGGAAGCCCATAATGTCGATGCCGTATTTCTCGGCCAGCTCCTGCGGGATGTCGCAGGAGGAGTCGGTCAAAATCGCAATTTTGCTCATAGTGTTCCTCATTTCCATTCGTAGTCTCGCAGGCGGCCGTGGTCCAGCAGCTCCGGGAAGTCCCACTGGCGCAGTACCTCGTATACGCCCACGGCGACGCTGTTGGACAGGTTCAGGCTGCGGCAGGTGTCCCGCATGGGCATCCGGATGCAGTGCTCCTGATCGGCTGCCAGCAGCGCCTCCGGCAGACCGGCATCTTCCCGCCCGAACACGAGGTAAGCCCCGTCCGGGTAGGCGACGTCGGTGTAGCGCTGGGGCGCTTTGGTCGTAAAGTAGTAGAAAGGCCCATCGTTCTTTGAGAAGAAGTCATCCAGACTGTCGTAGTAGCTGATGTCCAGATAGTGCCAGTAATCCAGCCCGGCGTGCTTGAGCTTCTTATCGTCGATGGCAAAGCCCATCGGCCCCACCAGATGGAGGCGGCAGGCCGTGCAGGCACAGGTGCGGGCCACATTGCCGGTGTTCTGAGGGATGCGCGGCTCCACCAGAACGATGTTCAGGGTCGGTTTTTCACTCATCGCTGTTTACTCCTCCCCCATCGGACACAGGCGGGGCAGCAGCGGCTCAAACCAGACGCCGAAGCGGGTGTCCTGGTCGCAGGGCGTTTTCTGGATGGCCAGCGCCACGAACTCTGCCGCGTTGTCTGCCGCCGCGCTCAGGGCGTTGCCCTGGATGAGCGAGCCGATGAGCACCGCACCGTAGAGGTCGCCCGTACCGGGAAAGCTGCGGGCAATATGCAGCTTCTTGACCACGAAGCGGTCGCGGCCTGCACCGGCGCAGGCGATGTACTTGTCCAGCTGCAGGCCGGTGACCACCACGTTGGGGGTCAGCGACGCCGCCAGCTCGTCGGCCAGCGCCCGGGCGCTTTCCTCGTCCAGCTGGGCGGGCAGCTCTTTTTCCAGCAGCAGGCAGGCCTCGGTGGCGTTGGGCAGGATGAGGTCGGCCCGGCAGCAGAGCTGCCGCATCCGGTCGATGAAGGCCGGGGTCACGGTAGAGTAAGCCTTGCCGTTATCGCCCATCACGGGGTCTACCACCTTATAGGCCGAGGGCCAGAGGTCAAAGGCCATTTCGGCCAGCGCGGCCTGCTCCTCGCCTCCGAGGTAGCCGGTGTAAATGCAGTCGAAGCTCAGCCCCAGCTCCCGGTAATGTTCCAGTGCGGCCTCGCCGTAGGCGCAGCCGTCCAGACGGGCCGGTGTCCCGAAGCCGCCAGTGTGGGTGGAGAGCACCACCGTGGGCAGTGCCACCGGCTGGATGCCCATGACGCTGAGCACCGGCAGGATGACCGCCAGACTGCAGCGCCCCACACCGGAAAGGTCATGAATGCAGAGAACTTTTTTCGGTTCCGTTATCTTCAGCAAAAAAGAAGCCTCCTTCGCAGAATATGCCTTTTCCCATAAACCAAGCCGGCCCATAACCGGCCCAGTTTATCAGCATATGATACAGTATACCACATTTTCCTGCACAAAAAAAGCGTATAGTGAATCCTTTGGCGGAAATACTATCCTCGCAGCCCAAAAATTTTGATTCGAAGGGAGTGCCTCCTATGAAAAACGAACACACAAGCTCCACCGCCCCGCTCCTGATCGGCATGGCCGCCGGTGCCGCACTGGGTGCCGCCGGCGTCATGGCCACCAACACGAGCCAGCGCCAGATGCGCCGCACCGCCCGCAAGATCGCCAAGGGTGCCGAGCACGCCGTGAGCCAGCTGGACAAGATGGTGGGCGACTTCGTGGAGCACAAGATGGAGGGCTGACGGCCCCCGCATCGCGCAGAAAGGCCGGGACAGAGGGTTCTCCCCTGCCCCGGCCTTTTGTTGCAGCAAAAAAGCCAGCAGATAAATCTGCTGGCTCTTGGTCCGAGTGGCGAGAATCGAACTCACGGCCTCTTGAACCCCATTGTGCTTCTATCGAGAACACAATGTACGATCCGATACTGTCTGGACTCAGCATCGTTAAATTTCAAATGTATTATATCGTTCTGTTTCATTTTCCAACTTGGGTATACTCCTGTTGTGTCCGACATGAAGAAAATCGTTCAGAAAACTGCCGCATCGTCTTTCCCCCAATGGGCGTTAGCCGTATGGGATATGGACACTGCAACATTATATATGGTCAAATACGACAGAAGTCATTGATTTTCTTTGTTTATCTGTGATACCATTCGTTACAAGACCAACGGCGTTGCTCTCTTCGCTTATGGTTGAGACTCCGGCACTCAAAGAAACTTTCCGAAAAACACAACGAGGTGACCATTTTTGAAACGTCGAACTTTTCTTGTCTGCGCCGCTGCACTCTTTTGCGGTGCGCTTCTGGCAGGAGGCTGCACTCAAAAAGCTTCTCAGCCCGTCCTTCAGCAGATTGAATACTCCAATTTGGCAGATTCGGATACACAGGCTCTTCTTTCCAAACTTTTGCAGGATGCCGGCGTATCCGACCTGCGGATACGGACCTTCTTCGATCATGTGCAAAAGTTCAACAATGCTGTGGACCCGGCATGGCTCACCACAGGGTTTGAAAACGCCAAGCCTTTGGATCTGAAATACGATCCTTACTCCATGCAGGACGCATGGACAGAAAAATACGATACCTTCCCCGGCTGGAACTGTCGGATCACCGCTTGTGGGTTATTCGGTGATTTTATCACTGTCACGGGCAAGGCAGACCTTGATTCAGCCGAGGACACCCTGTTTATGGACTATGAAACACTGGATTCTGACCCAGAATCCCTTTGCGGCGATGAACGGCAAAAATTTGATGCGCTGTTCGCCCCGGTTAAAACCACCAATACGACCGATATTTCTACCCATTTGAAAACGATTCAACAGGAATGGAAGAAACGCGGTCTCTCCTTCGTGGACGATGATAAGATCCGTCTTGTCTCCGTAGTCCTGCACGATCAGTTCTCTGAAACGGACAATTCTCTTATGATCGGTCATGTCGGCGTTATGCTTCCCACATCGGATGCAGTATATTTCGTTGAAAAGGTCGCTTTTCAGGAGCCGTATCGCTTGTTGAAGTTCAAAGATCGAACCGAGTTGAGCGATTATCTGATGCTGAAATACGACAACTCGTGGGGACAGGATACTGCCCACACCTTTATTATGGAAAATTCAGACCTGATGGACGGCTGGCGCATATTGGACACAGCGGACTGAAATCTGAAATCTCTTCAATGCCAAAGAGCAGGGGCATATCTTCGCCTTTGCTCTTTTCCTTTTGCACTCTGTCCCGGTATCTCTACCACAGCTTTCAACATTGTCAACTGGTTTTCACGCCGTTCTTTACAGTTTTTTCACATCGGCAGCTTATCTTTTTGCATTTCAGTCAAACACTTCGATTTTGTGCATATTTTGTTGTATCTTGTCCATGATGAATCTGAAAGAGAATCTGCCACCGCCTCATGTGAAACATGGGCGGTATTAACTAACAATTTCAAAGAAGCCGCAAAAATCATTGCCGCCTTGTTGAACAGCAAACAAAAGCGGTGACTTTCCGTATTGTGGAAAGTCACCGCTTTCTCTTATGCTGTGCAGTGGTCGTTCACTGCACAGATTGATAAGAAGGAGAACTTAAATTTCATACCATCTGATCTCGTTGGCATCCAGATGCAGAGCAAAGCTGCTGCCGTCTGTGGTGTAAACGGTGGTGTCCTGCGGCTCGTACGTGTTGTTCACCACACAATACTTGCCGTTCTTGACGTAGGCGTGAACTTCTACATTATAATTGGAGCTGAACCATGTATGCAGTTCCTCCTCGCTGTGGGCACTCCACAGGATAGCGCGGTAAAGGGTGCGGCTGTTGGCAAAGCTGTAAGGCACACCGCTGATGTACACGGCACGACCCTTGCCGAAGTCGTGTGCCGCCATCTGCACTTCTTTGTTTCGCTGCACCAGCACTTCGGTGCCTTCCAGCGCATAAATATTCTTCTTGCCCTCGCCAAAGTCGATGGGCCGGTCGGCATCCTGCAGAATGAAATGGTCCGGGTGTTCTTCCCAGTTGTACTTGTCGTAGTTGAGGGTGAAGCCGTTTTCTTCCTCCACGCCCAGCACGCTGGCAAGCTGGAGAATGTGGCCCTGATACGGGTGACCGGAAGGCTCACCCACGCCGATAAAGCCGCCGCCGTTCCAGACGAACTTGCGGATAGCGGAGGAGATCTCCGGGTCTTCCCACCAGATGCCGCCGGTGTGTGCGGTGTCGGCATCGCCGACATTGATAATGACATCCAACGAATCCAGCAGATGCGGGTCGTTCTTGATATCCTCAAAGCTGATAAACTTCACATCAAAGGGCGCACCGGACAGCATCTCAATGACACCGGCATAGCTATAGTTCTGCTTGTAATAGAGGGCGTGATGCACCATGTGACAGCCCCAAGCCCGCATTTTACCCCAACAGTTCAGCACGGCCACTCGCTTGACACAGTAGGGTGTGGTGTCCTTGATGTTCTCGTACAGTTCGCGGAACTCATTGCAGACGCTCTCCACGTAGTCCACGAACTCCGGGAACTGCAAGGCCAGTTTCAGATAGCCGCCATAGCCGATGCGGTCGATGGGCTTGCGCAGGATAGCGCGGCGGGCTGTAACCCAGTTCTCCTTGGCTTCCCGCACCGGGTCGCCGCCCTCGTGGAAGGTGTCGGGGAAGAAGTACGGCAGGAAACGGCCCTCGGTGTACTTCACGCCCTCAATGTCAGAGATCAGGCGCAGGGTGGAGCCATTGCCCACGCTGCCCACTACGGCATCCAGTCCGATGGTCTTGAACTCCGGCATGAAAGGTTCGGTGCCGATCCAGTGATCGCCGAGGAACATCATGGCTTCGCACCCGCACGCGTGAGTGATGTCCACCATCTCCTTGGCAAGCTTTGCCACCTCGCGGCGCTGGAAGGCCTGAAAATCCCGAAATTCCTTGCTGGGCACCCGGTACTGGTTGTTATAGTAGCCCTGATCGATGATGTACTCCGGGCGGAACTTGTAGCCCACCTCCTGCTCAAACTGGTTGAGGATATAAGGGCTGACCGAAGCAGAGTATCCATACCAGTCCACGAACTTCTCCCGCTTCAGCTCGTCGAAGATCAGGGTGAACTGGTGGAAGAAGGTGGTGTAGCGGATGACGTTAACATAGGGGTGCTCTGCAATGAACTTGCGCAGGCGCTCCATGGAATACTTGTGGGTCTTGGGCTGACGCACGTCAAAGGTGATCTGGTGCTCAAAATTCGTCCAGCCGTTGGTGGTAGCGTTGTACATATGCACCGGGTCCCAGATGAGGTAAGCCAGAAAACTGACGGTATACTCATGGAATGGTACGGCCTGTACGGTCACACTGCCGTCGGCGTAGCTCCACTGCTCCGGCGGCACGGGCTGACCGGTGGTTCGATCCATGACCTCCCACCAGCGGGTGATGTCGTCGTTGGTGTTCACCTGCATCAGCTCCGGGCTGATGCCCTTCATCAGCGGGATGGTCACGGTGTCGCCGGGGGCGGTGTAAAAGCCGGTCATGATGTAGCACTGCTGTACCTCGTCCGGGTTTGCCTTTGCCCATGCATTGTCCTTGCGGGTGGTATAGTAGGTGGAGTAGATCTTGGCGTCCGCATCCTTGAGCTGCTGTGGGAAGTCGGTGCCGTCGCAGTCGCGGATGGCATCAGCACCCCACTTTTTTAAGATCTCCAGCGTTTCGGGCACAACGTCTAGGTCTGTGGGAATGGTCACGCGCCCGGACTTTCTTGTTTCGTCCATAGGGATTCTCCTTTACCTCTCTCTTATCCTTAATCCTGATAGGTCGCATTATAAATGGCCAGAACAGCCAGCAGCAGCGCTATGCCCACCAGCATGATGCCAAGTCCTGCCAGCTGCCCGGTCATTTTCCAGCCGGACACCACCAGCACCAGTGCCAGTACGAACAGCACCAGCATCAGGAGCATGCGCAGGGCGGGATGGCTTTTCCAATATGCTTTCATCGTCTGTCACCTTAACCTTTCAGGCCGCCCACGGTCATGCCCTGCGTCAGCTGCCGCTGCACGCAGATGTACAAGATCAGGGTGGGCAGCATCACCAGCACAAGGCCTGCGTACATGGTACCGTACTGGGCGGCGCTCTGCTGCGCCTGCATCAGGTTCAAAAGACCTACCGGCAGGGTGCGGGGTGCCTTGGTGGAGCTCATCAGGGTCATGGAGATGATATACTCGTTCCAGAAGGACAGGAAGTTGAACAGGATAATGGTGATGATGGAGGGCTTTGCCATGGGGAAGATGATGCGGGTCATGGTGGAAAAATAGCTTGCGCCGTCGATATAGGCGGCCTCCTCAAAATCGTGGGGCAGGGTGGCAAAGTAGCCCGACAGCAGGTAGATGGTAAAGGGCAGCGCGGTGGCGGCGTATACCACCGCCAGCACCACCAGATTGTTCAGCAGAAAGCTGCTGCCGAAATGGCCTTTTAGCCACACATCGCTGTCCCGCAGCATCAAAAAGATGGGCACCACGATGTAGTTCACGTTGATGAACAGGCCCGCCATGAACAGGGTGTTCAGTACCTTGCACCCCTTGAAGCGGAAGCGGGACAGGCAGTAGGCGGCGGGCAGGGCAACGACCAGCAGCAGTGCCAGCGCCAGCGCGGTGACGATGACCGAGTTGAGCATATATTCGCCCATTTTCGCGCCGTTCCATGCGTTGACGAAGTTCTGCCAGTAGAACCCGGCGGGCAGTGCCCAGGGGTTGCCGTAGAACTCCGCATTCTGCTTGATGGAGGCCATGAACACCCATGCCACCGGCACGATGATGGTAACGGCCAGCAGAACCAGCACAAAATAGATGAAAAACTTGTACAGACCTTCCGCAGAGCGGGAAGATTTTTCGGTGGTATTCTGCATCTTCTTCCCTCCTTAAAATTCCAGCGTATCGCGGCTTGTGACCTTGTTGACACAGGCGGACAGGGCAAACGAGAACAGGAAGATTACCACGCCGATGGCCATACTGTAACCATACAGGCCAGCGTCTTTCTGGCTGTACATATAGCTCAGCGCCACATCCGATGCGCCGTTGGGCCCGCCGCTGGTCATGGCCTTGACGAAGAGGAAGGCCATGTTGATGGTGGAGATGATAAAGAAGGTGAGGGTGGTGCGGATATTCGTCCAGATGAGGGGGATGGTGATCTGGAAGAACTGGGTCAGCCGCCCGGCACCGTCCAGATTGGCGCTCTCGTACAGGCTGATGGGCACGGCAGACATGGAGGCCATGTACATGACCATGTAGTAGCCGATGGCCTGCCACACCATGGCAATGATGATGGAGGGGATGACCAGCTTTTCGCCCTTCCACAGGATGGGGTCGCTCATGCTGCGGAACAGGCCGATGATGCTGTTCAGCATGCCGTTTTCCGGCTTATAGATGGCAGAGAAGATGCCGGAGATGACGACCACCGACAGGATGTTGGGGATGTAGAAGATGATGCGGAAAAAGTTCTGGCCTTTGATCTTCTCCCGGGTGAGGATGGCGGCAAATACCAGTGCAAAGGCGAAGGTGATCAGGGTGACCGTTACCACCAGCAGGATCATATTCTGCATGGAGCGGATGAACTGGGCGTCCTGCAGCAGATGCTGGAAGTTTTTAAGCCCCACAAAGGTCTCGTTGGGAGAATAGGCACCCCGCTCATACAAACTCATGCGGAACACGTTGAGGGTGGGCAGGATCATAAAGAGGAAAAACAGGATGGTAGCCGGTGCCACACAGAGGAATACGAACCGTTTGCGGCTTTTATCCGTTCTCATAGGGGATTGACCGCTCCTTTCTTGATGGTGCTGTACAGCCCAAAAAAGCGGAGGCGGTAAAAACCGCCCCCGCTGGGCAGGGCTTAATTACTCGATGATGTTGGCGCGCATCTGGTCGCTGGCGGACTTGATGCCATCGATCCACTGCTGCTCGGTCATGCTGCCGGAGACCAGCGAGTTGACGGGATCGAAGAACACGGTGCGGACTTCCACGCCGGGGATGGCGCTGAAGGCTGCAAAGTTGCCCATAGCTGCCTTTGCGCCGTTATCATAGATGGAGTAGAACATCTTGTTGTCGCCGTCCAGATCATCGGCAATGCCCAGCACAGGCTGGATCGCACCGCTCTCGGCGAACAGCTTGCAGGCTTCGTCGCTGTACAGGTACGCCACGAACTGCTTGGCTGCATCCAGATGCTCAGCACCCGCCGGGATCCATGCCTGCTCGAACCAGGTGTAGCTGTAGCTGTCGCCGCCGGCCTTGACAGCGGGCAGAGCGGTCATGCCCCACTCAAAGCCGTCTGCACGGGGTGCTTCGGCCATCTCGCCCACGATCCAGGTGCCGTTGGGCATGAACAGGGCCTTGTTGTCCAGCACCAGCTGCTGGTTCTGGGTAAAGTCCTGATCGTTGGCCTGTGCGGGGGTGATGGGGTTGGTGTAGGAAGCCAGCTTTGCCACGATATCAAAGCAGGTCTTTGCCTCGGGGGTGTCCCAGATGCCTTCTTCGTAGTGGGTAGCCTTGTTGAAGAAGTCGGGGCCACCTGCGGCGTACATCAGCGCATAGAAGAAGGCGTCGAAGTAGCCGGTGGTGGGGTAGGTGAACAGGTAGGTGCCCTCAGCGGCAGCCTTGTCGCCCAGTGCCCACATCTCGTCCCAGGTCTTGGGCACGTCCCAGCCCTTTTCCTTCAGGAAACCGGCGTTGTAGAACAGGCCGCAGGGGCTGTAGAACATGGGAGCCAGATAGGTTTTGCCGTCGCCGTAGGGGTTGGTCAGGGAAGTGTCGGTAAAGCCGCCGGCGATCTTCTCGCTCACCTTCTTGCTCTCGCCGGGCACGGTCATGCTCAGCACATCGGTGATGTCGGCGATCAGGTTGCCCTTGATGAACTGCTCGGTCAGAGCAGCTTCACGGCCGGTGGCCAGATGGACCACGTCGGGGTAGTCGCCGCCCTGCATGGAGGGGCCGATGACGTCCTCCAGCTTTTTGTCGGTGGTCAGGTCCACCTTGATGCCGGTCTGGGCGGTAAAGGCCTCGGCGACCTTTTTCCACATCTCAGCGCCGTAGCCGGTCTCGATGGCAGCAACCTTGATGGTGACGTCCGCAGCCACTGCGGAAGAAGTAGCGGCAGAAGATGCCGTGCTGGACGCGGTGGAGCTGGCAGCACCACCACAGGCAGCCAGACTCAGTGCAGCGGCACCCACGCCGGCCGCTTTCAGAAAATTGCGACGAGAAATGCGTTTCATAGTGTATCCTCCATCATAAGATTCCGTTCAAAACACAGCCGGGGCAAACAGGCTTCGTCCGAGAGGGCTGTGGTTTTTTCTGGTTCCAATATAGAGGTTTTTACGGTTCGCAACAAGGTCTTTGTTGTTTCGTTTTTTAGAAATATTGCTTTTTGGGAAATTCTTTCGGCAAAAGCACTAAAATTGGTCGGAGTGTTTTGGAATATTTCCCCAGCTGTAACCGATTTGACATATTTTCGCATGCCATCAAAGGCAAAAGTATTGATCCTATCCAAAAATCAGGGCTTGCGTTTTTTCTTCATTGCCTCTATAATAAGAAAAAACGTACGAAGCAATGCATCGTTTTTGGGCTTGCATTTTTAGTATCTTGCTTTTATTTTTATGTTTTTTGTTCTTCGCCTCAAAAGGAGCCATTTATGAGTACCGAGCGATTTGATATCCGCCATGCTCCCGCTCCACGGGAATCCTTCCGGCTGCTGTACATCAGCAAAAGCAAATTTGGCGGCGATTGGAACAGCACTGCCCACACCCATTCCTGCACAGAGCTGTTCTACTGTCTGAGCGGAGAAGGTCAGTTTTATTTAAGCGGTCAGCTTTATCCGGTCAAACCGGATGATATGATCATCGTCAATCCGCAGGTAGAGCATACCGAGCTGAGCCTGAATGCTTCACCGCTGGAATACATTGTATTGGGCGTTGCTGGCATCGAGATCTTATTTGGAAAATCAGATTCTTCCTACGCTATATTCAACTGCCGGAAAAATCGGGAGCGGATGGTGACGCTGCTCCATATGCTGCTGGCCGAAGCAGACCGCAGTCTGGACGGCTGCGAGACGGTCTGTCAGGATCTGCTGGAAGTGCTGCTCATCTGGCTGGTGCGGTGTACCACGCTTTCTTTGCAGGTAGAGGAAACGCCCCGCTCCGACAGCCGGGAGTGTGTGGAGATCAAGCGGTATCTGGACAGCAACTACCGCGAAGATATCTCGCTGGATATCCTTGCTGAAATCGCCCACATCAACAAATACTATCTGGCCCATACCTTCCAAAAAGAGTATGGCATCTCTCCCATCACCTATCTGAACCGCCGCCGCATTGAGGAAAGCAAATATATGCTGGGCAACACCGGTTACAGTCTGGCGCAGATCAGCGAGTTGATGGGCTTTTCCTCTCCCAGCTATTTTTCCCAATGCTTCCGCAAGGCGGAAGGCTTGACCCCCAATGAATACCGCCGTCAGGTGCGGCAGGGACAACGCCCTGTCCCGTCAAAACGGCATGAAGCATAACGCGCGGAATTTATGATGAAATCCGTTACCCTTTCTCTGGTCCGGTCTGCTGCAAATGCCTTTGATTTTGGCGGGCCCGTGGTCTGCGATGCCAACCACTACGGTGAGGGGCATATCAACGACACCTTTGTGGCCTGGCGGGAAGATCATTCCAAACGCTTTATTTTGCAGCGCATCAACACAGATACCTTTACTAACCCGGTGGGCCTGATGGAGAATGTCTGCGGCGTGACCCGGCATCTGCGGGCGAAAATTCTTGCCGAGGGCGGCGACCCAGCACGGGAAACGCTGAATGTCATCCCAACTTTGTCGGGGTCGACTTGCTATCTGGATGCAGACGGCAGCGCATGGCGTGCCTACGACTTTGTAGAAGATACCATCTGTTTGCAGCAGGTCGGCAGCGAAACCGACTTCCGCACCGTGGCCGAGACACTGGGCAAATTCCAGAACCAGCTGGAGGATTACCCGGCCTCCACCCTCCACGAAACCATCGCCCGCTTCCACGACACGCCCAACCGCTATGCCAATTTTGAAAAAGCCCTCGCCGCCGATGCACTGGGCCGGGCAAAAAATATCACATCGGAAATCGAATTTATCCATGCGAGGGAGCAGGACTGCCATGTCCTGCTGGATCAGCTGGCAGCTGGCGAAATTCCTCTGCGCGTCACCCACAATGACACCAAGATCAACAATGTCCTCATCGATGCCGCTACCGGAAAAGGCATCTGTGTCATTGACCTCGACACCGTGATGCCGGGACTTTCGGCCTACGACTTCGGCGATTCCATCCGCACCGGTGCCAACGACTGCGCTGAGGACGAACCTGACCAGAGCAAAGTCCATTTTGACCTGCATCTGTACGAAGTGTTCGCCAAAGGGTATCTCTCCACTGCCGGGGCATCCATGAGCATGGCAGAAAAAAGAGCCTTGCATGGGGTGCAAGGCTCATGACGCTGGAATGCGGCATCCGTTTTCTGACCGACTATCTGGAGGGCGACCATTATTTCCATATTGCCCGCCCGAACCACAACCTCGACCGTGCCCGCACCCAGTTCACACTGGTGCGGCAGATGGAAGAGGTTTTCGATCAGATGCTGGAAATCGTCTGCCCGGACAATCACTGATTTCGCAATCTCCTCCATTCGGATACAGCAAGAAGCATGGACGCTCTCCTTTTCGGGGGGCGTCCATGCTTCTTATCACAGCTTATCCTTACACACCCATCAAGTCGTCCTTTGAGGACGCTGGGAGCGTCGAGGACATGATGCTCTGCAGCAAATTATGAAAGCCCTTTTCAACCCTGACCAATCACAATCCCCCAATGGCTATCATTATAGCTGTAAATAGAAAAAAGAGCTCAAGCAGTCTCCTATAAGTCTTACTATCACCGCTTTAGCACAATAAATTTCACAAAACCATCTTGACCCACCTTGCGAACCATGATATTCTCTGTCACAAATCCCACTGATTTTGTGGATTGGTTACAAGCCATCCACAAGATGTGGTTGTGTTCATTTTGAACACTGCCTCACCGTGGATCATCCCTAAAAGATCAACCGCCCCGCAACACACCCGATTCATTTTGCCGCTGTTTCACCCGACAAAATCATCGCTGCGCTGCGTGGGCGGTATTTTTCTTTTACGGGAAACGCACCTTGAAAATTTCATGAGCCGTCCGAACGTGATACCGGCTTTCCAGTCAACGCCGCTGCAAAACAGGGGCAGGAACTTCGTTCGGAGCAAACGGCGATCAACATACACGAGCAGTGGAACTCTCTACTTATTTTTGCGTCTTAACAATTCGGAAACAATTACCCAGAAACAGTTTTGAGCGCAGCGGTAGAGGGCAAGAACCGTCCCGTGGCCACAAATTTTCAATTCTTGAAAATTTCCTGTTCATCCGGGACTTCACTTCTCAAACTCTTGCGAGTTTTTCAAGTGATCTTGTTGGGGTAGCGCTTGTCGGGGCAACGCCCCTCCATCTGCTGTCGCAGACCGCGCTGCCGCTTAAAAGCCCCACTGGGGCTTTCATTGCTGCGCTGCGCTTCGCAAACGCGGTCCCACCCCAAACCCTGCTCATGGTTCGCGCCTAACAGTGCGAACAGCAACGGCGTGTCGTGCTTACATAACTTCACCGAGGAGTTATCGAACAGACAGGAGGTACAATGACCAAAACGAATGTTCAACCGACCCCTAGCAATGGGGAACGCCCTGTTGTACATATCGCTATCGTGTGTGGATTTTTGCAGGGTGCGTCCGGGTGGGCGCACCCTTTTTTGTTTTATATTTTTTAAATTACCTGATTGCCTCTTTGTATTCTATAATAACGTTACGAATTGTATTTAATAGCGCTTTGAAATTTTCCATATCAATTTCTTCATAATGGCTTAATACATATTTCGAAAATATATCTTTTCCATAATGTACTTTCTCATCAAAGTTCCCTGAACATGAAAAGCTCTTTCCTGCAATTTTTATTCCTAATGTCTTTTCATCAAAAAGGTCTTCTATCTCACATTCTGTTTTACCTTTTACAAGAGGAATCGTTACCAAATACAAATTAGAATCATCAAGAATCAATGCGTGTTGCTTTTCTTCTATCGAAATTATGATTTTTTCACCTAAATGTCCATCAAAATTTCGAACAAATTTTCTCAATGGCTTTGGTTGCTTTTTTCTTTCACCACTCATTTCATTATCAAACAGTAACATAGTCGGCCATTGGGCGGATTTGGCGCAAATTCTATGGAACTTATCGTATAGATTTGGTGCACCGCCTTTTCCAGAATACAAATTATATATTTTGGTCATTGAATCAGCACCATCTTTTGCCATTCCAAATAAATATGATATCTTATCCGTTCTTTTGAAAAAAGAAATTTTATATTCGAACCTTCCCTCTTCATCCTTCCGAATTAGCTCCGGGTACTCAGCATAATACTTTTTTAATGCTGCTCTAATATATCTAGCATCTGTTTTTCCCTCTGTGACAACAACTGGTTTGTCCATATGATAGAAATGTTTATAAAACAGAAAATCTCTATACTGCTTTTCTCGCGCGTTTAATGATTTCGTTGCACCATTATGAATATTATTATAGTGGTCAATCTGATCAATAAATGAGAGTCTACCTTCTAATTGACTTATTTTTCCCTCCGATTCCTCAATTGTAAATGTTCCTGTTTTATAAAGTGAGCTAAGCATTGCACGAATAGCCCTATAATATTCTCGTTTTACGTTGATTTTTTTATTAACCACTAAACCAGTGACTTCCTGACGAGAATCTTTGAAGCACAGCCTTGTTTTCTTTTCATTTATCAAGAAACCTGAACGCATGATAATTCGTTCCAGTTCTTTAATGAATTTCTCTGCATCGTTATTAAAGGTCTTCATGTTAGTAGAAAAAGTCAAATCGTCTGCATATCTTGAATAGTCCACTCTATATTTTTTGCCAACGCCATAATTTTCCAATCCACGATTTGAAAAATCAAATTTGTAATAATTGGAGATGTTGGTGCACCTTGTGGCAACCGTCCATTATAGCAGCACAACTGCGCAATAACCGTTGCAACTTCTTCAGAACATGCAAACTCTCTATTTTTCAAGAAAAATCCACGAATCCTACCAAAATGAAAGCTATAAAAGAAATCCTTTAAATCCAAATTCAACACAAATCTTTTATTTCTGTGAATTGAGGCGTTACTAATAATTCCTTTTTTAGCAATAAATGCGTGCGAAATATTCTGATGGATATTTTTTTCTTTCCATAATTTATTTTGTTCCACCTCAAGAATTTTTTCTAAAGCAACTTGTACTTGTTTCAGTTCTTTTTGCGGTGCTTCAATTAAACGCTGTGATCCATCTTTTTTGTCAATTGTAAAGCTTGTGTAATAGTTGTTTATGCCCTTAACATATAAAATATATGTCAGTGTTTTCAATGGGATATTCATGGCTCTGGCTAAATCAGAACGAGTTTTCATTCCATTAAATATTGTCATACGCAAGCTCCTTCAAACAAAAAGAGTGTGTGGCAACTCATTATGCAGATGACGTGCAAGGACGCCATTACACTCGACAACAAGATGTGATAGATGCAAATCTCCCTCACATATTCGTCAACGCCTGCGAAACACAGGCCCAAAATCTTGCCACACACTCGTTAATATTATATATCGAAGGTTCAATATCGTCAACTCGCAAAATTTTACTATTATACCATATGACTACTCCATACTGAGGATTTCATCTTCCACGGACACCTGCGTTAAATTTTCCGAAGAAAACAAATAATCCGAACCCATCTCCTATCGGAAACAAGTTCGGATTATTTTTGTTTGGTCCGAGTGGCGAGAATCGAACTCACGGCCTCTTGAACCCCATTCAAGCGCGCTACCAAAACTGCGCTACACCCGGATATTTGTTGTGGCTCATCGCTCACAGCTCCATTAGTATACCCGCTGCAGGCCGTTTTGTCAAGCGCTTTTTTTATTTTTCTTGGATTTTTTCTGGATTTTTCGCTCATCGTCCAGAAGCTCTCGATGGTGCGTCCATTTCATTTTCGGTGACTGCCATTGCCACGGCAAAGACGCTGTGGGCGCCCGCATCCAGCAGTGCCTGCGCACAGGCTGCGGCGGTAGCGCCGGTGGTGATGACGTCATCCACCAGCAGCACCCGCTTCCCTTCCACGAGCTCCGGCTCCTGCGCCCGGAAGGCACCGGCCGCATTTTCCAGACGCTCGTCCAGCGAGAGTCCTGCCTGATGGCGTCCGGCCCGGACGCGGCAGAGCGCCTTTGGCAGCAGCGGGAGGCCCAGTGCATGGGCCAGAGGCTGCGCCATCCGTTCCGGCACATTGTAGCCGCGCCGACGGCTGGTGGCAGGCACCGGAACGATGCAGTCGTAACCGATGGCCGCACCGGAGACCAGACCCGGCACCGGCTCTGCAAAGTGCATTTCCACTTCTGCCCCGAACAGCCGGGCCGTCATCTCCACGCCAAGCTCCACCGCCGTCCAGCTTTCGCCTTCGTATTTGGCGCGGAGGATGGCGCTACGGACGACGCCCTCGTACCGGTAGGGCGCAGCCGCCCCGTCCAGAGCGCCCAGATAGTGGCGGCTCGCGTCCAGCCGCATGACCGGGCCGCGGCGCAGCTCTTCCAGCCGCGGTGTACACACCTCACAGAACGGAAGCGTTCCCAGCACCCTGCGGCAGCAGGGACACCGCCTCGGGAAAAGCAGCTGGCGCATCTGCCGGGCAAGCCGCGCGGGGCGGCTGTAGTAGCCTGTCATCAGTCTTTCTTGACGGCGACGATGATACGCACCTTTTTGCCAGCCGCGCAGCCAAAGTTGTCGTACCAGCCGGTAAGGTAGTAATCATCGGAGTTGACGGAAGTGAGCTTGGTGTAGTAATACTGGCCCTTGTACCACAGGTAGACCTGCGTATCATCGGCCATTTCAAACCTTTCGCCCTTGGAGGAAAGGACGCTGGCCGCACCCACCTTGTCGATCTTCATGGGCATCAGCTGCACCATGTTGCGGACAGAGCCGGTCGTCTCCTGGCAGACCGCGATGCCGCCGGCCAGCACAGGATACTTGATGGAAGTGCTCAGACTGACCTGCTGGCCGCTGACGTAGCCGATATAGGTCGCACCGCTGCCGATGAAGTCGAATATCTGGCTGAAGGGAGTGCCGGTGATCTTGGCGATCTGCTGGAAGCCGAGGCCCAGAAGTGCGCCGGTGTTGCTGGTCAGGCGTTCCCACGCGGTGCTGAGGATGTCGCCGGAGATAACGCCCCACAGGATCTCTGTGGTGGTGGGTACCATGATGCTCTTCACCTGACTGACGACTGCATCGGTATCAATGGTGCCGTCACCCGGCTGAGCCTTGATGGCGCTGAGAAGGGTGCTGTAGTTGGCGGCGACATTCTTCACATCGTCCAGCACACCGTAGTACCACAGGTCACCGGTCACATCGTTCAGGATGAGCTTGTCGATCTGCCCCTGCGGGTTGGTGGTGTAGTAGCGGACATCGGAAGCCTTTAAGTTTACCCCCGATAGGCGGCTGGGACGAACCGTCCCAGCCACACCCCCTGTACTCGTATCAAGGATCTGCACGTCATCCGCCAGAGCCCTATCGCCCAGCGCGGTGGCGTTCTCGTTCACAGTGCCGCTGACGGAGCGCTCATCGATCGTTTCCACGCTCTCGCCTTCGGGGCTGACCCGCACTTCCACCAGCCAGCCGGTGGGAAAGTTCAGGCTTTTGTCTACGTTCACCTCGCGGGCAAGGCCGTCGGTACACAGGACCTTGACGGTCTGAAGCACATCGGCGCTGTTGTCCTCGTCGATGAGGTTGCGGGCGGACGACTGCACCACGCCGTAGAAGACCTCGTCGGCCTCCTCACCGGTGATGATGCCTGCGGCCACATTGTTCATGCCCAGCAGCAGAGTGACCACCTGGCCGACACCGCCGCCGTTGAGGGAGGACACCTGGGAAGCAATGGCCGTGCTGCCCAGCGTGTAGGAGGTGCCTGCCACCGTAATGGAAGCGGGAGCGCTGGCCGTGGGAGACACCTCGGTGATGCGGCCTGCGGCACGGCGGGTATAGACCCACAGGGTCTTGAGGCTCTCGCTGTAGTAGTAGACGTCGTATTTGTTCAGCTCTGCGGAGCCGGAGACCTTATCGTTGCGGTAGACGCTGGCAGGGACGAAGGGCAGTACTGTGCTCTCCGAAGCCACGAAGGGACCTTCCAGGCTGCTGAGCAGGATGGTGGAGCCGTCCACCTGACCATTGCTCACGGTAAAGCCCAGGGTCGTGCCGTAGGCCGAACCGCTGGCGTTGTTGGCGGTGAGGGCATTGTAGAGCAGGACGGCGCAGTCCTCGTAGTTCATCGCTTCGCCCTGACGGCGGTCGAGGCCGGCACGCAGGCCGAGCTCGCCGGCCTTGTTGAGCTGGGCGTTGGGGAACGCGCCGCTCAGGTCGGTCATCTTATAGCCCATCAGCTTGAGCACTGCGGTGCAGGCTTCTTCCAGCGTGACGGCATTGTTCGGACGGAAGCTGCCGTCGGTGTAGCCGTTCATCCAGCCCTGCTGCACGGCGATGCGGACATAGGGCGCCCATGCCGAGGAGCCGGGCAGGTCGGTGTAGAGGGTCCCCACTGCCCCCTGGGAAGAGACGCTCTCCCGGTAGGTAGAGTAAGAGGTCAGCATTCTGGCAAATGCGCCGCGGGTCACGGCTGCATCCAGTGCGCCGGACTGCTCGGAATCCATGGCACCCAGCGTGATGGCAAACTGGACGGCGGTGTTGTTGCCCGCAGCCGATGCCGGCATCACCAGCATCGACACTGCGATGCTGACCGCCAGCAGAAATGCGAGAAGACGTTTTTTCATTGTGATCTCCTTATAAAAAATGTTAAACCTCTCAGTCTCGCTTCGCTCGACAAGGCCGGGTTGCGGCACCCAGCATCCGCTGCGCATTGCGCGCGTCTTGCTGGCCGCTGCCCCAGCAACGACTCCCTGTTTCCGCCACTGGCGGTGGTCGTCGTTGTTGCCCCTACCGAGGGGAGCCTCTGGCGAAGAGAGAAAGCTTTCCGTACTGCCAAGGCCTCCCCTCGTCAGGGGAGGTGGCTGCGCCAAAGGCACAGACGGAGAGGTTAATCATATCTCAACGCGTCAATGGGGTTGAGCCGCGCGGCGCGTTTTGCGGGCAGATAGCCGAACAGCACTCCGATGAACACCGAGATGCCGAAAGCTGCCACGATGGAGTTGAAGGACGGACTGACCGTGACGTCCATGCCGTCGGTGAACATGGGAAGCACCTGATTGGCGATGGCCGACACGATATAGCCAAGGACAATGCCCAGCGTGCCGCCGAGGGCCGAAGTGGTAGCTGCCTCGGTGACGAACTGGGCCAGAATGGTCCTTTCCTTCGCGCCCATTGCCTTGCGGATGCCGATCTCGCGGGTGCGCTCGGTGACCGACACCAGCATGATGTTCATGATGCCGATGCCGCCCACCAGCAGCGAGATGCTGGCGATGCCGGTGAGGATGACGATGACCATGTTGATCATCTTATTCATCTCTTCCAGCCACTCGCTGGCGCTGTAGACATAGTAAGCACTGTCGCTCTTGAAGATGTCATACAGTCCCTGCTCCACCGCAGCCTTGGCCTCGTTGGCCTGGCCCTCGTCCACCATGATGGCGGAGTAGGAGTCCGGCGAGCTTTCGTTGGAAAGGCGCATGGCTGTGGTGTAGGGCAGGTAGACGCTGTCGTCGTCGCTGCCCTCCTGCTGGTCGTGATTGGAGATCTTGGCCTTCAGCACGCCCACGATGCGGAACTTGTACGCGCCGAGTTTGATGGTCTGGCCCACCGCATTGCCGCCGTAGGCCGTGCGGTTGATGTAATCGCCGATGACGCAGATCTGCTTGTTGTCTGTGATGTCCATATACTGGATGTTCCGGCCCTTGGCGAGGGTGTAGCCCTTCGACTTGATGTAGTTCTCATCCACGCCGTACACCGTACCGTAACGGTATTGCGTCGTGCCCACCTTGGGGGTGTTATCGCTGAAATCCAGCTGCGGCGAGATGGAGGAAAGCAGTTCAGGGTTCTTTTTGACGATGTCGTACAGATCATCCACCGTCGCGGTGCGGGAACCATAGCCCCATATCTGGATGGAGAGGGTGTTGGTGCCCATTGCGGAAAAGCTGTCCCGCATACTTCTGGTCATGCCGTTGCCCAGACCGACGATGACGATGACCGCCATGACGCCGATGATGATGCCCAGCATGGTCAGGAAGGTGCGCAGCTTATTGCTCCAGACGTTCTGCAGTGCCTGGCGGAAAGTCTCTAATACCATTATTTTGCTTCCTCCTGTGCCGCTTCGCCGGACAGAGTGGGCTGCACGATGGCCTCAGGCGCGTGGGCGTTGCCGTCGTACACCACCTGACCGTCCTCCAGACGGATGATTCGCTCCGCCTGCACGGCGATGGAATTGTCGTGGGTAATGAGCACCACGGTATGGCCCTCTCTGTGGAGCTGCTGAAGCATCCCGATGACCTCGCGGCCGGTGTGGGAGTCCAGAGCGCCGGTGGGTTCGTCGGCAAGGATGACCGCCGGGTTGCGCACCAGAGCCCGTGCGATGGAAACGCGCTGCTGCTGGCCGCCGGAGAGCTGGTTGGGCAGGTTCTTGAGCTTGTCGCCCAGACCCACCTTTTCCAGCACATCCCTGGCCAGCTTGTGGCGCTCGGCGCGGGAGATGTTGGCGTAGACCAGCGGCACCTCCACGTTTTCCAGAAGGTTCAGCCGGGGCAGAAGGTTATACTGCTGGAAGATGAAGCCCAGCATCTCGTTGCGCACATCCGCCAGCTCGTCCCGGTTCATCTTGCCCACATCCCGGCCATTGAGCCGATAGATGCCGTGGGTGGGGACGTCCAGACAGCCGATGATGTTCATGCAGGTAGACTTGCCCGAACCGGACTGGCCCACGATGGCCACGAACTCCCCCTTCTCGATCTTCATCGTGATGTGGTCGGCGGCCTTTACCAGCGTATCGCCCATCTGATAATACTTGCACACCTGCTCAAATTCGATCAGAGCGCTCATGGGGCACCTCCTTACCAGATACTGTCGCTGTAATAGTCATCCGACACAGAGCTGGTGTCGTAGGCCACCGTGTCGTCCTCCTGCAGGCCGCTCTTGATCTCGGTGTAGCTGTCGTCGCTGACGCCGGTCTCCACCTTGACGTAGACATAGCCCTCCGGTGCGTCCATGTCTTCCACCGCATTGGCTGCGCTGGGAGACTTCTTGCTCACCAGCACATAGCCGCCGCGGATAACGGCAGCATTCGGCACGACGAGGGCGTTGTTGGCCTCGGCCACGACGATCTCCGCGTTGGCGTTCATGCCGGGGCGCAGGCCGTCGGTGTCATCGATGCGGATGGTGATGGGGTAAGTCGTGGTGCCGCCGCTGGAGCTGCCCTTCATGGACACACGGGTAACTGTGCCGACATAGGTCTTGTCCGTCACAGCGTCAGCGGTGAGCTGGACTTTCTGGCCCACGGACAGTGCGCCGATCTGCAGCTCATCCACATTGATGACCATTTCCAGATAGCTCAGGTCGTAGATGACGCAGAGGGTGCTGCCGGAGGTCAGGGCGTCGCCCTGCTTGGCGTCCTTCTCAATGATGGTGCCGCTGATGGGCGAGGTGATGGTGTAGTTGGACATATTGTCCTGCTGGTTCTGCATCGAGATCTCGGCGCTGCGCAGGGACTCGGAAGCAGACTGGATGGATTCGGTCAGATCGTCGCCGGTCAGCTCGATGAGGATGTCGCCCTTGGAGACCGTGTCGCCCTCCTGCACATTGATGGCGGAAACGGTGCCGCTGGCCAGAGCGGTCAGGGTGCGCTCTGCCTGATAGGCAAAGGTGGCGGAGGCGATGGAGCTGACGCCGTTGATGCTGGCGGTAGCGGCCTGAGCGGTGGTCAGACCGCCGGCATTGTTGACCCGGATGGTGACGGTGCGCACCAGCAGGTTGCCGGTGCTCAGCTCGTCGGTGCCGGTGACGGCGGTGATGGTGCCTTTCAGCGTCTCAAAGGTGCCGTCCAGCACCACGTCGGCGCTCTGGCCCACCGAGAAGCTGGCGGCGTCGGCTGCCGGGAACAGCAGGTTCAGCAGCATCTTGGAGCTGTCGCGGATGACCGCCACCTCCTGGCCGCTGGTCACTTGGTCGCCCTTTGCGACCTTGAGACTGCTGACCGTACCGTCCACCTCTGCGCGGACATACTGGAGGTCTACGGTCTTGTCATAGCTGCGCTGGGCCTGCTGCAGGGCGATGCTGGCCTTTTCCAGATTGGTGGAGGCGTCCGAGCTGTCGATGGTGTAGAGCACATCGCCCTCTTCCACCTTATCGCCCTCTTCAAAGTCGCCGGTGAGGATCTTGCCGTCCACCAGAGACTTGACGGTATATGTATTGGCCGGGTTCAGCGTGCCGGTGCCGCTCAGGGAGTTGGAGACATCCTGACGGACGGGCGTCGTCTCGGCGTAGGTCACATCGCCGCTGGCAGCTTTATTCCCGCCGCCTATGAGAAAGACAGCGCCCGCTGCCGCCACGACGACCACCGGCACGAGCCATTTCCAGTTCTTTTTGGCGAATGCAGACACACCGGACTTGGCTTCTGCGGTTTCAGCAGCCTCAGCGGACGCATCCTTTTTCTTTTTCCAGATCATGCTTTTCCTCCTATGGTATGCAAAAGGGCAGCGTGACCCTTTTGCACGAAAAATCCGTTATTGGTAGTGTATCGCATTTTTCTGAAATACACAAGCGTCCAAATTTCATTTCACCCTTTATTTACAAAATTATTTCCGGTTTTTATGCAAAAAAGACACCCGCAGTGTCCTTTGCAGAACATTGCGGGTGTCTCGGATGATCTTGTCAGGATACGGCTTCGGCCTCGCTCAGCGGAGCCAGCTTCACATACACCCCGGCAGGGACGCAGGCCGCCCATGCACCTTCCTCGCTCAGCTGGCCGAACTGCTCACAGACATGGTCCGGGCATTGGCTGTCCTGAAACGAGATGGTGCCGTCTTTTACCTGTAAATGAACGACATAGCTGCCCACATCGTACAGGTAATCGTAGTCCTTATCCAGCGGCAGCACCTCGGTGATGCCGCCGCCGAAATCCACGACTGCTGCCAGCGGTTCCGCCTTGCTGCGCGGACGCAGCAGAAAGACCAGCAGGGCAGCAGCCGTCAGGATGACGGCTGCGAAGAGGAGGTTCGCCTTCCAGCTCAGGCGTTTTGCACCTTTTGCCGGTCGAGGCTGCTTGCGGGTGCTCATGCAGCGTAGTCGCTGGCAGCGGCACCGGCAATGCGGCCAAAGACGGTGAAGTCAGCAACAGCGTTGCCGCCCAGACGGTTTGCACCGTGGACGCCGCCAGTCACCTCACCTGCTGCGAACAGGCCGGGGATGACCTCGCCCTTCTCGTTCAGCACCTCAGTGTTGGCGTTGATCTTCAGGCCGCCCATGGTGTGATGGACACCGGCGGTGACCTTCACAGCGTAGTAGGGAGCGGTGTTCAGGGGGTTGGCGAAGCTGGTACGGCCGAAGTCGGGGTCATTCTTGGCCTCAACGTAGCCGTTCCACTTCTCCATGGTCTCTGCGAAGGCAGCGGCATCGACGCCCATAGCCTTGCCCAGCTCCTCGTAGGTGGAGCCGGTGACGGTGTAGCCCTTCTTGATGTAGCCCTGGATGACGCTGGAAGCATCGGCCATGGCCTGATCGACGACCAGCCAGCTGTAGCTGCCGGTCTGGGCGATCTCAGCGGCGGAGACGACATCGCGGGTGCCGACCTCGTCGATGAAGCGCTGGCCTTCCTCGTTGATGAGGATCGCGCCGTCGCCGCGCAGACCCTCGGTGATGAGGGCAGCGGTGTTGGCCTCAACGGTGGGGTGGATCTGGATCTGGTCCATGTCCACGGTAGCAGCGCCGATGGCCTGTGCCATCTCGATGCCCTGGCCCTGGATGCCGGGGGCGTTGGTGGTCATGAAGCCCTTCAGCTCGGGCTTGTACTTGACGACCATGTCGAGGTTTGCACCGAAGCCGCCGGTAGCCAGAACGACTGCCTTGGCGTTGACGGTGACGGTCTCACCGGAAGCGCCGGTGGCCTTGACGCCCACGGCAGCGCCGTTGGCATCGGTCAGGATCTCAGTTGCAGTGGTGTCCAGCATCATCTTGACGCCGGCCTTCTCGCAGTTCTCCTGCAGCAGGGGGATCATATAGGAGCCGACGGAAACGGTCTTGCCCTCTGCGTTCACAGGGCGATGGATGCGCTTGACGGATGCACCGCCGAAGCTGGAGACGTTGTGCAGGGTGATGCCGTGCTCGTCCAGCCAGTCGATGGCGTCAGCGGAGTTTGCGCACAGGGTCTCGACCAGCTCGGGGTCGTTGATGCCCTTGCCGCCGATCATGGTATCCAGCTCCATCAGCTCGACAGAGTCGAAATAGCCGGTGGGGTTGGCCTGATAGGCAGCCCACTGCTCAGAGACGGTCTTTGCCAGAGCGGTGATGGTCTCGTTGTCGGCGTACTTCTCGGCAGCAGTCTTCAGGGTCTTCTCGACGCCGGCAGACTCGCCGAACTCGTTCTCATCCTGATAGACGGTCTTGCCGGCGTTCATGCCGCCGGTGGCGCGGACGGAGTTGCCGCCCACCATGGACTGGCTCTCGAGGATGACGACGCTCTTGCCCTCAGCGGCAGCGGTGATGGCAGCAGTCATGCCTGCGCCGCCTGCACCGACGACGACGACATCTGCGTCAACGGTGGAGTCCTCGGCGGCAGCGTCCTTCTCCACAGCGGTCTTGTAGTCATCGGGGTTCAGGCCGGCAGCGGTCAGGGCAGCTGCAGCAGCCTCCTTGATGGCGGTAGAGGTGATGGTAGCGCCGGACACGCCGTCCACGGCGATGCTGCCGCTCTCGGCGATCGCGCCGGGCATCTTGGCGATGGCCTGAGAGCCGACGCCCTCAGTCTCGTCCTTGCCCTCGGCGGTGCAGCCGGTGATGGCGCCGTCGGTCAGGGTCAGGGTGACGGAAACGTCGCCGCCGAAGCCCTTGGCAGTGGCGGTGAAGTCACCGGACACACCTGCGTCAGAACTGGTAGAGGCAGACTTTGCACCGCAGCCGTAGCCAAACAGGCTGACCGCGATGACCGCTGCCATAGCCAGTGCAGACACGCTCTTCTTGATCTGAGCTTTCTTCATGTTTTTCCTTCCTTGCTTGCTTCGTGGTTTGTGGTTGCGAACATCTATCAGCATAAAAAGGGAGCCGCTCTTTTACAAGCGGCCCCCTCTGCCGAACTTGGGAAAAGGATTTAGGCGTTGGCCTGTGCAGCAGCAACAGCGCAGGCGACCGTAGCGCCGACCATCGGGTTGTTGCCCATGCCGATGAGGCCCATCATCTCGACGTGTGCAGGCACAGAAGAGGAACCTGCAAACTGAGCATCGCCGTGGACGCGGCCCAGAGAGTCGGTCAGGCCGTAGCTGGCGGGGCCGGCTGCGACGTTATCGGGGTGCAGGGTACGGCCCGTGCCGCCGCCGGAAGCGACGGAGAAGTACTTCTTGCCGTTCTCGATGGCCCACTTCTTATAGGTGCCGGCGACCAGGTGCTGGAAGCGGACGGGGTTGGTGGAGTTGCCGGTGATGGAGCACTGGACGTCCTCCTTCTTCATGATGGCAACGCCCTCCATGACGTCGTTGGCGCCGTAGCACTTGACAGCTGCGCGCTCGCCCTCGGAGAAGGGGATCTCCTTGACGACGGTCAGGGTCTGAGTGGGGATGTCGTACTCGGTCTGCACATAGGTGAAGCCGTTGATACGGGAGATGATGTAAGCGGCGTCCTTGCCCAGGCCGTTCAGGATGACGCGCAGAGGAGTCTTGCGGACCTTGTTTGCGGTGCGGGCGATGCCGATAGCACCCTCAGCAGCGGCGAAGGACTCGTGGCCTGCCAGGAAAGCGAAGCAGGTGGTGTCCTCGCTCAGCAGACGAGCGCCCAGGTTGCCGTGGCCCAGACCGACCTGACGCTGCTCAGCGACAGAACCGGGGATGGTGAAAGCTTCCAGACCTTCGCCGATGGCGGCTGCGCACTCGGCAGCATCGGTCAGGCCGCGCTTGACGGCGATGGCGGTACCCAGGGTGTAAGCCCAGACAGCGTTATCAAAGCAGATGGGCTGCACACCGCGGACGATCTTGTCGCAGTCGATGCCCTTAGCGAGGAGCATCTCGTTGCAGGCGTCCAGAGATTCGAGGCCGTTGGCCTTCAGGCATGCCTCGATTTTCGGCATGCGGCGATCCATAGATTCAAAAGTTGCCATGAGTTGTTCCTCCTCTCTTATTCCTCACGCGGGTCGATGTACTTGACAGCGCCTGCTTCCTTGCTGAAGCGGCCGTAAGTACCCACGTTCTTCTCGTAAGCCTCGTTGGGGGTCTTGCCATGACGGATGTCCTCCATCATCTTGCCCAGCTTGACGAACTGATAGCCGATGACCTCGCCGTTGGCATCCACAGCCAGCTTGTTGATGTAGCCCTCGGTCAGCTCCAGATAACGGACGCCCTTCTCCTTGGTGGAGAAGATGGTGCCGGTCATGGAGCGCAGGCCCTTGCCCAGGTCATCCAGACCTGCGCCGATGGGCAGACCGTCCTCAGAGAAAGCGGTCTGGCTGCGGCCGTAGACGATCTGCAGGAACAGCTCGCGCATAGCCACGTTGATGGCGTCGCAGACGAGGTCGGTGTTCAGAGCTTCCAGAATGGTCTTGCCGGGCAGGATCTCGCCTGCCATAGCAGCAGAGTGGGTCATGCCGGAGCAGCCGATGGTCTCCACCAGAGCCTCCTCGATGACGCCGTTCTTGATGTTCAGAGACAGCTTGCAGGTACCCTGCTGAGGTGCGCACCAGCCCACACCATGGGTGTAGCCGCTGATGTCCTTGATCTCATAGGCCTTGACCCATGCGCCCTCTTCGGGGATGGGGGCCGGACCATGCTTAGGACCTTTGGTGATCGGGCACATATTCTGTACTTGCTGCGAATAGGTCATAATCATACTCTCCTTTTGACAAATTGATGCCGTGCGGCAGAGGCTTCTCTCCCCTGCCGCCTTGCATTGACCGGGCCGTGCCGCTCTCTTTTCAGCGCCTCTCCCGGTACTACCACGCACAATTTTATTATAGAGGACGTTGGCCCAATTTGCAAGTCATTTCTGACAAATTTTTCGCAATCTTTTTTCCATTTTCGTTTTTCTGCGCAGGAGCGCAACTTCTCAATTCGGTTTTTTCTGCGGCTCCCCCCGCACCCCCGTGACAGCCCAGATGCAGGCGAAGCCCGCCGCCGCGCCCGCGATGGCGAGGATGTGCCGTCCCTGTTCGAATCCCCAGAGATCCGCGATGCAGGGGAACAAAAGGCTTCCCACGCTCTGGCCCAGCGCCAGAAAGCCGTAGTTCACCCCGGCGTGGGGCAGGCCGAACAGATCGGTGGAGAGGGCGGGCAGCACCGCCGCCAGCGCCGAGTAGCAGAACGTCAGCCCCGCATACACCGCCACGACGGCCCATCCCCGGGCGAACAGGAACGCCGCCGAAAGCCCCAGCGACACGCCGAAGAGGATGAGGTCGGTGGGGCGGCGGCCGATCTTGTCGCTGAGCAGGGGCATCAGCAGCCGCCCGGCCGCACTGCCCACGCTGCCCAGCACCACGGCCCAGAGGGCGGCGCTCTCGTCCAGCCCCCGCTCCATGCCAAGCTTCAGGATGATGGGGCTGAACAGCAGCACCGCCGGGGTGGAAAAGCAGACCGCTCCGGCGCAGAGCCAGTACTGCCGCGTGCCAAGCATCTGCCGGGGCGAGAGGTCGAGGGGCGGCGCGGCCTTAGCCTTTCCCTGCCGGCTGGGCTGAGGTTTTTCGGGCGGCGGGTCGGTCAGCAATGCACTGCCCGCGAGGCAGACCGGCAGGGTCAGCGCACCCAGCGCCCAGAACGCGCCCCGGATGCCCTGCACCGGCCCGAAGCCCCGCAGCGCCGTGCGGACAAAGACGGTCAGGAACGCTCCGCTCAACCCCACTGCGCCCCCGATGACGCCGGTGGCGAGGCCCTTCCGGCCCTTGTACCACTTCTGGGCGCAGGACTGGATGGACGGATAGAGAAAGGCCGTGCCGAGCCCCGCCGGGATGCTGAACACCCCGAAAAAAGCCCTTCCCTTCTCTGCCGGGAGAGCCGCCGCCGCGAAGAATCCGCCGCAGAGCAGGCCCGTCCCCCACAAAGCCGCAAAGCGTGGCCCCTGCTTATCCTGCAGAAAGCCGCCGATGACGCACCCGATGCCGAAAAATGCGATGAGCACCCCGAAGGCATAGCCTGCCCCCTGCTCGCTGAGGCCGTATTCCTCCATGACGGGTCTTTGAAACACGCCCCACGCGGCGGGCAGGCCTGTCAATACCTGGATGGCCGCGCCTGCCGCCAGGATGGCCCAGGGTCTTGTTTTCTGCATTTCGTGCATCACCTCAGAGAATAGTGTGTCCTTTTCGATTGACAAAAAGACAGTATCCTTTATAATTAGAAGGGTATTATAAAAATCATCTCTTTCGTCACGTTGCTTCTGTGCCTAAACCTCTCCGTCACGGCTCCGCCGTGCCACCTCCCCTACCGAGGGGAGGCTTTGGCATCTCGGAACACTTTATCTCTTCGCCAGAGGCTCCCCTAGTAGGGGAGCTGTCTGCGAAGCAGACTGAGAGGTTAGGCTCAGTATCTGCCATCCGCGACTGAGAGGGCTATACAGAAAGAGGACTATCTTATGAAAACTCAGGCCTTAAAAGGTATGCGCGACCTTCTGCCCAACGAGCAGACCCTGCGCGACTACATTCAGGGCAAAATTCTCGAGACTTACCGCGCATCCGGCTTCGAGCGCATCTCCACCCCCATGCTGGAGGATATGGAGAACCTCGACAAGTCCGACGGCGGCGACAACCTGAACCTCATCTTCAAGGTGCTCAAGCGCGGCGACAAGCTCACCGCCGCCCTGAACTCCGGCGACCCGAAAGAGCTCTCCGACATGGGTCTGCGCTATGACCTGACCCTGCCCCTGAGCCGCTTCTACGCCGCCAACAAGGACAAGCTCCCCCACCCCTTCAAGGTCATCCAGACCGACCGCGTCTTCCGCGCCGAGCGCCCCCAGAAGGGCCGTCTGCGCGAGTTCGTCCAGTGCGACATCGACATTCTGGGCGACGAGAGCCCCAACGCCGAGGTCGAGCTCATCGACGTGACCACCCGCGCCCTGCTGGGCATCGGCTTCGACGGCTTTACCGTCAACATCAACGACCGCCGCATCCTCCGCGGGATGCTGGAGAGCATGGGCTTTGCCGCCGACACGCTGGATTCCGTCTGCATCACCTTCGACAAGATGGATAAGATCGGTGCCGACGGCGTGAAGGCCGAGCTTCTCGAGAAGCAGCTGCCCGAGAGCGCGGTCAACGCACTGGCCGACTTCATCGCCGCCGGCGAGGTGACGCTGGACGCCGTGGCCGCCCGCTGCGCGGACCCCGCCATCGCCGACGACCTCAAGTACGTCCTCGCTACCTCCAACGCCATGGCCGCAGGCCGCTATCAGGTGGCCTACTGCCCCAGCCTCGTGCGCGGTCAGGGCTACTACACCGGCATGGTGTTTGAGATCACCTGCCCGCAGTTCAGCGGCGCAGTCGCCGGCGGCGGCCGCTATGACAACATGGTGGGCAAGTTCCTCGGCACTCAGGTGCCGGCAGTCGGCTTCTCCATCGGCTTCGAGCGCGTCTGCGGCATCCTGCTCGAGCAGGGCTATCAGATCCCCGGCGCAAAGCAGAAGATCGCACTGCTCTACGGCAAGGACGCCGACTTCACCGCCGTCCTGAGCAAGGCCGCTGCCCTGCGCGATACCTACAACGTCACCGTCCTGCCGCAGGGCAAGAAGCTCGGCAAGCAGCTGGGCCAGCTGGAAGCAGCAGGCTTTGCCGGTGCCGCCTTCATGGACAAGGACGAGGTAAAGGTCTTTGCCGCTCAGTAAGGGCTGAACAAACCAAAAGCACTGCACTCCCCCAAAAGTGGGCGGGTGCAGTGCTTTTTTGCGTTTATGGCTGCCGGGTCAGCCGGTTTTTTTGGCGTTGGGGTACACCCGCTCCATCCGGGCGTTGTCAAAGTGCTCGTCGAGGAAGACGTCCAGCCGGTTCGCCGGGGCGAGGCCGCTGGTGCGGGCGTCGTATCGGGCCAGCGCCAGTGCCGAAAGCCCCATGTTCACGGCCATGAACACCGTCAGCACCACGGTCATCCAGGGCAGGATGTGCTTTTTCAGGTTTGCCATCAGCTTTGCGACGAGGGGGTAGCCGTACCGGATCCAGACCACCGCCGCGATGCCCCAGAAGAAGCAGTAGAGCAGGTTGACACGGCCTCCCAGATTGAACTTGAAGCCGCTGTAGTCCCAGAAGATGACGCCGAACAGCAGCTCACCCACGGCGCTGCAGATATACTCATACGCGCCGCCCATCACGAAGCCGAACAGGAAGATGGAGCGGTCGCTCCGCTCCTCGCTGCCCCGCAGCAGGACCGCCGCCATGACCAGCGCCAGACCCCACACCACGCTGAAGGGTCCCCACACGAGGCTCGAGCGGCTCATCCAGACGCCCGCCGTCACCCGGCAGAACAGCGTCTCCACCACGTCGCCGAGGAAAGCCCCGATGACGAAGAGCCAGACGAGGTCGCCGAAGCTCAGGGCCTTTTCTTTCTGAGCAGCCGGCTCGGGCTGGACGATGGTCGGGTAAGCCCGCTGGATACGCTTTTCCACATGGGCGATGAGCCGCTGACGCAGCTTGTCCGAGTGCTTTTCCAGCTCGAGGTTGAGCTGTTCCAGCCTCGGATGGCTGGCGGCGTACCGGTTGACGGCCAGCGCTGCGCCCAGCTGGTCGAGGACGGCCAGCGTCATCGCCGCCCAGACGCCGATATGCAGCAGCCAGCCCGGCAGCAGGGCGCAGAGCCGCAGCAGCAGGACGTTGCCCCACAGCACGCTTGCCATGCCCAGCAGACCCCAGAGCACCGAGTACTGCAGGCAGACGTAGCCGTCCAGATTGAACTTTTTATCCGAGTAGTCCCACCAGCGGCGGCGGTGCATCCTCTCGAGCAGCTTGGCCGTCACCCACTCCACCACGGTGGCGTTGGCCGCACAGCCGAGGAAGAGGGCCACCGGCGTCGAGCGCAGGTCGGCAAAGCCCACCGCCATCAGCACAGCCGCCGTGCCGTAGACGAAGCAGAACGGGCCGGACGCCACGCCGCGGTTGACGAAGGCGCGGCCCTTGATGGTCGCCACCACCGTCTCGGCTACCCAGCCGAGGAACGAGTAGACCAGATAGATGACGCAGAGGGTATAAAAATTCAGCTCCATTGCCTGTTTCCTTTCCCATATAAACGGTTATAGGGCTATTGTATGCAGTTTTGGCCGCGTCAGCGCTGACGGAGAGGTCGGACTACAGAGAACTTTCTCTGAGACCCGCGCGTTATCTGAGGAAGTGACGCTTTTCACACGCAGTATCGTCCAAAAAGTCACTTATGCAAGGTGACGAAGTGACCCCTGCTGCGTAAGTGAGTCACTTACGCAGATACCCTCACTTACGCAAGCTGCGTAAGTGACGTTTAATCATTATAGTACGTTATTTTTTGGTCACTTCATCACATGATCTACCTCAGTAGAGCGTATCACTTCATCAGCCCCATCGTCCAGGCCCGGACCAGCAGGCCCAGCAGGACGACGGCCAGCAGCACCACGGTGAGAGCGCGGCTCTGGGTGCGCTGACGCTTCTTGCGGCGGGCCGTGGTCTGCATATTCTGGCGGCTGCGGCTGTTCCGGCCAGAGGTATTCCGGCTGCGGCTGGAGGTCCCCTTCGAGGTCGTGCGGCTTCCGCCGCTCTGGCGCTTGCGGGATGTGCTGCCGCTTTTCTGGGACTTCTGACGGCGGGGCGCTTCGTCCTCAGCCTTCTTCTGAGGCTCGATGGTCTCCGACGCGCCGCAGCGGGACAGAAAGTCCTCCGCCATCCGGTAATACTTCTCGAGGTCGCCGGTAGTCAGGGCCGTTCCCTCATAGCCCGCTTCCAGCTCCTCCACGGCCTCGTTGAACCGGATCGCCGCCTGTGCGGCTGCGGTCCTGTCGGAGGCGTGGGCGGCCTCGTTGCGGGCCATCCGTACCGCGTTGCAGGCGCGGCGGGCCGCTGCCGGGGGGGGCGTACTGCCCAGCAGGTCCAGAGGCCGGGCGGCGTCCTTTTCCGGGTCCAGCAGGATGCGCATACAGAGGGTGGTATCCAGCTGCTGCCAGCCGGTGCGGCCATTCAGCTCCGGCAGGCGCTCGTAGTAGTCGGGGCTCTCCTTCTGGCGCTGGGCCAGATGCTTCAGCAGGGCGTCCACGCTGTGAGCGCCGGGCTTTTCCTCCCAGTGCCAGCGCAGCAGCTTCCGGCTGATGTCGTCGCAGGCCGCTTTGATCTCGAACGCGGCCTGCAGATATTCTTCTGACATAACAATTCTCCTGGTTTTCAACTTTCTCTAAAAGCCTCTCCCTTTGGGAGCAACGGCGACGACCGCCGCCAGTGGCGGAAACAGGGAGGAGCTGTTGGGGCCGCGGCCAGCAGGATGCGAGCGGCAGCGAAGCAGACGCTG
>OBXZ01000507.1_pt1 | contig 38217 bp, 28 predicted proteins | sample 1538171 | NCBI WGS metagenome assembly OBXZ01 (sample SAMEA2580161, study PRJEB22360) | human gut metagenome | biome: human gut; feature: human-associated habitat; material: faeces | place: Denmark | collected 2008/2010
TTGCTCCACCATGTGTGCTAAAATATCGATATCCTAGCACACCATCAACCGTTACGTTTTGGAAGTAGTATTGCTGACGTCCCCGCGCATCAAAATAATAAATTTTACCATTAATATCTTGAATACCAGTTGCTTTTTCTCCCAATTCATTTAAGTAATAACGATTTCCTTCAGCGTCGGTAATAAATGTATTTGATTGCAGTTTGTTTATTAATTTGCCTTCAGCATCAAACTCATACAGGCCGCCATCGACAACGTGTTTTCCATTTTCGTATCTCACACCATTTGAGCCCAAATAATAGGTGCGGCCTGTATATGGCCCCTCTTCTGGAGTAATCCAGCGACCTGCCATCATTGCTCCACCATGTGTGCTAAAATATCGATATCCTAGCACACCATCAACCGTTACATTTTGGAAGTAGTATTGCTGATGTCCCTGCGCGTCAAAATAATAAATTTTACCATCAATATACTGAACTCCCGTTAATACTGCACCATTCTGGTAATAGTAGGTTTCTCCATCTTGTTGCACCCAGCCATCCAGCACACCGTCAGAGGGTACTGAAACGTCAAACGTCATGCTGTTGCCGTCTGCGGAAGGTCGGAGGTTACTGATAACTATACCACTGTTGCTGCCATCAGAGTAATACAGCGTCTCATTATCAAAACCGGCAACCGCCCCGGTTTTGCCTAGGCTGTTGCGGTGGCCTGCTCCAAGCTGCAAATCAGCAAGATTGTACTGGCCTGCGCCTGCGTTGAGTGCCGTTTCTCCTGGCCGCAATACAAAAATTGCATCCTGAGGGCCGTTGCGGTTTCCGCTCGCTATATTTTCATTGATGCGGTAAACAAGCAAGCCGTCGCAGTCATTTAGGTTCGTGTCAATGCCCGCACTGCGGCGCATTTCTATTACAAAATATTCGTCGTTTTTTGTGGGGCTTTTTACGATGACTGCTGTTTGCTCTGCATCGGTTTGATATTGCGCCACCGAAAGTGAGACATTATTCGTGGTTCTGGTGATTTGTGTGAGATTGCTGCCAAAACCTAAGTAGTTGCGAATATTATATTGCAACAGTGCCTGCTGCTGGCGGCTTGTGGTGGACGCCATAATGTCATAATTGTAGACCGGGTTACCGTTATAGGAATATCGATAAAGATCCGGCATACCCATAACATGCAAAAATTCATGGCTAATGACACTGGAGGAATAGTTTGCAGGACTCAGGATACTGGTCGCCCAAATCAAGTTAAACGCTCTGAGTCCCAGGTTCCCTGCGCCAGTTGTTCCACCGCCAATATTGCTGTTATATTGCCACTGGTGAGGCCAAAGCAGATCATTCCATCTGATATTTGCTGTATTGGTGGGAAGGCAGACAAACGTAACTGCATCAAGAAATCCATCCGCACCGCCATTGGCGGCACCGTGAACGTCTGCATCACTTCCATAAATATTGGAAATCTGCGGTCCTACTTGATCCATGACCTCTTTCAGCAACTGCATTTCGCGTACAGCCGCATCGTTGGAGGTCTGATAGCCCTCTGGATTGGCTGTTGCATTATAAGGTCTATAATATCCTTCGTTGTGCGCTACCTGCACTGTGGCCATCGCCGACGGAAAAAAGCCGCTGTCGACCGTGAGTGCACCATAAGAAACTTTTTGTATGTAATCTTTCAGTGAAGTTGGGGTATTCCCCATGCTGTTGTATACCAGCTCTACCTGCCCCGCAGTGCCGGCAGAAAGATATTCTGCCTGGTCGGCAAACCGTAGAAAAATAACCACATTTTTCATTGCCGTTGTCGGGAAAGTGCCGGCAAAGTTAGCATCACCGCCACCGATTTGACTATTGGCGCGGAAAGGCGTGCGTTCTACGGCTTCTCGTACATCTGTACCAACTGTGCCCGCTGCTTGTGCCGCAGCGATGGCTTCTTCCATCGTCTGCTGGGGGCCGTCGCCGCCACCCACTTTTTGTGGGGGTTCACTGTTAGCATCAGCGTCTGCCGGTTGAGAAGAAGAGGCGTCCGGCAATTTGTCCGAGTTTGCAGCCGCATCGGAAGAGCTATCTGGCACAACCGGCTGTGAACTTGACGAGCCATCCTCCTCTGGCAAAGTGCTGCTTGAACCTGTAGAATCCGATGACGCAGGAGGCGTCGTTTCAGAAACCGAAGGTTCCGAAGAACTGCTATCGGGTACGACTGCCTCGCTGTTTACGACAGTGGACGCCACTGGCAGCGCCTGTGCCATTGCCGGCGCGGCGGTGCTAAACAGCAAGGACAGCGCTAAGACAAATGAAATCAAGCGTTTGCTCATGATTAACCTCCATTACACAGTTGCCCGATTTATTTTAGCAAGGGCAAACCTAGTTACAAAAAATTATATACTTTATCTGTCTTTACATCAACAAATTTTCACTTTATTTGCATATATTTCACAATTTACCATTTTATTCGACAGTGTGATATTTAAGAGGGATAAACTACCACGCGAGTAACATAAACATCCATCGAGTTATTATCATCTAGTTTACCGCTGTAAAATACTTCTACCTTTGCGCCCACCACTAAATTACCAGTGATTTCTGCCGCTTGGTATAAAAAGCTGTATTGTTTATCGTTCGCTTCGCTTTTTAAAAGCAACGTACTGCTGGAAACATCTACTACGGTTCCGCGAATGCTCCCCTGTCCCTCATCTGCCGGGTGCGTTTCTTTAAAGGGAACTGACCCAGCCGGCTCTGTTTCAGAAGACGAAGCGGACGGAGTGGCGGAGGGTTTCGGGGTGCTTATTGCAGCAGGCTGTTTGGTGGGCACCGGCTTTTGGTCCACTTGGGGAGGTGCCGCCTGCGTGCCGGTAATGGTGCTGGAAGATGCAGCGTTTTGCCGGCTTGCACTAATTTTTCCTATTACAAAAATCGCCAGCGCTACTGCTACCACAGCGCCTACAATTACGAGAACACGTTTTTTCATATCAATTCTCCTTTACATCACAGTGTTGTTTTCACATATCATTGTTACGACCGGATACGTCGTTATTTTTCAGTATAGCATATTTTTCGCGCTCTTGTACTTTTTTCTATTGTGTCTCAGCAAGGCTTCAAAGGCGGAATCTTCTTGCATTTTCCCCCTTAAAACGTTAAAATTGTAGCAATAATAGCCTTATAGCGCCTTGGCGCTTATTACGTTCGGCCACGGCTGAATTTTATCGGAGAGAACTTCATGAACCATTCATCTTCCGGCACCGGTTCCGTGCGCCGGTTACTACATTTATTACCGCCCGATGTGCAGCGCGGAATATCGCACGCAAAGCGCAAAATGCTGGGCCAGCCGCTATCAGACCAAACCCTGCCTTTGAGCGCCGCTGACCAAGCTGCCATTACTTGCCAAGCTCGCCAAGCCAAGCAGCAGGCACTGCAAAGCCAACACCAAGCTGCCTGCCGCACCCGTTACGAAGCAACTTGCGCATCACCGTTTCCGCCCCAAAAAGTATCGGTGATTGTCCCTAATTACAATTACGCCCGTTTTTTGGACCAGCGATTAGATTCGATTTTGGCGCAGACCTACCCCATCCACGAGCTGATTTTGCTCGACGACGCCTCTTCGGATAACAGCGTTACATTACTGCAAGCGCGTGCTGCGAAGATTACTCAGTTTCCGGTAAAGGTTGTGCCTAACGATACCAATAGCGGCTGTGTTTTTGCTCAATGGGAAAAAGGTGTCGCGCTCGCCACCGGTGATTTTTTCTGGATTGCAGAAGCCGACGATTTTTGTGCTCCGAAATTTTTAGAAACTGCAATGAAACCTTTTGTAGACGACAAGGTACTGCTCTCTTACACCGATTCTTCTATCGTTGATGAATCCGGTACTGTCACTCGTGCACACTCTCGCGAAATGTTCAACATTTTTGGCACGGATCGATGGGAATCTCCTTACATCAATGAAGGCAAAGCCGAAATTACCGACTGGCTTTCCGTTAACAACACCATTTTAAACGCTTCTTCGCTGGTTTGGCGAAAAGCGAATTACTCGGATATTTTTGCTGAGGCTCGCAGCTTTCGCCTTGCTGGCGACTGGTATTTTTACCTTCAGGTTTTACTGCGGGGCGATATTGCCTATCATCCGGCACCGCTTAATTATTACCGTATGCACAGCAATGTGGTGCGCAAAACAACGTCAGCAGATATAGAATACCAAGAAATCTCACGTATTCAGCAAGCTGCTAATACCGCACTTTCGCTGCCACTAAACACTCTTCTTGCCCAGCGCCGCCGGCGTGCCTATCTCGAGCCAGAGGTAAGTGCCAGTGCACTGAAAAAGCGAGTGGCGATTCTCTGCTCTCCGCCCTTCCCCGGTTCTGGGGGGCATCGCACCATTATCCAAAACATCAACGCGCTTGTAGCAGCGGGTTATGACTGCGACCTGTACTACGATTATTGCCTTGATCTTTCGGGCTGTAATGAAGCGAATGCCCGTGCTTATACCGAGAGCTGCTGTGGCGAGTGCGGTGCAGAAATTCTAATTGGTAAACAGCTGCGCACAAGTTATGATCTGGTACTGGCTACTGTATGGGACAGCGCTAAGGATGCTTCGCTTACCGAATGTCCGCACAAAGCTTATTTCATTCAGGATTATGAACCCTGGTTTTACCCAATGGGGGACGAGCGGCTGGCTGCGGAGCAGACGTACCGTTATGGGCTGACCCCAATTACGATTGGACGTTGGCTTGCCCATACAATGGAAACAAAGTATGGCACCCCCGCGCTTCATTTTGATTTTTGTGCTGACCTTTCCGTCTATCATCCGCTGCCAGATGCTTCGCGCCGCCATGCCGTGTGCGCTGTGTATCAGCCCGGCAAGCCGCGGCGTTGCAGTCGACTTTTGCTTGCCGCCCTGCGTCGTCTGAAAGAACTGGATCCTGATGCAGAGATTCTTCTTTATGGCAGCAATGAACAGGACGGAGCCGAGCAGACCATCCCCGGCGCCGAAAACTTGCACGTGCTGCCAGTAGAGGAGCTGAACCGACTTTACAACAGCTGTGCGGTAGGTCTTTCCATCAGCAGCTCAAATCCTTCGCGCATCCCGTTTGAAATGTTAGCAGCAGGGCTGCCCGTGGTAGAGCTAGAGGTAGAAAACAACCAATTCGATTTCCCAAAAGACGGTATCACACTTGCGCAGCCGGACGCAGAACAACTTGCACAGGCGCTTTACAGTTTGCTTTCCCAACCGAAAAAAGCTCGCCGTGCTGGCGAGGCTGGGGCGCTTTATATGAAGGATTATCCGCTGCAAAAAGGCTTTCAACAATTTGTACAAGCTGTGGAAGCGCTGCTTTTCCCTAAAAGCTAGCAGTTTCGTAGCCTTTCCTTGCTTTAAAAAAGCGCCAAAACATGATATAATAATTTATTACTATTTCTTATTTCACCACTTCATTGGAGGAACTTCTTTGAAAAAAGAAAATATTCGCAATTTTTGCATTATTGCACATATCGACCACGGCAAATCCACGCTGGCAGACCGCATTTTGCAGTTGACCAGTGCAGTGGATGATCGCCAGATGGAAGAGCAGCTGCTCGATAACATGGATTTAGAGCGCGAGCGCGGCATTACCATTAAAGCGCGCGCGGTCACCATGCACTACACCGCCAAAGATGGCGAGGACTATGAATTCAACCTCATCGACACCCCGGGTCACGTTGACTTTGGTTACGAAGTCAGCCGCTCGCTTGCTGCCTGTGAGGGCGCTATTCTTATCGTGGACTCGACACAGGGCGTGGAAGCGCAGACGCTTGCCAACACCTACATGGCTCTTGAGCACGATTTAGAGATTCTGCCGGTACTGAACAAAATCGACCTGCCCAGCGCTGAACCGGACCGTGTCGCACACGAGGTAGAAGACGAAATCGGCCTGCCTTGCCTTGATGCACCACGCATTTCTGCCAAAACCGGACAAAATGTCGGTGACGTGCTGGAAGCGATTGTCGCAGGAATTCCCGCACCTAAGGGCGACGATACCGCTCCCCTGCAAGCACTTATCTTTGATGCAGTATACGACAGCTACAAGGGTGTTATTGTTTACACCCGCGTTCGCGAAGGCAACGTAAAACCCGGCGATACCATCCGTATGATGCAAACCGATGCAGAGTTTGATGTTGTCGAGGTCGGACACATGGGCGCACTTTCGCTTGCTCCCTGTAAAGAACTGGGCGCTGGGGAAGTCGGCTATATCACTGCCAGCATCAAAAGTCTGCGTGAGGTACGCGTTGGCGATACCGTCACCAATGCGGACCGCCCCGCACCCGCACCGCTGCCCGGCTACCGTCAAGTCATGCCGATGGTTTTCTGCGGCATCTATCCTGCTGACGGCGCACATTACAACGATTTGCGCGATGCGCTGGATAAATTGCAGCTCAACGATGCTTCGCTTACCTATGAGCCGGAAACTTCCGCTGCTTTGGGCTTTGGTTTCCGCTGCGGCTTTTTGGGTCTGCTGCATCTTGAAATTATCATCGAGCGACTGGAACGCGAGTTTGACCTTGACCTTGTGACCACGGCACCGAGTGTAAAATACCGCTTAACGATGACCGATGGCGCACTGATTGAAATCAGCAACCCGACCGATTATCCTGACCCGGCAAAAATCAAATCGGCAGAAGAGCCGTTTGTCAACGGACATATCTACACCCCGACCGAGTATGTCGGCAGCTTGATGGAACTTTGCCAAAACCGTCGCGGCATTTTTAAAGATATGAAGTATCTTGATGCCACCCGTGTCGACCTGCATTATGAACTGCCGCTCGGCGAAATTGTGTACGACTTCTTTGATGCCATCAAGAGCCTTTCGCGCGGATATGCCAGCTATGACTATGAGATGAAAGGCTATGTGGACAGCAAGCTGGTGCGTTTGGACATTTTACTGAATGGAGACACAGTGGATGCACTGAGCCTCATTGTTCACGCTGACAAAGCCTATGAGCGCGGCAGAAAAATCGCTGAAAAGCTCAAAGACAATATCCCCCGTCAGCTTTTTGAAGTGCCGATTCAAGCTGCCATTGGCGGCAAAGTGATTGCGCGTGAAACAGTACGTGCAATGCGCAAGGACGTGCTTGCAAAATGCTACGGCGGCGATATTACCCGTAAAAAGAAGCTGCTTGAAAAACAGAAAGAAGGTAAAAAGAAAATGCGCCAGCTGGGTACTGTAGAAGTTCCCAGCGAGGCATTTACTGCGGTTCTTAAACTCGACTAATATGAAATCACCGAGCGGCTGGCCTATTTTTTCAGGCAAACTCGAAATCATTAATGAATATCTTGTTTGTATGGATAAAAAACACACAGCTGGCCATCTGAGTTTTCGTCTTCCATCGTGATTAGTCGTTGCACAAATATTTGATATACAAAAGGTGCCCTCTAAAAAGAGTGCACCTTTTCATCTGCATAGCGGATTTTATATAAAAGAAAAATTCTGTAATCGATTAAAATACTGACATAATCTCTCTAGCTACTCAATTTTTCATTAACTATAGTTATTCTATTTTTGCCTTAAAGCTAATTTATGATTATCGTTTGGTAATGTCTGCGATAGTTTTATTACCAATTATATCCGCGTTCATAGTTTGTCTATTGAAGATACCATCTTACTGTGATATAGTTATCCCCGTGAATGGGGTTCTTTTACTTTTATGTAAAGGCAACCTCGTTGCGGTGGATTAGAAACTTTTTGTAAATATAAAAAGCTGTGCTATAGGGCACAGCTTTTTTATAGAGTAAACGAGGCTAACGATGGAAAAGAAAAAACTATTACTGATGTACAATCCCACTTCTGGAAGAGCAAAAATCAGTCGACAGCTTGCTGACTTGCTTGAGCTCTTTTTTGACGCAGATTATGCAGTTACGGTCTCTTCAATTCGCCCACCCTATGGTGCAGAAGAAATTCTAACTGAAAGCGAGCCCTTTGATATGGTGGTTTGCTGTGGCGGAGACGGCACCTTAAACCATACCGTTAATGGTCTGATGCAGCTGCCTTCCAAGCCGCTGCTCGGCTATCTGCCCTGCGGTTCTACCAACGACTTCGCCGCCACCCTCGGCCTTGGCAGAGAGCTGATGGACGATTGCCGCGCCATTACAAAAGGCGAACCGTTTTGCTACGATATCGGCTCATTTAACGGCGAACGATATTTCAACTATATCGCAGCATTTGGGGCGTTCACTGAAGTATCATACACCACCTCACAGGCTGCAAAAAACTCGCTGGGTTACCTCGCATATATCATTGAAGGCGTCAAGCATCTGCCGTTTGACTGCAAATACCACGCTAAAATCACTTTGGACAATACCGTAATAGAGGATGACTTTTTATACGGTGCTTTCAGCAATTCACTCTCCGTAGGCGGCATCCATTTGGGCGACAACCTAACCGTGAAGTTAAACGATGGCATCTTCGAGACGCTGCTGATTCGTGCACCGCATAATGTGATTGAAATGCAGAACACGGTGGGCAAACTGCTCTCGCGCGATTTTTCGAGTGAAGAAGTGCGGCTGATTAGAGCCCAGCATGCAACATTTGAGTTTGACGAGCCGGTAGCGTGGACCCTAGACGGTGAAGCAGGTGGGAGTTGCACGCATTGCTCCGTTGGGGTCGTGCCCTCGGCAATTACTATCATGCGTCCTAAGGATGCACAATAAGCTCTGCCCTCTTTCAAATGATTACTTGGTGACACATTATTTTTTAGCTTGCTACCAGAAAAAGAGCAGCCCTTGCCATACGGCATATGGGCTGCTCTTTTAGATTCCTTACCCCGTCCCCTTATTATCGCAAGTAGCTTTCCAGTTTTCATAGATTTTTTCCGCACTACGATTCATTTCATGAGAGAAGTCACTTGCAAATTTACGTTTGTAAAAATTCAAAATTCCTTCCGCAGGCTCTATCTGCGCCGCCAGCGACGAGATATCTTGAGGATAAGTATTTTCAAACACAATCATTTCTTTTGCAAAACGGTCTGGCTTTTTTCTACTTTTTTGCTGCTCCGTCGGATGACCGATGCAAAGCAATGCAACCGGAGCAGTTTCTTTCGGCAAATGCAAAAGCTTCTTCATCTGCTCAAAATTCTCGGTTACATCACCAATATAGCAGCTGCCTAAGTTCAAGCTTTCGGCCGCTACTACGGCATTTTGTGCAGCGATTAGCGTATCACTGACAGCAAGCAATAAATCGCCCATACCAAGTGCGCGCGTTTCGCCTTCCACCGCAGCGCGAAAGCGCGTCTGCCAGCGATGATAATCGGCGATAAACACCAGCACCAACGGTGCTCTCGCAATCATTGGCTGATGGTCGCACAGCTCAGAAAGCTGCTGCTTAATATTGAGGTCGGTAATCTGCAAAATACTATAAAGCATCATGTTGCCCGCCGTAGGCGCTTGCATGGCAGCTTGTAAAATCGCTTGCGTATCTTGCGTGCTCACCGGCTCTTCTGTATAAACTCGCACGCTTTTGCGTTGGTACAGACTAGCTAATATAAGATTTTCTTTCACTTGTCTTCCCGTCCTTCTGGCAAATGTGCCATTTTAATTTTTATAAAATTTTATATTACACTTTATAAAAAGCATCAATTGTAAATCAAGCCTTGTTTTTTCTTCTCTTTTATTGCGCGCCAGTTGGATATACGAGGCAATACAATGCATAGATTTACTATTTTTCTTGACAATTTTTGACGTAAAGTCGCATTTTCGGTATAATGAGTAAGAACTTTTTCGTCTTTTCGGTTTTGGTAAGGCGGGAGGTGGACTTTTAAAAAAAGAAATGGGGATTTTTTATGACACCGATGGGAGCACTTGCCGTCTTTACTTACGGCCTGCTTGGGCTGTCTGTTGCGGGACTGCTCGCCTTGTTCCTTGTCAAAAAAGCGGCAACCGCTCGCGTGATTTTTATGCTGATGGCGGGATATTGCATTTTTAATGGCTTTATTGCTTATACCGCACAGCCTTCTAACTATGCTGGCATGCAGATGATTGCCATTGCGGCTGCGTTGCTTGCCGTTGCAGCTATCATCTTGCGCTTTGTGCTGAAACGTTCAATTTTTCTGGCAAAATTGCTGCTCTGCGGCTCTTTGCTGATTAGTTTATCTGTTATGTTTTAGTACATATTGTCTCTAATAGGAAAAGCGACAGCCGTGCAAATGCGGTTGCCGCTTTTATTTTACCATAACTTTTGTTTCTACTAAACTTATTTCTTAAAAACGCTGTTGACATTTGCCATAAAACCGCTATAATATGAAGTAAATTTCACGTGAAGTGTGTTTCATGTTACAACTGGAGGAATCGCGATCAAAAACAAAGTGAAAGAATACCGGCAACAATATCGTCTTACTCAGCAAGAAGTTGCGGATTTGGTTGGCGTTTCTTCGCGCACCATCATTTCGCTAGAAAAGGGGCAGTACAATCCCTCATTAATGCTTGCTTACCGGCTTGCATTGCTTTTTCACACCTCGGTGGAAGATTTGTACTGCCTTGCAGAAAATAAACAAGCGGAGGATCATATCAATGAAAATTCACCATAAGCGCGGTTTTGTCCGCGGAGTTGTCTTTCTCACCTTAGGCATCACGGTACTGCTCGATATCTGGGCCAAAGGTTACCACACCCGTTTTGGGCTGGTTGCTACTTTAATGTTTTTGCTCGCGGCAATGGATATTACGCGCAGCTTCTCCAAAGTTTCTGCCCTGGAAGACTCGCTTGCTGATACCGACGAGCGCGACCAGTATATTATAATGAAAACTGCTCGCATGGCGCTGAATATCCTGCAAAGCTTAAATCTAGGCCTTACGTTATTATTGATGGTTCTTTACTCCCTCACCAATAGCCCGATGTTTCTTGGCGCGTTTATTCTTGCCGCAGGCTACACTGTCCTTTCCTTCATTATCATTTTGGCGGCAAATTTATATTACGAAAAGCATGAATAACCTATTCGATAAAGCATTTTGCAAACCATATAAAATAGGCTGTCTTTTCTTTTTTCGCATTATTTTTTTGAATATCCGCTTTTATCATTGTCATGTTTTATTCATAAGATAAAGGCGCTTTACTTGTAAAGAAAAATTTGCTTTGCTATACTTGGTGTAACATCATCCAGCAGAAGAAACTGCGCTAACACACGAAAGGATGTGCGGCCTGTGACCTTAAACCAGTTAAGCTATTACGCCGAAATTGTGCAACAAAGCAGTTTTACTAAGGCGGCGGAGAAGTTGTTCGTCAGTCAATCTACGCTTAGCAAATCTATTCGCACACTCGAAACCGAGTTTGAAACAGAGCTGATTGATCGTTCCGCCAAAGAATTTCAACTGACAAAAGAGGGCCAGCTTTTCTACGATTATGCTGTAAATCTGCTAGAGTATTACCACCTGCAAACACAGGAGCTATATCAAAGAATTCACGGGGGCAGTGGAGCGCTTAGTTTAGGACTACCGCCAACTGCCGGTACTATTTACTTTTTTTCGCAAATTTATAAGTTTCAGCAAAAATACCCGCAGGTAGAGTTACGCATTACCGAAATGACTTCTAAATCTGTAAAAGAGCTGGTCGGGGCAGGAAAGCTGGATTTAGGTGTCGTGATAGAGCCATTTGCAGACGAAGCTTTTTTCAGTCGCAAGGTTTACGCCTCAGAAGCGGTACTTGTGGTTTCAAAACAGCACCCGCTCGCTGGCAAACGGGTTGTGAATGCCACAGAGTTAAAAGAAGAGCGATTTTTGATGGTAACCCCTGACTATATGTATTATGACCTTGTACTAGATTTTTGCAAAGCTGCAGGGTTTGTGCCAAAGGTTGCGTTTGAAAGCTCGCAGTGGGATTTATTGCTGGAGATGGTGGCAGCCGACCAAGGTGTCACTATTTTGCCCAAGCCCATTGTCGACAAATGTTACAATGCCAGGGTGCACCAAGCCCGGTTGAAAAATCCCGAATTCCCTTGGGCATTAACTTTAATCTATCGCAAAGATAAATTTATAACTGAGCCGATGCAACATTTTTTAAGTCTTTGTGATGAAACTAGACCTACATAGCTTCCTAATTTATACAGAGCCACGATTGATGTGGCTCTGTTTTTTTGTTGTCATCCATCTTTTTCTAGCCATATAAAACAAACACTCCGCACCAAACAAGTGCATTATGAACAAAAATTTATGTGTTTTAGAGTCTTAATGAGTAAAACCGCATGAATTCTATTCATCACCCGATGAACAATTGCTATTTCCTTTTTGGGAGCGTGGATGCTATTATCAAAATAGAAAATCGCTATGGCCATTGCGAAAATATACCACTCATAGAGCGGACGGCGGTTCGCCCTATTTAGGAAAGGACATAGGAATCATGGAAAATCAGCAAACGAAGACTTCTTCGACCAGAGCGTTCGCCATCGAGTTTATTATGTTTTTCACCTATGCATTTTTTGCAGTAAACTGGATTGCCGGTAGCACGCTGACCCCACAGATTATGGAATATTTTCAGCTTAAAACTTTTGCTTCTGCCACTTTTATTTCTAACGCAATTACTCTTGCAAAAATTATCGGTAACTTTTTGGCGGCTCTTATTCTAAATCGCTTGTTTCCTAAAAAAGCAATTGGGCTTGGTTCAGGGCTTATCGTCTTAGGCAGTGCGCTTGCCATTTTGGCACCTCAGTACTGGCTCTTCATTCTAGGGCGCTTTATTATGGGCTTTGGCGGTGCGCTTTATATTGTTTACTTTAGCCCCGTTGTAATCCACTACTTTGCACCAGAAAAACGCCCCACGGTGAATGCACTCAACGGTGTAGCTTATAACTTTGGCGGTATTGTTGCAATGCTGGTGGTTGGGCCGGTAATCGCCTGGCTGAAAACATGGCAATATAGCATGGCGTTTTTTGCTTGCATTAGTGCCTTACTGTTTGTTCTGTGGCCTGTGCTCGGGCAAGATTTCGAGCTTAACCGCACTACCGGTGCAGCACAAAAGACTTATACCGCACGCGACGCACTCAAGGAGAAAATCAACTGGTTGCTTCCGCTTACTTATTCCGGCTTGCTTACCTTTTACATTGTGCTGCTGAATATTTTCCCCATTTCGGGCACCACTGCAATCAGCGGTAAAACGTTGAGCACGCTCGTAGCCGTTGGCGGAATCGTCGGTTCATTGCTTGCTATCGCACTTTCTAAGGTCTTCTTTAAACGTTTGCCGGTTATCCGCTGGGCTGGCCTCGCTATGACATTGTTTGGTTTTTTGATGTTCAAAACTGCAAGCGGCGGCGTTGCGGCTGTCGCAGCTCTTTGCATCGGCATCTTTATGTTCTTGCCCGTTACTTCTCTGATGATGATTCCGCAGGAACTGCCGGATATGACACCCGCAAAGCTTACGACAATTATGGGCCTGTTCTGGGCGCTTTCTTATATCATTGAAACCGTCGCGTACTTCGTAATCGGCTTCATTATTGATCGCTCCGGCTATACCATGGGTCTCAACCTTGCACTCATTATGAGCTGCACTTTCTTTTTGGGGTCTTTTTTATTGCCGGAAACAGGGCGCAAAAAATAATATTCACCGTTTTCTTACCGTTTACAACAAAGGAGTATTCATATGAATTCGTTTGAGTTAATGTACAGCGAAAAGCTGAAAACCCCGGAGCAAGCTTTAGAGCTGATCCAAGATGGCGACTATATGTTTTCAGCACAGGCCGGCGGCGAACCGGCGGCCATTCTTTCTCACCTGCAACACCTCAAAAAAACAGGTGTAAAAAACACCACCTTGAACACCTGTTTACCTCTGCAATACTATGAGGCTTTTAAAGACCCCGAAATGCAGGGTGTTATGTCACATAATGGTTGGTTTTTCAGTGCGGCTCTGCGTGATGCCCATACTAAAAAAATGGTCAGTGCAATTCCGCAAAGTTCTACCTCTGTACTGCGCAAGGTGATGGACCGGGTACGTTATGAGAAACGCCGCCCCGTCGTGCTGGCTACGGTATCTCCCATGGATGCTCACGGCTACATGTCTCTTTCGGTCAGCGCAATCTACGAACGCGACCTTATCAACCAAGGCGCACTTGCCATTGTGGAGGTCAACCCTAACTTCCCCCGTACCTTTGGAGATACACAGGTTCATATTTCGGAAGTTGCTGCTGTGGTGGAATCTGACCGGCCTATCCCTATCAGCAAACTGGCCGCATACACCGATGTGGATGCAGCCATCGGTAAGCTCATTGCATCGTTGGTAGAAGACGGCTCTACGATTCAGCTGGGCATTGGTAATATTCCAAATGCGGTGGCTGCCGAACTGAAAAGCAAAAAACATTTGGGTATTCACACCGAAATGTTTACCGAAACGATGGTCGACCTAATTGAATGCGGTGCAGTCGATAATTCTTGCAAAGGGCTTTTGGATGGCTACTCTGTTTGCTCTTTTACAATGGGCAGCCAGCGCCTTTACGATTACGTAAACAATAACCCTTCCGTACTTTTCAAGTCTTGCACTTTCACAAATGACCCGTATACAATTGGGAAAAACAACAAATTCGTTTCCATTAATGCAACGCTGGAGGTTGACCTCACCGGCCAATGCGCGTCTGAAACTGTGGGCTATCAGCAGTGGTCCGGCACCGGTGGTCAATCAGAGACTGTGCAGGGCGCACAGATGTCAAAAGGAGGCAAATCCATCATTGCAATGCACGCTACCTATAAAGCCAAAGACGCTGAGGGCAAAGAGGTGCTGCGCTCTAAAATCGTGCCCTTTTTACATGAAGGCGCAACAGTTACCACTTCTCGCAACGACGTCGACTATGTGGTCACAGAGTATGGCATCGCTTGGCTACGGGGCCGGAACGTAGCGGAGCGCGCAGAAGCGTTGATTCAGATTGCACATCCGGACTTTAGAGAAGAATTGCGGGCACAGGCGCAACAATACATGATTTGGTAGGTTAACAAATTAGTTCTATTTTGTTTCTGTTGTGGTCCATAGCGAAAAATTCTATAGAGCGGTAGCACTACCAATCAGACCATTTTCCTCCCTGCTCCTCTTGATTTTAGTAAAAGTAATTTCTCATCCACGTAAATTAATTTATAAAAAGCAGGGCTACCTCAAAAGTAGCCCTGTTTTTTTATAGCAAATGCAAAATTGAATTTCGGTCTTGTCCTAGATTCGTTATTGCGCAGTTTCTGTAAGAAAATCAGCTGAGAACTGTGCCATAACGGCAGCACCGCGCTTCAGCACATCCTCATCGACAGTATATTTTTCGTGGTGGTTGGTATAGTTACAGCCTTCTTTGTTCGGGTTGCGGCTGCCGATAAAGCCGAATACATACGGGGCTTTGTCGCCAAAGAAGGAGAAGTCTTCACTGCCCATCAGCGTTTCCAGATGGCCGATGCCAGACTCCCCGTACAGTTTTGCCACTGCGTCATGCGCAAGGCGGTTCAGCTGCTCGTTATCATTAATCACCGGCTTGGTCATGTACTGATAATCAAGGGTAGCGGTAGCGCCAAAGGCCGCAGCGGTGTTTTCAATAATGCGGCGCATAACACCCTCATCGGATTTATCGCGCGAGAAGGTGCGGATGGTGCCCTGCATCTCTACGTGGTTTGCAATAATGTTAAAGCGCTGGCCACCGTGGATTTCTCCAATTGTCAGCACAAGCGGCTTCACCGGGTCGTTGATGCGGGAGACATATTGCTGCAAATTGTTGATGACAGCGGCTGCAACGGTGATAGCATCGACGCCAAGGTTGGGTGCAGAGCCATGAGCAGAAACACCCTCAATGTTGATGGTGAAGGTATCACAGCCTGCCATACGGTTGCCCGGTGTGACATCAATCAGCGGTGCATCAAAATTGCCCCAGATGTGCGCGCCGTAAATGGCATCCACACCGTCCATCACGTTTTCTGCAAGCATCCATTTTGCGCCGCTGGCAATTTCTTCTGCGGGCTGAAAAATCAGCTTTACATTGCCGCACAGTTCGTCCTTGACTTCGGTGAGAATTTTCGCTGCGCCCAGCAGCATTGCCATATGGTTGTCATGGCCACACGCGTGCATCTTGCCGTCCTTTGCTGCGAAAGGCAGGCCAGTGTCCTCATTGACAGCAAGCCCGTCGATATCCGAACGGAGTGCTACGGTTTTTCCCGGCTTTCCACCGCGAATCATGCCGATGAGGCCATAGCAGTTTTTCATCTCAGTTACTTCGACGCCCATGGCTTCGAGATCTTTTTTAATTGCTGCGCGGGTCTCTTTTTCTTCACCCGAAAGCTCCGGGTGCGCATGATAATAACGGCGGCGCTCGATAATGTACGCCTCGTGTTTTTCGGCCAATGCTTTGATGTTCATGATAATTACCCCTTTGTAATCTCATTTGTATTAGTCGGTACCGTACCGATTAGGTGGTATCGGCTTGATAATGCCCGAAATGCCCGGCTTTTTACAGCCGGGCATTCGTATGAATACTTTTTTATGCTTTCACAGCAGCTTACAGCAAGCTAGTGAAAATACCGGCGATGATGACCGAGGTGATGGTAACGGTAACGAAACCGCCGACAATCATCTGCGGCAGCATGTTGTCCATCAGATACTGTTTCTCTTCCGGATTGCTTGCAAGCGCAGTGGTCGCTTCATCGGTCAGCACGTAGTTCGGCGGGAAGCCGTACAGTGCCGTCAGGTTGACAGCAATGGCCATCAGCGGGCTCATCTTCAGCACTTTGCCAGAGATATAAGCCACGATGCACATACCTGCAACGCCAATTACGATGAGAATCATCATCGGCACAATTGCTGCACCCAGAATTTCCGGAGTAGCATTTTTCAGTGCGTCGAAGATGAAGAGCATAACGCCGAATGCAATCAGGTTAAAGCAGCTGCATTTCTTCAGTGCATCTTTTTCAAGGAAGCCCAGCTCGGTAAACACAACACCCAGTACAAGTGCCGCAACCAGCGGGTGAATTTTAGCATAGCCCCAGCCAGCAGTCCATTTGCCTACCCAGGTTGCAAGGTAAGAGACAAGCGCCAGTTTTACCAAACAAACAGCGGTGGAAAGGAACTTTGTGGGCATTGCGGGAATGAGCTTTTTCTTGTGCTCTTCCTCAGCGGCAGAAGTGTCAATTTTAATCACTTTGCCAGCTTTGTAGTCAGCCAGAAGGCGTTTGCCCTCTTTTTTCAAAACGATAGCAGTCAGCGGGTATCCGGCAAAGCCCTGTACAGAGTACATCGCCAGTGCCAGAACCGAAGCAACGGTAAGGCCCTTTGCTGCTGCGGCTTCGCTCATGATGTTAGCTGCAACGATGCCGCCAGTGAGCGGGGGCAGACCTGCTACAATGTAAGATTTATCGATAAACATGCCAGCGATAAAGTAACCAGCAATAATCATACCTACCAGACCGCACAGGCAGCTGACAATCACTTTCCACTGTCTTGCCAGTTCTTTCAGGTTGATGGTAGTACCCATGTGGGTAACCAGCAGATAGATGCAGAAAGTAGAGGTAAAGGGCGCCGAGAAACCAGCAATCGAGATGATTTCTTTCGGAAAAAATGTCCAATAACCTGCAATGAACATGCATGCGATAACAAAGGTAGAGGGGATCCACGCTTTGGAAAGCACGCCGATGGTATCGCCAATGGCATACACAAGTGCCACAACGATAAACGCGAGCAAAGGATTGGCCGCAATTGCTTCTGTAAATGCTTGCATTTTAAGATTCCTCCTATGTATTGAATTCTGCCTGCTTGTCCGCCAAAACACCAGCGAACACCCTCCCACCGGGCAGAACGGGGGATCTTTTGCTTTTGTACTTCGATGTACTAAAATGTAAAAGATTTGTTCTATTATACTGTATTTTTATTAATGATTTCAAGAGAAATGCCGGAACTTTGTTATGTGAAATTCACAATTTTTCTATATGTGCTTATTTAAAGGACGACAAAACCACGAAACCTGCTGCCTTTTTGACAGCAGGTTTCGAAAACTTGTAATTATTTTGTAATATTTGTTTTTATAAAATGCTCTTTTGGGGTCTTGTTTTAGTCTTAGATAAGCCAAATTTAGGCTGTTATCCCGCATTCGCTTTCTGCCATAAGCCCCATAAATATTATATCTTAAAAATTTCTTCTAGTACCTCTGCAACACCATCTTGATCTACACTAAGTGTCACCCGGTCGGCAGCAGCTTTGGCCGCCGGGCGTGCATTGCCCATGGCCACGCCCAATCCTGCGGCCCGCAGCATCGGTACATCATTATTCCCATCGCCTATTGCGATGGTTTCTTCTAATCGGATGCCGAGCGTATGAAGCAGCTTTTCAGCAGTGCGCGCCTTGTCGAGGTCTTTTCGGTATACATCATAGCTGCCGGGATGAAATTGGACAAACGACAGATTTGCATCCATCGGAAAATTCATTCCCTTAGGCACCCCGTGCAGCACTGCACCGTAAGGCATACTGCGGTGATGCCGTACACGATCTTCTCCGTTGCGCACAAATCCGGGTCCTTGCTTGGGTTCCGGATCAACCGGCGAATCCTCAGCGGCAAGATGCGCAAGCTTCTGGCAGAGCTCATCATAGCCGTAGTACATATAATAGGCATCTTCAAACGTATACCCAAGCACTATCTCCTGCTGCCGGGCCAGCGCGTCCAGTGCATCCATTTCCTGCTGTCCCAGTCTCTTTTCATGCATTGGGCGTTTATCGGCATCCAATGTCAGGCTGCCGTTGACGCAGATATAATAATCTGCCGTAAAATTGCCCAAAAGCGCTGGGGTCAGCACAAAACCGCTGCGTCCGGTTGCGACAATCACTTTAACTCCGGTGCGGCGCAGCTGCTCGACGCAGCGCACTACCCGATCTGTCACTCCTGTGCGACCAATCGGCACCAGCGTTCCGTCAATATCCAGTAAAACCGCTTTGTAAGTCATGGTTGCCTCTTTCTATATCAAACTTAAACGATTCGTTTGCCGCCAATAATGACAGCTTTGACCGAGAGATCCTGCGCGAGAATCAACAAATCCGCACGCTTGCCCTCCGAGCAGCTGCCGATTTCTTTTTCCAGCCCGACCGACTTGGCAGGATTAATGGTTGCGGCTTTCGCGGCCATCTCGATGGGAACACCAAAGTGTACCGCACGGCGGAAGCATTCCACCAGGTCTGTGGCGCTGCCGGCAATGGTTCCATCTGCAAGTGTTGCCTTTCCATCGGTCATTGATACCTTTTGCCCGCCAAGTGTGTATTCGCCGTTGGGTTTGCCGGTGGCGCGCATCGCATCACTAATCAAACAAACACGGTCGGCACCGAAAATTTGAAACACAGTGCGCACCATTGCCGGGTGAATATGGATGCCGTCCGAAATCAGCTCTACATAATCGGCATCTTCCAGTGCTGCCCCTACAACGCCGGGGTCCCGGTGTGCAAACGGAGGCATTGCATTAAACAGATGGGTGACATGGTTTGCACCGGCGGCAAAGCCCTCTTTCGCTTCTTCATAGGTTGCCGTAGTGTGTGCAATTGAAACTGCACATTGTTTTGCTGCTCGGGAGATAAACTCTACCGCACCAGGCAGTTCCGGCGCAATATCGCAGAGCCGAATGTTGTTTTTACTGCGTTCCATCAATCGTTCAAACATCTCGAAATCCGGGTCTATAATGTAACGCTCTGCCTGCGCACCTTTTTTGGATTTTGCAAAAAACGGGCCTTCCATATTAATGCCGCGCAGGACAGCCCCGCCCTCTTCTTGATTAAAATGAGGTAGCGCGTCGTCGACGATGTGATTTAAAATTTCTTCTGAAAAAGCCATCGTGGTTCCTAAAAAGCTCGTGACACCTTTTTTGCCAAGATAGTTTGAAATGGTGCTGATGTGGTCCGATGTGTCATCGCAAAAGTCGGCACCGTCTGCACCGTGGATATGAACATCCACAAAACCCGGCAGCACATAGCAGCCAGCGGCATCCAGCACTTCTTCTTCGTTTGAATCAAAGCCAGACGGGGCAATGCGTGTAATGCGATCTCCGCTAACTATCAAGTCGTGGGGCTCAAAAAAGCACCCTTGGGTATAAAGGTTTCCGTTTTTGATCTGCATGAAAATCCAACCTTTCTTCTATTCCATTACCGTCAGACACACGGCTTGCCGACAATTTTAATATCTGCCTTTTCGAAAAATTTTATCGCTAAAAACGAAACTACTGAAAACAGCAAAAACGCCCCCTGCACTTCCACTTCTCATGGTAGCACAAGGGGCGTGTAGGTGCAAGAAAAGCCATGCCGCGCACGGCATTGGGGAAGAAAATGCACAAGATTTTACAAAGAGCGCAATAAATGCGATATTCGTTTTCACTTGATATTGCGTCGCCTTTGAAGCGCAAACGCCGAGCGGTTGCTGCTTATTTTAAGGTGACCAGCTCGTACTGACGGGTACCGAGGCCAAGGGCTTCTGCGTGGCTCAGCTGTACCTCCCAATCCGTTTCGGGGTTGGTATTCTTAAAGTGGTCGCCCTGGTCCACAAACTCAGCGGTATCCATCAAATCGCCAAGCCGCGAGGCACGCACAGCAGGCATCGCATTGGCTGCATCTGCACAGGCCTGATCCAATGCGACAGGGTCAAAGCTTGCGAACATACCCACATCCGGAATAATCGGGGCATCATTTTCAGCGTGGCAATCGCAGAACGGCGAAACATCCATCACCAAGCTGATGTGGAATGCCGGGCGTCCGTCCACCACCGCTTTGGTGTACTCTGCCATTTTTTTGTTGAGGTCGGCATTGGCAGAGCCATTTGCGTTGTGAATCGCGTCAAAGTTGCAAGCACCAAGGCAGCGGCCGCAACCAACACACTTATTGTGGTCGATGCGCGCTTTGCCATCGGTACCGTCAAACGAGATTGCGCTATGGGCGCAAATTTTGGTGCAGGCGTGGCACTTGCGGCATTTGCGCTCTTTCACTTCCGGCTTGCCGGAAGAATGCTGCGCCATTTTACCGGCGCGGGAACCACAGCCCATGCCCACATTTTTGATGCAGCCACCAAAACCGGTCGATTCATGCCCTTTAAAGTGGGTCAGGCTGATAAAGATATCTGCGTCCATAACAGCACGGCCAATCAGTGCGGTTTTGCAAAGTTCGCCGCCCTCTACCGGCACTTCCACATCGTCCGTGCCTTTCAACCCGTCTGCAATAATTACATTGCAGCCGGTAGAAAACGGACTGAAGCCGTTGAGATAAGCAGTATCAATATGTTCGAGTGCATGTTTACGGCCACCTACATAAAGCGTATTGCAATCGGTCAAAAAGGGGCGGCCGCCCAAAGATTTGACCACGTCAGCCACGACTTTTGCATAGTTCGGGCGCAAAAAAGACAAGTTGCCGGGCTCGCCAAAATGAATTTTGATTGCAACAAATTTATCCTCAAAATCGATGTTGTTAATGCCCGCAGTGCGAATCAGTTTTTCCAGCTTTTTCAGCAGGTTGGTGCCCGGGCGGGCACGAAAGTCTGTAAAATAAACTTTAGATGTTTCCATTTTATAAATCCCCTCTTTGGAGCAGACATGCATGGCTCGTAAACCTTTGCAGCTGTCTGCCACTTTTCTTGCCGCTTTTCTCTTTCGGCACGTCGCAATTCCTAGTTACCTAATAGAGATTCTTTGTTTATTTTACAACAAAACCACAAAAAAGTGCAAGGGCTAACCGTGTGTGCTGCGCAGCAGGTCATCAACCGCTTTAGAGAGTGCCTCGATTTTCTTACGCGGCAGCTTCATCCCGCTTTGGTCCAGCTCACGCAGCGCTTCGATAAGGTTGGTGAGGCTGTAACGAGGCGCGTCCACAAGCGAAGTTGCCTGACGTTTCGGCTGAGGTTCTGCTTGCTCGGGGGCTTCCACAACCGGCTCTGCCGTGTGCACCAGCATAACCTGCTCTGCCAGCAAATCTGTCTGGTCGCCAATCTCAGGCACCAAAGAGGTGAAGTCCAGCTCTTTTTCAATATATTCTGCAAATTCGGTGGCGGCCAATGCCTCACCGTGTATCACAAAGGTCATCCTGGGCTTTGTAGTAAAGCCGGATAACCAGCGCAGCAAACCGTTGCGATCCGCATGAGCCGAGAGTCCATCCACATTTTCAATTTTTGCATGCACCGCAACCGAATCGCCAAGAATCGTGACTTCTTTTTCACCTTCCAGCAACCGGCGTCCCAGCGTACCTTCTGCCTGATATCCAACAACAACAACGGTGTTGTGCTCGTTCCACAGGTTGTATTTTAAGTGATGGCGAATACGGCCTGCATCGCACATGCCAGATGCAGAAATAATGATGCAGCTGCCTTTATATGCGTTGATTGCTTTAGAATCATCGCTGCTGATAGAGAGCTGCAACTGCTTAAAATTGATGATGTCCCCGCCTTTGCGAACAATTTTCATTGCAGCTTCATCATAATAATCATCTACATATTTGCTAAACAGGGCGGTTGCTTCGGCAGCCAGCGGGCTATCCAGAAAAACCGGGCAATGCTCATACCCGGCAAACTGGCCGGATTCGTACAGCTCGCGCAAGTAATAAAGAAGCTCCTGCGTACGGCCCACAGCAAACGCCGGAATAATCACCTTGCCGCCTTGCTCAAATGTTTCTCTAATTACGCGGCCAAGCTGCTCTTTGGCATCGTTTGCCGCGGGGTGAAGACGGCTGCCATAGGTGGATTCCACCAGCAGATAATCCGCCTCGCGCACCGGCTGCGGGTCTTTCAGAATCGGCTGGTTCAAGTTGCCCAGGTCGCCGGAAAAGACAATCTTTTTGGTTATGCCGTTTTCGGTTGCCCACAGCTCTACCGATGCAGAACCCAAAATATGCCCCGCATCATTAAAGCGGACGGTAAACTCCGGCGAAATGACTTTGGTGTCACCATACTCGACCGGCACAAACTGTTTCATCGTCAGGGCAACGTCTTCGGCGGTATAAAGCGGCTCTACCGGTGGCTCACCGCGGCGTTCTCTCTTTTTGTTTTTCCACTCGGTGTCCATTTTCATAATATGGGCGGAATCTGCCATTAAAATAGAGGCCAAATCCATAGAGGCCGGTGTTGCAAAAACCGGGCCATGAAAGCCTTGTTTTACGAGCATGGGCAAATGGCCGGTATGGTCTACGTGTGCATGGGTGATGATGGCGTAATCCACCTCGCCTGCCGGGAAGGGTAGCGGCTGGATCAGCTTGGCATCTTTACCTTGAAACATGCCATAGTCTACGATGAGGCGTTTTCCTGCACATTCCAGCAGGTATGCAGAACCGGTAACGGTATGTGCTGCGCCGAGAAATGTAAGTTGCATCAAAAGTTCCCCCTTTGTTGTTTCAGCACTTTGCTTGTCCGTTTAGCTTCTGCAACACCTTTCGTAAAGAAAAGAATGCACCGCTGCCGACTGCCAATAAAAGTGCCGCTTAAAACAAAAGCACCGGTACCTGCGGGCGAGGCCCGCACTGGGGCATCCGGTGCTTTTTTCCATTGTACTGCGTTTTTTGGTGTTTAGCAAGTAAATTCCCACCTTCATGCCTGACGCCTTGGTGGTTTAAAAAGCCCTGCGGTGCGCACTTGACAGCGCCTTTAAGAAATGCTTTCGCGGCTTACATATTAATGGAAAAGCAGAGAATTGACACAAAAACAGGCATTTACTTTGCTTTTATATGCTTTAGATAAATTACCCGCCGCAGGGCGATTGTATGCACTGCCCTATCCGCATTTCTTCGCGCGCTTCATAAAAAAGCGAGCTTTGCAGTAAAAGCAAAGCTCGCTCGTATTTATTCTGTGGGGATATTCAAATCTCCCATGCTCTGGTACTCGCCTGGAATTTCGCCATACGCGTATACCAGCCCGGTCGGTAAACCCAGCTCAGCGGCAGGCACCGGGTCACTGTATGGCCGGAAATGGTCGTTTAACAGTGGCGCAAGCGCTTCTGCATTAACACCATACATACCGGAGTGTCCATTGGTTTTCCCAAGGCCGCCACCGGGGCAGCGAGTAAAGCCAATGTTAGCGCTGTCCATTTTTTGCAGTGCCGACGCCAGGCTAATCAGTTCGCTCACCTTGTAGTCGGTATTAAAGTAGTTGATAAAGCCTGGTGCAACTTTAATAATGTCTGACATCGGGAAAGTTTTCATCGTGCGGAACACTGCTGCGAAGAAATACTGCTGCGCCTGCAGACGCTTAATATCTCCCTGCGCATATCCTTTGCGGGAACGCACGATAATTTCCGCCTGGCTGCCATTAATAAGCTGGTCACCCTCGGGGATAACCCCAAGCTGATTCCCATTTTCATCGAAGTAGGGCACATCCCAGGGCACATACATCTGGATGCCGCCCAATACGTTGATAATTTCACGGAAATGCTGCATATCAATCGTCACGTAATGATCTACGGGCAGCTTGAACTGGCTGTTGATTACTTTTGCAAGGTTAGAGATGCGATTCTGCGTATCCGCACCGTGCGAATAGACCGCGTTGATTTTACCGGTGCCGCCGGTCGGCACCTCTTCCCCCACATAGGTGTCACGCGGAATCTGCAAAATCGACATGGAACCAGCTTTTCGGTCATAGCAAACCAGCATAATCAGGTCTGTCCGTCCCACGCCGCTGCGGGAGGAATCTTCCTCGTCATCATCAATACCGCAAACCAAAATATACTCGACGTCTTTGGCTTTGTTGGTTTCGGTGGTTTCCACTTCCGGGGTCAGCTTGCCGGCTTCCCCCTCATTCAGAGAAAGCTCAAAGTAAAGATAAACCCCACCGGCAATGAGTGCAAGCACCAGTAAAATGCTGACAAGGATAACGGCTGTTTTTTTGCCAGTAGACCATTTTTTCTTTGGCAGTTTAGAGTAGTTATCCAATCTACCACACTCCTTCATAAAAATGAGCAAGTCGTGCCGATTTTACGGCTGGCTTGACTTTGTACAATATTCCCTATATTTGGAAAAACGCGTACTCATTATACTCTACTGCAAGCCGAGTTGCAACTTGTCGAATGTTGTCGTATTTTACAGTGCTTCCCCATTTACTTTTTATCGTCCTGCACCGCCTTCGGCAGGCTGATGCGGAACAATCTTCGGAACAGCTCTCGTCCGTTGAACGGAATGAGCGGATACAAATAGCTTTCGTTAGAAAGGGTGCGTGTCAAAAGCATCGTGAGGAATGCAAAAATCAAACCGCCAGCATAGCCCCATACACCAAACACCCCTGTGGCAAACAGCAGAATTACACGCAAAAATTTGAGGGCATAACCCAGTTCGTAGCTGGCCTGTGAGTAGTTGGCAATTGCAACAAATGCCATATAAAGCATGGTTTCGGAGTTAAACCAGCCGGATTTTACCGTGAAGTCGCCCAGCACGATACCGGCGATTACGCTGAGAGGAGTGCTTAGCATACTGGGGGTATTCAAAGCGGCAAGCTTCATGCCGTCAATTGCGAACTCCAGCAAAAGCAGCTGCACCAAAATCGGCACATTAATGGTATCTGTAATTTTGGTAAACTCTAGCGCTGGGGGCAGCCACTCGGGGTATTTTAAAAACAGCAGCCAGGTAGGGGTAAGCAGCAGAGCTGCGATATTGATTGCCAAGCGAGAGAGCCGCAAATAGGTGCCGGTTACGGGTGGCAGATAGTAGTCGTCGGCTTCTTCGGTGATTTCAAACAGAGTGGTGGGCAAAACCATGGCAGAAGGAGAGTTATCTACCAACAGCACAATGCTGCCCTCTAAAATAGCAGAGGCTGCGGTGTCTGGCCGCTCTGTATATTTAAATTTTGGAAATGGGTTAATCCAGTTGCCGCGGTAAAGGGTTTCGGCAAGGCTTTCGGTATTCATGGTAAGCGCATCGACCTTTATTTCGGAAAGCAAGCGGCGAATTTTTGCGAGAAATTTTTCATCCACACGGTCTTTCATATAGGAAATAACAACATCGGTGTGCGAGCTTTTTCCCACCGCGGTAATCTCCATAATCAGGTCCGGGTGCCGAATGCGCCGGCGAATCATCGCGGTGTTGAAAACGATGGTTTCTACAAAACCATCTTTGGAACCGCGCAGCACTTTATCTTTATCCGGCTCTTCAATGCCACGTGCAGGGTAGGTACGAAAGTCCACCGCAATGGCTTCAGCATAACCGTCCACCAGCAAAACCGGCACGCCAGAAAGCAACATGGGGACGATTTGCGACAGGTCTTTTAAAACATCTACCTCCCCATATGGCACTAAAAGCTCGGAAAATTGCTGTGCTTGTGCGGGTACATCCTCCGGTTTTAATTTCAAAAAGCTTTCCATGATTTTCTCGAGGATTTCGTCCTTATTAAGGCCATCAATCACATAAAAGCAGGCCTGCTTATCTGCAATCATAAACGTCCGCTCAATTAAATCAAAGTTTTCTTTTACATGCAGCAGTTTATCCAGCATTTTCTGATTTTCTGACAGTCGCTGCGAAAGCTTTGCTTCCATAGATACACTCCCATCCCTTTAACGGCACCTTTGCACGCTTAATACGGTTAGCATTTTCTCAAACTGCCAAAATATGCAAAGGCTTTGTCGAGAAAGGCTTGTGGCATGCTCGCATCTGAGTTTAAGAGGTGTTTTTCAGTCACTTGTTTCGCTTTTTTGCTTTGTGAAACAGCACTTTTGCATGCATACCTCTTACCATCGAGGGAATACTTAAGACATCACTAACAGGAAGGAGATTTTTCTATGCCCAGACTTTCTTGCAGTGCCTGCGAATGCGGTCACAACTCCGAAGGCTATTGCTGCCTTGATGCAGTCAACATTTCTGGCGGCGCATCCAAAGAAAACACTTGCTGCGCCAGCTTTACCATTAACTCGGGTGCATCTAACTGCTGCAGTACCCCTTTTGCACAAACTGCGGTCACCTGCCGCGCCAACGACTGTGTGCATAACGAAAACTGCACCTGCCACGCAGATTCTGTTTCTATCTGCACCTGTGGTTCCGGTTGCACCTGCAAAGATACCGAGTGCGATACCTTTAAGAAAAAATAGCACCCAGTGTTTTGCAGCACACCGAATAAATACAGCAAAAAAACCATGGCACAAGGCTTTGCACCTGTGCCATGGTTTTTTATTTGCGTTTGCATTTTTAATGCCTTTATCCCCTGCCACCAGTAGTCAATTTTGCTTTTTCACCTATGTCGGGTCCAACTTTCAATAGGCAGCAGACAAACGCTTGCAGTTTGGCATTATTCCGCTTCCCGCAATCGCTCCACAATACTTTGATGATCTGTCGCCCTGTAAACCACAAGCGGAACAGCAATGCCAAGCACCAACAACACCGGCACAGCAGCCAGTAATGGCCACGATACCAAGTGATAGGTTAAAAACCACATTTGGCTGCAAATAGCCTGCACGATAATAAGCGAACCGAGCCAGCCGAAAACCAGCGAACACAAAGCCGAAAACCCGGCGTAATACAGCCCTTCGCAGCACAGCATTTTTTTCAGCTGCTTGCGTGTCATGCCGATGCTTTGCAACATCGCAAACTCTTTTTTACGTGCAACGATGCTGGTAAGCACTGCATTGATAAAATTCAAAATTCCAATGATTCCAATGATACCGCCCAGCGCACCGCCGACCATTAACACGGTGTTGCGCATCCCAGAAAAGGCTGCCATCGTTGTCCCCTTAGAATCGTAATTCATCATCGGTTCTATCTCTGTGGTGTACTGTTTTAAAAAGGCTTCCACATCTGGCTCATTGTTATCCTTTACATTAAACACATAACTCATCACCGCAGGGGTATCCACTATCGTTTGATAAACCGATGCCGGGAGATAAAAAGTATAATCCCAACTGCTGCGGTCACTGTTGGTATATGTTTTAATGGCCACGTGACCTAGCACAGTATACTTATGCTCTGTGTAATCACGGTTTTCTGCATCCGCTGGACTTGTAGCGCGCCAATTGTAGAGGTTAACCGTGTCCCCCACTTTATATTTTGCAGCTTTGGGTATAACTCTGCCATTATCATCCAGGTGAACACCTTCTAAAATATAATTGCCACTGAGCAGTTTTTTCATATCTATTTCACCATCTAGTAATTCAAGACGCTGCATAGGCAGTTGCTCAAGCCCAAAGACAGCACCGTAAAAATTGCCGGATTCATCCCGATTAAACGTTTGGCTGTTGTTTGGGTCCCTGGCAAAAAACAGATTTTCACGCCCACCGTAAAGTCGGCCTCCTTCCTCAAATCCTTCTAAACTTTTTATGGTCTCAATCATCTGCTCTGAAGTCTCATTTTCCACACCATAAAAGTCATTATTAAAATAGTCTGCATGAGCAATCAAAAAATCAGTATCCGTAAATTTCGAAAGAAATTTATCCATATCAATGCTGCCAGAAAGGGTTACCACGGTGTTTAGTAAAATCAAACTGAGCGACAGGCTGATAACAACCAGCACAGTACGCTTTGTATTGCGCCCCAAGTTAGACAAAGCCATCCGGCTCATTTTAGCGCCGTTGGTGCTCTTTTTGTGTTTTTGTTTTGGCTGGTCACATTCGGTGTAGCGCACCGCTTCAATCGGCGATACTTTGCCCGCCATTTTGCCCGGTTTTAGAGTGCTAATCAGCACCGTCCCCAAGGCAAACAGCGCAGAGCCCACAAAAATAGCCGGGTGCGGTGAAACAGAAATTGCGCTGCGCGCATAACTGCTATTATTCATCAGAAGCGGAACCAAAGCCTTGCCCGAAAAAAAGCCAAGAAAAAGCCCTATGGGAATGCCGATGGCCGATAAAATCAACGCTTGCCGGCGAATCATGCTGCGAATTTGCGCAGCAGTGGTGCCAATGGTTTTGAGTAGCCCGTAAAAACGAATATCCCGCACAATAGAGATTTGAAAGATATTATAAATAATCAAATATCCTGTAAAGATAATCAGCAGCAAACCGCATCCCAGCCCTAAAATCGTGCCTGCGTCCATGCCAAAATTGGTGGAAAGATAAGCCCAATTTATATTGCTATCTAGATAATTCGGATCTGTTTCTATCGGCGAAAATCCACTTTCCGCCATCAGTTTATCCAGCTTTGCCTGCAGGTTCAGGCTATTCGGGAACATGACATACGCGTTAATCGCGCCGGTCATCGACAAATCCTTATAATAAGTGCATTGCAGCTCTTCGCTGTGTGCCTCTACATAAGCGCGGGAGGCGAAAATCTGTCCTACATTAAAAGCCGGGTCGCTGGTCCACCATCCGCACAGCGTAAACTCACGAGTAACCATTTCTCCCCGAATATTGAGCTGCAGACTAACCTTTGCCCCAAGCTGCTGCGGAACGCCAAGCAGCTGCAAGGTTTGTGAGTCTGCCATTATCTCGTTTTCCGCCTGGGGCACGCGCCCTACCTCTGGCTTAATATAGCTCAGTTTCAGGCCGACTTCATCGTTATACCAAAATTCAGCGTGGCGTTTTAAAAGTTCCGGATTTTCCACACTGTCACAAAGTGCCATGTCAAACGCGATTTCTTTGATGCGAGAATTATCTTTCACCGCATCGAACTGCTCTTTTGTCATATATTTCAGCACTGCATGGCCATCACCGCCTGCCTGCCGCATGGTTGCCTGTTGTAGACTTTCTACCGTGCCCATTCCCAATGTGAAAAGGCTGGTAAACAAAATTGTAGTTAAAATAATAGCCAACATCGCAATATAATTGCGCGCTTTATTGGCACCAAAGCTGCGGCGAGCAAGGTTTGAAATTGCTTTTTTATTGTTCACCTTAATCATGCCTTGTCACCACCCACAATTTTGCCGTCTTCAATGCGGATGATGCGATCTGCCAGCTGCGCGATTTCTTCGTTGTGCGTAATCATAACAATTGTCTGGCTGAATTTCTGGCTGGTGACCTTTAATAAGCTCAGCACATCTTGGCTGGTTTTGCTGTCCAGGTTGCCTGTGGGCTCGTCTGCTAATATAATCGCTGGTTTAGATGCTAACGCCCGCGCGATTGCCACCCGCTGTTGCTGCCCGCCCGAAAGATTATTGGGCAGGCTTTGCAGCTTACTTTCGAGCCCCAATGTAGCAATAATATTATTAATATAAGTATCATCGGGCACGTTGCCATCTAACTGAATCGGCAGCACTACGTTTTCGTAAACATTCAGCACCGGAACAAGGTTGTAGTTTTGGAATACAAACCCGATTTTGCGGCGGCGAAAAATCGTAAGTTCCTCGTCTTTCAGCGAAAAAATATTTTTGCCGTCCACTGTCACACTGCCCTCAGTGGGCCGATCCAGCCCGCCAAGCATATGCAGCAGAGTAGATTTTCCGCTGCCGGACATACCGACAATCGCCACAAATTCGCCTTTTTCCACCGTAAAATCCACACCGTCGAGCGCATGCACCGCAGTTTCACCGGTGCCGTATATCTTTTTCAGGCTTTTGGTCTGTAATATATTCATGTCGGGTTCCTCCAAAAAGAAAGTGTGTGTTGCATCTCTACAACACACACTTTATCACAAGAATCTTTCTACAATCTTTCAGAGCCGCTTTTAAATCTAACAGTCTTGAAAGATTTTATCTGGCAAGGGAAAGAAACACAGAAAAGCAGGTGCCTTCTCCGACCTTGGAATTCACTTTAATATAACCGCCCTCGTCTGCAATAATCTGTCGCGCCAAATACAGACCAATCCCCACTCCTTCACTTTCACTAACCGCCGGGGAACGATAAAACCGTGCAAACACTTTTGCCTGCTCTTCTTCCGGTATGCCAATGCCGGTATCTTTGATATCAATGCGGCAAAAAAGGCTGTACACGGTGGTGGCAATTTGAATGGTACCGCCGCATGGCGTGTACTTTACCGCATTATCGAGAATGTTGTAAATTGCCTCGGCTGTCCACTTGATGTCAAAGCAGGCGTCTGCCGCGGTAGCATTACACACTAAATGCAATTGCTTTTCACCTGCTTTGGGTGCCACCTGGGCCAAAACGGTATCCAGCATGGGCTGCACTGCCGACTGTTTGGGGTGCAGTTCAATCACCCCTGTTTCCAGCCGTGAGGTTTTTACGAGCGAGCCAATCAAAAAACTCAGTTTTTCGGCCTGCGCATTCAGCGCCGTAACGCAGGGCAGGCTTTCTTGCGGCAAATCTTGTTCACCCAAAAGCTGCGCATACAGTAAAATATTTGAAAGCGGTGTCTTGGTCTGATGAGAAATATCAGCAATCAGTTCTTTGATTTTCTTTTTCTCTTCTGCAAGGTTTCTTGCAGACACTGATGATGCAGATAAATAGTGCGCAAATTTGGTTTCTACCGAGGAAAGCAAGCTTTCATCAAATATGGTTTCGTCAAAAGTTCCATCCATAGCTGCGGTTAGCATCGCATCCAAATGGTCTAGAACGCGCTTTTCATTTCTGCGGCTGCGGACTGTTGTAAATGCTGCAAAAGCGACCGAAAGCACTGCAATGGCCAAAAGCAGAATATTGAATTCGTTCATTTTATTCCACCGCCCAAGTATAGCCGATGCCGTAGACTGTTTTAATGTATCGTGGCTTGGCGGTATCATCGCCCAGCTTGTTGCGCAGACGTTTTACCGTAACGGATAGGGCGTTCTCATCTACATACTCTGCGCTATCTGTCCAGATGCGATCTACCAGCATGCTGCGCTCTAAAGTACGTCCTCGGTTTTCCACCAGTAATCTCAGCAGCTTTTGTTCCGTTTTGCTCAACTCGATGGCCGTATTCTCTTTGCAAAATAGCATCGCATCGAAATCGAAAGCAAATCCGCTCTGCTGGAAATAGCTCGCGTTAGCACTTCCTTGTTTTCTGAGCTGAGCGTTTACCCGCGCTCTGAGAATCGCAAGGCTAAACGGCTTGGTCACATAATCGTCCGCGCCCATCTCGAGCCCGGCTACAATATCTGTTTCTGTATCATTTGCCGTTAGCACGATAATCGGTGTAGAGGAAGTTTCCCGTATCTCTTTCAGCAGCGTCAAACCATTGCCATCGGGCAGGTTCACATCTAAAATCACAAGCTGCACGCAATGTGCAACAAAGCATTCCCTCGCCTGTTGCAGCGAAGCACACTGCACCAGCTCGGTTTGCTCGTCCCGTAGTGCCATAACAATGCCGTTGCTCAGCGCAATATCATCTTCTACCAACAAAATACGGTTCACCAAATCACCTACTCTTCAAAATACGGAGGTTTTATATATCCATCTCGTGGCTTTTGCTCATTCTTTATAAAAATCGGCTTGTCCGCTCTGCAACCAGTTTTTGAAAACCAACTATAGAAAATAGTACCCCAGCTGACGCAAATCTTCAAGGTTTAATTCGCAGGCCCCTAAGTTGGCTTTTGGCTTACACACAAAGCCGCTTTTAACATTCGGTTTGCAGACAATAAAAAACAGGCTTCGGCAAAGGATTTATTTTATCCTTTGTCGAAGCCTTGTTTTCTCTATCTTGCAATATTTGTTTGAACCGTAGTGGTTTCAGATTAAACCACAAGGAAGAATTTCAACAGGAACAACGCAGAAATGATATAGGTAAGAGGCGAAACCTCTTTGGCGCGGCCTGTAAATACCTTAATGACCATATACGAAATCAATCCAAGACCGATACCATGGCCGATAGAGCCGGAAATCGGCATCGAAATCAGCATCAGGCCAACAGGCAGACTTTGGCTGATGTCGTCAAAATCAATCTTTTTCAAGCCGCTCAGCATCAGCAAACCTACATAAATCAGAGCAGAAGAGGTAGCCGCCGCAGGAATAATCGCAGCAACAGGAGCGATAAACATGCAGGCGAGGAACAGCCCGCCCGTGACCAACGCCGTAAGGCCGGTACGTCCGCCCGCTTCTACACCAGAGGCGGATTCTACAAAGGTTGTGACGGTAGAGGTGCCTGTCATAGCGCCAGCTACTGTGCCAATCGCATCTGAAAGCAACGCTTCTTTCATCTGGGGCATGCTGCCGTTTTCATCCAGCAAGCCTGCGCGGGAAGCAGTGCCCACAAACGTGCCGATGGTATCGAACATATCAATCATGCAGAAAGTGATAATCAGCGTGATTACCGTAAACCAGCCGATTTCCATCAGATGAGAAAAATTGAACTTAAACAGTGTAGTAGCTGCCATATCGCCAAAAGCGGGCATAAAGGAGGCAGTTGCCAACGAGGCAAAGGGATTGGTGCCGAGGAAAATAGCTTCGCCGCCCCAATACAGAACCGAGGCCGACAGCATACCAAAAAGCACAGCGCCCTTTACGCCGTTGTGAGCCAGCACAACAATAACAAACAGGCCAATAAACATGGTAACCACAGATAGCACCATAGCAGTGTAGCCGGAGCCCATAGTGTCTTTCGCTACGCTGGGGGTCAGTGCGCCAAAAAAGTCGCGCATGACATAGAAGGGGCCACCAGTCTCAGAATAAACGCCAGCATTCGACCCCACGCCGATGTTGAGTAGCATTAAGCCAATTGCCGGGCTGATGCCGAGGCGCACGCCCATAGGAATAGCGGACACAATCTTTTCGCGGATGTTGAGAATCGACAAAATAACAAATACAATGCCTTCCACCAGGATAATGCAGAGCGCCGCCTGAAAGGATTCGAGGTAGGTCAGGCCGGTGAGGCCAACGATGTTGGCAACAACGGTAGCAAAGAAGCTATTGAGTCCCATGCCGGGAGCAAGTGCAAACGGTTTATTCGCCAAAAATGCCATAGCAATCATGCCCACTGCGGAAGCAATGCAGGTGGCAAGGAACACGCCGTTCCAAAGCGCAGGGCCGCCCTCCGCGCCAAAGCCAGTCAGCAGATTGGGATTCAAGGCGATGATATACGCCATCGTCATAAAGGTGGTGAGCCCGGCAACCACTTCTGTGCGCACTGTGGTACCATGCTCTTTCAGTTTAAATAGTTTTTCCATAAAATCTCCTCTCACAAAGCAAAAGCCCGTTCCGGGCAGACTGCATTACCTGTCTGTCAATCACTTGTTCCTCTGGGCGGTCAAAACTTTAGCGCCTTGAGAAAGAACAAACGTGCACAAACGTAATAATTATAACAAGTATGTCGTTTTTTGTCACGAGCATGGAAGCGATAAAGTACAAAGCCGAAATTGCAGGTAGGTGTTATGTATTGTGGGCCAAGGTTCAGGAAAATAGCTGTAAAAAATTTAAAACAACAAAAAACCGCCATAAACATAAATGTTTAAGCGGTTTTTTGCTTGGTGGAGGAGGATGGATTCGGACCATCGAAGCGATTACGCAACAGATTTACAGTCTGCCCCCTTTGGCCACTCGGGAACTCCTCCATATTCAATTTGCCTGGGTTAGTGGAGCTGGTGGACGGACTTGAACCCCCGACCTGCTGATTACAAATCAGCTGCTCTACCAACTGAGCTACACCAGCGAATAGTGCTTAATTAATATACCACGACAAAGCGGCTTTGTCAACACCTTTTTTGAAAAAATGCGGCATATTTTTTGCTTTTTCTCCACCTACCCGGCAAATATCGCTACACGGCAAATTTACGGTCGGTCAAACAAAGCCCGGCGCTTTGTAGATTTGCGGAACATTTCTTTTAAACCTTCGGCATCCTCTTTTTCCAACATTTGCCGCATTTTAGAAAGTTCGCCTGAAAAAGCGTCAATTTGTTCAATTAAGGCTGTTTTATTCAGCAAAAACAGTTCGCTCCACAGGTTTTCGTTGATGCGGGCAATACGGGTCAAATCGCGGAACGAATCGCCGGTATAATTTTGCAAATTTTCATCGTCATTGCAGGTCATCAGCGACACTGCAATTGCATGGGTAAGCTGGGATACAAATCCAATAATCGCGTCATGCTCTTGCATCGAAAGCCGCGTAACCGTGTGAAAACCCAGCAGTGCACCCAGCTCGGTGGCCGTATCAAGCCCCTGAGGGGTATTTTTTTCCGTGGGCACCACAATAAAGTTCGCAGGGGCAAACATCGCATCATTGCTGTTTCGCACGCCGCTCACCTCTCGCCCTGCCATGGGGTGGCAGCCAACGAACTCCAAGTCCTCACGCAAAAAGCTCTGTATCACATCCAGCACACCACCTTTGACGCCGGAAACATCGGTGAGCAAGGCGCCCGGTTTGCAGTACTGCTGTTGTGCTCGCACCCAGTCAATCATCGTTTTGGGATAAAGGCCAAAGATAATGAGGTCCGCATCACGCAGCATCTCCGGTTCGGGCTCGGTGGCGCCGGCGCAGATAATACCCTCGTGCAATGCATAACCGATGCTGTCCGGGTTGGTATCAATCGCCTCTACATGGCAGCCTGCACGGGTCAATGCACGTGCATAGCTACCGCCCAAAAGGCCAAGGCCTACAATCAGTATGCGGGTTTCTTTTGTAATCATACGCTCAACTCCACACCAATGCCTGCACGCCGCAGGTCATCAAAAAATTCAGGGTAGCTTTTGGCAACGCATTCTGCACCTGCAATTTCTGCGGGCATTCCGCTTGCAGCGGCACAAATCGCCATGCTCATTGCAATGCGGTGGTCATTATGCGCGTCAATCACCGGCACACTTTCAGGCATTTCGCCTGCTTTGCCATGTACAATGATTTCATTTTCACTTGATTCTATCAGAAAACCGAATTTGCGCAATTCCGCTTCCATTGCTGCAATGCGATCGCTCTCTTTTAGGCGAAGCCGCGCCGCATTTTGCAGCGTTGTTTCTCCTTTTGCAAAGCAGGCAAGCACCATCGCAGCCGGGCCCAAGTCCGGGCAATCCGCAAGGTCAAGCGTGCCACCGGTAAGCGATGCCGGAGAAACTGCAAAGCCATCTTTTATCGCTCCTACTTCTGCTCCAAATTGGCGCAAAAAATTGAAAAACACAGCGTCGCCCTGCGCGGTATCCGCCCTAAGGCCACAACAATGAACAGGTCCGGAAAGTGCTCCCAGCAGTCCAAAGAAGGCCGCGCCGCTGTAATCTCCCTCAACCGTGACATTTTGCGGATGATAGCACTGTTTGCCCGGAATGCGCAGCAAGTTCTCGCTCTGCCATTCTGCGTTAATGCCAAAATCACGCAATATTTTGAGCGTCATCACCACATAGCTGCGGGATTCAAACGGCTCGCTAATTTCCAGCACACTGTCTTGTTCACAAAGAGGCAACGCAAACAAAAGCCCCGTCACAAACTGGCTCGAAACATCGCCGCGCAGCCGGTAGTGCCCGGCTGGTAGCGGGCCGCTGAGCTGTATGCCCTGCTCGGTTTGTGCAAACGGCAAGCCTTGCTCAGCAAATAGCTGCTGGTATACCTGTTGCGGGCGATGCGGCAGTCTGCCTTTGCCGGTAAAGATAGTTTCTTCACGCCCCAGGGCAAACACCGGAATCAAAAACCGCAGCGTGGAGCCGGATTCGTTACAATCCACGGACGTGGCAGCGTGGGCGCGCGGGTCGCAGCCATCTACTATCAGTGTTTCGCCCTGTTGTGTGATATGGGCCCCTAGTGCTTTCAGTGCAGCAGTTGTCGCGATAATATCCTTGGAGCTACCCGCCCCGGTAATGCGACTTTTCCCCTTTGCAAGAGCAGCAGCAATTAAGGCACGGTGAGCAACGCTTTTGGAAGGCGGCGCAACCACTGTACCGTCTGCCCTGCCCGGAAATACCCGCGCGAGCATTACAGATCCCGCCCGACAACATGGGCAATGGCACGGCCTTTTTCGATGAGCGTAGCCAGCTGCTCGGGGTACAGGCTCTGTGCACCATCACTGGAAGCATGCGGCGGGTCAACATGAGTTTCAATCATCAGACCGTCTGCACCTGCTGCGATAGCAGCGAGGGCCATAGATTCCACCAGTTTGCGATTGCCCGTGGCGTGAGAGGGGTCAATGACAATGGGCAAATGGCTGCGCTGTTTTACGATGGGCACCACCGAAAGATCCAGCGTATTGCGGGTATACGGCTCGAAAGTGCGAATGCCGCGCTCGCAGAGAATGACGTTCTCGTTGCCGCCTGCCATAATATATTCCGCGCTCATCAGCCATTCTTCAATTGTGGCGGAAAGGCCGCGCTTGAGCAAAATCGGAGTTTTGATGCGCCCCAGCTCTTTCAGCAGCTGAAAGTTCTGCATATTGCGCGCGCCAATCTGAATCAGGTCTACGTTTTCCACAAATTCGTCCAGCTTGTCCGCACTCATCAGCTCGCTGACGATGGGCATACCATACTTCTCTCTTGCTTCAACCATATAGCGGATGCCTTTGCTCTCAAGCCCCTGAAAAGAGTAGGGCGAGGTGCGGGGTTTGTAGGCGCCGCCGCGAAAAAACGTCGCACCGGCTTCTTTTACTTTTCCTGCAATTTGCTGTGTCCGTTCGCGGCTTTCAATGGCACAAGGGCCTGCCATAATAGCAATCGGCTGACCTGCGCCGATTTTCACGCCGCCTACATCTACCACGGTATCTTCCGGATGGAAAACGCGGTTGACCAGTTTGTACGGCGCAGAAACCCGCTGCACATGGTCCACATACGGGGATGCCGCAATCTGGCGGTCATCCAGCATCGTAGTGTTGCCCACAACGCCAAAAACGTCAAAGTCAGTGCCTTCAATTTCGGTAACGGTAAGGCCGAGAGAAGTAATGCGTTTGATAATGGCCTCGGTCTCCTGCTGAGGCACACCTTTTTTCATGGTAATAATCATTGGTAAAACCCTTTCTATTCCGTCTACGTCGCTTTGCGTGCGGTTATTTTAGTTTTAGCGGCACTCTGCATTGATTTGCAGATCCATTAAGCATTCGGTGGTAGCGAAGCACCTAAGATATGTTTTTTCAAAAGCCCAATTGCAGTTGCATAGCCGGGCAATCCCTCGCCTGCTACGGTCGCAATGCAGGCTGCCCGAAGGTAAGAAATCTGCCGAAAATCTTCTCGTTTAGATACGTCTGAAATATGCACCTCTACTGCGGGCAGTCCAACTGCTTTCAGTGCATCTAAAAGCGCTACGCTGGTGTGGGTATAGGCCGCCGGATTGATAACGATGCCATCACAATCTCCGTAAGCCGATTGAATCTCATCCACGAGCACTCCTTCGTGATTGGACTGGGCAATGCGCACTTCTATGTCTTCTTCTGCACAGACTTGTCGCACCAGCTTTTCTAAATCGCCGTAGGTTGCTTTTCCGTAAATTTCCGGCTCACGAATGCCCAAAAAATTAAGATTTGGGCCGTTTAAAACCAAGAATTTCATCTGCGTGGCTCCTTTCTATCTTGCAGCATCTGCGCTGGCACTTTGCAAAAAACCAAAACTCTGCCATGCGTTTTTACAATTTTCTAAAGTGGCAGCTACACTGCCGCTGCCGTCCAC
>OBXZ01000515.1_pt1 | contig 37041 bp, 28 predicted proteins | sample 1538171 | NCBI WGS metagenome assembly OBXZ01 (sample SAMEA2580161, study PRJEB22360) | human gut metagenome | biome: human gut; feature: human-associated habitat; material: faeces | place: Denmark | collected 2008/2010
CAACTTAAGATTAGTTTTAAGCAAAAACAGAGTCAACCAAAATCAGTTCAGGTCCAATTTCTGAAAATATCAATCTTCCGCTTTTTGATCTCAAAAGGTTGGACAGCTTTTCTACGATTTTTCATTTGGCCTCGTATCTTTGACTGACTCTAGAATTTCCGCTGACGAATTTCAGATTTTTGTTGTTTTTTCTATGAGTTACGTCAATCTTTATCTTACGACCGTCGTTAAATCTCAAAACGTCGCCGTTTTATTTCAAAATGCCGTTAACTCTTCTCAAAGTTAAAAGTTTGAGAATGGCTCCGCCGCCTGGCTCCGTTTCTAAGACTTCCGTTGTTTCTTCTTAAAGTTCCGTGGGCGAACTATCCTTTATTTGCTGTCAACTGACAGTTTTTAAAGGAAATTTTATGAAATACAAAACTGAAACAGTCATTGAGGCAATACGCCTCAAGGAGGCAGGAGTTACGACTTCTGCCATCTCGAAGAAGCTTCTTGCACCCGCGTCCACGATCAATGAGTGGCTCAAGAAAGCCAAGCAAAACAATCTCACTGCAGAAAATTTACGGACATTATCCGAGCAAGACATCGAAGAAATACTCCGGCCGCGCAGCTGGTTTCGTCAAAACGTCTTCTTGCCCGATTACGAGGATCTTCTTGTAAAGGCCTCGGCTCCGAAAATGACGGTCCAGAACGTCTACTCGCAATATCTGGCCTCTGTTCCGGAAGGTTGCGAGCCTATTAGCAAAGCGACTTTCTACCGAGAGTTAAAACGAACTAAACAACTAGCCTCCAAGGAACTTCAAGATGTCTGTTTACTGAACAGTTTTACTCCGGGCCACATGTGCATGATCGATTACAGCGGGGATGGAGTGTGCTGGAAAAACAAGAACGACGGATCGGTACAAACAGCACAGATCTTCGTCGGAGTACTTTGCTACAGCGGATTGATCTTCTGCACTGCCACAAACGGTCAAACCAGAGAAGATTGGTTGGCAGGAATTACGAAGATGTTCCATTACTTTGATGGAGTAACGGAAGAAACCTGGCTTGATAACTCTACTCCTCTGGTAAAAAACGCAGATAAGTATGATCCCGACCTTGCGACGGAATTTAGTAACTTCTGCGATTACTACAACACCCTCGGATACGCAGTTGAACCAGGTAAAAGCCGGCATAAAGCCCTGGTCGAAAACGCTGTTAAGCAATTCCAAGACAGAATTCTGAATCATCTTAACAAGCGGAGCTTCTTCAGCATTGAAGAAATAAACAGCGCGATCGAGCCATTGCTCGCCCAGCTTAATAACGCAGAGCTGACTGAGCGGCCTGGAAGCAGTCGGTTCAGTCGATACAAGGCAGAAGAAAGAAACCTGCTTCGACCGCTTCCGCTGATTGAGTACTCAGCGCACAGTAAGGTAATGAGCAGAAAGGTACGCCCCAACAACCAGATCCGATTAGGGAACGTTCGATACAACGTTCCGTGGGGATATGTTGGAAAAGAGCTGCTGGTAAAGGTAGACACCCATACAAAAGAGATCTCCTTCATTGATCCTTCCGACGGAGAAATCCTTACTACGACAAAGATCCGAAATCCAAGCGAGGGGCCGGAGCCGCAAAGGAAGGATTTAATACCCCAAGACTTAAAGTACCTCGTTGAAAACAAAGAGGAGTTGCTGGATCGAATTAGAGTTCAGTTAGGAGATAAGGCATGGGAAGTTGCAAAACGGCTCGCTAAACCAAACAACAGCATGGCTGTTAGACACCTAAAAGGGTTCTTATCGATGAGCAAAAAATACGAGAAAGACTTCATGGATAAGGTTTACGGGGAACTCTTAAAGAAAGCAATAATCAGCTTCAGAGGGTTCCGCGACGCGCTGCAGAAAGTAGAACAAACCGAAGGGGTTAGATATAAAAAGAAACGCCTCAAACATGGGACAACTTTAGATGTTATCGATTGCCGTTCAGTTCGAGGAGCTGAGTATTACAAGGACCGCTTCAATCACTGATGAAAAATTAGGAGTAGTGATGACAATGAAAATTGATGCGGCAGAGGTCGCAAAAGTATTTAGTGATTTGAAACTCCCGGCAGCATTTAAGGCATACGAACAGCAGCTTGGAGATCCCGGTGCAATGAAATTGGACTTCGGAGATCGTGTTGCCTTGATACTTAGAGCAGAACTGGCCAGCAGAACGCAAAAAAGAATCCAGCGGCGCATTAAAGAAAGTGGAATCTGCGACAGCATGGTTGGTCTCGACAACACTATCTTTACTCCGGACAGAGGTATGGACGAAACCTACGTGCGGGAGCTGGCCAGATGCGAATGGCTCGTTGCAGAGGAACCTTCATGGATATTAATCACAGGCAAGTCGGGAACCGGCAAAACTTGGATTATGAAAAGTCTTATTAAGGCCGCAGCGGAACGTCAATACAGGTGCCGTTATGTAAAAACTCGGGATTTAATGGAGGACATAGCAATTGCCGTCGACGAGAAGCGGTTCAGCCGATTAGCAGATCAGCTGGACCGCTATGACCTTATCGGGCTTGACGACTTCAATCTTTTAAAGGCGAAAGATGAGGTAAGAGAGGCAATGTTAGAGCTGTTTGACCGACGCTGGAATAAACGAGGTCTAATCATCTCCAGTCAGTACCCGTTTGATCAATGGTACGAGTATATCGGAGGAAGAGGAGATCAGAGGGATGCCATGATGGATCGCATTGCAAACGGCAGTCATCGATTAGAACTTAAAGGGCCTTCAATGCGTGAAAAACGTGAAAAGGTTATGAAGTAAAAAAAAAATGTCTCCCCGGCCTAAATCACCCTCGGCCTCCGGCCTCGGTTGATTTAGGCCGGGGAGACAAAGTCAAAAAGAAAGAAACCTGAAGCCAAAATCTAAGAACTTAAGAAACGTTCACGGAAATTTGCGAAAAGCCAGCGGAAATAGTGAGAAAAATCCAATTTTTCAGATTAGAGTTATTAAATGTCTTGCAGAAGTGTGTCGTTGATAAAGAAAAATTACCTTGTTAAAGAACGGAAAAATGGGTTGTCAATTATCTCAATCCTAAGTATTGGGGTTTGTGGTTCTTTGTTTCCCTTATTTGCTTGCGCACAACCGCCGTTTACGATTATTGATAATTCTCTCTATGAAACGAATTTTCCGAGCGGCAACCAATATACAAGAATCTTTGAGGGAGGGATTGGTAGGCCGGCCGGAGTTTGGGTTAAAGGTACCAATGGAACGCTCGATGATGGTGCAATAAGTTATTCAACGAATGCTGTGTTGCAAGTTGGCGGGGCAAAGTTATTTAACGGTAAAAACACTTTTATGAGCAGCGATTCTGTCTCAGGGGGACGCTGACTATTAAAGGCCTAAAATCTGTCGAGTGGAGAAGTCAGGATCATGTAGGAAAAGACAACCTGAACATTGCTGTTATTGGGAGCCAAAATAATAATTCATTACTTGTCTCGGGCTACGCCCAGCTCGACGTTTTTCGGGACAATGTGAATATTCTTATAGACGGTTTAAATTCAGCAAATAGAACTGCCATGATTATTGACCTTTCCCTTGAAATCCAGTCATTTGAGACCATTAATCAAGGTGACTACGCGATCTTACCACTAGATAAAGCTAAGGGACGGGAAGGATCAATCGTTATCCAAAATGAAGGTGCTTTGGAGGTAAAACAATTCGCCAGGATTCTCCTTCCTTCGACGAAACAGGTATTTTTAATTAGAGATAATTATCGGAATGAGAGCGGTTTAAAGATTGGAAGTGACTTTATTTTCTCAAATAATTACCAACCATCTAGTGAAAATTTAGCCGCAGAAATTTCTCAAAAAGCCCTAATTAGAAATTCCAATGTGAAGATAAACGAATTTTTTATTCTAAGAGGAAGTCTGTACGAATGGGGGGGCGAGAATTTTCTGAAGTTCCAGAACTAACGCCTAAAGTATCGTATTTGCAGGTGGTTAACGATGTGGATGGAACAAGCAGGAAAGGAACATTTTCTGCCAAAGGTGTGCTCATCTATAGCGTTAAAGATAATCGAACCGCGCTCCACCTAGGTCGCGGTGCGAATGTGCTAACTAACGAAGTATATATTTATGCAATTGATCAAAATAGCCATGCTGACCTACTTCTCGGCGACCCTACATCTCATGAAGCCGAGTATGGCTTAACGCGATTGGATTCTTCCGGCGGACCTCTCGTTGTGAAGATGAATGAGGAAGGGTCCCAGGGTGAGTCAAGGATTCTTTTCAATAATGCTCACTCAGGTGCGGAATCTCAGAAAGCGACTTTCATAATTAGCGGCCATGGCCAAGTGATTGCCCAAAGTGGTCGGACCGCACTTACTCAAGATTCTAACTATACGGGGATTACCCGGATAGACGCTAATGCTTCATTGATCCTGACGAACCCGCATGCAACTGGTTACAGCGACGTTATCAATAACGGAGAACTCATCATCGGTGATGAAATGGACTCTTCTCCGACGGAGTACATTATTAGAAAATCAGAAAATGATGTATTGGGTGGGGGAAATCTCATCAATAACGGTGTGATTCGTTTTGGCCAAAGCGGTAAGATTCACGGAGAAAAGCTTACGATCCACGGCGACTATGTCGGCGGCTCCGAAAGAGCACCAAGTTTCATCGAATTCGATACAGATCCGACCACTCTAAAGACTGACTTACTTGAAGTTCACGGTAATACGTCCGGGAAGACAAAAATCCTATTCAGAAATAGTGAGAAATGGGGCGGTCACGATCTGGAAGGTATTAAATTGGTTCACGTAGAAGGCGAATCCGCAGACGGCGCCTTTACTTCCGATCCTCTTGAATCAGGTGCTTACGTTTATAGGGTCAAAAAAGGAATGAGGGGAGAAGAAACCAGCAAACATTGGTACTTATCCAGCTATTTGAGACCAATCAACGACAAGTCTGTTCCGGATCGAGAGGTTGAACCTAAAAGAGAAATCCGTCCCGTGGTAGGAGCCTATATTGGTAATGAGGCTTTGGTTCAGACAATGTTTATTTCACGCCTCCATGATCGGGTCGGGGACTTGCAATACAACGACCCCTTTACCGGAGAAGCCAAGGTAACCAGTATGTGGCTGCGTCAAATCGGCGGTTATACGTCTTGGAATGAAAGCAGCGGCCAAATGCACAACCGTACGCTGCGCGCCGTCACACAGTTGGGAGCTGATTTTGCTCGGTGGACTTCAGACGGCAGCAATAGATTTAACCTCGGCTGGATAGCCGGCTATGGTCACGGTCGAACAAAAACCAGCAGCAAAGTTTCAGATTTGAGCTCGACCGGAACGGTTGACGGCTTTAATTTAGGTCTGACAGGTACTTGGTATGCGAATGGTGCTGATCACCAAGGTTTATATGTGGATAGCTGGCTGACTTACAGCTGGTTTAGAAACAAAGCCAAAACAACGATAGGATCGGAAAAATACCATTCCAAAGGTCTGACCGCCTCTTTGGAAACCGGTTACACCTTTAAACTTTTAGACATCAACACGTCCTCAGGTCATCAAGGTGCCTGGTTCATACAGCCACAGGCCCAAGTGATTTGGTCCGGCATCAAGTCTGACAGTTTCAGGGAAAGTAATGGGACGAAGGTTAAATTCCGAGAGAAGGACAATATTACGACTCGAGTTGGCATGAGAACGTTTGTTAATTTGGATAAAAGTTCACTAGTCACTCACACAAACGGAACTCAATTGTTTGTCGAAGGTAATTGGATTCACAAAACCAAACAGTTCAGTGTAAGTCTGGATCAAACAAGTTTTAGACAAACCGGTGCTCGTAATTTAGGAGAAGTTAAGGTCGGGCTGGAAAGTAAGTTCCGTAAGAACCTCCAAGTGTGGACAAACGCCGGCGTACAAGCGGGCCAGGACAAGTATCGCGATTTGACGACGATGGTCGGCATCAAGTACACATTCTGATTCTTTAGGACCGCTTAGGTGTAGAGGTCTGAAAACTTATTAGCTAGTTGATTATCAAAGAAAAAAGAGCTTTCGACGTTTTTCATCGGAAGCTCTTATGCTGTCGCTCTCTCTAACCGTTCTACGACAGTTAGTGCTTCAGAGCATTAAGCAGGATTCTTAGCTGCGTTCACACCGGCGATACGACCGTATGTGAAAATGTCAGCCATAGCGTTACCGCCGACACGGTTGGTACCGTGGATACCGCCTGTGACTTCACCGGCAGCATAAAGTCCTGGGATGACATTGCCTCGGCGATCAATGACCTGGGCGTCTTTGTTGATGATCACGCCGCCCATGGTGTGGTGACGCTTCATTGTGACGCGGCCTGCATAGAACGGGGCCTTGATGATCTTGTTGACGAGTACGCCTTCGGCACGACCGAGGGGATCTTTCTTGGTGTCAACAGCCTTGTTGTAGGTATCGACAGCCTCTTTTAGGTTGTCAGATGGAACGCCAATCTTCTTAGCTAAGTCCTCAATGGAGTCGGCGTAGTAAAGTGTGCCTGCTTTTAGAGCGGCTTCGTTTTCAGGTCCTTTGGAGTTCTTCTGCTGTTCAAAACCGTCAGCGTCAACGATTGTCCAAGCAATGGCTTTAGGCTGGTCAAGCATGGCGTCACGCAATACGTCGCGTCTTGCGTCTTCTTTAATGAAGCGTTTGCCGTCGAGGTTCACAAACAAGAAGCGGTCAACATGCGTGAAGAGGTTAGGAGCATGTTTTTCTCCCGGAACTCCGCCCGGGATGCACTGGATGTAATCCAGACCGCGGGTACCTGCACCGATATCGATCAAATCGGTTAAGACGTCGCCCGTGGCGCCGGGATGGTTGGTTGTGCCGAGCTGGCCCATGCGAGGATCGGAGATTGCGGTCAGTCTGTCATTTGCAGCGAAACCGCCGGCGGCAGCAACAACGGCATTTGTAGCGCGCAGATAAAGAGTCTTTCCGCCTTTCTGTTCAACTTTGACACCGAGAACGCGACCGCTTAACTGATGTTCGCGGATGATTTCAACAACGCGTGTGCTGTAGAGGATAGGAATGTCTTCTTTCTTGCAGACTTCAAGAAGGGCTTTAATGTAGGCGCCGCCTCTGGGTCCGATCGGGTTGCGAGCACGTTTGTAGAGGCCGCCGTAGATCTGATAGATGTGATCCTGGAATTTGACGCCGTGGTCTTTGAGCCACTGAACGCTTTCAGGAGCTTTTTCTGTGAGCTGGTGAACCAAGACGGGGTCGCCGCGTCCGTCGCCGGCAGCTAGAGTCTGTTCAGCATGAAGTTTGGGAGAGTCGGTAATGCCGGCTTTTTCGTAATCGGCTTTGATGGCTGCGTTAAATCCGCCGCCGGCACGAATGGTGTTGCCCCCGGCAAACATCATTTTTTCGAGAACAACGACTTTCTTGGCGCCGGCTTCCTTAGCGGAAACAGCGGCGGAAAGACCGGCACCGCCGGCACCGATCACGATGACGTTATAGGTTTCATCCCATTTTATGGCGGCTTCTGCCGCGGTGCTGAAGAATGTTCCGAAAATACCGGCAGCGGCAGCAGCTGCAGGAGCGGAACCAAGGAATACTCGACGTGAAAGCTTTGTCATTTTCTTCTCCGAATGTGAAATCTGAGGTTTGAGGCGGTTTGCTTGTTTGGCCTCGTTGGGAAGAAGTCTAAGAATTCAGCGCTTCGCGCCAAATAAACATTAGGTTATTGACAAAGTAAAAGTTAAGGAGTAAGCGATTTTGTTAAGACTCGGAAACAAGATTTTCGGCGGCAATCATGCCGAATGTGAAAGCATCGGCTAAACCGTTTCCGCCGATTCTGTTTCTGCCGTGGATGCCCCCGGTGATTTCGCCTGCCGCGTAGAGTCCGGGGATCGTTTTGCCTTCCTTGAGACATTGAGCTTTTTCGTTGATTTGAAGACCGCCCATCGTGTAATGGATTCTCATGCCGACGCGTGCGGCCCAGAAAGGCGCCTTTTGAATCGGGAATCTGCGGCTTTGAGGTTTGTCAGAAGCAATCTCAGCGTTTCGTTCTTCGATCGTTTTTATTAAAGTCTCAGAAGGAATGTCTAGAGCTGAAGCCAACTCTTCCAAGCTTTGGGCTTTAACTGCATCGCCAGTTTCAGCGGCTCGGATGGCGTCCCGTCGGACAAGTAGGTCAAGCGTTTCAAGGCCGTCGTTGTCAATGATGCAGTAGCAGCTTTTATTCCTCTGAACCAGAATCTTTTCTTTGAGTTCATCGCGGCGTGCTCTTTCGTCTACGAAACGTTGCCCTTCGTCGTTGACAAAGACAAAGCGGCGAACGTCATTGTGAAATCGAACTCGAATACCTTTGTTCGAAATCGGGCCAGGAAGACACTGAATTTCGTTTAAGTCGACCACTGAAGCGCCGATTCTGCGCGCTGCAAAAAGCATGTCTCCGGTTGAACCCGATGAACAGTTGCTCGGAAGACCTTTAAGGCGAGGATCGAAAGCCGCGACGGTCTTTAGATTTGCGCCGAATCCGCCGGCGGCAAGGATGACGCCTTTTCTTGCTCGAATGAAAAACTCATCTTGTTTCGAGGTGGCTTTGATCCCGATCACTCGTCCGTTGTCGTCCTGAACCAGCTCAATTGCTTTGGTTTCTGTCAGAACGTTGACTTTCCTTTGCATCAAGGCGCCGGTGAGCGCTCGCACGTATGCGGTACCGTTCGGGAAGATAGGCTTGTGACAGCGCGGGAAGTGAGAACCGTAGATTTCGATGACTTCATCTTGAAATTTCACGCCTTTGGCTTCCAGCCAAGAGAGCATTCTGGGTGCTTCATGGACGAGTTTGCGGACCAAGGTCGGATCCGCAATTTTGTCGCCGTTGTTCCAAATGTCTTGAAAGTGTCTTTCTTCGCTGTCAGTGATACCCAAAGGCGCCTGCCTTATCGGATCTACGACACCGAGAAAGCCGCCGGAGATCAGAGTGTTTCCGCCGAGATGTACGTTCTGCTCTATCAAGATGACTTCAGCATCGAGTTCCGAAGCTCTTACCGCGGCAGCCAGACCCGCGCCTCCCGCTCCTACGACTAAGACGTCGCAGCTCAGGCGCCAATTGATGTCTTGGGCAAAGGCTGCGGCAGGAGCGGCGACGGCTAAAGTCGTGAGTAGGAAATCTCTTCTGAACATAGGATTGTTAGTCGTTAAGAATATGAATCTTACGGAGGAAAGCGTTGAGCTCAACGATGTTTTTGCAGTTTAGCTTGTGGAAAATCGAGCTTCGCCAGTTTTTAACGGCTTGCTCTGAGACTTCCAGCTCAAAGGAAATGACTTTATTGAGCTTGCCTAAGGCAATCATTTCTGCTGCTTTTTTCTCGGCCGGCGTCAATAAGTCGAACAGAGCGCGCATTTCTTCGCTGGTTTCTGCGGCTTCTCTATCGTTCTGATTTTTAGCGACGGCTTTAGCTAGCGCTTCTTTCAGACGACTAGGTTCAGGAGGCTTCACAATGAAATCGGTGGCGCCGGTGAGCATGGCTTTGACTGCCATGTCAATGTCGCCGTGTCCGGTCAGAAAAATGATCGGAAGATCGATTTCCCGCTTCTTCATTTCTTCTTGGAGCTGAAGGCCGCTCATCTCCGGCATACGGATATCCAAAATCACGCACCCGGGGAAAAGCGGATCGTCTTTTTCTAAGAATTCTTTGGCACTGTTGTAGGTTGAAGTCCGGAAGCCGGCCATATTCACCAAAAAGGCTTCGGAGGCGAGGACTTTTTCATCGTCATCGACGATTCGGACGACAGGCGTAAGTTTGGATGACTTCATAGCTAAACCTTTTTGAAACGAATTTCAGCACGCAAGCCTTGCGGATCCACGCGAGAGAATTTGAGTTCAGCACGATGTCTTTCGGCAATTGCAAAGACGATCTTAAGGCCGAGTCCCAAGCCGTCGGCTTTAAGTGAGTTTTGCAGAGCTTTTTTCATGCGCTCCAGCACTTCGTCCGGGACTTGAGGGCCGTTGTCTGTGATGGACAGTACCCAGTCACTGTCTTCCGAAGTTAAGGAGACTCTGATGAGTGCCTTGTTTTTGAGCGGTTCAACAGCGTCGGCCGCATTTCTCAAAAGATTAAGGACGAGGATTTCCAGTTCAAACGGATCGCCATTGATCTCGGCTTTTTGCGGCAAGTCGATTTGCAAACGGCACTGTGTCGAGACATAAAGTCGGAAAGTGTCGATGGCTTTGCGCGTGACTTGCGATAAGTCCATCGTGCTCTGTGAATCCACCGGTCTTGAAGACTTGGCGTATTCTCGAACTCGGTCGACGATCTGAGCGGCTTTGGAAGATTCTGAGGCAATGGCCTCAATGCCTTGGCTCACAATCGGATCGAGCGCCTTTTGTTCCCCGTACATCTTGAGGCCGTTTGCGTAATTCACTACCGTGGACAAAGGCTGCTTGAGTTCATGGGCAAACATGTGGGAGAGCTGAGAAAGGATGCCGCGCTTTTCCATCTGACTTAGGCGCTTCAGAGAGTTTCTCGCAACTTCAGCGACTCGATCACGCTGATCGATGGCTTCACGAAGCTCCGCAGTTCTCTGGAAAACCAAAGAGTTCGAACGATAGATGTGGAACAAAACTCCTAAGAGCAGTGCAAGCGCTAGGAAGACTTCCGTTTTGTATTTCTCAATGAAAGCTCCTACAGAGAAAGGTTCCGGCCGATAAGGACCGAGTTCCAATTTTTTGAAGAGCTGAAGTACGGACCGAAAGTCATTGGCGATTCCCCAAGCGGCGCCGTCGGGCATCTTCGGCATTGTCAGAAGACTGACCGTGAAATTCTTAACGACCTCTGGCGAAGCGTCGGGAAAAGACGAAAACACAAAGTCAGGATAGAGCGGAGAAGAACTCTTGCAGGCAAGGGAAGTTTTCTCTTCGTCAATGACCTTGAAGAGGTGGGCGTTCGAGATGTTTTCTAATTCGCAGGTCGGGATGACGGCGGCGTCCGCTTCTCCTGAAAGCAGGTACGAGTAGACGTCCGGATAACTGTACTTTGTACTGAAGAGGTGCGGCTGATCTTCCTTAGCGCTGATGTGATCGGCAAGTTTGCCTTTGGCGCCGAGCCAGCCGGAAAGAGAGTCGATGTCTCGTGTGACAAGTCGCTTCTTTCGGAGATCTTCCATTCGTTTGAGGTCATTGCGATCGGTTAACGCGATGATGGTGGAGCCGATGGACTCGGATGCAGTCTTGGCTCGAGCATCGTGACGCGTGGCAATTTGTCTTAAGCCCGCAGATGACGGATCAAAGGAAGCGTAGAAGCCGGCCGAAGAAATCAGGAAGCTGAAGTGTTCTTTTCTGATGTCTTCAGGAGCCTCATGTCCCGAAATTTCCTTGGTGACGATCTTGTACTGAGGAAGTGCCTTGCGAAGATGATCCAAAGTCGGCGCAAAAGTGTTGATGAAAAACAGCGGGTCTTCCGTGAAAAGGACAGCAATCCTGACTTCCCTTCTGTTGTCAGCGGAATGAGCTGTCCATGGCGTGCATAGGACAGCAGAACATAACAAGAGCGTCAGGACTTTTCGGAACAATTTTTCTTCTTCGAGTTTGAGGATTCGGGAAATATTTTAGCCTTTAGGAAAGGTTGGATAATTCGGTGAAATCCTTAAAAAACTAGAGATATTGAGGAACTATAAGTTCTCATTAAAATAGAGAAAATCGTGACGGTGGGATGGCTTGATGACTGATAATAACTTGAAGAATTTGCCGCTGGGAACATCTGATTTTGCTGCCTTAAGGCTTGCAAATGAGATTTACGTGGACAAAACTGATTTGGTCTACGAACTGGCTTCCAAAAGACGCAAATATTTTTTGGCTCGTCCAAGAAGATTTGGAAAGTCTCTGTTGATTTCCACCTTCGAGTCGTTGTTCAGACACGGACTCAGAGATTTCAAAGGCTTAGCCATTGAGAAGCTTTGGGTTGAAGAGACAAAATTCCTTGTTGTAAGACTTGACTTCTCAGAAATAAAGTTTTTTTCTTCGCCTGAAGAGTTTTCTAGAAAATTCGCTTCCCTTATTTCAAGGTGCTTCGGCACTGTTGGATTTCAATATGTTGACGACGACCTTAACAGCGCTACAGCTCAATTATCAACATGGCTGCGAACATTAGAGCTCAGTTCGTTAGTCGTCCTGATTGACGAATATGATGCTCCCCTAACATCTTGCCTTAATCAGCATGAGTTGTTCAATGCTGTTAGAGGACAACTCTCCGAGTTTTATGCTGTTCTGAAGTCCCACGACAGAGCACTCAGATTTGTGTTCATCACCGGAATTACAAAATTCAATAAAACCAGTATTTTTTCCGAACTCAATAACTTGAGCGATATTTCTTTAGCGCCGCAATTTGGTTCCTTATTAGGCTATACGCACGAAGAAGTTCAAACATACTTCGGATCTTATATTGCCAAGTCAGCAGAAGTTCTTTCTATAAGCCAAAACGAATTAATGAATCGGCTTGCTGCTCATTACGATGGATTTTGCTTTGAGGAGACTGGGACGAAGAAGGTTTTTGCACCTTGGTCGCTTCTCAATTTCTTGGCTCAACCTGATCGGGGGTTAAAAGATTACTGGTTTGAAAGCGGAGGTAAACCCGCGGTTTTGCTTGAATATTTAAAGAGCCATGCTCTTAAGGATCCTGAAGAGTACGCAAGAGATAAAACAATTGCGTTGTCGGCATTGGCTGGTTCCTCTGATGTTGAAACTTTGTCAGATATCGGTTTGTTAACACAAGCCGGCTATCTCACCATTAAGTCTGTCGAGTTTGGTAATACTGTTTTCCTAGATTATCCAAATTTAGAAGTTAAACGTGCCATGGCACAGCTCTATACCGAGCGCCTTTTGGACGGAAAGGTGGCAGGACAAGTAGGAGCAGGGCCGATTGTTAAGGTCTTATATGAAGAGTCGGCGGAGTCTGTTTTCCATATCCTTAATCGACTTTTTCTGGCGATTGATTATCAAAGGTATCCGGTGAGGGACGAAGCTTCTTTAAGGGCCTATGTTCAAGTCTATTTTGCGGGCGCCGGCCTGGATGTAAAAGTTGAACATCACAATGCACATGGCAGGAGCGATTTGGAGGTGAATGCAGGCAATAGACATTGGATCTTTGAGTTCAAGGTTGTGCAGGGCAACAAAGGCGAAACCGAAAAACTGAGTGAGGCTGTTGAGCAAATAAAGCAAAGGCATTATGGAGATCAACAATACTCACAAGAAGTGAAGAGGGTTGCGCTTGTCTTCTCCATTGAAGACCGAAAATTCGTCAAGTGGCAAGAAGTTTAGAGGCGCGGCTTGCACGGAGCCGGACGGGTTTGCGGCTCCGGATCGCGTTAACTTTTCAGTGAGCAAAAATTTTGCTATCTCACTCCTGTCTGTTTGCTGCTTTATCAGGGAGGATACGTTTCATACGTTAATCTTGGATAAGATCAACAAGAGCTCCAAATTTCCAAACGGTCGGTCTTCTTCCTCTTCCTTCACTAATTTTTGTCACTAACCCAGCTTTTTCGAGTTTTTGAATGGCGAAGAGGAGAGTGGCTTTCGAGGCCTTCACTTTGGTTTGGTTAATCAAGTTCGGAACCGTAAATATTGGTTGAGCAAATAAGTAATCAAGCAACTCCATCGCCAGAGAAGAATTGGTGACTTCCGCAAATTGGGTTTTTGAGATCTCGTAAAGATCTGTCATCTTCATCAGAAGAGATGCGTTTGCTTTCGAATGCTCTACGACAGCTCTCAAGAAGAATGAAATCCAAGTATTCCAATCGTTATTTTTTGAGATTTTTGCCAAAGAAGCGTAATAGGCTCCTCGGTGCCTCTGAAGGTATGCGCTGATGTAAAGACAAGGAGTATGAAGGATCTTCTTAGAAGCTAAAAACAAAGTTATAAGAAGTCTACCCATTCTTCCATTTCCGTCTAAAAATGGATGGATCATTTCGAACTGTGCGTGAAGGACAGCGGTCTGAATAATCGGATGTAGATCTTCTCTTCGAGCAAAAAGCTCCCAGTTCTCTATAAGTTCCTCGATGAACAAAGGGTCCGGCGGAACGTAAGATGCCTGCTCTAAAGAAGATCCTGGTTTGCCTATGTGGACTTGAACGGTTCTCCAGGCACCGGGAGTCTTACGCTCTCCGCGGGCACCTCTCAAAAGTAAGGCATGAAGAGATTTGATTAAGGAGAGGGAAAAAGGACGACCGTTTTTAATTTCTTCGAGCCCATAGTTCATAGCTTCGTGGTAATTCAATACTTCCTGAATATCGTCTCTTCGCTCCAAGGGCGCAACTATTCCGACATTTTCTCCCATGACCTCTTCAAAAGTAGTCACAGTTCCTTCGATTTCATTCGATAACTGTGCTTCTTTCATGAGCCAAGATATCCAAAACAAATCGGCTTTGGCTGAGGCTAGCATCATGCCATCTAGATTTGAGAGACTGAGCAGGGAGGTAAAGCTAAGTGAGCCGAAATCGCCCCAAGGTAGAGTCTCACGCTTGTCTAACGGGAGTTTTCGGAGGTTGAAAGGTTTTCTGATCATCATATTTAGGCGCGAAGACCCCTGCCTTCAGACAGGGAAGGAAGCGCCTCCTCTTTTCGAATTTCTGTTAAATAGGTTCTCCTCTTCTCCAGCAGACGCAGCTTTTTGCAGCTGATGCTTGCTGAAATGCGGGTTCCGTCAAGCTTTCGAACATCAAAGTACCCGGATGATCGACGCCCGAAAATGAAGCCTTCTTCTCCCTGGCAGGCAACTTTGTCAAAAAGACGGAAGCCATTGACCTCAAAGGGCGCCTGATTGCGCTTTCGAATGCCGCCTTTGAGGATGGAAAGCTTATGAATCTGCCGGTTGTTCCGACGCGTCTGCTTCTGGAAGAAGAATTCGCCGAGCCTTTTGGCGCCGAAATTGCCGGCGATGCAGAAAGCATCCGCACAATGCGACTTTGCGATACCGTTCGCGATCCGCGCGTGCTTAGTCCGGTAGCCGTAGGTGTTGTGCACTTCCAGCTTCGGATGCGACGCCTTCAGGCGGTTCAGAACTCCCCACCGCATAATTCCCATGAAAGTTTCCGCACGGAACGACCGACCGCGCTTGGCCTTTAGCTTGATTTCTCCGCGATGAAGTGCCTTATGGCACGTCTCACAAAGCGTAATCAGGTTGCCGGGCGAATCTCCGCCGGTACGTCTGCTTTCCAAGTGATGAACATTGAGCACCGGATCTTTCGACCTGCCGTGACAATGCTGACAAACGTGTCCGTCTCTGAAAAGAACATACTCGCGGACGTTCCAGAAGCCGAGCTGTTCGCCCTCTTGGTACTCTTTCCCTGCAATGTCGGGATTCTTCAGCAGCTGCATGTCGAAAGACGCCGTTTCCACGGTGATCTTTGTGACCGGCAGCAGTCGGAGAACCGCTTCTATGCGCGACAAGTGAGCATTGATTCGGTTTTCAACTGATGGTGCAAGCCACCCTTTGCGCTTAGTGCGGATGCGGTTGTTGAACCTTGGTGCACGGTAGCGCGTTTTGCGGTTACGGCGGGACTGCCGTAACGCGCGACGAGCAGAAAGCAGATCGGTGATATCTTGACGGAGTTCGACTTCGGATGCATAAAGTTCAGCCTTTTCCGTTGATGCGGAAAGTCCGACATGTTTGTACCCGGCATCAACGCCCAGACTCACCGGCTGTTTGGACTCACCCGTTGCAATCGTCAGCTGAATAGTGAAAGGCGTTCGCCTCTTCACAATAGCTTTCTTCTCTTTAAGCAGAAGGCGCGCTTTTGCCGGTGAACAGGGCATCAGCGGTTTTCCGCGTTTGTTTAGGACAAATACTCTCAAGTTTTATCTCCTCGGTCTTTCGACCGGTTGTGATCCTTCGCCAATGTTGGAAGGGGTTTCAAGCCGACAGCACCGCTCCTACCTCTCAGAGCTTTTAACCATCGGCCGCAGAGCGCGGAACTAGGATCTGCATCCCGCGGTGCCTGTGCATTCTCAACCAACGTAGTCCTCAAAACGGCGGACTGAGGCTAGTCAACTAGAGGCTTTTTCAAGCCTCGGCCTTGAGGCCGGGGTAGTTGACTTGTAACCTTTGAGATGCCAAATAATGGATTGGTTCGATTATTCCTTAAGAATCCAAACCATTCTTGCTGTTGCCGCTAATTGTCTGGAGGAAGAAAGAACAATTTTGCGTTTAGTTTTTGTCTAAAAATTAAACACAAGAGTGATTTTATAGGTATTTTTTGGCTTTGTGTTTAAAAATTTGCGGTTTTTGAACACAAATAGTTTTTTCGGATGCGTTGTGGATGAAAAATTCGTCAAATTTGGACGCAGATCGGAAGCGGAGGCGTTCCCTAACAAGGACGAGCCAGAGAAGTGTTTAAAGAAGGAAGTCCGTCTTTTTCTAGCCGGACAATTAACAATTAATTGGCTGGAACAGCGTTTGGAAGATTTGGTATTCCAGTAGTTCAGATGTCAAACTGGTTGCGAGAGCAGATTCTTCGCAAGAATCGTTAATTGTCCCAACCGGCTTTGTGTCCATCAACTTCTGCCGAAGCATTAAGACTTCTTTATCTTTTTCCGGCTCAAAAATTATTTTGGAGCATGCGTCGAATACATCAGGTGAAAGAGGAATAATCTTGTCATCAAGACGGCTGGCGAACAAGCCATGCAAAGCTTCCAAAATCAGTTCCTCAGGCGTTTTTGCTTCTCTTTTTGAAAGTTCAGAAAGCAATGCCGCATCAAATTCACTTAGTTCAAGGATGATGGTTTGAGACATCTGTCGCTCCTTTTTAGGAATGATGTTTCATTGTACTTGTATGTGTAAAAGTTGAAAAAGATGAATTTTTCGTCCACAAAGGCAAAAAATTTAGATTTGTGTTTAGAAAAAGGCTATTTTCTAAACACAAAAATAGTTTCAATCGGCTTTGCATTCAAAAAACGTTGCATTTTGACCATAACTATAAGTAGCTTTGAGGATATCCCGTTTATTTAAAATCAAATTATTGAAAATTTAATAATTGAAAAACAAATTAGATGCCGAATCCTTTTGTTGTCGGTGCCTATGTTTCTGAAGAATACTTTTGTAATAGATCAAAGGAAACCCAGTTTCCAGAGGATTGCATTTGTGTAGGCAAGAACGCTGTCCTTCCTTCGGAAAGTGGGGAAGGCAAGGGCCATTTGAAGAAACACGTCTTTCACGATTTTCCGAAAATGGTTAAAGCAATGTACGTTTGGGAGGAGATGTTATGAGAAGGTCTGCTATTTCAGCATTTGGCGCAGTTTTGTGCTTAGCTTTTTCGACCCTCTTTACACAAGAAGTGTTGAGCGCTGAAAAGGCCCAGCGGCTTTGCCTTGTGAATTCGCCTTCTGAAGTCATTGCTTGCCGCCGAGGCGACTCTTTGTACTACCAGCAGCCGGGCCTCGTGCACGGAAAATATCTTCTGGATTTTGCTGCTCAGTATTGCGATACCAAATATGAGATCAATATTCAGTTTCCATACGTACTCTGTGTGTACTCAGGAGTGAAAGAGAAAATTGCCGCACAAGAAGTACGTAGAAAAGAAATAGAAAGCAATATGATTTCGGCTTTGCGAAAAATTGGCAATGAATTGGACAATCCTGATTCAGGATGGAAGCAAATGAGTTCAGAGGATGAGAGGCGTTTTCTAATTACGTCGCAAGGTACGGGTCCGGTTATTCAGGACGGCGTTGAAGTCACCATCAGGGTTCGCTATCCGGGGAAAGACGGCAAGCCGGAAAAATTTGACGAACTAAAGACCTTCTTGGTAACTAAGGACACCGTTGGATTCAAAGGTCTGAGACAAGGCAGTTCGTTGATTGTTGCGTCTAACGGAGAGAAGAAGGTTTTTGAGTTTGTCGATATTCTTAAGGTTACAAAACTGAAACCTTGAGGTTACGATTAGAGGTTGAAGCAAACCAATTCGAAGCACGTACTTTATTTTTTTAGCCTTTCTTTTGTCTAGCTGAATCTAAAAATTCTTGTTTAAAAACAAATAGATGATTATTTAACGCTATTTAACGGTATTTAATTTTTATTCAAAAAGCCCGTCAGCGCTTGAAAGAACTGGGTTCTATTAGGAGTCAGAATTGAAGACTTGTGATTAGCGCCAAATACTTTGGTATAGAGAACCGCGAAAAAACTGCTGCTTCCGGAAAGCCAAAATAGACAATATGGAAGCCGCGATTCGTCGGCTTGAGAAGCTAGGGGAGCCTCAGAATTGAGGACATCAACCTTCTTGTTGTCCTATTCTTCCCTTTACGGGGTATTCCCGGTTGCCAATTATTAGATTAATTACCTCACGTTGGACAGGCTGAGAGGCTGGCGCCTTTGGCCTGAGGAAAACCGGGGTCACGCCTTGCTTCCAAGATTTTCCAATATGTCATCCAACTCTCGGACACGAAAAACTTTACCGGCAAATTTAGGATTATTCAAAAACCTATCTGGCCAACGAAGACCTTTTTCAAAGCAGCTGTTTAGGATGAAGAGCTTTCTATTTTGTTCCATAGCGGCGCGTGCCTGGATTAATGCTCCCGAAGTTTCGCCCGCTTCAATAATTACGGTGGCCAGGGATAAGGCTGACATTGTTTTATTTCTTTCGGGAAAAAAGAAACGGTTAGTCCTAGGGGTATTTTTTCTCCAGTGGAGAATCGGAACTTGGCTTAAGAGGAGGTGCCTCTTTGCTATGAAGTTTTGGAGTTCCTTGTTTGAAGCGGGATAATTTTCAGTAATGGCTGTGCCAATCACACCAATCGTTGTGCCTCCTTCTTCTATGGCTGCGCTATGTGCAGCTGTGTCAATTCCTTCGGCCAACCCAGAGATGACGGTGAAGCCTTCTCGGACAAGTTCTTTGGATAGTCGTTTTGCTCTTAATTTTCCTTTTTCGCTTGCTTCTCTGGAGCCAACAATGGAAATGCCTTTTGAAAAAAGTAAGTTCAAATTCCCTAAGAAATAAAAACATCTAATTGGATCTTTGGCATCAAGAAGATTAGAAGGAAAATTTGCTGTTTGCGCTAACTGAAAATTAAGTTCGATTCCTTTTGCCTGAGTCAGAGTCTTGAGTTCGGCAAGAGCCTCTTCTGCTTTATCGCGTTGAGTGAGTCGGGTAAAACTTTCAATCCTGTTTTCTTCAAGGTAGGTATTGAATTTTTTGAAGGAAAAATAGTTCTTTTCTTTCCAAAATGCTTCAAAACTCCCCATCTCTAAGCGTGGGGAAATGATTTCAGAATCTTGCGCGGAATCAAATAGATCTCTTTGAATCATACGAGATAGGCAGCTAAGAATCTTTTCCTATAAATATGCGAACAGCGTGAACAGCGACTGAGGCAAGTCAGCCAGAGGCCTTTTAAAGCTTCACCATTTGGGCCGAGTTAGTCGACGTAGAGCAACGTCTCAAGAGCTTGTTTGCCTCTTAAATTAAGTTCCTTTGTTTAACGATTTTCCAACGGCACAAACCGAATGCCTAACCCCATAGCAGCCAAAACTTTTTGGACCATATCAAAAGACGGGTTTCCGTCTTTATTAAAGGCACTGTAGAGGCTGGCTCTTGAAACACAGGCTGTTTTAGCTATTTCAGAAACATTGTGACATTTGATGATATTTCCGATAGCAAGGCGAACCATAGAGCCGTCTCCGCTATCGAGCTTAATCATTTCATTGAGAAAAACAGCTGCGGATTTATCGTCTCGGATGAAGTCATCAACATCCATCTTTCTTACTTTTAGCGTTTTCATCGTTATTGCCTTCAAAAAAGTTTTCACAGTCTTCGATCTGGCACTGAGCCATTTCTTGAGCTTTCTTTATATCTTCGTCTTGGTGTCGTTTGTCGCCTCCAACTAGAAGCAAAATCAGTTCTCAACCTCTGAAGGTGAAGTAAACTCGATATCCTGGACCGTGGTCTATCTTTAACTCAGAAACACCCTTTCCCACGTTTCTCCAAAGCCCGAGCGAGCCCCTGCTGACAACGAGCAACCTGGCAAAAACTATAGCGGAGGTGACGTTGTCAAGTTTTGAAAACCACTTGTGAAATTTTTGTGTTTGCTTAATTTCCATAGACTGTATTCTATGGTAGACACTTTAGAAGTGTCAAATAAATTAGACAAACGAGATTCCCGTTCTTGGAAGTGGGCAACGACGTTTCGGTTTTTCGTTATCTGAAAACTGGAAAACCTGAAAAAAAGAAGATCATCTCTCATCCTGTTTATACTTTCCTAACCTCGGTCCTTGGTAGCCAAGTCCGCCTGCAAGAGAATTAAGCAAGAGTGTGCTCATACCTTTTTGTTCGTTTAGGTAGCGAGTAGAAGAGTCGTTATTATGTTCAATCCGTAAATCAGTCATTGCACCTTGGTTCAAAAGACCTATTGCGTTAGCCTCTTCCTGCTCATCAAATTTCTTGTTGAAATCTTCCCTCTCGACGTTTAATGACGACGAAGCGAGCGAGGAAATTTCAGCATTGTTTCTAAAGGATTTTGCTTGTTTACCGATTACTCCTTCACCCATGAGCTGCAAAGCGGAGAGGGAGGTTTCTCCTTGACGTTTAAGGGCGTTTTGTCGAAGAGCGGTTTCTTGTATTTGTCCGGGCCCTAAGTGACGGACATCCGCAGCACGGTCGTAAGAATCTGCGGCAGCTGAAGCGCCTAAAAATTCTCGCTTATCAGAAGAATCGAAGAGCGCTTTAAGGTGAGATTCTGCAGACAAGTAGTCTGAAGACAGTAATTTCTGCATAACCAAGATGTCGTTGTTGACGGCAGTTTGACTCGTTCCGCTTAGGTTCTCTGACTGGGATCGAGAAGCCGAGAACGTCTCAGACAGCATTCGGCTTTGATCGTTAGAGGTGCGATAGGCTTTATCCAGCGCAGCCGAGAAGTTTTCAGCGGCTCGACGCATTTCATCATTTGAGGTCGAGGCGGCAATTTCTTTTGCCGTACTCTTGAGGGCATGGTAGGCTTCAGCTTTCTGACGCTGAGTCGCGGCGCTTTGAGAACCCGTTGCAGTGTCTACGAACTGCTGAGCAGTTTTTGCCTCCAGGCCGATTCCCATTCCTGCAGCTTCGGCTGCTCCGCGAAGATGAGACATCGCATTTTGTACTTGGCGTGCAACAGGTTTCCCTTCGGAATCTTTGGTCTGCGTGGGCATGGCTCCGAGTAAGGTTGAGCTTTGGGCGGCGGCTAGGTTTAGATTCTCTGGAGAAGCAGAAAGAGTTCCCTTGGCTTCTTTGCCCGCGTCCTTTGCAGCATCTGTTGAGAACTGAGCTTCTCCGCCTCCGGCTTGAAGTTTTGCGATGCTCGTGAATGACAAGTTCTCGGAATTAGATAAGCCTCTGGAAACTGTTGAAGAATCTCCTGTGCTCTTCGAATAAGAAGATGAAGAAGATCCGGCGGTCGATTGACCGGCACTCAGGCGTTCGGACAATCCTTGGCTCATGGCTCGAGCAAATTCCCGACTGACTGCATTTGAAGAAGAGGCGGCCGAAGACAGAGAAAGGGCCTGACTCTCAGAAGCGGTCAAAGTTGTTGCGGCAGAGGATGCAGTTCCCGTGGTTCGGCTGTGCGTTAATGCACCGGAAGAAGAAACTCCGAGATCAATAGATGTTCGAGCCATACCCGTCACAGTTCCGGTTTCGTCTCTTGTGACAGAGCCATAAGCCGATTGAGATTTAGAGGCATAAGGATCACTCCAAGAGGAAGAAAGATCGGATTTATTAGCGGAAGCCGAGTTCATGGATGTATTTCCCATAGAGACGTTCCCGGCATTGAAGTTCCCGGCGGCCGCTTGAGCCGAAGCTCCCGAAGAAGCCCCTTGTGCAGGCGCCATTAAACCTGTTGCCATAGAGACAAATGCCATATCGCTGCCTTTGGCTAGTGCGAAGGCAATCACAGGAATCAAAAGCATGATGCTCCCCGCAATGGCTTGGGAAGTAGCGCCGGCTTCACGAATGATTCCGGCTGCCAGCAAAGGACTTCCGCCGAACTCGGAATCAATTACCATGAACTCGTACTCCCGCCGAACGCGACGCCAATCCGATTCATCGGATTGGCATCTACTGAAATCATCAAATAGTTAGCCACAGAGAGGAGCGGCGCCCACAGCTGGAACCAGATCAGCAATACAAAGAAGGATCTAAATACCGCGCTGGCGGCGCTTCCTGCCGCCACCATCAAAAGGAGCATTAAGGGGAAGGCGGCGATGACGATGAACTCAACACAGTTGCGGATTTTAGGGAGACTGTGTTCCGCTAAACGCGCTAATGTGCGGTAATTGATTTCGGAAGTGAGATTGGCTTGAGAAGCGGAATATTTTGCGGCGAGATCTAATGGGGCGCCGGCCTGCGCCGCAATGGACGCCATACCGCGCGGAAGCGCGGTGAGCATGACGGAATGCTTGAGGCTTTGTTCCAAAGAACGAGATACACCGAGCAAAAGCGCTTCGCTCTGAGGAAGCGTCCGTCGAATGACATCTGCGGGATCTATTCTTTCGGGTACCAGAACGGTACCGAGGCGCTTAGACAAAAAGTCGAGTTCAACGGTATTGAGATACTGGTCGAGACTTTGGAGTGCTTGATCGCATCTTTGGACGGTGCCGTCGGAAGAGACGGAAGAGCGTGCAGGATTGATCCAGCCGTCTGCGGAAATCGTGGTCCAAATGTCGCCTGAGTGGCTGAGCTCAGCGGCTTTATCAGGATGATCCAAGAGTTCGGGCCCGATACAGTCGGCAATGACACGATCGGTTAAGGTTCGGCCTTCGGGTGTCACGGGGCCGGCGGCTAAGAGACTATTTAAAGCACGCTGAGGATAGACCAAGCCGAACTTGGAGAAACGTTCGGCGTCCGGCAGAGAGAAAGCGGTTTCGAAGCTTTCGGTGAGAAAGTGTCCGATTTTAGAAGTGGCGGATGCAAAGAATCCGACGCCGAACGGGACGTTGCTTACGACATAAACATCGGCGCTCCGTTCGTCATGAATGGCGACATCCACTTTAGGGACGAGCATTACAGAGTAGAAGAGGACGGCGGCAAAAAGATAAACCTTAGAAGCCAATCCCTGCCACTTCAGGAGGGCGCCGGTAAGCGTGACGAGAAAACCGGCAAGTACGGCTGTTTTAAGCAGACCTTCGTAGGAACTTCCTGAGCAAATCGAAACCAAGGCTTCGAATAAGTCTCGGATTTGGCCTCCGTTCCAATAGGCGTAATAGTCCATCACCATTAGAGGTTTTCTCCGAAGGAAAGGTTGGCCGCTAAGTCAGCGGCTAAAGCGCCTTTGACACTTCTTTCCAAGTGTTCAATCTGCGTGATGAAAGAGTGGGCCCGGCCCATCTGCTGGAAGACCGCATCGCTCCTGGATGCGATGTCTTTACGAACTTCATCGATTCTGGCTTCGATGACTTTTAGATGTTCGGCGGCAATGACGCCGGTTTGAGAAGCAGAAGAAGCGGAAGCTGCCGCCTCGACATAAATGCGCATGATGTCCTGAGAAAAGCCTAAGTAACGATGAGAAGCGGTGGCATTGATCAGACGGATTAAAGGAATCGTGGAAGACGAAGCTAAAAGCAGCATATCGGCTTCGGAGACAAGATTTGGATCTCGGCGCAGGATGGAGTTTCTGTAGTTGGAGGCAGCTTTCATGAACTCGTAGGGAAGATTGACTTCATCAAGCGTGGTCTTTTTAACGGTTAAGCAGCGATCATCTCCGTCTTCCTCGACACAACGGAGCCGGAAAGCTTCACTCTCTAAGACTTGGGTGTCGGGGCGTCCGAAAAGGAAACCCACTAAGTCCTGTCCGGCAATCGGAATGGCGCGGGTGACGGTATCTTTGCCGCTGCCCTCTCGAACATAAATGACGGTGCCGACGAGCGTCATCATGAGTTCTTTGAGCTCTTTGCTGTAAGAAGCATTAAAGCTGCCTCCGGAGAGCAGGGACCATGTGAGATTTAACTCCGGCGCATCGACCACATTTCCGCCCGAATCTTTACGGGTCGGCGCGTAATCCAAAACCGCCGCGCCGTCGGTGCGGGTCTTCGCATCGGCTTCCGAAGCATCAGAAACAATACCTGAGGCACGCAAGGCATTGCGGGCTTCAAAGCCGGTCTTTTGAATCCATTGTTCTGCGCCGCTCATTTTTAGGAGGTTTTGCGCGGAGGTGCAGGAGTCTTGGAACATATTGGTGTACTGACGAATCATGTCACGGAAGCTTGTGACTTGTTCATTCAGGTCAGGTGCTAAAGACTGGAGGGCAAGCTGAAAAGCTAAGCCCGGAAGGGCGGTTCCGATGTTGCGTAAGAAAGCGACGAATTCTTCTCGAGACGGAATACCGAAGGCGCCTAAAAATAAGTCAATACCCCCGCATCCTGCTGAGAGTGAGGGCGGAGTGAAGTAAAAAGCATTGAAGTCTTTGCGGGGGGCGCGATAGACAAATCCGCCACCGGTGACGGTATTCATGCCGGTAGACTGATAGACACCTGCCGGTGTGACATTGCCTTGATAAGAACCTGCGGCAGAATAGAAGTCTTTCATGAAGCCTGCGGAAGCGTCTGCAGTGAAGAGACAGGTGCTCAGAGCCAAAGCTGAGAAGAGTTTTGTGAATTTACGGGTCATGGCTGAAGAGGATTAAAGGGACGGAGGGACGGCCTGCGTTGTTACGGGAGTCGCGGCTAAGGCGTCAGGGGCAGAAAAGTTTGTGGTCTTTTGCACAGAGTTTGCGACTTGTGCGCCGCCGAAAAGCGACTCTCCGGGTTTGCTTAGCGCCAGCGTTTGGATGCGGCTTAACATGTCTTCGAGAGAAAGTACGCCGGAAGACACTAAGTAAGAAGCGGATTGATCGCGTTTGACCATGAACAGCGCAGGTACTCGGTCGAGTCCCAAACCGTTGGTTAAAAGTTTGGAGACGCCGTTGTCGAGGAGCGCGTCCGGGAAATGATCATTAGAGGAACCGTCCAGAGATACCGCGAGTACTTCAAAACCGAACGTGTCTTTGAGCTGTTTTACCAGCGGAGACTGCAAAGCGCAGAAACGGCAGTCCGAGCGGTAGAAGTACATCAGACCCCAGTCTTGTGCGATCTGCGGAATCTGTTCTTTACGGATTTGGTTTCTGTCTTCCTTTAAAGAGACTTGAGCAAAGTTAGCAGCCGGATTAAGGGTTGAGAAATCAAACTGCGGGTTCTGCCAAGAAATGCGGCGATTCATGTCGGTAAAGAGAGCGGCTTTTTCTTGAACGAAATGGTTGACCTCTTGGAAGGCTAAGACGTTCGCTTCCGTCGGAAGAAAGGTCGCGTTCTCCAGTCGTTTGGTGTATTCGGCTCTAAGTTCGGCGGCGCTCAAGATTAAAGAGAGATCTTTAGGCGCATTAGGATCCGGGACTTTCTTCTTTAATTCTTCGGGCGGATAGTAAAGAAAACCGCGGTCTTCAGAGTTCCAAACGTCTTCATCCCAAAAGGAAGCGGCGAGCGACGCAGGCGCAGCGAGCGTTAAGGCCAGTGATAAAAGCAGATAAAGATTTTGTGGTCTTTTGCACATAATTAGAAATTAGTTTTTAAGATTTTTGACGAGAGCTTTAGGCGAAGACGGACGGTTGGGCGCTGTCGGCGTGCCCGTGAAATTAGGATCAACGACATGAGATGATCCGACAGAGGGCGAGACATAAGCGCCTAAGTCTTTATCGACCAAATTCTTGGTGTGGGACGTTCCTCGGTCTTGAGCGGCAGCGGAATTAAGTTCGTTCTTTTGGACGATTAAGGCTTCGAATTCAGACAAGTCCATCGCATCAAAATCCAGACGCTCGAGTTCATCTTGTGTGAAGCCTTCACACTGAGGGTTTTGCGCCGAGCCCCAGCCTTTGCCCAACTGAGGACGGCCTTGTTCCTGGAGGATACGGGCGAGCGGCGAGTTATAGCAGCAGTAGCTTTCTTTTCTTTCCACGCAGGTGACGACTTTCTTAGAGCAGTAGGTTCCGACGTAGTGGCAAAGCTTCTGGCCTTTCTTGAGCATTAAGGTTTGCTCTTTAGGTTCGCACTGCAGATAGTCCAATGCGATTTGGACGGCAACGGACATGGCGAAAGATGTGGGGTCAAAGGTGAAATACATTTGGCCGCCTTGGAGCGTCATTCCGAAACCATAGAAAGAGAGCGACGGATTGTAGATACCGCTCGTTGCATCGCCGTAGAGCATATTCAAGATGCCGGAGGTGGTGTCAGAAGCCGACAAGACGTCATAAACGTAGGGGCTTCCGATGTATTTGACGGTTTCTACCGTGACGTCTCCGGCAAAGCTCATCGCTTTGCCGAACGCCGACGAATTGGCTGTTCCGGCTTTGACTTTGGTGCCGCAGCAGGAGAAACCTAAGACTTTCTTGGAGCATTCATCGACTTCACCGTTAAAGAAACGGCCGTTGTCGTAGTCGGCGTAAAGGGCGCTTTGACGGGCGGTCTCGAGCATTGTGATGACTTTAGAGAAGTCGGAATCAGCAGGATCTCCGGATCCGTCGCAGATGCCGTCCAAGCATTCGGCGGGTCGGCAGATGGTTTCCGTGACGACAGAGCCTTCTTTTTCCTGACAGCGATAAGTGTGGGCTGTGGTGAGGCATTTGCCGACATCATTGACGGCAATGCACTCGGAAGAAACTTTGACGCAGTCTTTATCAGCCTCGAACTTTCCGCAGTCATTTTTCGTCTCTCCTGAGCCGCCGGTTCCGGCGCTGCAGACATAAGTGTGTTCATACTTCCAGCAGTCTTTATAGACGGGGACGCCGTTGATAATCTTTTCTGCCGGGCCTTCCACACATTCGGTTCGAAGCACCGTGCAGGTAGGATGATCTTTAAGAGGGAGGCAGGTGTCAGACGGCTCAATGGCGCCGATAACGATGTTTGAATCGATGATGTCAGCGCCGGGAGCGGAGATTTCTGAGTCACCTTTGCAGAAGATTTCCTTTTTATAAGCCAAACACTTCGGACCGTCGCGTTCGATACAGGTCGATTTACGGACTTCGCACTCGGGAAGTTTTTCTAGGGCAACGCAAGAGTTTTCGTTGAGAGATTGGGTGCAGTTATAGATATATTTGCGCTGGATGCATTCGCCTTTATCGTTTGTCTGCATACAGGAGTAGCTTGACGCTTTGCAGGTCATGCCCTCGGTTGCGGTTTTACAGGTCAATAGATCAAATCCCGGCTTGGAGGGCGTGCCTTCAGGCGTAATGTTATCGCCTTCAATCGGATCGGTATTAACGCAATGGTATTTCTGCGAGTATTGAGCACAAGCCCCGTCGGCGCCAATTCTTTCGCAGACTTTTTCTCCGACGGGCTGACAGCCTTTAGAAGCGAGAACTTGACAGCTGTTGGAAGCGCCCGCGGCAGCGCAGGCAAAAGCCAATTCTTTTCTCCAGCATTCTTTATAAACCGCGACGCCATTAATGATGCGGGTTTCCGGACCTTCAACACACTTTTCTTCTGCGATATAGCAGTCAGGATTATCTATGAAACTTGAACACGCAGAAGTGTCCGTGCCGGAAATGACGGTATGAGAAAAATCTAAGATTTCGATGTTCTCGGTATCTTTGGCTTCTTCCGAACAAACGTAAGTACTGTTCCAGGACATACACGTGCCCGTGAGATCGTAACTTAAGCAATCCGCTTTCGTTTGACGGCAGCCGGGCGTGTTTTGAAGGCCTTTGCAGTAATCAACGGTAGACGATTCCGTGCAATGACGCGTTGTTTGATAGTTCCAACATTCCCGCCAAACTTCTACGCCGTTAATAAATTTGGAACCCGGACCGTCGACACAAACTTCCGGGCCGTCCGTGCAGGCCGCGCTGACTGTTGCTGAAGTCAACAGCATCAAAAAGGGAAGAAGGAGCATTAAAGGGCGAGAAATCATGAGTCAAACTCCACGACTTTGCCGTCGGCGCTGACGCATGACGTCCGCCATTTGTCTAAAGAGACGTCATTGGCGTTTTTCTGAAAAGAAAAACGCTTGGAGATCGACCCTGAATAATCCCATTTACCAGGCCGCGTGTAGATATCCATCTTGATTTCTACCGTGCAGTTCACGCCGGTGCAGCGACTTTGTCCCGTCCAGACGCCTTTACAGTTAGAGAAGAAATGTTCGCTTTGAAAGTCCTCCGCCTGTATATCAAAACCGAAGTTAGCGGAATTTTTAACGTTGGTTTCTATCCGAAGTTTTGGGATAAGGTCGTTAGAACACTGGTATTTGAGTTCAATGACGTCTCCGCCGTTGCAGGCGTCTTTGCCTAAAGAGGGCGAGGTCTCGGAAGAAGCTTCAAAGAATTTGCCGATTTCGCATCCCGCATAACCGACGACTTCCAAGTAACGGTTGCAGCGGTAGGTGTTTTGTGTGAACTGCTGTGTTTTACAAAGATACCGGTAAGTGCTTTCGATTTTGACGGTTTCTCCGGTGTGGCAAGTTTGGAGCGGCGCATGAAGACAGGTGTAGTCCTGGCTTGTCTCGTTGTAATCGGCGAGACACTCGACGGTCAGTTTTTTACCGGTTCGGGCAATACATTCAAAGAGCGTCGAGACGTCGAGCTTTTCCGTCCAGCCTTCAAAGCAGGACTGAGCCGTGCTTCCCACGGTGGTTTCTTCGCAGACAGCTAAGTCTGTCTGTGGGGGACGCGTTGTCGTAATGGTTTCGCAGATTTCTCCTCCGTTGGGCGGAAGATCAGGAACTTTGTTTAAGAGGTGATCACGATCCGCCAAGATATTGTCGAAGTCGGATTCCTCCCATCCCGGCCGGGAATGTGGGTCGTAAATTACTTGAACTGCACGGCAGTCCATAGAAGTTTGCGACAAACATCCGTCGGCTTTAGAAGAGCCGGGTGTTAAGAGGTTACCTTGTCCTTTGGCAAACAGGTCTTTAAGTTCCGATACGTCTGCGCCGTATTCCGGAACGGTGCCGGAAGCAGAGCTCTCGGTGAGGATGTCTTTGATCGACAGCTTGGCCGCTTCTTCTTTAGCGGCATCCATAGCAGACTGTTTATCGTAAGCTGCGACTTGGACGCTAAAGAGCATTAAAAGGACAGAGCTGAATAAGGCTCGAGAAAAGATGTTGGGCATTACGGTCGGTTTCCAAGTTTTGCGCGAAGGGCGCGGGCTGCTTCCCCGATGGAATCTGCCCTGTCTGCTAAACGGTCTAAGGCATAACCAATGGTTACGTCTCCCGGAATAACGACAGCCTTTGTGCTTTTTGCGCATCCGTCAGGAGAAACGGGGGCTTCTTCTTTGACGATTAGAGCGGGAACCTGACGGATATTGAATTCGCTGAATATTTCCGGGTGGAGCTGAACATCAGCGCCGGCATCGATTAAGGGCTGAAAGGCCGCAAGCGACTGAGGATTAAGCAGCGGCAATTTAGCATCGCTCTGACTGTCGGAAGGCGGAACACCGCGGAAGACCAAAGGGATTCCGGCATCTTTAGCATCTCGAGCCAAACGCTCCAAAGAGGCTTGAGGCATCGACAGAGAGACGGCAGCGTAGGCACGAGGAGGCGGCTTTTGTGCAGAGGCAGCTTGGTCTCTTATTTGCTCGGAAAGATGAGAAGAAGCTTCAAGCACGTCTTCGATCGTCCATGTCTCTGAAGCTGTAAAACCGACAAGCGGTAAAGAAAGCGATATGCTCAGAAGGAATTTGAAAAAGTATGATTTATTCATAAATAGAGTTTTGAATTAGTGTGATTAATTCAAAAGGTTTTGATCATTAAAGGGTGAGCAGAGGATGATTGATTGAAAAAGTAAGTGTTTTTCAAAAACATACTTTGAAAAAGTATGTCTATTTCAAATTTAACTCGGCTGAATGCCTGCGCCTTGGCAGCAGTCACGCTTACGGTAGATGAGATATGCAGCGTCTTCGCCGCCGGTAGCCCAGGTTTTACCGGAATGCCAAAGGGAAGTTGAAGCACCCATGGGGTAGTAGCATCGTCCGTCCCGCTTACCGGTGGTGCGCGCCGGATACATCATCTGAGTGCGATAGACGCGTTTGTCCATGATCGGCTCAAGGTAAGGGCCGCACTGACCTTTTTCTCCGTAAGCGGCCCATTGAAGACCGGAGCGGTGCAGCTTCATGGTAAAGCGGGCAACTAGAAGAGAGGACGCCTGCGGAAAATGTACATGTGAACCGACCCATCCGGTGAGCGGGAAGATGCCGCCGTGACAGCCCGCACACCAATAGAGTTCCGAAATCGGCAGGGAAGAAGTCGCGCCAACACAGTCGGCTGCACAAGCAGCCGCTGCCGCGGGATTGGCAAAGAGCGATGCATCAGGATTTAAGAAAAATGCGGTAACCGAGTCATCCCAAAGAGGATCGAGTTCGGTCATGTAGGCCAAATCCCAAGCGGATTGCTCCAGACATTTAGTGTCAAGGAGAACTTCAAGAATAAAAAGCCAAGGCGTGAAGTACCAGTGGACTTGATAAAAGGACGTGCGCTGAGCCGAAGTCGACTTATTCGGAGTCCGGCCGTGCGCCGGGGCTCTTAAGCCGACGTTCAACTCCATTCCGCCGAGAGAAGGAAAACAGTACGGTGTGCGGACAACTTCAGCGGTTCGCAGCGGCTCCCAGAAAGACATATTCAAGCCGACGGTAATGTTGGCGCCCGAAGCACAGAGACAAAGACGATTGGCATCGGTTTCGGGATCGGCATTCTTTCCGGAAGAAAGCGTGACCCCTCCTAACTTAATGGGGAAGACACAGCTCCAGCAGACATCGGTGATCGGATTGATGATTCTGCCTTTGCAGTTTCCGGCAAAAGCAGAAGCTGCACAGCAAAAAGACAGAATGAGCATTAAGGAGAAACGTTTCATTATGGTTGTATTAAAGAGAGGAGTTCGGACAAGCGGTCAGAAGCAAACTCGGCGCCTGTCGGGCCGTTGGATCCGTTAAAGAGCAGTGCGGGAACGGCTTCAATACCGAAGACGCGAACCAGCCCGCCCCCTTGATCAAAAAATATGCGCTGATTGAGCTTCTCTGAGACTTCAGCGGGAGAACCGCTGACAAGCACAATCCGCATATCCTTATGTGATTTAAGAAGTTTGCGGGCAGCTTCCAGAGATTCTTCGTCTGTCCCGTCAATAAATAAGAGCGAACGGGACAAGTTCGGCATTGGGACGGACTGAGCTTGACGAAGCATCGCCTCCGGCAAGCTTTCCGGAACGGAAGCGGACAATTCCCAAGTCCGTAAATCATCTGCCCGATTAAGTCCGGCAACGGAGGTCGGCTGTTCAAGCTCCTTGGCAATACGATCTTTGTTTTGGTTAAAGCGGCGGTCGTATTCACCGGAGGCTTTCATCGCGCCGACTCGAGATTTAAAGGCTTCGAGAATATCCGGCTCACTGATGTCGTAAAGCGGCCCCAAAGGTTCGAGGACTTCGACTTTGGATTGAGCAGCCGCTTTGTTTGTACAAGGCGAAGGAACATTAAAAGAGAAGGACGGTTCGGAAGAAGCGACGCTGTAAGCGGAGAGGCAGACAACAGCAGAGGCAGCCGCGGAGACGGATAAGAGCAGACGGGAAAGAGTCATCTCAAAACAGCGTTAGAAAATAGGATGTGCCCGACCGCTGAACCGGCATCGGTCAATAATCCCGAATGCCTCATAACGGCTGTCGTACGAATCAGGGTGCGTGCCGCGGACAAAGTACTGATCTTCACCGAGAACCTGTGGAGCGGTGGCTTCCAATGGACTGCCGTTTAAAGCTCGTTCTTTGGCCGTGGTCAGCTCTTTGCCGTCGCAATAAAACGTACGGTTTATACGGGAGAGCGTTTGCCCGGGGCCGCAGACCACTTCTTTGATAAACGTTAAACGGTAGCCGCCGACTGCAGAGGCTTTGGGCTCAAATGCCACGTAATCTCCGACTCGGACGTCCTTTTGTCCGCGCTCAATAACAAAAAGCTTAAAAGGCAAAGAATGCGTGCGGTTTAAAGCCAAATGCCAGCGATGATTTACGAGACTGAGGATTAAGAAGACGGAGAGCCAAAGCCATCCGAAACGGCGTGCATGGTCTTTTAACCGGTGCCAAAACACTCTCGGGTGGGCTTTCATGCGGCTCATGGTTTAGCTCCGTTGTGTAAGCGGGCGCCGATTTGACGGAGCTGAGTGCTCTGTTTTTCAAGAGATAAGCCGAGTTTGGCGACAAGATGATCGGTGTAGTCCGGAAGTTTTGCGGTGGAAATCACGGCCGAAGAGACGAGCAGCACGCAATCGCAGTCTTTTTCTAAAACGGCAAGTTCTTCTTTGAGTCTTTTGGCGAAACGTTCGGCTTCAGGAAGAATCGCGTCTCCGTTTTTGCCTTCGGAGAGGATTCGGACTTCATTGGCTTTCACAACGGAGTTGAGGTTGACGACGGCAAAGCGAGGACGGTCAAGAATTTCTGAGACTCGGTCTTTGGCTTTGAGCGTGCCGAAGCCCAAGGCGACACCGAGGACGCCGGCAAGCAGGAAGAGGAGGGTGGATTTCATAGGATTAAAAGGAAGACGGGTTAAATCTATGGAAAGGGCCGATTAACGAAAGACGAATTAAGGAATGAATTCGGCTTGGCCGCGTTCGGAGAGCACTGCTTCGATGGCTTCTCTCATGGATAGGCCTTCTTTGCGGTATCGGTTGATGTCACTGATGTCTTTCGGGTGCGTACTCATGACCAGCAAAGAGAACGGATCCAGGATCAGACGATTCACAGAGGTCGGCGCATCGCCGATTTTGACGAGTACTTCGGAGTAGACATCGCGGAGACCCTTCAAAGAACGAAGCTGCGCCATTTCGTAGTCGTCTAAACCGAGCTGGGACTCTTTTTCGCATTCGCTCAAGACGGATTCTTTGAGTTTCATAATGAACTTGCAATCGGCATTGTCGAGAGCGGCTTTGGCGGCCGAGCTTTTCCAATAGTCCCCGGGGCCTTGCGTGCCGGTAAAGAAGGCACCGTTTAACTTACGGGCCCTGCGGTAACCGGCTTCAATGAATTTAGAAGAGTGTCCGCGGACCATCAGGTCCCAGGCCTCATCGATGATGACAAGTTTTGGCTGAGACCGATCGCCTCGGCGCATTTCCACGTCAATGAGATACATGAGGAGCATTAAGACGACTGCCTGAAGGGATTTCTTTGTGTTGAGCTGTTCCAGCTCAAGCACAATGAAATGATTGTCAAAGTCGATATTGGCTTCTCCCTCAAAGAAAGAGGCATAAGCGCCGCCTTGGGCATAAGGCATAAGTTTGACACCGAGGTCCACAAGACGAGGATCGTCCAGTGCCTTTTGCTCTTCTGCAGTTAAAGAGGCGTAATAGGAATCCCATTCGGGATCATTCAGTCTGGGGTGGGCTCCGCCCAAACGGCCGTTATGCAGGAGAGAACGAGTTAAATCCGTAATGGTGGGTATTTTGCCGAGCGTTTTCGCTTCATACCAAATATGGCGGATGTGGATCTGAAGATGTGAGAGCATTAGGTCGTCGAGGTGCTCGTTGGATGAAGCCATCTGAGCGATCAGCGGAAGGACTAAGTCCATGTCGGCTTCAATATTCTTTGTAACGGACAGAGGATTAAGACAATCGATTTTGCCGTCCGCTCGAGGCGTATCCGAGAGCTCGATCCACTGGCCGTTGACGCAGTGGCAGAGTTTTTCATAGCTTCGGCCGATATCGATGACCCAAACTCGGCCGTTCGAGCAAAGGGTACCGAGCGCCAGAGAATTCAGCATGACGGATTTACCGGAACCGGAGGATCCGGTCACGATTCCGTTGTAGTTTCCGTGAGGATTCGCAAACGGATCGATATGCGTGATCTGCCCGCGGCGGGAAAACAGCGAAAGAATCGGCGTCGGAAGCACGTGTCCTGCTCGGGTGCCCGAGCCTTTCCAATCTCCGATTAAAGGCATCGTGTTGGCTGCATTGGCACAAGTCTTTGTTGAAGAGCGCTTGGCAAGTTTCACGTCAAAGGCGAGAAGCGGGCCTCCTGCCATCGGCAGAGAAGCCATTAAGCCCTGAAGATGCATTAAGTGATCCTGCATGAGTTCAATCGACATTTTCTTGAAGATGCCGATCGCGGTTTGGACTTCATGGGTTACGTTTTCTGTTGTCGGGAAAATCATGACCTGATGAGACAACTGGACAAGTCCTTCGCCGTGTTCAAAGGATTGAACCGCAGCTCTCCAGTCTCTGGCTTCTTCTTGAAGTGTCGGAATAAAGCGGGCAATTTCCGTTGCCGACATTTGCTCGGCTCGAGCGCTTTTGAGCTGGGCGTAGCTCTTGCCTTTCTCATAAGACGTTTTAGAAAGATAAGTCGTGATGAGAAAAGGGCTGGAGAATCCTAAGGTGCCTTCTACATCGCCGGCGGCTCTGGCCATTTTGTCCAAAGAAAAGCTCTGCGGATAACCGTGAGGAGAAAGACTTACCGCCTTGACGGTTAAAGGATGATTAGGTGAGCGAAAGACAATGCCGTCTTCTTCAACGGAAATCGTCGTTTGGTGAGAGACTATCTGAGCTCTGGGTTCGCGAGTAGGGTCCACATCTGTAAAAGACCAGGCACCGTTGACAAAGAGCTGAGGATTAAGAATAAGCGATAAGGTATGCACCAAAATTCGCTCGTCCCAAACAAACGGAGAAAAGTGCCATTGATTTAAGGTCGACACCATGACCTTGCGTACTAAAAGTGCGCTGTCCCGAGCCTGTGCTTCGAAAGGGGCCTTTGCAGGAATGACGACCGAAATCCAGCATCTTAGGTTGCGGCCGAGAATCGGGAGCGCCGGATGCGGGGGCTGAGTGGCAGAGCGAGAGAGGAACTTTGCCTTTGCGAGCGTCATGGCCGACAACAAATCCTTCTGCGCGGCGCGAGCGGGCGTGTCTTCCGGCGTCCGACGCAGGGTCTGGCTTCTGACCAAATCGACCAGCGGATCAATGAACGGAGATCCGAACAAACTGACTTGAACGCCGGTGCCGTCCGGAAGGATTGAACCGATCATATGCTCTAGGCTTTTAGCCATGTTGAGCGACGTTCCGGTCTGCGGAGTGACTTCAATCACAAAACCTATCCCTTCAAAGGTTCCGTCCGGTCCGGCAACGGCACAGAGCTTGTCGCTTTCTTCAAACTGCGCGTACGGCAGTTCGTCGGCAAAGCGGTCAATTCTCAGAGGCGCTTTGCGGCGCGTCGGCGTGGCGCCGGGGTGCACTTTAAAGTTGGGCTTTAAGTCTTGAAAGGCAAACAAGGATGCCGCAGAAGACAGGAAGTTTTTGAGCGTCATGACAAAGAAAAGGACGATTAAAGAAAGGACGGATTAACGATTGCCGGAAAAGCCGAAGGCGGGAAGCTGTTTGAGCTTTTCTCGCTTGGCTTCGTTGGGATCCTTGGGCTGTTCGGAAGAAAGCGGGTAGACGGGCTTTGACAAGCGGGAAGAAGAAACCAGTTCATTGACGCTGTCGGTCGTCCAGCCGCCGTTTTCCAAGCGGACGTAGAGATAACGCTGGTCATGCAGGTCGCCCAACTTATCGTGGAAGGGCGCGAGCCAAACCCGAAGAACAGTTTCGGGCTTTCGCCAGGGACGAGCCGGCACGATCGTGACAAAGTCCGAAGTTCGTTCAACCGCGGAGACATCACTTACTTGGGCGCCGGATGCGGCAGAAGGTTCAGTTTTTGGCTCTTGAGCGTCTTTAGCCTGATTCGGCTCAAAAAACGGCTGAACAAAGTCTTCTTCAGAAGCGGCCAATACCACCGGTGTGGTCGGATTGTTTTCTTCATAGACCTGGGAGATGTTTCTGCAGGAAGGACCGCCGGAGAGGTCGGCACAGGCAAAGTCCGTCTTAGCGTTAGAAAAACCTGTCAGCGAACCGCACCCGGAAAGAAGGAGCGCCGCAGAAACTGCAGAGACGATTAAAGAATGGCGTTTCATTTAGTTTCCTTGGAGCGGTGCGCTGATAAAGGCTTCCAGTTTGTCGAGCGGAAGGGCGCCTGCGGTACGATCTCCGGCTTCATTGATTAAAGTCGGCGTCCCGCCGATGCTGTGCTGTTTGGCAAGCGCCAGGGTGTCGTTAACCGGGGAGGGACAAACGGGATTGTCCGAAATCGCCTTAGGAGTGAGCTCGCCTTTTAAGGCAGACGCTAGAGCTTTAGAAGGATCTTTAGCGCACCAAACCGCATCGGACTTTCCTCTAGCCTCCGGGTGAATGGACTCCAGCGGGAAAAGAAACGTGTAAACCGTCACATCTTTAAGGGATTCCAGTGTGGTGCCGAGTTTGCGTGAGAACGGACAATCCACATCAGTGAAGACGGCAAGTTTTCTTTTGCCGTTTCCGTAAACCGTCTTAACGGCTTTATCGAGCGGAAGAGAGTCAAAAGAGATTCTTCTCAGATCTTTAAGACGTTTATCGGTTAGATCTTCTCCTCGATCCATGTCTAACAAGCGACCGGAAAACACAAACCGTGCAGTCTTGTCGAAGTAAATAACTTCTTTGCCGACGGTGGCTTCAAAGATTCCGGACAACGGTGTCAGACGATAAGCCAGTACCTTGGTTTTGGGATAGCGGGTTTTGAAGTTGTCCGCGGCGGTTTTAAGTTCGTCGGCTTGACCGGCGATTAACGGCGCAGACGTCTGATTTGGATCACTAGCGGTTTGAGATTCAGCTTCGGCAGCTTTAGCTGCAGGCGTCTTAACGGCAGAAACCTTAAGCGGTTTCATGTCCGGATTGACACAGGCTCCGGAGGCCGAAGCTGAAAACGGTGCTAAAAGACTTGCAGAAAAAAGGAGGGTTAAAAAAGGAGCAGGTTTAAACATAGCTAAGAATTAAGGTGTGGTATTTCGTTCAATAGACAAGCCGTTGGAGATGACAATCTCGACATTGCGTCCGGAATCAACCTCAAGGACGGGGAACATGTCGCTTGCAAGCTTTAAGTAGTAATCGGTGATCCGATCCATGGCGTGCGTGGCGCCTTCTCCGAACCCCGCTTTCCAAGGATTGGTCACGGTCGTAGAAACCGTTCCGGTAATGGAAGTCGTTTGGTTTTCTGAAGCGAGTGAAACGGCTTTTCCGAGGCCGGCCAATGTTCCTGTAACCCAAACTCCCGTGAAATAGCCCGTGATTATTTTTAATCGGGCTATTTTTCTTCA
>OBXZ01000536.1_pt1 | contig 35561 bp, 33 predicted proteins | sample 1538171 | NCBI WGS metagenome assembly OBXZ01 (sample SAMEA2580161, study PRJEB22360) | human gut metagenome | biome: human gut; feature: human-associated habitat; material: faeces | place: Denmark | collected 2008/2010
ATCGTTTATTGCTCTACCCGCAAGGCGGTAGAGGCGGTGTGTGAGTTTTTGCGCCAGCAGGGCGTTGCGGCTACCCGTTACCATGCCGGGCTGGACGATGCCGAGCGCCGCGCAAACCAGGACGACTTTTTGTATGACCGAGCGGAAGTGATGGTCGCTACCAATGCGTTTGGCATGGGCATTGATAAATCCAATGTCAGCTTTGTTATACATTATAATATGCCAAAGGATTTGGAGAGCTATTATCAGGAAGCTGGCCGCGCCGGGCGTGACGGAGAACCGGCGAAATGTATTCTGCTTTATAGTCCACAGGATGTAATTACCGGACGGTATTTTATTGAGCATGGGCGGGATGAAGAAGAAATGGACCCGGAAACCAGAGCCAGGGTGCAAGAGCAGGCGTCAGAGCGGCTGAAACGCATGACGTTTTATGCCACCACGACCGACTGCCTGCGCGGGTTTATTCTGCGGTATTTTGGCGAAACGGCTCCGTCCGAATGCGGCAATTGCTCCAACTGCAAAGACGGGTTTGAAACAATGGATATTGGCCCGGCTGCAAAGCAGATTGTTCTATGTGTGGAGCAGCTGCACCGACTGGGCAGGGCATATGGCAAAACCGCACTGAGTGCTATTTTGCGTGCAGCACCCGGTGCCAAGGCAACTGCAGCCAGCACCGAGGCGTTTGGTACCCTTGCAGGATTAAGCGACGCTGCGCTGCGTGCGATACTCGACGCGTTGGTGCGCGAGGGCTACCTTGCAGTAGGCGAAGGCGAATACCCGGTGCTGGAAACCACCGAAAAAAGTGAAGAAGTCTTTTCTGGCGAATCGCTTACGGTTAAGCTGAAAGTAGCAACGCGCAGAGCGGTGCGCGGCGAAAAAGCGCCCACAGAACAATCGGCAAACCCGGAGCTGCTGGCACAGCTGAAGGCGTTGCGGCTCTCGCTTGCACGCAGTGCAGGGGTACCGGCGTACGCAGTGTTTACCGATGCAACGCTGCGAGAAATTGCAACCCATCTGCCGCGCACCAACGCAGAATTTGCGGGCATTAAGGGTGTAGGCACTGTAAAATGCAATCGCTATGGCGAAGAGTTTACCGCTGCGGTGCGGAAATATCTTGAAAAGAGTAATTAATACGGCAGTCTTTTAAAACTGCAAGCAGAAGAGTATGCCAGCGAAAAGCAGCAACAAAACAGGCAAAAATAATTATGGCAGAAAGCCTGCTTTGTTGATAGTTCGATTGAGTGTTTATGAACAGGGCAGCGGCAGAAAAAATTTTGATTTCCGCCAAAGTATTGCGCTTTCATGCAGTGTCGCGCTATACTGAGGATTGTTATTGTTTAGGGCTTTGGAAAAATATTAAAAATATTGTCCAACCCGCTACGGGCAGCAGACCGCAAGAGGACGGTTTGTGTTTTGTAAAGGAGAAGGAAAATGGAATCTTCCAAGTTGAGCAAAAGTGGAAAAAGCAGCCTGCCCAAAATATTGGGCTTGCCATTTTGGCTGTACTTAGTGATTTTGGTGCTGGTGATTGCAATAACCGCACTGGATTGCCTCCCCGCAAATATGGTTGGAGCCTTTTTGTTTTTGATGGTATTGGGCGAAGGCATGGGCACGTTGGGCAACACAGTACCCGTTGTGAAAACCTATCTTGGTGGATCGGTTATCTGTATTTTTGGCGGTGCATTGATGACACTGTGGGGTCTTGTGCCGGAAAATGCAATGGCCTTGATGGACGAGTTTGTCAACCGGCAGGGTTTTTTGATTCTTTATATCTCGGCCTTGATTACCGGCAGCTTGTTCAGCATTGATAAAAACCTTTTGCTGCGTGCTTCTGTAAAACTGCTGCCGTTGGCGGTGTTTTGCTTGATTGTCGGCGGCCTGTGCTGCGGGCTGCTGGGCGTATTTTTCGGCAACGGATTTTGGGATAATATTTTGTATGTACTGATGCCGATGACCAGCGGCGGAATGACAGCCGGCACTGTACCGCTTTCTTCTATTTATGCCACCCAGCTTGGGCTAGATGCCTCGGATATTCTGACACGTATGGCCCCGGCAACCGTTCTGGGCAACTGCATTGCGATTATTGTAGCTGGCCTGCTGAACAACGCAGGTACCAAACACCCGAGCTGGACCGGCAACGGCCAGCTGGTAAACGATGGCCGCCCGGTGAAAAAAAGCGTGCCGAGCCCCGCGTCGGTAGCAAAGCTTTGCACCGGCCTGGTTATCTCACTGGCATTTTACGCATTGGGCCAGCTGCTGAACCGCTTTGTGCCGATTATTCCTATCTATGCGTGGATGATTATTGCGGTAGTAGTGGTGAAATGCATCGGTATTTTGCCAGAGCCGATTGAAGATGCAGCACGCCAGTGGGGTACCTTTGCCATTCACGGCTGGACAAATGCAGCGCTGGTCGGCATCGGCATTACGCTGATTGACCTTGCGACGATTGCAAAAAATATGACCCCCGCATTTTTGATTACGGTGGTTGTGGTGGAACTTGTTATTATTGCCACCGCAGCATTTGCTGGTAAGCTAATCGGCTTCTTCCCGGTTGAGGCTGCTATTTCTGCCGGTATGTGTACCACCAACATGGGCGGCAGCGGCAACGTGGCGGTATTAAGCAGTGCACACCGCATGGAACTGCTGCCCTTTGCGCAAATCGTTACGCGGTCCTGTGGGGCGTTGATGTTGACGCTGGGCGGTATATTGGTGCGTTTGGTAGGCTAAATTGTCTGCCGGTGTCCGCAACAGCAAACAGGAGGCAGGGAATGATAATCAAAATCAAAAAAGTATGTAATTGGCTGCTTGCATTGTTTTTGGCGACGGTAGGCTACCTGCTGCTTGCAATGTGGCGCGACTGGCCGTTTGGAACGGTGGGTATTTGTGCTTTTTTAGTACTCACAGTCACGGTACTGGTATTGATGTTGATTGTTGCGATTGCCGCAATTGTTGCAGAGCTGCGCAGCAAAGGCTTTAGAAAATTTGCTTCCGGTTTTGCGGTTAGGGTGCTTTCATTTGGGGGTGCACTGGTGCTTGCAGGCGTTTGGAAGAAAAATTTTGAACTGGGGCCAGTGGTGCTGATGACAGTTTTGTTAAGCATAATTAATTACTATTACAGCCCCCCGCAGCAAAAAAAATAAAATAAAGCAAACAAAAAAACCGCATTTTACAATGCGGTTTTTTTGCCAGTATAAAGAAACAGAAAAATCAGACGTTTTGGTCCACAGAAATGCCGGCTCGTTTTTCGCGAGACCATGCGACAAAACCGGCGACTGCCAGCGTACCGACGGCCAGCGCTGCCATGGCAAAACGCAGCCATCCCGAAGAAAACCAAATTGCAGGTACGATGATCAGCAGAAACGCCAGCAAACAAAGCACACCGTTTTCAATCCGGCGCACACGATGCTTTTTAGGTTCCATACAAATGCCTCCATGCATTGTTTACTTCGTTTTTATTATATTCACTTTAAAACCATTTGAAAAGAGCAATTTGTAAAAATTTTATGATTTTTTTGAAAAAACATTATGTTGTTTGTCTATTGTGCACATATTTTTATTTGTGTAACCAAAACGCCTACTATTTTTTTTAAAATGCTCATGTTATACTGTTTGCATAAGAACAAAACGCTCGAAAGGAGATCCTTTTATGGAAATTGCAAAGCTGGTAGAAAGCCAGCATGCTTATTTTAAAACGGGTGCAACCCGCCCTGTAGCGGCCCGGCTTGCGGCACTGCGACAGTTAGAGCAGGCCATTCGCCTGCATGAAAAAGAGATTTGCAACGCTTTGTGCAACGACCTTGGCAAAAGCGATTTTGAAAGCTATATGTGTGAAATAGGACTGGTGCTCGATGAGATTCGGTTCCAGCAAAAGCATCTGGCCAGGTTTGCGCGGCCACGGCGGGTAAAAACCCCGATGGCCCAGTTTAAAGCGACCAGTTTTGTTTCGCCAGAGCCGTATGGCGTAGTGCTGGTAATGAGCCCATGGAATTACCCGTTTATGCTCACCCTTGACCCCGTGATTGGTGCAATCGCGGCAGGTAACTGCGTGGTTATTAAACCCAGTGCGTACAGCGCATCTACCAGTGATTTGCTGGGGCAGCTTTTTGCCGGGCTGTTTCAACAGAAATTCGTTGCAGTGGTACCCGGTGGAAGAGCGGAAAACACTGCGCTGCTGGAACAAAAATTTGATTATATCTTTTTTACAGGCAGCGTAGAGGTTGGCAAGCTTGTCATGGAAAAAGCCTCCCGCAACCTTACGCCGGTTACGTTAGAGCTGGGCGGTAAAAGCCCCTGCATTGTGGACGAAACAGCAAACCTCAAGCTTGCGGCAAAACGTATTGTGTTTGGCAAATACCTCAACGTAGGCCAAACCTGTGTAGCACCCGACTATCTTTTTGTGCACGAATCGGTGAAAGACCATCTGATAGGCTACCTTAAAATGGCGATTACCGAATGCTATGGTGCAAAGCCGCTGGAAAACCGTGATTACGGCCGCATTGTCAACCAAAAGCATTTCGAGCGTATTTGCGGCCTGATGAAGGGTGAAAAGATTCTTGCCGGTGGTGAAACACAGCCTGAAAAACTGCGCATTGCGCCGACCATCCTGGGCGATATTACCCCGGAAAGCCCTGTGATGCAGGAAGAGATTTTTGGCCCTATCCTGCCGGTGATGACCTACCGCGACCTTTCGGAGGTGGCAGATTACGTCTGTGCCCACCCGAAACCGCTTGCTTTCTACTTCTTCACCACCAGCCGAGCGCATGAAGAGTATCTGCTTTCGCGCTGTAGTTTTGGCGGTGGATGCATTAATGATACCATCATTCATCTCGCGACCACTGCAATGCCGTTTGGCGGCGTGGGGGCAAGTGGGATGGGCAGCTACCACGGCAAGGCCAGTTTTGATACCTTTACCCATTATCGCAGCATCGTGAAAAAAGCGAACTGGGTGGATTTGCCGATTCGCTACCAGCCGTACGACGAGAAAAAAGAAAAATTGCTGCGCATGTTTTTACACTAAATGAAAGCGAGAAAATGAATGAACCAGTACAAACCGATGCTGCCCTACCTGGGCGTTGCAGCCGCAGCTTTCTACCTGCTGCCGCTGCTGATGAAAGACACCGGGCTTGCCATGCTGATGTTGCTTATTATCATCCCGGCAGTTTGCCTTTTAGACGGCTTGTTTTATGGCCGGAAACATGGCTTTCAGCTGATGTTTCCCATCGCTTGCGGGATCCTTTTTGTACCAACGGTCTGGATTTATTACAACAGTAGCGCCAGCATTTACATTATGAGTTTTACCAGCTTTACAATGGCAGGCACCTATTTTGGCAGCCTGCTGCGTAAAAAATAAACGGATACAAGGCCTTGCCGTGTACATCTACACTGAAATGGAGAACATAATGAAAATAAAAACAAAAAGAGCCATCATGAATTTGCTGCTGCTTGCAGGAGTGCTGTGGAACCTTTTGTGTCTTTTTCAGCTGCTTCCCCTTTCTCGGTTTTACGTCTCGGTGGCTGCGGTCGGCGGTTACGCCGCATTGGTGATTTTTCTGCCGCTGCTTTTCCCCACTTTTGCAAAAAGAGATGAAAAGTCGCGGCACTGGTCAGCGCTGACGCTGCAGGAAAAGCAAACCATGGGGATTATGGTGATACTTGCATTTGCATGGTTTATTACATTAATGGCTTGTATTGTATATCCGCTGTAAAGCGGTGCGCATCAACGTTATTAAAAAATTGAAAAGCCGGGTCGCTGTCAGCGCCCGGCTTTTATTTTTTTCAAAATTTAAAAATGTGCAGCGTCATTTCCTCTTGCCTTTAAAACCTAGGTAATCAACAAAAATTTACAGCTTTGTTGAAAGATGGAGGAAGCTGCGAAAAACAAACTAAGATGCGTAAGGCTGTGTAAGGCGTGCAGCCACCTCGCTGGCAACCAGCATAAGCCCGAAAAGAATCATTAAAAACCACGGAAACACGGTTACCGAAACCAGCTGTGCAAGCAGACCCAGCAGCGGCGGCATTAAGGTGCTGCCGCAGTAGGCGGTGGCCATTTGCAGGCCCATCGCAGTCTGCGAGTTCGCTTCGCCAAAGCGTGCTGGGGTTTCGTGTATCATGCAAGGATAAACCGGTGCGCAGCCCAGGCCAATCAGCACCAGTGCAACCGCAGAAAAAACTGTCGGCAGAGGCAGCACCAGCACAGCTGACACATCCGGCAAGGGAGGTTAATCCACCGAGCCGAATCATTGCCGGGCAGGTAAGCCGATGCATCGCAAAGCCGGAGAAAAAGCGCCCTGCGGTAATGCCGGCGTAATACAGTGAAACCCACCCCGCAGCCTGTGCCGGCGCAACCCCCCGGCTGGCCACCAAAAAGCTGCTGGCCCAAAGGCCGCAGCCCAGCTCGGCACCACAGTAACAAAAAAAGGTGAGCAACGCGGCAGGCAATCCACGCAGCCGCAGGGCCTCGCGGTTAGAAACCCGCTCCGAGGTGGCGTCACTGCCGATTTCATTTTTTTCGGTAACCTTTCGCCACAGCGGCAGAGAGACGGTCAGCACCGCCACGAGCGCAAGCTGCAACAGACCAATGCTGCGAATGCCCGTGCGCCACCCTTGCGGACGGACCAAAAACACCGAGAGCAGAATAGGCCCGGCAGTTGCGCCAAGTCCCCAAAAACAGTGCAGCCAGCTCATATGGTGTGCTTTATAATGCAGCGCAACAAAATTGTTTAGTGCGGCATCTACTGCACCAGCGCCCAGCCCAAGCGGTATGGCCATAATGCAAAGCCACCAGTAAGCAGGGGCAAAAGCGTAGCCCAGCAATGCGGCTGCGGTAAGCGCGGTAGAAACGGCGGTGACTTTACCGGTGCCGAAACGGCGAATTACACGCGCACTTACAAGGCTGGAAACAATGGTACCGGCAGTGACAATCATAGAAACCATGCCAGCGCCCGAAAGTGGCGCGCCAATATCAATCCGCAGCTGGGGCCATGCTGCACCAAGCAGCGAATCCGGCAGTCCCAGCCCGATAAAAGCAAGGTAAATCAAAACCAGCAGTATCGTCATAAGTTAGAGCCCTCCCAGCAAGCAACGATGCAGATCAAAGGCATCGGTATATCTTTCCCGAGTATAGCAAACGAGGAAGGACTTGTAAACCGCCGCGGCCCCGGCAGATTGCTTTTTTGCCGAAAGTATATATAATAAATGTATAGATTCTTCAAAGAAACGGAGCGTAAGATGCCCAATATTAAACTGATTTGTGTGGACCTTGACGGCACCCTGCTGATGGAGGACCACCACACAATCTCGCCAGCAAACATTGCAGCCGTTGCAGCCGCAAATGCGGCGGGCATTCCGGTAGTGCCCACCACGGGGCGCATCCTTACCCGGCTGCTTGACCAGCTGAAAGTGCTGCCCCCGCTGCAATACGCCATTGTTGCCAACGGTGCCGAGGTGGTAGACGTAGCGGCAAGCCAAGTGCTGTATGGCAAATATATGAGCGCCGAGGCCACTGTCGCGCTGCTGGATAAGCTATGGGCAGAAGAAGTGGCCCCGATGATTTACCAGCGGGATAAAATGTTGATGCAGCCGCGCGATTTTGCGTTGCTGGATACCTTTCCGGACGAGCGGGACCATTTGCGGGCATTTATGCGCATCGGTGTGGAAGTGCCGGATCTGCGCGCGCATCTGCTGCGCAACCCCGATGGCATCTGCAAAATAAACGCCCCTTGTATTTTACCGGAAGAAAAACGCCAGCGCCTGATGGCGGAGCTGCGAGAGATGAAACTGGCCGAGGTGACGACCTCAATGCCGCACAACATTGAGTGCAACGCGCTTGGTGCCACCAAAGCAGACGGCATTGCCGCGCTTTGTGAGGTAATGGGCATTACACCGCAGCAGGTAATGGCAATCGGCGATGGAGAAAACGATATTGCGATGATGCATGCGGTGGGCTATCCCGTCGCCATGGGCAACGCGAAAGAGCATATCCGCCGCGCCGCGGGCCGTGTAACCGAAAGCAACCAAAACGACGGTGTGGCAATCGCCATACAAACGATACTGAAAGGCGGCGAGCTGCCGCTGTGCCAATAGCCTCTGCTCACACTTTTGGGCGAGTCCACCCACCGCCAAAGGAGATACCAATGTCCGAAAGACCTGACCAAATGATTGAAAACCGGCAGCCGCTACCGTGCTTTGCATGGGGGCTTTGCTGTGTTCGTGTGGCAGAAAACGGCCCGCAGCTCAGCTATATTGCGCCGGGCCTTTCTGCCGTGCTAGATGGCGTAGCTGCCGGTACCGCGCTGGGCGAACTGGTCTATCCCGAGGATCTGCCGCTGCTGGAATGTACTTTTGCCGAAGGCGAAGAGATTTCGATGCGGCTGCGTATTTTGCAAAAAGCAGGCGGAGAGCCGCTGCCGGTGCAGTTTACCGGAGTGCGCCAGGGGCAGGATATCTGGGGTGTAGTAAGCCCGGCAGGCAGCCCGCTGAGCGAGCAATACCAGCGCTTGCAGGAATGGTTTGGCGGTTTTCGTACCTTGCTGCGCGCAACCAGCCAGCAGGCATATGAGTGGGATATCCGTTCGGGCAATCTGCAGGAGGCAGGTTATCAATCGATTTTCTGGCGCGAGATGATGCGTGCAGAGCCGTTGCTTGCAGTAGACGAAGATGGCCTGCCCTCTGCGCAGAACATTTACCCGCCGGACCAGCACGCTTTTCGGCAGCTGCACGAAAGTGTACGCGAAGGCGGTGCCGGCGGCACCATTGAGCTGCGTATGCGTACCGGATATGGTGTTTACCGCTGGTGTCGGCTCACGCTCAACACCCTGTATAACGAAGCGGGCAGCCCAATGAAAGCGGTGGGGTTGCTAAGCGATATTGAATACGAAAAGCGCGCCGCCATCGCGATGGAAATGCGCGCTCAAAAAGACGGACTCACCGGCATCTATAACGGCGAGGCTTTTCGCGAGCGGATGGAAGCAGAACTGCTGCGCCGCAGCGGAACCCGCATGGTGTTCTGCACGCTGCAAATCGACAGTTACCCGCAGTTGCTTGCGCGGCTGGGCTGGATACAAACCCGCGGATTTTTGGTCCACGCAGCGACCCGTTTGGTGCAGCTGGCCGGGCCGGATGCCACAGTGGGGCGTATTGGCGAGCGAACTTTTGGTTTGCTCTTGCCGGTGCGCAGCGCAAAGCAGGCAGCAGAGTTTGCTACCCAGTGCTGCAAAGAGCTGCGGCAGTCAGTGGATGAGGGCATGCAAAAAATTTCATCCACAGCCAGTGTGGGCTATGTTGTGGTGCCGCCGAAAGGTGCCGAAATGGCGGATGTGCTGCATGCGGCAGACCTTGCACTTGGCAAGGCAACTGCAACGGGGGATACCGTTGTGGCCTACACCAAAGCGCTGGTAGGCGGCCCGGTGGCCGGTCTGCGCATTCACGGTGTAGAGGACAGCGGCGATTTTGACGATAACCTGCTGTTTACTTTTTTTGAAAGATTGTACCAGGACCAGGACGCTGACCGCGCCGTAAGCCAAGTGCTGATGATGGCGGGCGAGCATTATAATGCCTCCCGTGCGTTTGTTTATCAGGTAGACGAAGAAGATCCATCGCTGTGCCATTTGCTGTTTGACTGGTGTGCCCAAGGTATAGAGCCGCTGCGCCCCACCGAGCGGGTGAGCGATTTAATGCCGATACAGGAAGAACCTTTTACCGACGGCAAATTTTTGTGCGAAGAGGTTGATGCTCTGCCGGAAAACCTTCAGCGCCTGCTGAAAAAGCGAAAAGTGCAGATGGTGTTCCAGGTTGGGGCATATCAAGATGGCGTACTGCGGGCGATTATCGGCTTTCACAGCTGCGCGCGTACCCGGCTTTGGAACAGCAACGAAAAGCAATCACTGGCACTGACAGCAAAGCTGCTGGGACCGTTTTTGCTGCGCGTTTATTACAAAGAGCGGGCCCGCCGCCGAGACCCGTTAACCGGGCTGCCGCTCTACGGGCAGTTCCGCCAGACCGCTGCGCGCAGGCTACTCGCAGCGGAGGACGCATCTTGGCAGCTTCTGATGCTCGACGTAGTGCGCTTTCGCGATATCAATGAGCTGTTTGGTACCAATGTAGGTGACCAGATTTTGCTGCGTTTTGCACGCCAGCTGCGCATGAAACTGACAGACGGAGAACTTGCTTGCCGGCTTACCGCGAACCGCTACGCGCTTTTGCTGCGGCGTAAACCCGGCGTTTCGGCACGTGACCGCATTGAAATGCTGATGATGAGTTTTGAGCCGATACGGCTTTCTTTAATTGGCACCCACAGTTTTAATCTCGTGACAGGTGTGGTGGACGCCGTAGCTGAGGAACCGGTGGACACATTGATGGAGAAGGCAAAAATTGCTTGTCGCAAAGCAAAAGAAAGCGGCGTGCCAGTCGTTTACTATGGTGCAGAACAGAGCAGAATGTATGCACTGCGGCAAAAGATAGAAGAAAACCAGCAGGACGCACTGAAAAATAAAGAGTTTGAGCTTTATCTTCAGCCGAAATATGCGGCGGCAGACCATGCCGTAACAGGCGCGCGCGCCTGGGTGAGGTGGAACAACCGCAGTGCCGGGCAACTGCTTACTTCTCAGTTTTTGCCGGTGTTTCAAGAAAACGGTTTTGTGCTGGACCTCGATTATGAGCTGATTGACCAGATTTGCGGTGCACTTGCCAGCTGGCCAGAAAAAAGACAGGTTCCGGTTTCTCTGCGTATTGACCGGCTGCATTTTGCAATGTCAGATTTTATCCCGCGGCTTTGCGCTATCTGCGAAAAGCACAGGGTGCCGCGCAGCTTGGTTTGCCTGGAAGTGCCAGAAAACGTGTTTACGGGTGACAAGGTGCGGCTGGCCCGCACCATGCGGGAGCTGAAGCGGCAGGGCTTTTTGCTGCTGCTTGGCGGCTTTGGCAGTGGGTGGTCTTCGCTGGATACGCTCACCGGCTACCCGTTTGACGCACTGCGTCTGGACTCCAGCTTTTTTGGCCCGGATGCGGGCAAGAAAAAATTGATTGCCGAGAGTATTTGCAAAATGGCAAGCACCCTTGGGCTGCGGCTTTCTGCAGAGGATGTGCAGACGGAAGAGCAAGCAGATTTTCTGCGCAGCATCGGTGTAGATGAGCTGCAGGGCGATTTGTATACCACAACGCTCTCGGCAGAAGAGTTCCGCCGCAGCATCATCGACCACAAGGGCTGAATACAGAATTTTTGTCCATAAGCACTGCGGCAAGCACCGCGCGAAACAACACGCATGGCCGCAACCGCTACTTTATGCTGTTGGGCACGCATAGAAAATAAAGAGACAAAGTTTATAAAACTTTTTTAAGCGTTGTCTGTATGCCCTGCGTGCCAAAGCATCCTCATTTTGTAAAAGATAAGCGGCGCGCTTTTCAAGAAAGGAATGGCCTCTAACAATGGAACCTATCGTGAGAGAATTGATTGATTTTATCGCAGCGGCGCCAACGTCGTTTCATGCGGTGGCACAAGCAGCAGAAATGCTGAAAGCCGAAGGATTTATACCGCTGGCAGAGAGTGCCCGATGGAAACTTGTGCCGGGCGGCAGATACTATGTCACCCGCAACTGTTCAACCATCGCGGCCTTTACGGTGCCGCTGGAAGGCTGGGGCCCAGCCAAAATTACCGCAAGCCATGGTGATGCGCCGGGCTATAAAATCAAAGAAAATGGCGAGCTGCTGATTCGTGACCAGTACACCGTGCTCAATACCGAGGGTTACGGCGGGATGATCTGCTCCAGCTGGCTCGACCGCCCGCTTTCCATCGCAGGGCGGGTGCTGGTGCGTACCGAGCAGGGAATTGAAGCAAAACTTTTCGCCATCGACCGCGACCTGCTGCTGATTCCCAGTGTTGCCATCCACATGAACCGCGAAGTAAACTGTGGGTACAAATATAATGCCCAAGTAGATATGCTGCCGCTGTACGGCAGTGCCGCCGCAAAAGGCAGCTTAATGCAACAGGTAGCAGAGGCTGCAGGGACTACGCCAGAGCAGATTGTCACATCGGATTTGCTGCTGTATAACCGCATGCTCGGCACGGTGCTGGGCGCTGACGGCGAGTTTATTGCCGCGCCCCGCATGGATGACCTTGGCTGTGTTTATGGCACGCTGAAAGGCTTTTTGCAGGCCCGCCATGAAGGCCTGTGCCTCTGGTGCATGTTTGATAACGAAGAGGTTGGTAGTACCACCAAACAGGGTGCCTGCTCCACCTTTTTGGCAGATCTGCTGCGGCGCGTTTGCACCGGCCTTGGCGGCGACCACGAAGATTACCATGCTGCGCTTGCCTCTAGCCTGCTGGTTTCGGCAGACAATGCACACGCTGTCCATCCGAACCACCCCGAGTACTCCGACGCCTCTAACCCGGTGTTTCTGAACGAGGGTGTCGTAATCAAATACAACGCAAACCAAAAGTATACAACAGATGCTGTTTCGGCGGCACTTTTTCGCACCATTTGCGCACGCGCAGAGGTGCCGGTGCAAACCTTTGCCAACCGCTCGGATTTGCCGGGCGGAAGTACGCTGGGAAACCTTTCTAACACCCAGGTTTCGCTCAATGCGGTGGATATCGGTTTGCCGCAGCTTGCGATGCATTCTTCTTACGAAACCGCGGGTACGAAGGATTTGACTGTGCTGGTGCAGGTAAGCCGCGCACTTTACGAAACAAAGCTGCATGCGGTGGCCGACGGTTGCTATTGCCTGTAAAAAAGCAAAAAGAAAACGGCCAGCCTCATTAAGAGACCGGCCGTTTTTTTGAATCTGCAAGAAAAACATAGATGTGCTGCGTGTAAGAAACAAATCAGTCTTCGCAGCAGGCCATCTGGTAGCGATTGGCTGCATCTTTGAGGCAGGCAATCAGCGGCTTTTGGGTAAAGGCAAAATAACGGGTGCGGATAGAATCTTCGATTTCGTCCAAATCGCGCACCAGGCTTTTGCCCACGAAAAGGTCGGCCGCGAAGCGGCAGGTAACATCAAGAATTGTATTGCATGCGAGGTCCAAAATGATTCCGGTGGCTTTTTCCACCACAAGGCTGATGTAAAACTCGCCATGCACCGTGTAGATGGCATCATCTTTGCCGGGTTTGGCATGTCCTACAATCAGCACAGTATTTTCGGGATAGTTCATAGTTTCCTCCGCGTTTTTTGTGTTTTCTAACAATATACCACGGAAACACCTTTTTTAAAAGGGCAACCTGTAAAAATCGCTTGACTTTACAAAGATTTTTCAGTATGATACGCATAGATTCTTTTGTTTATCGGGAGGCCTGCCCGGCACATCCCACAATAAGCAAGATCCACGAATCACACGGTGTAGGTTCGGTGGGTCTTTTTTTATTGCCTTCCAATGCTTTGCCGAGCCCAAGCCCAAAAGGGTAAAATGAAAGGAAGACAGTGTGATGAATTACTATCAGCAACTTCAGCTGCTGCTTTGCCAGGACCTCGGCGGCCGCGGATTGACCTCTGCGGTAAAAGCGTTGCCTCTTGCAGAAGTGCAGCGTTCGCTTGCGGGCGCAAAGCGTGCCCTTATTGTAACCGGATTCCCCGTAGACTGTGCCGAGCGCGGTGTGCGCGCCGAAACAGACGGCCCCATTGGCGCAGCGCACCTGGCGGCGGCATTGATGCGTTGCGGTGTGCAGGTAAAAGTGGTAACCGATGCGCCTAACGCAGTTGTCGTAAAGGCTGCGCTTGCACAGCGTGCGCCAGAAGCTGATTTGATAGTAATGCCTGCCACCGACCCTGCTGCCTTTTCAGCACAGTTGCTTCAAACATTTGCACCGACCCACCTGATTGCGATTGAGCGCCCGGGCAAAGCCGCTGACGGGCATTATCATAATATGCGCGGCGAGGTCATCGACCGCATGGTAACCGATACCGATACGCTGTTTGCACAGGCAAAAGTCGCTCAAGTTACCACCATTGCGGTAGGCGATGGCGGCAACGAGCTGGGCATGGGCAGCTACGCCGATGCAATAGCGCGCCTTGTGCCGCACGGAGAAAAGGTTTGTGCGGCACTGGTGTCAGACCATACACTGGTGTCTGGCGTATCCAACTGGTGGGGATGGGGCATTGCATCGCTGCTTTCGCTGGTGGCCCAAAAAAATCTGCTGCCGACCGATGAGCAGGAGGCTTTGCTGCTGGAAACCATAGTGCTTACCGGTGCTGTGGACGGTTGCACCAAGTGCTCTGCGCTTACAGTGGATGCTTTGCCGATGGAACGGCATATTGCCCTGCTGCGCCAGCTGCGCGCAATTACCGAAGCTGCTCTTGCGCCCTGCCGTAAGGGTGCATGAACATTATCAGGAAAAATTTTAGAAAAATGATATATAAAAGAACAGCGCAAGCGGGCAGCCGAAAGCGCTGTTCTTTTTTCATCTTACAATGATATGGCATATTTAAGGCTGTGATTTGATGCAAAGTATTTGGCTTGTTTGTCGTATTTTTCGCTAAAACTTGATATTTTTTTGTATTTTCTATATAATCAAAACCAGAACTTGTTTTATGGCCGTGCACTTTCGCAATCGGCCAACAGGCTGAGATATAGATGGGGGGACGTGAAATGGCAGCAGGCATTGAACTGCAAATTGCACAGAAACAAAAGCTAATCATGAACCAGCAAATGCGGCAGGCACTTGAAGTGCTGCGCATGCCTTTGGCTGAACTGCAGGATTATTTGACCTGTGCTGCTAACGAAAACCCACTTTTAGAGCTGGAATATCCCCAATCGCAAGAGCGGCCCGAGCCACTTTTTGCGCCGGAGACAGAAGAGATTCGCTGGTCTACACAATATAAAACAGGCACAGACCACCACGGGCAAAGTGGGGCCCAAATAGAGGACCCTTTTGCCGGAATGATAAGTGAAGAGACGTTTACCGATATGCTGTGCCGGCAAATTACAGAAGAAGCGGCGCTGCCCACAGAGCTACGGCAGCATTGTCTATATATCGCACAGTCTTTAAACCCGCGTGGATATCTGCCCCAAACTGCAGAGGAGCTGGCAGAGGAGCTGGGTATCTCGGTATTTGATGCCGAGCAGGCGATTTATGCCGTGCAAAGCCTTTCGCCCACCGGCGTAGGTGCGCGTAATCTGCAAGAATGTTTGGTGCTGCAACTGGTAGAAAGCACTGATTTTAACGAGTATACGCTGAAAATTATCCGCGAAGGGCTGGAGCTGCTGGGCAGCAACCAGTATGCCAAGCTTGCGAAACTGCTGGGGTTGCCACAGGCCGAAACACTGCGCTGGTGTGATGCCGTACGTCGGCTCAACCCCATTCCCAGCCGCGGGTATCCTTCCGGCAGCGGCAGCCAATATGTCATACCCGAAGCCGAAGTGCTCAAAGAAAACGGGGAACTGGTGATTCGCTATTATGAAGAAGCGTTGCCCAGGCTGGTGGTGCAGCAAGAATATTGCAGCATGATAAAAACCGTGCGGGATGAAGAAACGCGAGAATACTTAAAGAAAAACCGCAACAAGGCGCAGGAGCTTTTGGGTAACCTGCACCAGCGTACCGATACAATATTGCGCATTTTACGAGAAGTGGTGGCATGGCAGCGCAATTATTTTGAAACCGGTGCAGCTGCATTAGAGCCGATGACCATTACCGACCTTGCCGAAAAGCTGGAACTGAGCCCCAGCACCGTAAGCCGGGCGGTAAGCGGTAAATATATCGTTTGCAAAAATGGCACGGTAGCGCTGCGCAGCCTGTTTACCGCAAAACTGACAGGCTTTGGCGAAATCGCCGTGAGCACCGGGGCGGTAAAAGAACGTCTGCGTCAGCTGATAGGCAACGAAAATAAACAAAAGCCGCTTTCGGACGAAGCAATCCGCCAGCGCATGGAGGCACTGGGCACTCCTATTTCCCGTCGCACGGTTGCGAAATATCGTGAAGAGCTCGGAATTCCCGCAGCTTTTGCGCGCAAGGTGCCCTCAATTTAAACCAGGAAAACTTCGCAGGCCGCGATAAGGCTGCGGAGTTTTTTTGTACAATTATTATCTTGTATACTTGACATAATATAAAGTTTATATTACAATTTGTCGTACATAATAGTACTGCAAAGGAGTAATTGAAGATGGATAGAGAAGAAATTTTGCGCCGCAACAAACAAACCCAGCAAGACGAGGGCGAAAAATTCATAGAAGACCGTTCGCGCAGAATGGGAGAAATCGGCCTTGGCATCTTTTTTATTCTGCTATGGGGCTATAAAACTTGGAAAGGCCTGCCCGGGCAAGACTTGCTGGCGCTTTTTTGGGGCTATTTAGGGCTGGGCTATATAGAAAAATACCGCTATTACAAAACAACTTCCAGCCTGGTTTCTGCGATTTGCGGCATGATTGCCGCAGTGGCGTTTGCGCTGAGCTACGTGATTGTGACATGGTGATAAAATGGAAAATAAATTAGAACTGCAAAACCGTATTCGCATGTGGCGTGCAGAAAAGCGAATGTCCCAGGGCGAACTGGCAGAGCTGGTAAATGTGTCGCGCCAGACCATCAGCTCGATTGAAAACTTGCAATTTTGCCCCAGTGCAAAGCTGGCATTGCTTATTTGTGTAGCGCTGGATAAAAAATTTGAAGAAGTTTTTTATTTTGAATAATTGACCATCATAAAAAACACGCAGCTTTCGTTTTTTGTACAGCCCAAAAGCGAAAACTGCGTGTAACTGTATACTCGCTTAAAATTTTAAAAAATTTTTTGTTTTCTTGTAACGAAATATCTCTTCCGCAGTCTAATAGGGGAAAGCGAGGTGAAAATGTGACTGATTTTGAAGAATGGTACGCGAAATATTACGGTGATGTTTATAAGTTTACGCTGTCGCTCTGCCATAACGAGGCGGAGGCGGAAGAGCTGACGCAGAATGCCTTTTTTAAAGCGCTGAACAGCATCGACAGCTTTAAAGGCGAATGCAGCGTTTATGCGTGGCTATGCCAAATTGCAAAAAATTCTTATTTCACCCAGTATAAGCGCAAAAAACGTTTTGCGGCGCAAGAAATGCCAGAAACTGCTGGCGGCACCGAACCGGAGCAAACAGTACTGACGCAGGAATCTGCAATGGAGCTGCACAGGGCTCTCCACGATATGGAAGAGCCTTATAAAGAAGTAATCATGCTGCGTATTTTTGGCGAGTTATCGTTTGCCCGCATTGCAGAGTTATTCGGCAAAACAGAAACTTGGGCCCGTGTCACATACCACCGCGGCAAATTAAAACTAAAGGAGAAATTGATATGAAAATTTCATGCGGAATCATCAACGATCTGTTGCCGCTTTACCATGACAATATTTGCAGCGAAGAAAGCCGCATCATTGTGCAGGAGCACTTAAAAACCTGCGAAAGCTGCCGTGCATTGCTTGACCAAATGGACGAGGACCTTTGCTATAAAGAAAAAAACATTGAGATAGAACCCGCGCGGCAGGCGGCACGCGCATTAAACAAGAGCAAAGCAAAATCTTTTTTGAAGGGGGGCCTGTTGCTGGCCATGCTCGCTTGTATTTGTTGTTTTGTTGCCTATAACGTCATTGGCAGCTATGTAGCCGCAGATGGTACTTTGGTAGAGCCTTTTTACCTGATTCCCCTGGCGTGGCTGTTTTTCTTCTTCGGCTTGTTGAATGCACTCGCTTTGCTGGTGGTATCCATCAAAAACCGGATGCGATAGCCGACTTGCGGCAGGACCATAAGCTTGCTGCAAACCTTAATTTTATAAAAGCAGGCTAAGATATACCAGACGGCCTTGTAAAAAAGCCTTGCACCGGGATGAAACGGTGCAAGGCTTTTCTTATGTGTCTTTGGTTTAGGGCTGCGCTCAGGTTAGGGGTTTTCCAGCTTGGCACGGTATTGCCCCAAAAGCTGCTCAAAGGCAGGCTCTGTACGCAAAAAATCGTAGCTTGAGCTGTTTTCCAAATCCTGCAAAACGGGGGCTAGAAACGCAGCGCCAAAATTCTTCTCGCCCGGTTTTTGAGCGATGTGCTTGCAAACAGGGGAAGCTGTCATCTCCCATGGAACAAGCAGGGCAGCCAACATAGTTTGCAGGGTGGAAAGTGCGCCTGCCACATCTTTGCGTGCTACTGCGGTTTCCAGCGGCACAAGGTAAGCCCCATAGTTCCACAAACCGAACAGCTCTACTTGTTGTTGGCCACAGTGTGCAAGCCGCAGCGCGTTTTCTTCGTCGCCCTCTTGCACTGCGATGGTTGCTAAGCTAGTTAAGGTAGCCTGCATCTCTTGCAGGCTTGCCAACAGTTTGTGCTCTAATAGCTGTGCAGCGTCTTCGCTTTTCCCTGTCTGCATCCAAAGCCGGGCTTGCAAGGTGCGTCGGTCCAGCGCATTAGGCTCCGGTAGGGCATCTAGACGTTCCTGGGCTTTTTCGTATTCCTTTGCGGTGATAAGTCGGGAAGCCAGCATATAACTTGCCTGGCTTGAGTATTTGGGGTCGTTGCAATCCACTACCCGCTCATATAACGCAATAATCTGTGCCTCGTAGCTTTCCTTTTGTTGCACCGGGAAATCGGTCATCATCAGCGAGCCTTGCAGCACCATAGCCAGCGAATGCAATAAACCGGCATTCGCCGGGTATTCCCTGACTTTTTCCATCGCAAGGACGAGGGCAGTCTCAAACCCTTCGCGGTGAAAAACTTCGGTAACACGGTTTAAAAAAAGGCCAATCTCTTTTTGTGAAAGCTCTTCGTGAAAGCACAGCAGAGTATTCAAATCTATTTTTAAAAGCCGTGCCAGAGCGGGCAAAAGGGCAACATCCGGATAGGTGGCGCCTTTTTCCCATTTATGCACGGCAGGTGCGGTTACGCCAAGGTAATCGGCCACCTGCTCTTGCGTTAGGCCAAGTTCTTTGCGCTTTTCGCGCACAACTGCATTTAATGGCATTGGGTTCATCCTTTCAAGGGGGTATTTTTGCAGGCCTTGCACTAGCACCATTCTAGCAGAGGATCCCCCAAGAGACAATTGAATATTTGGTAAATTATAAGATAAAAAATAAACCGCAGGTTAAAATACAAATCGATCACACTGGTATTTTAAAACGATGCCCGGCAGTGGCGGAAGGACTGCTGACTTTTGCGCTGTTCAGAAAATGTTGCAGAAAAAAGGAAATCCCCACCCGAAGCATTGTCGGGCGGGGATTCTCCTTACTTGTTCCAAAAGTTTTGTTATTGATTTTGTTTTTTCGCTTCCAGGTAATCGTTCAACTCGGTATTCAGCACATCGGTGATGAACATATGCCCGGGCGAATGGGTAATGACAATCGGGGGTTTTGCGTTTTCAATGGCAGCCTGCGGAGTAACGCCACAGGGCCAGAAAACCGGCACTTCGCCGGGGCGAATTTCGACGGGATCGCCATAATCCGGTTTGTTGATATCCGCAACGCCCACCTCGGCGGGATCGCCAATATGTACCGGCGCGCCGTGAACGTTGGGGTATTTCTCGGTGATTTCGTAAGCAAGCTTAGCGTTTTCCGGAGTCATAGGCCGCATGCTGCATACCATCGGGCCTTCAAACGGGCCGGCTTTTTCTGTCATGATGTTCGTTTTGTACATCGGGACATTGCAGCCCATTGCAATATGGCGGACTTCGATGCCGGCTTTCATCAGCGCTTCTTCAAACGAGAAGCTGCACCCGATTAAAAAGCCAACAAAACCATCCTGCCAAAAAGCAGAAGCGTCTTTTACGCGTTCGCTGAATTTGCCGTTGCGGTAAATGAAGTATTCGGGGATATCGGTGACGATATTCCCTCCTTCGCCCATATCGTGGGTTTCGGGTGTGCCTTCAATCATCTCCAGAATAGGGCAGGGGAACGGGTTCTTGCGTGCATACTCTTTAAAATCTGCCGCGTATTCGGGCGGCAGAATTACGAGGTTTGCCTGGGCGTAACCGCGGCACATACCCGCTGTGGGAAAGTCAATTTTCCCGGCGCGGATAAGGCTGCGCACCTCGGCTGGCGACATATTAATATAAGGAGTGATATCAAATTTAGCCATGAACGACCATTCCTTTCTGAGCTTTTACGAAACTTAGGCCTGGGCCTGCTTCAAGCGCTACGGTAGGGTTAAGCAATGCTGTTCGCCGGGTCTGCACACCACAGCGAAACGGTACAGCTAGTAGCCCCAGTAGTAGTCGTCGAAACGCGGGCCGGAGGGCACAGCGTCGAGCGTGGCACGCAGTGCGCGCAGCCAGCGCTTTTTAGCCCGGTACAGGTCCTGTGCTTCTTGAATAGAAACCTTTTGAAAGTGGATCTTATCGCCTGCTTTCGCCTGCGCGATCTCCGAGAAATCAGCAGAAATTACGGTCGCAATTTTAGTATATCCGCCGACCGTCTGGCGGTCTGCCAGCATAATAATGGGTTTGCCTTCCGAAGGAATCTGAATGGCACCAAAGGAAATGCCGTCCGAGATAATGTTGCCGTCTTTTACATGTTCGATTACAGTACCATCCAGGCGGCAGCCCATGCGGTCGAACTGGTTGGTAACACTGTAGGTCTCGCCGAGAAACGTAGCGATGCCCGCATCGGTAAAATAATCGTTCTGCGGGCCCATTACAACACGCAGCTCATGCTCAGTGGCGCGAAAATCAACAGCGGGTAGGGTGCGCTTTTCCATATTGGGCAGCGCAACGGCTGGTGCACGGAAGGCAATCTCGTCGCCTTTGTCCAGCTTACGGCCTTCCAGTCCGCCGATTTTAGCTTTTAAGTAGGTGGAGCAGCTGCCCATAGCGGGGGTAAGTGCAAGGCCACCCGCAAAAGCAATAAATGCACGGCAACCGGTACGCGGTGCAGTGAAAGCCAGCGTTTGGCCTGCACGCACCAGCACAGCGGTGTACATCGGCAGCGGGGCGCCATCCAGGGTAGGGGCCAGGTCGCCGCCGGTTACAGCGATGATATTATCCTGCGTAAACTCCATACGCGGTCCCAGAAGAGTCACTTCGAGCACTGCCTCATTCTCGTCGTTATCTACAAGAATGTTAGCAATCGCCATAGAGTGGGGGTCCATTGCGCCGGAAACCGGCACGCCGAACTCCTGATAGCCATAACGGCCTTTATCCTGCACGGTGGTCAACAGACCGCCGTTTGTGATGCGGATGCTCATTATTTGCTCTCCTCCTTTCTGGGATAGCGGTGGCACTCATAGGTGCCAGCCTCGACCTCAGCCTTGATTTTTTCATACTCGGCGCGGTCGATGGGGCGGAACTTAATGTAGCCGCCGGCTTCGGGCAGAATGGGTTTGGCACGCGCAGCGTCGTACATCTTTACCGGGGTGCGGCCAATCAGCTGCCAGCCGCCCGGGGAGTCAATGGGGTAAACGCCGGTCTGCTCGCCTGCAATGCCGACCGAACCGCCCGGAATAATAACACGCGGGGTGGCAAGGCGTGGCGTGGCAATGGTTTTATCCATACCGCCAAGGTAAGTAAAGCCAGGTGTGAAGCCAAGCATGTAGATGAGATATTCGGTGGAAGAATGAATTTTGATAACCTCTTCGACCGTTTTGCCGCTGTGTTCTGCGACAAACTCAAGGTCGGGGCCTTCTTCGCCGCCGTACAGCACCGGAATTTCCAGCACATCGCTGGGCGGGATTTCGATGCTGCCCAATTTGCTGAACAACTTTTTCATCTGCTTGACGAGTACGTCATAGCCGATGATTTCCGGGTCGTAGTGAACCATGAGAGAGCGATAGGTGGGGACAGTTTCGACGATGCCTTCAATTCCACTGCTCGAAAGAGCAATGTTGAAAGCGCGGATTTTGGCATTGATTTCCGTAGAGATTTCGTTGCCAAATTCGACAGAAACAGAGGTATCGCCCGTGAGTAAAAACTTCACAGCCTCCATAATAGGGTGCCTCCTTTTTGATTGCATTGAGAAAATTCATGCGGCTGCGCCCTTGCACAGCCGCATGAATTTAAAGTGTCTTATGCGAAGAGCTGCATCAGGCTGGGCAGAGAACGGATTCCGCCGTAACCGCTGATGATGAGAGCGATAACACCAAACACGATGAGGTAGGTGGGGTGTTTGTAGGTTTCGCCCACGATTTTTTTGTTGCGGCAAGCGCACAGTACGCAGATGAGGGTGAGCGGCAGGATGAGGCCGTTCAAAGCGCCAGCCAGGATGAGGAGTTTCGCCGGTTTGCCCAGCACTGCCATGATGAGGGTGGAAACGGTGATAAAGCCGATGATGAACCATTTCTCGTTTTTCTCGATAAACGGGTTGAGCGTTTTGAGGAAAGAAACGGAGGTGAAAGCAGCGCCAATGACAGAGGTCAAGCCTGCACCCATCAGAGCTACACCGAACAGGCGGTAGCCGAGGTTGCCAGCAGCAAGGCGGAAAGCCTCAGCAGCGGGGTTAGAAGCGCCGGAAATCTGGGCAGCAGCTTCTGCGCCGCCAGCAGTGCAAACACCGAGCACAGCGAGGAACAGCAGAACACGAACAGTGCCAGAAACGCTAACACCAGTGATAACGCTACGTTTCACCTGGGAGATATTCTCTTCGCCGGAGATGCCAGCGTCGAGCAGGCGGTGTGCGCCGGAGAAAGCAATGTAGCCGCCGCAGGAGCCGCCGAGCAGAGTGACCATCGGCAGAATGAGGTCGCCCGGATTTTCGGGAGCGAAGACGGTGGTGACAACAGTGCCAACAGGCGGGTTAGAGGTAAGGGCAACAAAGAGGATAACAGCGAGGATAACGCCGCCGATGACTTTGGTTGCAGTGTCCATACCTTTTTTTGCGTTTTTGGAGAGGAAGAGTGCCACGGCAGCAATACCGATGACAAAGTAGCCGATGTGCTCGGGCACGCCCAGCAAAGCGTTGAGGCCGAGAGCTGCACCGCCGACGTTGCCAATGTTAAAGGCAAGACCGCCGAGTGCTACCATGAAAGCGAGGAAATAACCAAGGCCCGGCAAAACTTTGTTTGCCATATCCTGGCCGCGCAGGCCAGAAACGCAGATGACGCGCCATACGTTAAGCTGGGTGACGACGTCAAGAATGATGGTGCAGAGGATGACAGTCGCAAAGGATGCCATATACTGCGCGGTGAAGGTAGAGGTCTGGGTCAGAAAGCCGGGGCCAATGGCAGAAGTAGCCATTAAAAAAGCAGCGCCGATCAGCACCGAGGTGCTCTGTTTTGCAGCCGGGTTTTTAGCTGCCGGCTTTTTGTCGTTGGTCGATGTACTCATAAGTTCCTCCATATGTTTTTTCGTCAAGGCTGCCGCCGCAGCCTCGCATTTTTATTCCGCAGCCACACACTCAGCTGCAAAAATACAAATAGTTAGACAATCGCGTCAATATTGGCGATGGTGACGCCGTTTGCTTCGAGCTCTGCACGGATGTTTTTGACGAACTCGAGTGCGGACGGGTTGTCGCCATGAACGCAGATGGAATCTGCTTTGATGTCGATGACTTTACCGGTGATGGTTTCCACCTTGCCCTCGGTAACCATGCGCACGGTGCGGGCAATGGCGAGGTCTTTATCATGAATAACAGCGCCCGGCTGGCTGCGCGGCACAAGGTTGCCGTCTTCTAAGTACGCGCGGTCTGCAAAAACTTCGCTTGCAACACGCAGGCCAAGCTCGCGGCCGGCTTCCAGCATCATGCTGTTGGCAAGACCAAGCAGAATTACGCTGTCGTCTACTTCTTTAATTGCTTCGCAAATGGCGAGAGAAAGCTTTTTGTCTTTGGCTGCCATATTGTACATAGCGCCGTGGGGCTTAACGTGCTGCAGTTTAATGCCAGCAGCTTTGGTGTAAGCCATCAATGCGCCCATCTGATATTTGGTGTATGCCTTAAACTCTTCTGCATTTGCAGCAAGGTTGCGGCGACCGAAACCAATCAGGTCGGGGAAACCGGGGTGGGCACCTACTGCTACACCGGCTTCTTTTGCCAAGGTGACGGTCTTTTCCATCACCAGTGCATCACCGGCATGGTAGCCACAGGCAACGTTGGCAGAAGAAACGTATTTCAAAATTTCCGAATCCATGCCAATGGTGTAAGCGCCAAAACTTTCACCGAGGTCGCTGTTCAAATCTACTTTGTACATCACAAAACGCTCCTTTACTCAAATAAGTTTGGTTTTGAGTTACTCTGATTAATATAGTAGCAAATATCATGCCAAAAAGAAGAGATGACGAAAAAAAGCTGCTAATGTGAGTGAAGTTTGGCTTATCTGCATGAAAAAATAATTTTTTAACAATATCCATTTTTAAGAGGAACGAGCACGAAAAAACAGGCCTAGTGTGCGAATTTGCACACTAGGCCTGTTCGTTTTTGCACATTGAGCAAAATTTCACAGCACAGCGTTGCTCTGCTCTAGCCTGCGCTTTAAGGTAAAACGGGTACAGCCCAACAATTCGGCCGCACGCGAGTAATTGCCGTCCGCCAGTTTCATTGCCTGGTCAATATATGCGCGCTCCAGCGCCGCAACCTCCTGCTCGAGGCTAATCGGCCCGCGGTTGAGGTCTTTGAGCCCCACGCCAGCAGGGGCCTGCAGCTTGCTGCCCGGCGCAAGCTCTACGCCTGCCAGCAAGTCGCCTTCGCAAAAAAGCACGGCCCGCTCCATTACGTTGCGCAGCTCACGGACGTTACCCTTCCAATAATGCTGGTTCATCGCCTGCAAGAAAACAGGGTCGATGGTGTGAATCGATTTGGAAAACTTCTGGTTGAAATATTCAAGGTAGTACTTAGCGATGATTTCAATATCCTCTCGCCGCTCGCGCAGGGGGGGAATCATAATCTGCATAACATTCAGACGATAAAATAAATCTTCGCGGAAATTGCCAGCCGCAATTTCGTCTTCGAGATGGCGATTGGTTGCGGCGATGATACGCACATTTACTTCAATGTCTGCAAGGCCGCCCACCCGTTTAAAGCAGCGGTCCTCCAAAAAGGTCAGCAGTTTTGCCTGCATCGCCAGCGGCATCTCGCCAATTTCATCTAAAAATACCGTTCCGCCGTTTGCCAGCTCCACAAGGCCTTTTTTTGTTTTTGCCGCGCCGGTAAAAGCACCTTTTTCGTAGCCGAACAACTCCGATTCCAGTAAAGTATCGGGAATGGCGCTGCAATTGATTTTCACGAGCGGCTCATCTTTGCGGGCGCTGAGGGTATGAATCATATTTACAACAACTTCTTTGCCGGTACCGGTTTCGCCGCGAATCAGCAGGTCCACATTGTCGTTTTTGGCAAGCAGTGCAATCTGCTGGCGAATTTGTTGGGTGGCGGGCGAAGCACCAATCAGCTCTCGTGGCTTGCCTTTCAGCAGTGCCAGGCTGCGGTTTTTCTTTAGTTGGTCGAGACTTCGGCGAATCAGCAAATCCAGCTCTTCCAAATCGAATGGCTTTTGAATAAAATCGTAAGCACCGTTTTTGATGGCATCTACGGCCTGTGCCACCGTGCCATAAGCGGTGACGATGATAATCTGAATATCTTCGTCTATTTTTTTGATGGTTTCAATATAGTCGGTACCTACTTCGGTGCCAAGGCGGTTGTCCAGCAGCACCGCGTCCGGCCGAAACCGCTCCACAGCTTCCAGCCCTGCCTTAATGGATGCGGCAGTTTCTACCTGATAGCCCAGATCGGTAAGGCCGTCCTCGAGCGACACTCGAATTAAGAATTCATCGTCGATGACCAGCACCTTGTATTTCATGTTCCTCGTCTCCTTAACTGTTACAAAGCGGTTGCGCAGTTGGGTGCGCGCAGGTTAGCATTGGCCCGCCGGAAGCCGCCGCGCCTCATCAGAAAGTTCGCCCTGCCGCCGAAAGATAATCGTAATTTCCGTGCCTTTGCCGGGGGTGCTTTCAATCTGGAATTCGCCGCCGTTTTGTGCCAGCAGCTGTGACACAATCGAAAGCCCGTACCCGGCCTTTGCTTTCGCACCGGAATCAGTACGGCTCTCCAGGATGCCGCGCAGCTTGGCTTCGTCCATGCCCACCCCGTTATCCTTGACTAAAACAACAATGCAGCCTTGTTCGGCACGTGCCTGCAACGCAATCCATCCCCCGTTGGGAATGGCTTTAATACTGTTGTTGATGAGGTTCACCAGCACCTGCTTGATTTCGGACTCATCGGCATAGAGAGAAAGATTGCCCATGGCAAGTGCATTGATTTTGATGCCGTTGTTTTCTGCAATTTTAGAGTAGAGCATCAGCAGCTCATCAAACAGGGCATTGAGGCTGAGCAATGTTTTTTGGCTCTCGCGCTTGCGTGAAAGATTCAGCAAATCTTCAATCAGCACGTTCACGCGGTCTACCTCGTGCACCATGCTGTTGCAAAGCATCTTGTCGCGCTCGCCGTCCATGCGGCGGCTGATGACCTGAATAGAAGCGCGGATGCCTGCAAGCGGATTGCGAATTTCGTGGGCCAGCATGGCTGCAACCTTGCCGGTGTAGGCCAGCTTTTCGGTTTCGCTCACCTTTTCTTCCATCATCTTATTATAGGTAATGTCGTCAATGGTACAAAGGGTGCCCCATTCGGATTCATCTGACCAGCGCAGCCGCCAGACGCCAACGTCATAAGCACGGGTGCGGCCCTCGGCGTTTTGCAGCCGCAGCGGGTCATGCAACACCTGATCGGTCGCAAGGATGTGGTCCAGCAACTGCTGCAGTGTTTTGCCGTGATTGCGGAATTCTTCGTTGGTCAGCATCGAAATGGCTTTGGAATTGATGCAGATAACCTCGCCGGCGGGCGTATAGGCCACAATGCCGGTGGGCAAGTTTTCAACAATATTTTCGTTGAGCGTTTTCACCTCGAGCAGTTCCGCAGTGTGGCTGTTGATATTTTTGAGCATCGTCTGAAAGGCATCCGCCAACTGGCCAATCTCATCCCGCCGGGTCGCGAACTCTTCCATCTTGCCCGCGGGGCGCTCTGGATGAGCGCTAACCTCGGTGCAGATTTCGGAGAGACAGCGTATCGGCTCAGAAATATTATAGGAGACAAAAATGCTGACCTGCACCGTGATAATCAATAGGGCAATGGTGGCAATGATGATATATTTTTGCTCTTCCAGCAAACTTGCCTGAAAATCTTCGCGGTCCAGGATGTAGCAGATGCGCCACGAAAGCGCGTTGTCCCGGCTTTCGGCAATAATGTTTTCCTTCGGGATGGTTTGATATACCGGACCGCCCAGCAACGAAACGCCGTTTTCATCAAAAATTTCGATGCGCTCGTGGCCCAGGTCATGATATTTTTCAAGAATCGCATCCGAATCTGTCAGCGGCAGCATGGTGTCGAGATCGGTTTCGATATAACGCACAAGCGTGTTTGCAGATTCCAGATTGTTGCTCATTTTTACGGTGTAACCGTTATAGTATAAAATGATGCCGAAACACAAAATAGAAAGCATGCTGATGGCAAGAAACGGAATCAGAATTTTGTTTTCTATCGTCAGTTTAAGCCGCAGCTTTTTCATCAGTTCCCTCCTTTGGCGGGCGCAGCACCGAGCCAAGCCAGAGCGCCGTGCAGGAAAGGCAGACGCCGGGCAGCGCGGGATGCACCGGAAGGTGCCCTGCATAGTAAATGGGGTAAAGCAGCGCAATAGAGGCAAGCCCGGTTATTACGCTGGCCCAAACACCGACACGGCTTGTCTTTTTCAACAGCAGCGTTGCATACATACTGGGGAATAATGTGGTACTGATAACACCCCAGATGTCGCCACCGTAAGAAAGCAGGCTGGAAGGGGGACTGAGCGCAAGCAGCAGCGAAAAGGTGCCGCCAACCAAAATTGCAAGCCGAGAAAGCCAGAGCAATGTGGACTCGGACCGGGGCTTGCGGCTGAGCGGTTGCAATACATCGCAGGAAAAAGAAGAGGCGATGAGCAGCAACTGCGAGTTGGCGGTAGAAATGCAGGCCCCGATGATGGAAAAGAGGAAAAAGCCGCTCCAGCTACTGTACAAGTTGTTATTCAGCACATAGGTCACGATTTCGTCCGTGGAATCAAGCATCGGCAGCGAAGGAATCAGCACGCGCATGCCAAGGCCAATTTGCGTGAGTGCAAAATAGAGAAAAGCGAGCAGCAACAGCGAGCAGATTACGGTTTTTTTTGCAGATTTTTTGTCTTTGGCAGAAAGCATGCGCACAGTGTACTGCGGGTTGCCGGCAAGGCCAAGCCCCCAGCCAAAAAACATGCTCAGGCTCATCAAAGGAGCGTATGGGCCCTTACCGAAAGCTTTCAGCAAATCGCCCGCTTCGGTTTTGTAAGGTATCCCCGCGTGCGCATATCCGCTGATGTGCCGCGCGCTGATGTGAATCGAGGTAAGCCCCCCCGCACGGTTGGTGACAATGAAAAATAGCACCGTAATGCTGATAGTAAGCAGAATTAGGTTAAAAGCATCGCTGCGGCTGACCGACTGGTAGCCGCCAAACGTAGTATAAAGTATAAAAAGGTAAACCAGCAGCACCGAAATAGAATACGGAATACCAAATAGGGTAGAAGCCACGATGCCGAAGCCTTTGATTTGAATAACCAGATAAAATACGTAAACGCAGATAAAAATGATGCCGTACACCACCTGTAACCCACGGGAATGATAGCGTTTGTAAAAAAGTTCAGGGATGGTGGTAATGTCATTTTCGTACAGCCGGTCACTGATGGCGAGGAGCAAGAAACCGCCTGCAAACCAGGGGAAAACCGAATACAGCAGCACCGGGTAGCCATTTTCGTAAACGTTGCCGGTAAGGCTGAGAATGGTGGCGGCAGAAATCCAGGTGCCGGTAAAGGTCGCCATACAGCGCCAGACAGAGAGTTTGCGCTCGCCGATGAAAAATTTGCTGATGGTATTGCTGTCGCGCAAGCTGCCCTTGCCGATCATCAGCAAAATGGCGGAATACACCGCAAAAAAAATCAAGTAAACCAAGGTTTTGTTCATCGTGGCAGGTTCCTTTCCGCAAAAGACTGGCAACACAAAGCCATATTTCTTTTTATCTTACCACAAATCACCGCTTTTTGGAAAGAATCGCGCTGCTTCGCAGCGCAAAAACAAACCGGCACCCTCAAAACGAGGGTGCCGGTGTTTATTTTTGCCACAATGGCGCGCCATAGGCAAAAGCTTTTAAGGCAGTTTAGAAAACAGGAACAACTACACCCTCATAGCTTGCGTTGATGTAATCGCGCACGGTGTCGCTCTGCAGTGCAGCAAGCAGTGCTTTCAGCTCCGGGCGAGATTCATTGCCTTCGCGTACGCAGAGAATGTTTGCAAAAGTCTGCGCAGCTTCGCTGTCCTTGTCTTCGGTTGCAATTACTTTATCTGCAATTTTTGCACCTACTGCATAGTTGCCGTTGATTACAGCGAAATCAAGGTCGGGCAGGCTGGCGGGCAGCTGTGCTGCTTCGAGTGCTTTAATTTTGATGTTGTGCGGATTTTCTGCGATATCCAGCTCGGTAGCGGAAAGGCCAACGCCGTCTTTCAGGGTCAGCAGGCCATTTGCCGCAAGCAGCTGCAGGGCACGGGCACCGTTGGTGTTGTCGCTGGGGATGCCGATGACAGCGCCGTCAGGGATAGATTCCAGAGAAGCGGTTTTGCCGGCATACAGACCAAGCGGCTCAAAGTGGATGGAGCCAATGGAAACGATGTGAGTGCCGTTTTTCTCGTTAAAATCGGTGAGGTACGGCTGATGCTGGAAGTAGTTGGCGTCGAGGTCGCCGTCTTCGAGTGCGGTGTTCGGCAACACATAGTCATCGAACTGAACAATCTCGAGGTTGATGCCCTGCTCTGCAAGCAGCGGTTTTACCTGCTCGAGAATTTCGGCATGGGGCGCGGGGGAAGCACCGACTTTGAGAGTGACACTGGTGCCGGAACTTGCCGGTGCAGAACTTGCTGCCGAAGAGGCAGCCGGTGCAGAGGAGGATGCGGAAGAGCCGCAGGCGGTAAAGGCGAGGGCAAGGGCAAGGCTTGCCGCCACAAGTTTGATGGTATGTTTCATAAAATATCAATCCTTTCTTAAAACCGTGCGTGCGCTGAGTGCGGCACAGTTTGCGAGGCCCTCCATTTATTGTAAGACCTACTTTCCCATTCCCCTTTTTCGGGGTTTCTCTATACAGTTGGGGCGATGCCCCTTTTTATTTTGTAAAAGCAGTGTTCTGCAAAGCCGTACGCTCTTTGCGTGAAAATGCCTCAAAATAACGCGATAAGATTAAACCGACTGACGTTTGTCGGAGCGTTTTGCGATAATGCTGAAAATAGTTTGGATAATACAAACCAAAATGATAAGCAGGATAATTGTGACATACATAACGTCTTTTTCATAACGCTGGTAACCAAAGCGGAAGGCGAGATTGCCCAGGCCGCCGGCGCCGACTGCGCCGGTGATAGCCGTATAACCGAGAATGGTAATGGTGCTGATGGAAAGGCCGCGCACCAGGCTGGGCACGCTTTCTACCAGCAATACGCGGGTGACAATCTGCCAGCGTGTAGCGCCCATGCAACGGGCGGCTTCCAGTACGCCATGGTCCACTTCCCGCAGGCTTTGCTCTACCATGCGCGCCACAAACGGTGCGGCTGCGATAACGAGCGGAACGATGGCTGCAGTAGCACCAAAAGAAGTACCGGCGATAAAGCGGGTGAGGGGGATGACGAAAAGCATTAGAATCATAAACGGCAGGCTGCGCAGCATATCTGTCACCTAGCCGAAAGCTGCATTAAAACGAGGGGCAGCCAAGATGCCACCTTTGGCGGTAATGGTGAGCAGAACACCAAGTGGAACGCCTAACAAGTAGGCAAAAGCCGTAGCAACCAGAGTCATATATAAAGTTTCGGCGGTTGCGGTAACAAGCAGCGAACCGTACCGGGCTAACAATTCAGTCATAACAGTAGTTTCCTTTCACAAATAAGGCTTAGGCCTCGCGGGCCTCGTCCTTGCCAAGCAGCAAGCGGGTAATATTGCTTTGCGGGTGCGCGAAGATGGCTTTGGTTTCACCGCCCTCTGCGAACTGTGAAGCGTCGATTACCGCCACCTTATTGCAGATGGTGCGTACCACGCTGATGGCGTGAGTGATGATGACAATGGTAATCCCAAGCTTTGCATTGATGTCTTTAAGCAAGGCTAACATCTGCTTGGTAGTCAGGCTGTCGAGCGCGGAAGTTGGCTCGTCACAAAGAAGTACCTCAGGGTTAGAGGCCAGCGCCCGAGCAATGGCAACGCGCTGCTTTTGTCCGCCCGAAAGCTGAGCGGGATAAGCAGAAGCTTTGTCGGCAAGGCCGACAAGTTCCAGCAACTCTGCCACACGCGGGGCAATCTCGGCCTTTTTTTTGCCCGCCAAACGGAGCGGAAAACCGACGTTGTCTGCAACCGTTTTTTGCATGAGCAGGTTATAACCCTGAAACACCACGCCGGTTTTGCGGTGTGCATCAATCAGTGCTTTGCCTCGCAGGGTAGAGATATCTACACCATCCTGCAAAATGCAGCCGGAGGTGGGTGTTTCCAGCAGCGACAGGCAGCGCAGTAGTGTGCTTTTGCCTGCACCGCTCATGCCGATAATGCCGAAAATATCGCCGTCTGCAATGGTAAAGGTAACGTCTTTCAATGCGACGCATTCATCAGCAGTACCTTCACCGAAAATTTTTGTTAAATGTTCAATCTGAATCATATCTGTGACCTCCCTGATGTCGTTAAAAAACCGGGACGAGTAATTTGAATATCGTAATTTTAGCTGTAGCGTTCTATAAAAAGCCGCCCGCAGGGGCTGCAAAACAAAATAAAAAAAGCCCTCGTCCTTGAATTGCTTCAAGGACGAGAGCCATAACGTCTACTCGTGGTACCACCTTGTTTCGCAGAAACCTTGCGGTGTTCTGCCTTTACAGCTGCTCCGGAATCAAATCCTTTTACAGCCTGCCACTATAACGGGTGGACCCGTTGCACACTAACCCGAAAGCTCGTGTGCACAACTCAGAGACCATGTTCGGCGATGTTTGCTTTATACCCCTTCCAGCAAATGGGGCACTCTCTGTAAAAGCAGCGAAAGCTTACTCTTCTCATCAATGTTTTTGCGTTGTGTTCGGTTGTAATTTCATTATACGATAAGTTTTTGTAAAAGCAACCCGTAAAAATTCACGGAAATTTGCGCAACAAAACGATGATTTATTTACACTATTGCACAATTTTTAAATAAAAAATGTAAAATAGTCAATAAAATATACTAAAAGTATTTAAAACGCCTAAAATTAAAGCCAACTTATTTGAGCCGATGCACAACTTCTTCGGCGACGCCCAAAACACGCGCCCACCCGGTTTCAAATTCCCGGCGGGAGACATGAATCGGGGCATAGTTTGGATTTTCCGGGCAGAGTGTAATACCGTCCGCATCTTCGCGGTAGCGCTTGATGGTAGCGTTTTCGCCGCCCACCAGACAAGCCACAATACAGCCGTTTTCGGGGGTGAGGTTCGCGTTAAAAAGTACGCGGCAACCATCAACAATACCTGCATGGATCATAGAATCGCCTTCTACCAGCAGGTAAAACCGGCCGTCTGCGCTCTCCACATCGGCAGGTTCATAGCGTAAAATCTGATCCTCTGCAAAAATCGGCGCTCCGGCCCGGATAACACCCAGCACGGGAATTTGAGCACACTTTGAAACCGCCATAGCGCAGGTAGGCAGCGACTCTTCCCAGCCCATTAAGGCAGGCAGTGTAAGCTGAAGCTGCGGTGCCAGTTTCATTGCAATGGTGCGGCGCAAAGGCAAAATTTCAGCCTCATATCGCTCAATGGCTGCGGCAGAAAGGCCACAGGCTTTGCCGAGCTCTGCGGTGCTTAACCCTAATTCTGCACGCCGTGCTGCTACGCGCTGTCCTACTGTCATATTTTTCACCCAAGCCTTATTTATAAGATAAAATCATAATAACAAAAATTGGATAAAAACTCAATTGTTACCGATTTTACCTGTGCCATGCGAGTTTCCGGCGCTACTGTCAGCAAACGATACGTTATATCCGGCGTTTGAATTTATAAAATAAAAGTAAAATCGGAAAAGAGCAGGGAAGCAACCGATAAGTTTTCAACCAACACAGCTGTGCCTTGTGGAAAATTTGCGCAAAAAAACAGACGGCCGAAAAGGTCGTCTGTTTTTGGTAAGACTTATTTCTCTTCCCAGATGGGCTCTTTGAGCACCCAGCGGTCATACTCGTCTTTTTTGAACAGGTCGCGGTTGTAGAACTTGTCCATAATGGTCCAGAATTCCGCTTCGGTATAGCCACAGAAATCGCAGAAATCCTCAACGCATTTGCGGTCGAGTGCGCCGTCACGCTGTTTGATGATGGGGATAGCCTCCTCGCGGGTGAGCAGGCCGTAACGGATATAACGTGCAGTGTAATCGGTTGCCGCAGCATGGCCGAACTTCGGGTATTTGAGCCAGGAGTGCACGAGATATGCGCGGGAATCGATCTGGTCGAAGTTCTCGGCATGGTGGGTGCGGTCCCACTCGTTGGAAAGGTCGTGGAAACCGTAGCGTTTTGCAATCTCGTAGTTCTTTACGCTGTTCCAGGGCACAAAATAGCTCATATAGAACGGGTCAAGGCGGTCCAGCTCTTCCTGGCTTGGGGCCAGAGTCAGCGAGAGGTCTTTCTCGGTTACGCCGTCGCCGAGCAGCTCTTCCATCGGCATGCCGACAGCAACACCGTTGTTAATCTGGTCCTTTGCAGAATAAGTTTCCACATCATTGCCGCCGCCGTACTCGTAGCTGACGTTTTCGCCGTAGCAGAGCATCGGTACATTGAATTTTGCTGCCATGTGCAGGGGAAAAGTATAAATCAGGCGGTCGACGTACCAGGTCGGCTTGCCGTATTTTTCAAAGAATTTGCGCATCAAAATTTTCTGCACTTTTACATCGGGTTTGCAGCTGATGATAGTGCAGCCGAAAGCCTCGCTGATGTTGCGCAGGTTGTGTTTGCCAGCCTCGGTCATCGGGAAGTTGTCCTCTACCGAGAAGAGAATCGGGTTCATGCCCATAACTTCTTTGAGCATGTAAACCTGGAAATGGCTGTCTTTGCCGCCAGAAACAGCAACAGCGCAGTCGTAACCGCCGGGGCCGTTGCAGCCGCGGTATTTATCGCACAGCGCTTTAAACTCTTCAAAGCGGGCATCCCAATCAATGTCGTCGCGGTGGTCATAATGGGTGCAGGCAGAGCAAACGCCCTGCTCGTCAAAGGTGATGCCGGGACGAGTGTCAGGCATCGTGCAGCGTTTACAGTATTTCATATTTAACCTCCCTGATGGATGAAATAAAACGATTATATCAACGGCGCGCCCCCACAGCTGCCCCAAGGGCTGATTTGGGGGACGCTACTCTGTTGTTAGGATACCACGTTGGCGGCAAAAAGAAAAGGAAAATCAATCCTATTTTGCCCCAAACTGTCGATGGCTGCGTAAAAGCATAAAGAGACCCAGCACAATCATCTGCACAATTAAAGCTGCCATAGTGGCAAAGGCAGTGCCGTATACGCCAAAACCGACGGTAAGCGGGTGGCTGATTGCAAGACTTACAGCGATGCCGGCAATGTTGCCGACAATCAGTCCTTTCATCTCGCGCATAATGGTAAGCAGATGGCACTCGATGAGTACGCCCGTGGTGAGAACAGTGCAGCCGATTAACGGATAGAGCAGTGAAGTATAAGCTAAAATTTCCGGCTTGCCATAATAAAGGACGGAAAGCCCCCAGCGCCCGGCGACTGCCACCCCGGCAAACCCAAGCAGCAGCAGTGCTGCAAGAAAAGCAGCTGCCAGTGTAACCGCTTTGCGGAAACCTTTGCCGTCTTTTTCATTCCAAAGCCGGGCAAAGGTGGTGATGAATGGGACAAAAAGATAGGTTGCGCCTACCTGGATAATGGCAGCGGGCGCGAAAATGCTATTAAAATAACCCATTTGTACGGTGCCCAAAAGGCGCTCGCAGAAATATTTCGGCACGCTGGAAACCAGCACATTTAAAAAGCTGTACAGCGCAAGCGGTGCGCACTCCCAAAGCAAAGCGAAAACGCCCGCACTGCCGGTTTTTTGAAAATCTGCATAAGTGCGCCCCTGGTGACGGTCTACAAAGACGGCATACAGCAGATTGGTTGCCAGCATGACCGCAATAGTGGGATATAGCTCTTTCATCAGCACAAGTCCGAGAATAAAACTCACTGCGGAAAGCAGGCCGCGGATGCCGAAACTGACACCGACAAGATCCATTCGCTCTGCACGCTGCAAAAAACCGTGCCAAACGTCTACATCAGCCTCAATAAGTCGGTAAAGAGTATAGACGACAATAATGGATTTTTGAAGCGGCGAATAGCTGTTTTTAAGAGCAAATATCATTGCTGCTGCGAAAGCGAGAGTCGTGGTGATGGCACGGCTAAGCACATAGGTAGCGTCAGAATATTTTCCCGAAAGGTCGGAGACCTGAAAGGTGCGCATACCATAACAGGCAAAGCTGAGCGCTGCACTGGCAATCGTCATGGCGGTGCTTAAAAGGCCCGCATCCTCATAGCCGCCCAGCCATACCACCAAAAGGTTGGTGAGGTACTGGCAGGCAAAAAAGATAAGGTTGCCTACCGTGTTGAACAGCAGGTTGCGGCGCATCTGTTTTTGGTCTGACATAGCGGCTCCTTA
>OBXZ01000550.1_pt1 | contig 34576 bp, 34 predicted proteins | sample 1538171 | NCBI WGS metagenome assembly OBXZ01 (sample SAMEA2580161, study PRJEB22360) | human gut metagenome | biome: human gut; feature: human-associated habitat; material: faeces | place: Denmark | collected 2008/2010
CTCTTTCCATTGCAGGCGGCTGCCGCTAAGCGCTACCAGCACGCCTACACCCCGAAAGCACAATGCTCCGAAAATGACAGCCAGTATTTGCAGCCCCGAAGAATAAATATAAGTAGGATCTACCGTGGCACCCACTAATACGAAAAGCAGAACCTCTGCTGCAACCCAGAGCTTTGCGTATTTGGCACCCATCCGCTGGGCAACTTCAGGTCGGCAGCGCAGCAAACCAATGCCGCAGCACCTAACAGCAAGCAGACCGGAAAAAGGAATGCGTCCGGTGAAAGCTGTTTCCAGTGTTATGAGCAAGCCAGAGATGGCAAGTAAAATCAGTACCTTAATGGAATCACGCAGATGCACTTTTTCAAAAAAGAGGGACAAAAGCCCGCCGGTAAGGAGGCCAACGAGCGCGCCGAGCACAATGGATGCAGGAATTTGCAGCAGCTGCATAGGTGCAAATGAACCGCCTTGTGCAACCCCGGTAAAGGCCGTAAATAGAACAATAACGAAAACATCGTCTACCGAAGCGCCTGCCATTACCATTTGTGGAATACCCTGCTTCGTGCCGTAACCCTGTTCCATCAAAGAAAGCATTTTAGGGACGATAACAGCAGGAGAAACCGCCGCCAGCACGGTGCCAAGAATCGCAGCGTCAAGCAGGGAAAAGCCGAGCAGTAGTGGCGCCAGCAATAAAACACCGGCAATTTCAAAACAGGCGGGCACAAAACATAAAAGCAAAGCAGGTCGGCCATTGCGCCGCAGGTCGGCAAGGTCCAGTGAAAGCCCGGCGCGAGTCAGGATAATCAGCAGCGCAATGCGCCGCAGATCTGCGGAAAGGCCAAGCAAGGATGGATCGAGTAGGTCTAAAACGAAGGGGCCGAGTAAGATGCCGGTAAAAAGCATACCCAGCAGAGATGGCAGCCGAAGCCGCCGGGCAATGCCGCCAAGGCTAAGGCCTACCAAAAAGACAAGCGAAAGACTGAAAATCATGAGAGTTCTCCTTTTTTAATGTTTATTTTGACGCAAAAACAGCTGATGATTCCTGCGACAAAACGCAGAAGTCATCAGCTGTTTATTATTGTCAGCGGTTTTGGCAAAGCCAAGGGAGAACTTCATTCCCGGTTACAAAGTATAGCAACAAAGTGGAAAAAAATCAAGGGCTAAAGATAAAAAATGTCGAAAAAGATAGGGTCAAATCCGCGTGCGGCGTTATAAGCGTTGGAAATTTCTCGTAAATCTACCAGACAAAGAAATACAAAAATGACCGTAAAAAGAACAGCCGAAACCCCTACCAGATTGAAGGAGCGGTACTGCCAGACCAAAAGCAACACAAAAACAATAGCAAGGCCAACCATGAATAGTGTGGTGACAATGCGCTTAGGGGTTAAGCCATAGCTGTCGACATAAAGTAACATCTTGCTGAGGGCGGTTGCAATCAGAAAAAGAGTAAGTGTACCTAGTGCAAGGTTGCTTGCCTTCAGCAGTCGAGACTCTGCACGCGGGCTGCGGCAAAGGGTATTGATGCCCCAAAGCAAAGCAAGGTTAAAGCAGGTCAGTTGGCAAAGCTCAAAAAAGCCGCGGCGGGCATATTCGGCGTAGGTGAACTCGGCGGGGCGCACCCCAGCGAAGGCAGAAAACAGGTACCCAGCCTGCAAAAGGATAAACAGCAGATAGAGTGCGCAGGCGGCGGCGACCACGACGAGCACGGTATTAAGCGGAAGGATACGAATTCTCTTTTCTGATTTTTGTAGTGTCTCAGCAGAAGCAAGGCCATCCGCCCGCCGCCTTGCTGCGCCATAGCAAAGGCCGAACAAGTAAGCTGACACCGGCAAAGCAAGAATAAGCCGGATTTTTAATACCAGAAAATCACCGAAAAACAGGCTGGAAAGATGAAACCGAAAACCGGAAAGCAGTTCGCTAAACTGTGCATCGGCACGAGAGAGCAGAGGGATGATTACCCCGGCACAAAGAGCAAAAGCCAGGATAATCCCAATGACGAGATCCATATGGTGTTTTTTCTTGCCACGCGAGCAAATTGCCTGAACAATGCAGCGCAAGCCGGCGAAAAAATTGCCGAACGGTAAAACAAACAGTCCGCGTACCATATCTATTGCAATATAGTTGCCAGTTTTGCCACCTGTCAACACGCCGAAGTAGCAAAGCACCCAATAAACAGCGAGAAGGGTAAGGCCGTAAAAGCGGAAAACAGCAAAACTGCCGTCAATTTCTACCAAACGGCACGACAAGCCCACCAAAGCAGTCGCAGTAAGCCAAAACCAACTTTCTTTTGGTGGTTTCACACCGCGTAACAGGCCATAACTGAGCACCGCCGTGATAAAAACCGCAGTGAAAAGCAGCCAGCCGCGCCAGAAATAACCACTCGTTTGGGTAAGCACATAGATATAGCAGTACCCAACGCCAAAGAAAATCAGCGCAAACAGGGTATCAGTCGTGTCATATACAAACGGTCGACTCGGCTTTGGTGCAGGAGCAAAAGCCGTTGCATTGACACTTTTGTTTTCGTTGTTTGCAGTTTTGAGCGCACTTTCACAGGGCGGACAGCTGGTGCCCACCGAAATTGGATTTTCCATATGAATTCTCCTTTATTCAGTTTTATCGTCAGGGGTATATTGCAAAAGGTCTGCAGGTTGGCAATCCAAAGCGGCACAAAGTGCTTCTAGTGTAGAAAAGCGGATTGCTTTCGCCTTATTATTTTTTAAGATGGAGAGGTTGGCGGGGGTGATGCCAACACGTTCTGCCAGGTCCCCGGCGCTGATTTTTCGACGCGCCATCATTACATCAAGGTTAACTAGAATCATTCCCGCACCCCCTATATGGTAAAGTCGTTTTCGTCTTTTAAAGCAACAGCTTGTTCAAAAACGTTTTTGACGACCCGCAAAATCAGCGCCATAAAAGCACCGGCAGCTGCAAGAGCGAGAAATGGCATATAATACAGCGTGCTGGCAAGGCATATCAACCCGGCCGCAAGGCAACACCACGAAAGCGCTCGCAGCCGCGCAACATTTGCATGAGTAAAAACTTCGTTTTTGCGAATTTCGGCAAGCAGACCATGCAGATGCCACAGCGCCAAAGCCGCAGGCACTGCAACTGCGTATACCGTAACCAAAAAGAAAGAGAGCATCTGCTGTGGCACCATAAAACGAATTAGGGTAAACCTTTTAAACAGCCAGGGCGCGCTGGCGCAAAGCCCCACCAAAATAACAGCAAAAAGCCGCACACAGAATAAAGAAAGCGTAATGCTTTTGTCTTTGTTCCACATTATAAATTCCTCCAGATGTTTTGTGTACTTGTATCATACACTATTATTTATTGAAATGCAATATTTATTTATCGATAAACAATAAATAATTTTCGAATATCAATGTATGAAGCTGCTGGTTAAAAGTGAAAGATAAAAAAATGCTTTGCAGCAGAGCAAGTCCACTGCAAAGCACTTTAAGTTTTGATAGAAAAGTTTGTCCACGCCAATCTATATCGAGGCTGGCATAGCGCAGACGCGTAAAACACGCTGAACGGAGCTGAGAAAACAGCTTAAAATAGCCAATAGAGAGTCTCGTCTGAAAGCTGCATACCCAATTTGCGCTGCAAAGCAAAAGAGGCTTTATTCCAGGTTTCTACCTGGCCAAAAGGCAAAAGGCCTAAATCCAGCGTACGGCGTACCATAAAAGCCTCCAGCTCGGTGGCAAAACCCTGCCCGCGGTACTCCGGCAAGATTTTAAGCAGGCCGATGCTGCCCTCCAAATGGCAGCCAATAAACCCGACAAAACTGCCCTCAAAAAATGCAACAAACAGATTATGTAGCCGTTGAATCTGCTCTAACTCTGCCATATCAAGCTTGGTATAGTGGTTGGCAATCATCGGCAGCTCTGCTCTAGAGGCTTCACGAATCGTAAGTCTTTGCGGAACATCTGGCCGACCATTTTCCCACACTGCTTGCAGGCACTCCAGTATCGTTGGAAAATGGTACCGGCGCATTGCGTATTCGGCAAGGTCGTGGTCACAAATGTGCAAAAGAGTGTAGGGCGCGGTTTCCTGTTCGCGCAGCCATCGGCGCCCCAGCGTGGTATCTGAGGCCGAAAGCATATAGGCTCCGCTGATGCGGTCTTTTAAAAAAACACCGCTGCCGCCTTGGTGGAAAATTTCTGCGGTGCCGCGGCGCAGCACCTGCAGCAACCCGGCATTTAACCGTGTATTACGGCTTAAATATTCTTCTGCATTCATTGTTTTTTGCCCTCTGTGTTGTTTAAGTTTTCAGCAGCGCAGGGGCTGCGTTAAAGACAGTTTAAGACTACCACAAACAGGAGATAAGCGCAATTAGAAAGGTGTAAAAAAGGCGACAATTTGCCACTGGCAGATTGTCGCCTTTTTCAAATTTCCGCGCTTATGCAGGGCGTGGGATAAAACGGTTAAGATGCTGCGTCTTCGGGCTCAAACTGGCTTTGGTACAGGTCAGCATAGAAACCTTTGCGCTGCATCAAATCCTCGTGGTTGCCCACCTCAACGATGTCACCATCGCGCATAACGAGAATCAAATCAGAATCTCGGATTGTGGAAAGGCGGTGTGCAATTACAAAGCTGGTGCGCCCTTCCATCAAGGTGTTCATTGCCCGCTGAATCTTTTGTTCGGTGCGGGTGTCGACACTGCTGGTTGCTTCGTCCAAAATCAGAATTTTGGGATCTGATAGAATAGCTCTCGCAATGGTGAGTAGCTGTTTTTGGCCTTGACTGATGTTGTCAGCATCTTCAGAAAGCACCGTGTTGTAGCCATCCGGCAGCGTACGAATAAAGCGGTGCACACCAGCGGCTTTTGCAGCGGCGATGACCTCATCGTCAGTTGCGGAGAGACGGCCGTAACGGATGTTCTCCATAATCGTGTCATGATAGAGCCAAGTATCCTGAAGCACCATGCCAAACAGACTGCGCAGACCATCGCGGCTGAATTGACGCAGGTCGTAGCGGTCAAGCAGGATAGCACCCTCGGTTACATCGTAAAAGCGCATGAGTAATTTGACCATTGTGGTTTTGCCTGCACCGGTAGGCCCTACAATTGCGACCCGCTGGCCCGGCTGAATAATGGCAGAAAAATCATGAATGATAATTTTGCTGGGGTCGTAGCCGAATTTTACATGGGCAAAAGCCACTTCGCCTTCGACCACCGAGGGGTCAAGCGGCTGGTCGGGGTCAGCGACTTCTTCCTCTTCTTCCAAAAATTCAAACACGCGCTCTGCCGCGGCCGCCGTTTGCTGCAGCACATTGCTGATGTTGGCAATTTGGCTAATCGGTTGCGTAAAGCTGCGCACATACTGGATGAAAGCTTGAATGTCGCCTACGCTGATGCGGCCCTGAATGGTAAGATAGCCGCCGAGCACGCAGATGGCTGCATACCCAAGGTTACCGACAAAATTCATCAAAGGCATCATCAGACCGGAGAAGAACTGGCTCTTCCAGGCGGAATTATAAAGCTCGTCGTTCAGTTCTTCGAAAGTGGCAATGCTTTCATCTGCGCGGTCAAAAGCCTGCACTACAAGGTGTCCGCCGTACATTTCTTCTACATGGCCATTCACCTTGCCCAGGTAATTTTGCTGCCGTTTAAACAGCGGCTGGCTCTTTTTTACGATGGCGCCGATGAGCAAGAAAGAAATCGGCAAAACCAGCAAGGCAACGAGGGTCATCGTCGGGCTGATGGTAAGCATCATCACAAGCACACCGAGAACGGTTGTGACACTCGTGATAATCTGGGTCAGGCTCTGATTCAGGCTTTGGCTGACGGTATCCACGTCATTGGTAACACGCGAAAGCACATCGCCGGTGCTGGTGCCATCAAAATAGGCAAGCGGCAAGCGGCTGATTTTCTTGCTGATATCTTGGCGCAGCCGGTAGGTGACCTTCTGGGTTACGCCGGTCATAACAAACCCTTGCAAGTAAGAAAGGCCAAATGAGAGCAGATAAAGGCCCAGCAAAAAGAGCAAAATGCGTGCGACATAAGCAAAATCAATGCCGCCGGTGCCGGTAAACATCTTCATGACGCCGGAAAACAGTTCGTTTGTGGCATAAGCCAAAACTTTGGGGCCTGCAATCATAAAAATGCAGGACAGAGCAGCTGCAAAAAAGACCACGACAATTTGTTTGTTATAGCTGCCCAGATACTGAATCAGTTTTCGAGCAGTGCCTTTAAAGTCTTTGGCTTTTTCACCCGGCATCATACCGCCGGGGCCGCGGCCCATGCCGCCGCCAGGGCCGTGAGAACGGGCCGTATTACGCTCACTCATTGCAATTCCTCCTCTGTCAGTTGAGATTTTGCGATTTCTTGGTAGGTCTCGCAAGTTTTGAGCAATTCTTCATGGGTGCCTTTGCCCACAATACGCCCATCGGCAAGGACGATAATCTGCTGTGCATGCATAATGGTGGAAATGCGCTGTGCAACAATTAGCACGGCAGACTTGGTGGTTGCACTGTGCAATGCTTTACGCAGTGCTGCGTCGGTTTTAAAATCCAGTGCAGAGAAAGAGTCATCAAAAATACAGATAGGTGCTTTTTTGACCAAGGCGCGCGCAATGGAAAGACGCTGACGCTGGCCGCCCGAAACGTTGGTGCCGCCCTGGCTGATTTCGGTAGCATAGCCCTCTGGTTTTTCGCTGATGAATTTTTCTGCCTGCGCTATGCGGACAGCTTCATTCAGCTCCTCTTCGGTGGCATCTTCTTTGCCGTAGCGCAGGTTGTCGGCAATATCACCGCTGAACAGCAACCCTTTTTGCGGCACATAGCCAACCGCTTGACGTAGGGTAGAAAGCGGCAGGTCGCGCACGTCGATGCCGTCAATGGTGATACGGCCTTCGGTGACATCGTAAAAACGGGGAATCAAGTTGATTAAGGTGGATTTACCGCTGCCGGTGGAACCGATGAAAGCTGTGGTTTCGCCCGGGCGTGCAGTAAAGCTGATGTGCTCCAGCACGTTTTCATCAGCGCCGCCATATTTAAACGAAACATCCTGGAACTCGAGGCGACCGCTAAGCGGGTGTTCCGGTACGATAGGATGAGGAGGATCGGCAATTGTAATTTCGGTAGAAAGCACTTCGCTGATACGGCTGCCGGAAACAGCGGCGCGGGGTACCATAATGAACATCATGCTGATCATCAAGAAGCTGAACATAATCTGCATGGCGTATTGCATGAATGCCATCATGTCGCCCACCTGCAGTGTAGCGGCGGCGATTTGCTTGCCGCCAACCCAGATAATAAGCAGTGTAAGCATATTCATTACCAGGTTCATGGCGGGCATCATAAAGGCCATAACGCGGTTGACAAACAGGTTGTTTTTGTTGAGGTCGAGGTTGGCTTTGTCAAAGCGCCCTTCTTCAAATTTCTGGGTGCCGAAAGCACGCACGACCATAAGGCCGGACAGATTTTCACGCGTAACAAGATTTAAGCGGTCGACGAGGTTCTGCATCACGCGGAAATGTGGCATCGCCACTTTGTAGATGAAGAAAATCAACAACATAATCAGGCCGACACCAACACCAAGAACCCAGCTCATCTGCGGGCTTTTGGAGAGTGCCATAAAGATGCCGCCAACGCCCATGATGGGGGCATAGCAGAGCATACGCAAGCCCATGGTTACCAGCATCTGCACCTGGGTTACGTCGTTGGTGGTGCGGGTAATCAGGCTGGCAGCGGAAAAGTGGTCCAGCTCGGTATTTGAAAAACGACTGATGCGGGAAAATAAATCTTTGCGAAGATTGCGTGCGACACCTGCACCCACGCGGGAAGCAAACAGGCCCACAGCAACGCTGGCAAGACCGCCCACTAAAGCAACCCCGAGCATACGGCCACCTGCGGCAAGCAAATAACGGGTTTGAATACCGGCAGTGTCTGCCCCCAGCTCTTGGTAGAAGCCTTTTACAAAAAGCGCACCGGTGGCGCTATAAGTAGTCTCAGGCAATGTAGCGGCGTCAGCGATGGCCTTAGAGGGGTCTACCATGCCGGATTGCAGCATTGGCAGCATCGCGTACAGCTTTGTCATGTCTATCGAGGTGGGCGCTTCGCCATCGCTGCTGGTATCGGTAACATTGCTGCCGTTGCCAAGGCCACTCAGCGTGGTTACAAAAGCGTAAGAAGCACGCCCAAACGCTGCGTCAAGCCGCGCGGAGTTTTCTTCGGTTAGATTTCTTGCCAGATAAACCGTATCCGGTAAATTGGTGTAGCTTTTTTCAAGCTCGGCAAAAGTATTGCTGCCGCGTGTGACGGCTGCATAAGTGTTTTTTACAAAAGTGGCGTCCTGCTCTGGCATAAAGGTGGTGAGCAGCGCCAAACCGTTTTCGCTTGCAACCTCGGGGTAGGCGGTAGAGATGCCGCCTTTTTGGATGCCGGTGTTTACGATGTCTGACATATAGTTCGGCAAAGTTAGGTCGCAGCTTGCCTGCAACAGCAGCAAAGCAATGCAAAGTGCTACCGAAGCAAGGTACGGTTTTAAATAACGGGCAAGTTTTGTCATGCGTTCAATCCTTTCTGGAAGGGCCTTTTGTTATAGGGGGTGTTTCGGCTTGTGCCTGTGCCTGTACGTGGGCTGCCGTTTCGCCAAATTCACGCACCATCGCGATAAACTGGTTCATACGGTCAATGCCAAATTCGTCAATAATACGGCTCAGCATCACATTACATTCGGAAAAAGCCTGCTGCATCAGCTCGTGGCCCTGTTGGGTCAGCAAAATAAAGACCACACGCCGGTCCGTTTCGCTGCGCTGGCGGCAGAGATACCCCGCGGCCTCCAGTTCGCTGACCCGTTGACTGACGGTAGGCGTGGCGTGGTGTAAATGTTTTGCCAGCTCTGAGAGGCGAATGCCCGGCTCATCTTGCTTTGCAAATTCTCGCGAAAAAATGTGTACATGCCGCATTAGTGCAAAATCTGCGGGACTGAGAGGAATATTGGGCGTATACGAAAACATTTTGCTGCGTACTTCCATAATCGCGCCAAGCAACTCTTTGGCGTGAGGGTTCATGCCGTCCATAAAATTTCCTTTCCTAAAAATACATTAGTTAGGCTACCTAAGAATTTTACGACAGTTCTACCAGAAAAGCAATAGAAGATTTGTTAATTTTTTTAGCTTTCCCAAATGAAAAAAGAAAAACCCCGCAGCGTCAAACGACATACAGAGTTTTTTATAGTTTGTAATTTATTTTTTTTCAGCTTTTTGGGCTTTCTTTTCCCGCAGGCTGCGAAAGAAGTCACGCAGCAAAGCGGCGCATTCTTCCGCACATACACCTTCTATAATTTCAGGGCGGTGGTTAAAGGGCAGGTCAAACATCGAAATCACGCTGTCGCAGCAGCCTGCTTTGGCATCACGTGCGCCATAGACCACCCGTTTGATGCGGCTATTGATAATAGCGCCGCTGCACATGGGGCAGGGCTCCAGCGTCACATAAAGGTCACACTGCCAAAGCCGCCAACCGCCCAGCGCCTCGCAGGCTTTGCCGATGGCAAGCAGCTCTGCATGGGCCAGTGCGCTTTTGCCGGTTTCGCGCAGGTTATGTGCCCGCGCCACCACCTCGCCATCCTTTACGACCACGGCACCCACCGGCACCTCGCCGAGCTCGGCAGCGGTTTTGGCTTCTTCGATTGCAATCGCCATAAAGTAGGCATCGTTTTTAGGGGCTTCACTCATCGAAAATACTCCATTACAGTTGTTAAAATCAGCAGCAGTGCAGTAAAGCTGCAAATTGGCGCATAAAGCAGGCGCTCCCAACGCCCCATTTGGTTTTTGGGTACCGTATAGCGCGCCAGTGGGCGTAAAAGACCTACACGCCGCAGTTGCAGCAGCGCAAATAACCCGCAGGCGATGTAAATGGCAAACAGAAGAATCGACAACCCAAGCAGATTGGTGGCGTCCAAACGCTGGCGTGCCCAAAGCAAAAGGAAGCTGGAAAGATTATTTGCAAAATGCAGCAAAATACCCGCTCGCACACTGCCGGTGACAACTGCCACATAGCCTAAAAATACCGACATAGCGAAGATAGAAGGCAGCTGAGAGAGGTCGTGGTGCAGAAAACTAAAGAAAAACGAGGTGACCAGAATTGCAAACCAGTCGCCCCACGGGCGAAGCAATTGCTGAATGCCGCCGCGGAAGAGCAGCTCTTCACCCACCGCAGGTACAACGCAGGTGGCAATAAAGCAAAAGAACAGCGCGAGATTGCCAGACGGCAGCTGTGCGGCCTCGGGCACGCTGTAGCCGCCTTTATCCAGCACAATACGCAGCCCGTTGGCCAGCGCCGTACAGAGGGTAGTAAACAGCAAAAAAATCGGCAATGCGGTCAGTAGCTGCTTGCGCGGTACCTTTGCATGGGGGATGCGCACATTGAGCGGGCGCATAGTGCGGCAAAGCAGCCAAAGCGGAACGCCAAGATTAACAACACTACAAGCCAGATTAAGCAGCTGAATCAAGAGTTCAGGCAGCCCTACCGGATTATGAAGTGCGGCACCCGGCTGGTAAACCGCCAGAAAAAGTGACAAGGCACCCCGCAGCAATGTGCTGAGCATCAAATAGAGGAAAACCGTCAGCCCCACAAGGTTGGCGCTATAAAAAAGGCGGTCTTTTTTCATGCGGGCAAACGCTTCCTTTCACGCACAATGCGAAAGCCAGACGATGCAAGCATTTCGTTTACCTGTGCAAAACAATTTCATTTTATTATACAGGATAAAGCAGAAAATGGAAATCCCCGCTTAAAAATAACCCCGAGGCAAAGCGCCCCGGGGTTAGATACGTATTTAGATTTATTCAAATACGAGCGAGCCTTTTTTTGCAGGGTTCACAGCACGGAACCAGAAAGTTACAAAGAAGGCGAGCGCAACTACGATGCCAGCAGGGTAAGCGATGCTTGCGGGCAGCTGCAGGTAAAGTTCGGGTGCCATCAGCAGGTAAGTCATGCTGACTGCGCTCATAAAGGTTGCAGGCACAGCGGCAATCCAGAAATTGAGCTTCTGGCTGACCAGATAAACTGCACCGGCCCACAGCGCAATCATCGCGAGGGTCTGGTTCGACCAGGTGAAATAGCGCCACACAACCTGATAGTCGACGAAAGAAACTGCATAGCCGATGCCCAGCAAAGGCAAGGTGAGGGCGAGCCGCTTTTTCATATCGACCTGGTCGATATGGAACCAGTCTGCAATGGTAAGGCGCGCGCTGCGGAAAGCCGTATCACCAGAGGTGATGGGGCAGGCAACAACGCCCAGCACGGCGAGAATGCCGCCCACTTTGCCAAGCAGTCCGGTAGAAATCTCGTAAACAGTGGTGGAGTTACCGCCGCCCAGAGCCAGCAGGTTGGCAGTGATAGAGCCAACGGCCGGGTCACGGTTGTAGTAGAACGCAATACCGGCGGATGCCCACAGAAGAGCAATGATGCCTTCAGCGACCATAGCACCGTAGAAAATCTGGCGGCCTTCTTTTTCATTGGTAACGCAGCGGGCAATCATCGGGGACTGGGTGGCATGGAAGCCGGAGATTGCACCGCAAGCAACTGTAAGGAACATGAAGGGCCAAATGGATTTGCCGGAATCGTTCAGGTTTTGCAGAGTCAGCTCTACCATCGGGTGATTGGTGGGGTCGTTGATGGCACGGATAACGGTGCCGCCGCCGACACCGAGCGCCATAATGATAAGGCAGATGCCGAAAACGGGATAGAGTTTGCCAATGAGTTTATCGATGGGGAGCAGTGTTGCCAGGAAGAAATAGATGAGCACCACAATGACCCAGAACTGTTTGTTGAGTGCAGGCGGGGTCATATTGGCAATCAAACCAGCGGCACCGACCATAAATACGATGCCGACCATCACGAGCAGAATAACCGAGAAAACGCGCATGACCTGTTTCATACCGTTGCCAAGGTATTTGCCGGTGATCTCAGAAATAGAGGCACCGTCATTGCGGATAGAGAGCATACCCGAAAGATAATCGTGTACGCCGCCGGCAAAAATAGTACCAAAGACTATCCATAAGTAAACCGAAGGGCCCCAGATAGCACCGGAAAGTGCACCGAAGATGGGGCCAAGGCCAGCAATGTTGAGCAGCTGAATCAGGAAAGCTCTCCATTTCGGCAGCGGGCAATAGTCAACACCGTCCGGGTGAGAGACGCAGGGAGTGGCACGGTCGTCCGGGTGAAACATCTTGTCTACGAATTTACCGTATACAAAATATCCACCGATGAGACAGGCGAGTGCAATGAAAAATGTAATCATAAATGCAAACCTCCTCAAAAAAATGAATATGCTCCCAGGTCTTATTTTAAAAAACAATGCTATAAAAAACAACCTTAATTGTTACGAAACTTTGAACAAAATTTTGTATGATACATAAAAAATTCATATATTTCAAAAAAGAAACAAAACAGACGACAAAAAATACAAAAAAACTCATAAGTTTTATATTAGTTTAAAGGTTTGTTTTTGGTACAAGAGCAATTTTAAAAAGAAGAGAATCCAAAATGTCTGACAGCCTTTAGGCTGGACAAACAAAAAAGCATGCCAACGGGCTTTCCCCTAAGGCATGCTTTTTGATTATTTATTCTATTTTTCGGAAGGCGGAATTGCGCTTTGCAAAACCTCAAGTAATGCCAGCGGAGAAGCACTTTCCTGTGCAGCATCGCGGTTGGCTTCCATGGCAATGCGCAGTTCATTGCGTAAAATCGGCACTTCTTTCGGGGCGTCGATGGCAAGGCGCACCTTACCATCTTCTACCGAGAGGACAGAAACACTGATCTGATCTCCAATCCATAGAGATTCGCCAGCTTTGCGCTGTAAAATCAGCATCTTGTCAGCCCTCCTTTTTTGTACCGAACTCCGCAAGCAGATGCCGCATCTCGTAATCGCCGGTTTCGAGAATCACCTGAATCGCTTTGCGTGTCGAATCATTAATCGCTACCGGGCATTTTAAGTTGACGGTGCTTTCGGCTACGGGGTTTTTGACGACGCACAGCACATAAAAGCACAGGTCTTCGCTGCGGTTTACCCCAAGCCGGGCAAGGTCTGCGCTCTCCAGCTTAGGGGCATAATCGGGCTTAAAAGAAAAGGGATTCATAACAACAAATGCAAGCCCTGGTGTTTTGGTGCTTTGCAGGCATAGCAAAGAGCCTTCACTATCTGCAAAAGGCATCAGCAAAAAGCTTTTTTCATCCTCAAACCCAAACAAGCCCTGGGGGAAAAGAAGAAAATCAGCTTCGTCACAATCAATTTGCCCGAAATACTTGGTAGAGAGCTGCATACTGGAAACCTCCTGTTTATGCTTTCACATCAATTGATTCGTGGTTGGGATCTGCTGAAGGAGGAACGTAAATCAACCCGCCTACATATTTGATGACAACGTCAGGCCGCTGAGTAACTGAAATTTGAATATCGCCCGGGGTGAACTGGTAATCACCGGTGCCGAACTTCCAATCGAAGTTTAGTTTATCCATATCGTACCGGATATTCATCTCACCCAGGTCCCAGCTGATATTTGCGCCGCTTTTAGGCAAAAAATCGATTCCTACATTGGTCATTAGGTCTTTGGTCTGCGCATCTGCGCCAAACTGCGAGACGAGCTCCTGTCCGATTTTAGTTTTCAGCAAAAGCTGGCCTTGTTGCGCATAGGTGGCAGTGGCCTCATAGGCAGACTGCACGCCCCGCTCGGCCTGCTGCTGGATGGAACGTGCGAGCGTAGGAGAGAGAGAATTTCTTGCCTCAAAGGTGTCGATGTTCACGCGAATGGGGCGGCTTTTGATACTAAGGCCCCCCTTATCGCGCGAAACTTCCATCTCTGCTATGCCGCGGGTGTATTCCAACTTGGCATTGGTGGTTTTCATCTCAATTTCAATGGGAATCGTCTTAATTTCTATCAGCGGGTACATGGTTGCGGCCCACTCCTTTCTTTTATTCGCTCATTGTATGATTTTAGTTCATATAATCAATCAAAGATTGGGAAAGGATGCTGTTGCCGACTTTTAGTGCGGCGTTGTAGCAGTATTGAGCCCACGAAAAAGCGGTAATGGCATCGCCGAGATCACATTGTTCCAAGCTAAGAATTTGCTGGTTCAAGGTATCCGCAGTAAGCTCAAGCTGCTCTTCGTTGGTTTTTAAAAACTTTGCGTTTACGTCCAGCTGTGTATGCTGCGACGTTGCTTTTCCAAGCGCATCCTCCAGTTTTTTGGTCAGGCGGGTTGCGTCAGCCTCATCAGTGGGGTGTGTACCGTCTGCGTTGAAGTTGCCGGTGTCTTTATCACAACGGGCAAAAATGTTTGAAATTTCTTTCATTAAAGAGATGACATTTTTTGGATCGCCTTCAGCATCACGGCCGAAACCCATAAAGTTAAGGCCGGAAAGTGCGCCGTTAAACGCGCTGGAAGAAACCAAGTCGCCGCCCAGATTTTCTTGCAGGCCCAAGCCAACGTCAATGTATTGGGTCTCTTTGGACATATCCTGCAGCTTTTTCAGGTCGGCTTGGTCATCATAGTAAGCTTGCCACTCGGCAGGGACGGGGTCGCCTGCTGCTGGCTCAGCGGTAGTGGGCTTTTCTACACCGCCTGCATTTACATTGACGCCGCGGAACAACAGGTTGCCGGTGGCACTGTCCCAGCTAAAGGGGACATTTAGCCCGTCAGAACCGGCAAAAATGAAGCTGTCAGCATATTTTGCATTCAGGCTTTGTACGGCAGACTGTGCGGTTTGGTTTAATACCTCTGCAAGGGGCTGCCGTGCTGCGCCGCTGGAATCGGTGAGACCGCTGAGTGCGGCAACCTTTGCCTGTGCGTTGCCCAAATCGCTGACGACAGTTTGAATGGTAGACCAGGCAGATTCGAACTTATTGACCAGCGCAGTGCTGTTGGTCAGCTGGTCGCTCGTGCGTGAAAAAGAGCGCCGCAGCTTAAAAGACTGGGTTGCCGCAGCCGGGTCTTCCGCGTAAGAATTGAAGTTACGCTGGCTGAGTACAGTATTGCGTGCAGCATTCAGGTTGGATGCCGAGCGTGCCAGACTGGAGCGATAGCCCCTGAGCACACCGTTTGTAGTAATGCGCATCATTTTAAGTTCCTCCTTATCTGCCGACTACGCCAGTGCCGTTGATCAGCTTGTCCAGCGCTTCATCCAGCGTGGTCATCAAGCGGCAGGCCGCAGCGTAGGATTTTTGATACTGCATCAAGCTGGCAGCTTCGTCGTTCAGGTCTACACCAGAAACCGAATCACGGCTGGTGTTCAGCTCGGTGGCCGAAGCGACATAGTTGGTGAGCATGGTTGCAGTGGTTTTTTTGTCATTTGCAAGGGTTGCACCGATGTTGGTGAGCATCTCCTGAAAGGTACCCTTAAACGAAACGGTATTGCCAGCGCCGGCAGCAACATCGCTGGGGCGATACTCAAGCTTGGAGTCCATCAACGCAATAATATGCGTAATGTTAGAGTTATCCTGGCTGGTTGCGTTTTCTGCTTTAGAGGCAAGAATATGTACGTCGCCTTTGGACCAGTCGAGAGAAATTGAAATGTTAGCGGCCGTAATGTTGGAGGCATCGTTGCCGGTGCCGCTGTTGCTGAAGAGATTGCCACCTTTGTAGTTGGCATAGCCGGGCTTGAGAATTTTCTTTCCATCACCGTCAAGCAAGAAGTTGCCGCCGGCATCTTTCTGATAAATCACATCATCGCTGAGCGTATTGGCACCATTCAAAGCGGTGGCAAACTGACGCGCCAGTGCATCCAGTGCATTGCGGTAGTAGGGGATGCCCCGCTTGGTTGCAGCATTCGGGTCAGCAGCAATTTCAGCTGTGGTGGAATACTCGCCTTTTTCGGTAAGAATTTCGCGTAGCGACTGAAGCGAGCCGTAAAGGTCGTTATCGCCCAGATTGACAGCAGTAGACAAGGTGCCGTCTGCATTTGCATGAATTTTGCCTCTTGCATCGGTCAATTGGCCCAGTACAAGGTCATAGTTAGCGCTGTCTTTCATTTCAGCATCTGCCAGCACATTGGTTGGGCTGCCGTCTGCTTTCAGGTAAGCGGGATTCGTGTCACTTGCGGGCTTGGTGTTGTCAAAAGCGGGGTTGGCGGTTGGCTCCTGCTTAAAGGAAAGCTGGGTGCCATAAATGCCATCAATCAAGGTTGCCTTATCGGTACGGTCAGCACCCGGGTTCGGGTTTGCACCTGCCAGCTTGATGATGAGCTTTTCTACTGTCTGCCCGTTGCCGATGTCCTCAGTGCCGTAGCTGACGTCGATTTTCATATATTGCGAGAGCTCGTCAATCAGCAGATTGCGCTGGTCACGCAGCTCCAGTGCGTTGTCGCCATGAATATCACTTCGGCGGATGGAAGCGTTGAGATCACGGATATTTTTGAGCAGGTCATTGACTGCGGTGATTTCTTGTTTGAGGCTGGTAATCTGGTTTTGGGTAACATCGTCCAGCTTGGAGGAGTAGGAATTGAATAATTTAGCCAGCGTAGCCGCCGAGGAACGAACCAGCGCGTCAAATTCGGCCTGGCCAGTACCCTGCGTGTTCAGGTTTTGGAGCTGAGTGATTAAATCATTAAATTGTTTTTCGATAACGCCGCTGCCGTCGCCTTTGCCTACCTCATCTAAAATAGAAGAGAGTGCTTCAAGGCCGGCCAGCTTTGCGTCTGCCGAGCCAACGCTGGCTTGCTCGGTACGAAAGCGAATATCAAGATAAGGGTCGCGCAGCTGCGAAACACCGGTGCAAAGTACGCCGGAACCCACAATAGCATTGTTTTGGGGCTGGTAACGGTCATAGCCGCCCACGCGCAGGCTTATCTGGTTGAGCGACTGGCGGGTATAGCCTACCGTATTAATATTGGTGATGTTATGGCCTACCACATCGAGACCTTTTTGCGCTGCAAAAATACCCAGACGAGCGGTTGTAAATGCGCCAAATGTGCTAACACTGTTCATGCTGTAACTCCTTTGTTCGTCCTTGTATTACGCGGCTATCAAGCGCGAAAATCTGTTTTCATCGGGGCAGGGGGCTCGGGCTGCGCAGCATCATAGCCGGCACCGGAAATTTCAGCTTCGCCAGAGGCCGCAAGCACTTTTTCAATCTGATGAAGATTGCATTCCAGCGTGGAACGTGCAACCTCTGATGCACTGCGGTAAAGCTGATAGTTTTGCAGTAATTCTTCAGCGGCGGCTTTCGCCTCCGGCTGCAATTCTACCGGGCAGTGGGCGGCAAGCCCGCTCAGCGGAATGCTTTCAAAGCCGAGGTCCTTTGTGGCAGCGGCACGCTTTTGCTCAAAGCCGCGCAGGCTAAGGCTTAAAGCCTGCTCGTGCTTGAGGCATTCGTTTAACACCGCAAGGTTATCTTGACGGACCGCCGCAGTTTTTTGTTGCGCAGTTTCGGTAAGAGAAACCAAAGTGCGGCTGATTTCACGCAAAAGAGAAAGATAAGTGGCAAAGGCAGAAGTCATAATGCGGTGTCACCTTTCATTAAAAGCATTTTAGCGGCGGTCTCCATTGCGTTGGGGCGGTATTCTCCGCTCGCGATTTGTTGTGTCAGTGCGCGGATTTCGCCGGTGGTGGTAGCGCTGCGAACCTCCTGCGAAAGACGGCTGATCAGGTCTAGCTGAAAGCGCTGTTCCCCGCTGGGCTCTGGCGAAAGTTCCAGATGGTCGTAACTGCTCTGTGCGGACGAAACGGCGGAGCAATCAGTACCTCCACCGGTTGGAGCACAAGGCTGTGTGGACCGTACAGGATATACGCCGTTGGAACTGGAAGTAACCAGCATGGGATCTACTCCTTTCAAGAGAAACTTCTGCACAGCAGAAGAGAAGGTTTTGTTTTACACTATACATATCGGTAAGTTGAATCAAAAAGATAACGACCAAACCGAGGTTTTTTCAAAAACTCATCTTAAAGAATTAAGATGGCGCAGCAGTACCGAGGCAATATTTTCGCAAGGGGCCTGTACTTCTACCGCGCCAATGTCGTTGGCGACCATCGGCATACCGTAAACCACCGAAGAGGCTTTGTCCTGCCCGATGGTATAAGCGCCTTTTTCACGCATGGCAAGCAGGCCCTGTGCGCCGTCGCGGCCCATACCGGTTAGAATAATACCGGCCATGTGACAGTGCACGGTTTTTGCCATCGAAAGGAAAAGCGCATCTACGGATGGGCAGTGTCCGCTGACTTTTTCGCCCGGCGTGCAGGAGACGGTATATCGGTTGCCGGTGCGCACCACACGGGTTTGCAAATCAGCCGGGGCTACCAGTGCAAGGCCGCGGTGAATCTCATCGTGGTCGCGTGCTTCGCGCACTTCCATTTTGCAAAGACGGTTTAAACGGTCGGCGTACATTTTGGTAAAGCCGGTGGGCATATGCTGCACGATGACCATGCCTGGGATGTCCTCCGGCAGCTGTTTCATAATTTCAAGCGTTGCTTCGGTGCCGCCGGTAGAAGCGCCAAGCCCGATGATGGTCTGGTCCAGCACAGGAAGATTATTTAAAGGTGGGGTGCCCGAGAGGATAGACTGTACAGTGGCAGAAGGGGTGGTGGGCACCCGCGGTTTGCGCGCTGCCATATTGGCACAGGAGGCGGTAACGACCTTTTGTGCCAGGCGCTGGATGAAAAGGTCGTTGCTTTCGGTGCCGTCCGGTTTGCGGACAAAGTCCACTGCACCGGCAGCAAGGGCATCAAACACCCGCAAATCCAGTGATGAAACCAGGATAACGGGAACCGGGTTTGTGGGCAGAAATTGTTTCAAAAACTCAATGCCGCTCAAACCAGGCATCTCGACGTCCATCGTGATTACGTCTGGTTTAAGCAAAGGAAATTTGTTTTTTGCGTCAATCGCATTGATGGCGTAACCAATGACCTTGATTTGCGGATAGGCAGAAAGGCCTCTGGTAATAATGGCGCGCGCAATGAGCGAATCATCTACGATCATAACGCGGATGGGTTGCTGAGTATCTCTCATATCTATATCATCCTTAACTATCGTGAGGCGGGGATTATTTTTGGAAAGTCGAAGGGCCCAGCCGGCGATACGGAGAATTCAAACTAAGATTTTCAGAGAAACCAATGAGAAGATAGCCACCCGGTGTGGTGGCATCGTAAAACCGGCGGACCAGAGCATCTTTGGTGGGCTGGTCGAAGTAAATCATCACGTTACGGCAAAAAATAAGGTCAAATTTGCGCTGAAAACGGATGGGGGACATCAAGTTGAACGGCTGAAAGATAACGTTGTTGCGGATGACCGGGGCCACCGCAAAACGGCCGTCCTCTGCGGGTACGAAGTATTTCTGCTTCCAGCCCGCGGGCAGGGTGTCCGGTAGCTCATAAACACCTTTTTTTGCCGCTTCGAGCACCCGGTTTGAAATATCGGTTGCAAGAATACGGGTGTCCCACTGGCTGGCTTTAGCGCCCAAGTAGTCCATCAGATACATCGAGATGTTGTAAGGCTCTTCTCCTGTGGAGCAACCGGCACTCCAAATTGCGAGGGTCTTATCCTTTTGATGTTTTTCCACAAGGTTCGGAAGAATCGTGTTCTGGAAAAAATCAAAATGGCCCTTTTCTCGCATAAAAAAGGTATAGTTGGTTGTCAGCTTATCCAGCAGCAAGGTGATTTCAGACTGGTCTTTTGTAGTAAGAAGATGCTCGACAAAAGGAGCGAAATCGTCATAGCCCCGGGCTTGAATCGAGGTCGAAAGGCGGCTGGTGATAAGCTGACGCTTTTGTGTAAGGTTTATGCCGTAGTTTTTTTGGATGAACTGGCTCAAACGAATAAAATCGCGATCGGATAGAGTGGGCTGCATGAGGCGTTCTCCTTTTTCTGTTACAGTTTGGGGTTAGACATGCAGCAGCAGCGCACTGTCCAAAACCATCAGCGTACCGCTTTCATCAGGCAGGGTGCACATACCAGAGATGTACTTTTGCGCACTGTTGCCGCTGGTGGGCACGGGCAGGATACTGCCTTCGGGAATATCCACCATCTGAGCGACAGAATCGACCAGAATGCCGAGCTGCACGCCGTCAATGTTAAGTACCACAATGCTGCAATTTTCCTGGTGTGGTTTGCAAAGCAGCAGCCGGAAGTCTACAATGGGGATAATCTGCCCGCGCAGGTTGATGACACCGCTGACATAATCCGGGACAATTGGCAGCGGGGTAATTACGTGGTTAATGATAATCTCCACGACAAAATTGGCGTCTACGCCGAAAAGCAGCCCGCCAGAGTGGAACACCAGATATTTTTCTGTAAGGACCTCGGGCACGCCGTCGCGCAGTTCGTCCTCCTGGTCCTCTTCGGTTGCAAAAAGCATGTTTTGATCAGTCACGGTTGTTTCCTCCTTTACGATGTTTGCCATTAAAGGCCCTGTGCGGCAGAGTAGAGGTTTGCCACATCCAGAATAATACTGATGTTGCCGTCACCCAAAATGGTGCAGCCGCTGATGCCGTAGGTTTTGATATTGTAGCTGTTGACATACTCCGGCAGAGGTTTAACAACTACCTGCTGCTCACCGATGAGCTCATCGACAAACAGGCAGTAGGAGCATTCACCCGATTCCACCCAAAGCACAATGCCTTCTTCTACGTTATCCAGCCCTTCTTTCAGCTGGTAGAGGTCACGCAGCCGAATCAGCGGATAGAAACTGTCCATGCACTTAATCATTTCTTTCTGGCCCGCATCCTGAATGATGTTTGCCGAAGAAACACGGAAAATCTGCCGGATGTTATTGATGGAAATCGTAAAGATGGAATGGCCAACCGCAATTTCCATACCATCCATAATCGCCATGGTCAGAGGAATTTTAAGGGTGGTGGTCATGCCGCGGCCCGGCTCGCTGGAAAGTACCACCGTGCCGCCGACATCTTCAACATTCTTTTTCACGACATCCATGCCGACACCGCGTCCCGAGAACTCGGTAACTTCGATGTTGGTTGAGAAGCCGGGCATCATCAAAAAGTTCAAAATCTCGCGCTGAGAGTATTCTACATCCGGCTGGGCAAGCCCGACACGGCGTGCTTTTTCGAGCACTGCATCATAGTTTGCGCCCTGCCCATCATCGCGGATTTCGATAATAACTTCGCTGCCGGTATGACGTGCAGCCAGCGTGATTTCACCAACAGGGTCTTTGCCAGCGTCAATGCGGTCTTGCGTATTCTCTTCCAGACCGTGGTCCATCGAGTTGCGCACGATGTGCATGATGGGGTCGCTGATGTTATCCACGATGGTTTTGTCCACCTCGGTATCTTCGCCAACGAGGGTGAGCCGGGCGGGCTTGTTCAGCTTTTTGCTCATATCGCGCACAATGCGGTTCATTTTCTGGAAGGTGCCGGAAACGGGCACCATGCGCAGCGACATCGCAACGTCCTGCAGTTCATCCGTCAGCTTGCGCAACTGGCGTGCAGACTTGGTGAAAGTATCAAGCTTGAGCCCTTTCAGGTCGGGCGAAGAGGTAACCATCGACTCGGTGATGACGATTTCTCCCACCACGGCCATCAGATGGTCCAGCTTGCTGAGGTTCACGCTGATTAAACTCTCTTTGCTGTGCGGCGCCGGGGTAGCAGCAGCAGCGGGAGCAGCTTTAGGTGCGACAGCGGGTGCTGCTGTCTCCTGCCCGGCAGGCTTTTTCGCAGCTGCCGGGGCAGCCTGCTCTGCTTTTTCAACTTTCGGTGCCGGTACTGCCTCATCGGCAATCTGGTAAGTCTTTACCGAACCCGAAGCTGTGACAGCCGGAATCGCCTTGTCGCGGTCTGCCGCATTGGCAAAGCGCAGCAGAAAGCCGTTCTCGACGATAAATTCAGCAGTTTCAGGATTGGTCTCGACATCTTCGGGCACAAAGGTAAATACCTCATCTGCGCAGAAATCCCGTACTGAGGTAACGAGCATAAATGCGCGCAGGTTTTCCATGCCGCAGCCTTCATCAAAAAGGACATGCAGCAGGTGAGGATGTGCCGGGTCTGTGCCGAAACCTGCAATCGCTGCGTCAGCCGAAGCTGCGGGCGATGCATCAGCCGCCGGTGCCGAGGCCGCGGACGGCGCACCGGAAGATGGTTCCTGTTGAATTTTAGCGATAAAACTATTAATATTTTCTATGAAAGTGTCGATATTTTCAGAGAATGGTTCAGAGTTTTCGATTTTTGCGACTTCGCTCCGGAAATAGTCGATTGCCTGGAACATAAGATCAAACAGAAGCGGCCGATGCTCTTCTGCCACGATGTTCATCCCTTTGTCGCGGATGATAAAAAAGAGATCTTCGATGCGGTGTGCAATCGTCATAAGAGGAGTAAACTCCATCATAGCTGAAGAGCCTTTGATGGTATGCATAATCCGGAAAATCTCGTTGACATCATCTTCAGAAAAAGAGTCGACGTGTTCTGCTGCCAGCACGATGCTGTCCAGCTGCTCCAACAGGGTATTGGTTTCGTACAAATACATATCTAAAATTTCGTTGCCGCTGTTGCTCATTAAAAACGCCACCTTTTATTAAGTACTTAACCTATTTATCGACTAAGTACGACAAAAATTAAGTTTTCTATAAATTTTATTAAAGGAGGGGTGCCCATGGCAAACCTTTTGGGGGTTACCAACCCGGTACCCGGTCATGACAGTACCACCACAAACCGCAGCCTGCCGGTTTCGCCAAACGATACACATATTCAAAATATTCCGGACCCAACGCGAGTGGGCCGCGCCGATGCCCGCACAGACAGGCAGGACACTGCGGACACCGCCAGCTCAAACAGACTGCGGTACGATTCGAACTTTCAAAGCTTTTTGCAGCGGCTGAGAGAAAACCCAGAAATGGTAACCACCCTTTCGAGATTACTGATGAGCCGGCAGGGAATCGAGGCTTCTTCCGGCATGGAGGAGGGGATTGCGACTGAGCTTACAGAGTTAATTGAGCTGTTCCCAATGGATGAAAGTGAACTGCTGAACTTTTTTACCGGCCAGCTAAAGGCAGGCAACCGGTTTGGCGGTGCGCTGTTTAACATTCTGCGCGACGCTTATTTTGCCGGCCAGCCGCAGAGCATCAAAAACGATATTCTGCAATTTTTAAAACGATACAGCGATTACTCGTCCACCCACCATATTGAAGGAAATATTCTGCGCAGCTTGCAGGATATAGCAGATGCGATTCCCGGCCGGTGGGCCGCTGCACTGCGCGAGATGATTGCAAAACTGCAAGCAGGCATGACGGCGGGCGACCGCGCAGGCAACCTAAAACTGTTGCAGGACGAAATTTTCCCCTACATGGCAAAATACACCGAGCAAACACATGATATGGGATTGTCGCGCGGGTTGCTTACCATGCTGGCGCTGGATACTTCCCGCTATGAAAATGGCTCGCCAAAAGCTGTGATGCAGACGTTTGAACAGCTGACAGGCTACACAGTGCTGAAAGAAAAACTAGGCGGCTTAGAGCGCGAAACGATGCTGCGGTTGTTGGTAGATACTGATTTCCACAAAGCTGCCGCTGCCGACCGCTTTGCCGACAAGCTGGCATCTGCTGCAAGCCGTGCATTGCGTGGGGAGGGCGGTACCGAGATGGAATCTGCTTTCCGTGAAATTGTTTCGGCAATGCTTGTAAACGAAAGCGTGTATATGCCGGTAAGCCACTACCTGCTGCCGATGCAGTGGGGAGACAAAATGATGTTCTCGGAACTTTGGGTAGACCCCGATGCCGAGAATGGCCGCGAGCAGCAAGATGGAGAACCAAACACGATTCGTTTTTTGTTTAAGATGGATATTCAGACGCTGGGTATGTTTGATATGGTGCTTAGCTGCCAGGGCGAAGCGGTGAAACTGCAGGTTTACTGCCCCGAAAAGATTGCACCGTTTTCGCGCCAGATAGAACAGTCTATCTCTGGCATTCTGACCCAAAACGGACTGAAAGCAGAAGCCGTGCAGGTAAGTAAAATGGAACGCCCGCTGACGATTTCAGAGGTGTTCCCTAAAATTTTCGAAGGGAAGAGCGGAATCAATGTCAAAATCTAAAGAAAACACTTCCGCAGCGCCCGCCAAGCGTGCCGTAGCGCTGAAATATAACCGCGATAACGCGGCCCCGATTGTAGTGGCATCTGGCATGGGGCACCTTGCCGAACGCATTGTAGAGGTTGCAGCCGACAGCGGTGTGCCGGTTTATGAAGATAATTCGCTCGCGACGATTTTGTCGCAGATGAAGCTGGGACAGGAAATTCCCTCGTCCCTTTACCAAGCGGTCGTTCAAATCTACGCGTATTTTCTGGAGTTCGACCCAGATGCGCCGGAAGAAAAGCCGGTTGTGTAAGAAAGGAGAACATCATGGCAACAGGAAAAGAAGAAGATATCTATCTGGTACTGGACAGCCGATATCTCCCGGTGGCACGTGCCGCCAAAGAAGTCGTTACAGAAAGCGGGCAGTGGCAGCTGCGTGTTTTGGATGACCACATAGATGCAGTGCTCTCTCATGAAGTAGTGCAGTTGGTCGGCAAAAAAGATGAAGACGCAGCATTGCTGGGTAAAATTATCAAAGCCCGGGGCGACCGCATTGTTGTAGAGCCTATGCGCGCCTTGGGCGCGGATGTGCGTCAAAACCTGCGCATTCCGCTGCGCTTTGACAGTTTTATTTATCCCGTTACCGGCAAATGGCAGGGTCGCCTTGCAGTGCAGGGGAACGATTTAAGCTGCGGCGGAGTTTCTTTTTACTGTGATGCAGTGCTGGAAAAAGGCGAAGAGGTCGAGATTGTTCTTCCGGTCTGTGAAGAGCCGTTGATTGTGACCTGTGAAATTCTTCGTCCGCGTCCTTCGGTAAATGGTGCGCAGCTGTATGCGGCAAAGTTCATCAATTTAATTGATGATGAGGTGACCTTTCTCTGCGAAGCAGTTTTTGGTATGCAAATTTTCAACCGAGATACCGCCGCGAAATAGTGCTGCCTTCGTGTAATAAAGAATAAAAAAAGCGTGCTTTCAGAAGAGTTTCTTCTGAAAGCACGCTTTTTATTTTTTGTGTGTTGCCGAGAGCAATAGGCTGCAAGCGCAAGGCTATTTGGCTTCGTGTTCCCGCAGATATTTTGCCAGGGCCAAGTCTGCACTTTTAATGTGAGAGATGAGCAGGCTGGTTTTGCCGTTTACTTCACCTACAAGCAGCAAGGTTGCGCCTTGGGCCAAAAACTTATCCCGCAGCTGCTGAATCTGTGCGATAAAGTCGGTGTGCCATTTTTTGTGGGCTTCGTACTGGGGATAACGGCAGCTCTGCTGAAGGCGCTCTTCGTGAGCAAAGTGGGTTTTGGTATAGTCTGCAAGAAAATTGATGGCAGATTCGAGCTGTGCACGTCCTTTGCCCTGCTGGCAAGCTTCCAGCAAAGCGTTGACAGCAGCAATCAGCTGCTTATGTTCTGCGTCAATCTGCACATTTCCCGTTTCAAGATCCTTGGTAAAAGAAAATGCCATAAAAATACGCTCCTATAAAACGTTTGTTGAAATAAAATAAAAACAATAAAACAGGGCCGGACGGATGTCCGGCCCTGTTTGGGATTTGTAAAACCCGATAAGGAATTACTGCAGGAGCTGCAGAACGCCCTGGGGAGCCTGGTTTGCCTGAGCAAGCATTGCCTGAGCAGACTGAACGAGGATGTTGTTTTTGGTGTAAGCCATCATTTCCTCAGCCACGTCTACGTCACGGATGGAGGACTCTGCATCCTGGATATTCTCGCGCATGACAGACAGGTTGTTGATGGTGTGGTCCAGACGGTTCTGGGTAGCACCGAGATCGCCACGGGTAGAAGAAACGCTGTTGATAGCGTTTTTGATTTTAGCGATAGCATCGGAAGCGCCAGCCTGAGTGCCAACGTCGACCAGGTTGATGCCGAGGGAAGCGGTGTGCATGTCGCCAACGCTGACAGAAAGCTTGTTGAAGGTTTCTGCGGTGTCGCCGATCTGAAGGGTGAGGCCTTCGCCGGTGCCATCGGTCATGGTAGCCTGGCCCATGGTCAGAGAGCCGCCAGCAGCAGCGGACATCGGGCCGTCAGCATTCATGGTGAAACCTGCATATGCTTTGCCGATTGCAGCAGCGTTGGTGGTAGCACCGCCAGCGTAGCTAGCAGCAGCAGCACGGACAGCAGCGGTAATCTGGTCAGCAGAGTAGGTCTCAGCGGTTTTGGTGCCGAGGGTGATGGTCATTGCGCCGGTGCCATCGTCAAAAGCAACGTTAATGCCCTTGTCAACAGCAGCACCGTCAGCGAAGGTGACTTTTGCTTCGTTAGCGCCAAAGATAGTAGCGTCTTTTACACCCAGCTCAAAAGAAACTTTGGTGCTGCCGATCATGCCGGAGCCTTTTGCGCCGCCAGCCAGAGAGCCGTCGAGCAGTTTGATGCCGTTGAAGTTGGAAGAATCAGCGATGCGGTCGATTTCGGTGTTCAGTGCGGAAACTTCTTTCTGCAGGTTTGCACGGTCGACTTCGTTATCGTAGGTGCCGTTGGCAGACTGGTCAGCGAGCTCAGCCATACGGTTCAGCATGCTGTGAACTTCGGTCAGTGCGCCTTCAGCGGTCTGCACCAGGGAGATGCCGTCTTTTGCGTTCTTCTCAGCGGTTTTCAGGCCGGTGATCTGAGCACGCATTTTCTCGGAAATTGCAAGGCCGGCAGCGTCGTCGCCTGCACGGTTGATGCGGTAGCCGGAAGACAGTTTCTCAAGGTTTTTGGAAACGGCTTTGGTGTTGTTGGTGTAGTTGCGATAAGAGTTCATCGCCATGATGTTGTGTTGGATTCTCATAATAGTTACCTCCATGTATTTTGTGTTGAAAAGAGAGCATCCTTTCTCTCTTTCGACCGACGCCCTTTTCGCCGGGGCCCCAACTGAAAAAAGCGTCAGTACCTGTCCCCAAAAGGTTTTCTGGGGTGTTCATTTCTCATATCGACATATTTCTGCCGGAAATAAGTGGTGATAACAAAAAAAGATAAAAAATTATAATAATTAATCTTCAGATTTCCTTGAATAATCTTGTTGAAAACAAAAAATGCATAAAAAAATAAGAAATAAGAGGCCATCTATTAAAAAGGTAAATATATTTAAAAAAACACAGCTGAAAACATATGTAAAATGAAGTTTACGTGAATCGACACACTTCGCGCATTTTTTACTTTAAACCCTTGCGGTCTGCCCTAGAAACACTTATAATATAAGAAAACAATGGGTAAAATGGTTAAAAAGACCATATATGGTTAAATTTGTATCATATATGACTGATGAATACTTGATTTATGGCATTTTTATTTAATTTAGAAAGAACGGCTCTATATTGCTCACTAGCTTACCTTATATAATAGAGAATTCTAAATTCCAGAGTAAGCGGGCAGAAAGCCTGTTTATCAGCACATTTGGTAACAAAATTATGAAAAATGTTTAATTTTTTAAAAACCTGTTACCAAGCGTGTGACCGAGTTCAACTTACGGTTTTGCGGAGCCGGGCAAAGAGGACATTAAAAAGAGAAACGGATGATGCGGCATTTGGCCGCTGTTTCTGGTTGCTGAAAGAATTTTAGCTGGCCAACGCCAGAAGGGAGAAAAGTGTATGAGCTTTTTGACTACCAATTCACTGTATATGATGGAACGGTCCATGGACTATTTATGGACCAAGCAAGCAGCGATTCTCGATAACATTTCAAACGCAGAAACCCCGAACTACAAAGCAAAGTATGTAAGCTTTGAAGAAAACCTGCGACAAAAGCTGGAGTCGGCAGCAGGGGGGGCAAAGCCAAAAGCAGAAATGCGCAACGTGCTGCAAAAAACGCAGATTCAGGTGAATGAGGCGCAGGAGGCAACCCGGTTGGATGGCAACGGTGTCAACTTGACCGAACAGAACCTGGAACTTTCACGCAATGGCTATCAGCTGCAATATGTAATGACTGCAATCAATAACGATTTCAGCGTGCTGCGCAGTGCGATTAAAGGTCAGTAAGGGAGGAAACAATCATGGCATTTTTAAGCTCAATGAATATTGTGGGCTCCGGCCTTACGGCACAGCAGCTTCGTCTTGATGTAGTATCTGAGAATATCACCAATATGGGGACCACCCGTACTGAAGCTGGCGGCGCATACCGTCGCAAGATGGTAGTGCTCGAAGCCAAAGCAGGGCGCGATGATTTTCGCAAAGCGATGGCAAACGCAGAGAATACGGCTGTATCCAACCGTGGTTACAGCACACTTGGCGGTGTTCGTGTTACCGAAATCGCAGAAGATCCTTCTGATATGAAGTTGGTTTATGACCCTACCCATCCCGATGCAAACGAGCAGGGATATGTGGAAATGCCAAATGTGACCTTAGTGAAAGAAATTTCGGATGCAATGGCGGCCACACAGGCTTTCTCGGCCAATGTAACCGCGCTGAATGTTTTAAAAGCGGTGGCATCGAAAGGGCTGGAGATTGGCAAATAAGCCGGTGTGAACCGAAAGTTGAAGGAGAGAAAGAAAGATGACGACCCCCATCGAAAATATACAGCTTCTTCGGGAAGCGATTTCTACCACAGGTAAAAGCACCGCGGTCAGCGAAGAAAACCGTGGAATGTTTGCCGATATTTTTGAAACTGCCATTAATAATGTGCGCGAAACAGATGCGGAGAAAAACCGTGCAGAGTATCTGCTGGCTACCGGCCAGCTGGACAACCCGGCAGAGCTTACAATTGCAGGTACAAAAGCGCAGCTTTCGGTCGACCTCTTGGTGCAACTGCGCAATAAGGCGTTAGATGCCTATACAGAGCTGAATCGTATCAGCCTGTAAATTTTGGCGCAGACAGCGCTGGAGGGATAGTTCTTGAAAGAAAAGCTCACAGGATTTACAGAATCAATCAAAGCCTTTTTTGCGAAAATGAGCAAGAAAACTCGCATTGGGTTGGCAATTACACTCGGGCTGATCGTCGTATCGGCCGTTGTGATTGCGCTGGTTTTAGAAAATAAACCATATAGCGTACTCTTTACCGGATTGACCGCGGACGAGTCTTCTTCCATTATGAAATATTTGGAGGAGAACGGCGCGGTCGATTACCGTTTAGAAAATAATGACACGATTCTCGTGCCGAAAGACCAGGAAGCACAGCTCAAAGCAAAGCTGCTGATGAACGGATATCCCAAGTCTGGTTTTGCTTACTCTACATATTTAGACAATGTCAGCTCACTTGCCACAGACGCAGACCGTCAAACGGCTTTTCTGTTTGATTTACAGGACCGTATGAGTGCAGTTATCCGCTGTTTGGATGGTGTTAAGAATGCGTGGGTAACCATCGCACAGGGCGAGGATCAGCGGTATGTGCTTGACCGAAACACCGTAGTGGATGCTACGGCTGCGGTGCTGGTGGAAATGCAGGGTACACGGACCCTGACCAAGCAGCAGGCAACCGCAATTCGCAATCTGGTCGCCCGCGGCGTGAAAGGTCTTGCAATTGAAAATATCACGATTTCGGACACGCTGGGCAACACCTATTCCGGCGATGACGCTTCCGGTGCTTCCAGCGATGCTTCGCAGCTGAAATTGCAGCTGGAGGAGCAGGTGAACAACAAAGTTCGCACCAATGTAATGCAGGTGTTAGCTCCCTTCTTTGGTGAAGATAATGTCCGCGTAAGTGTAAACAGTACAGTGGACGTAAACCGCACAATGGGCAGTTCGACGACCTATACTGAGCCGGAGTGGGCAGCAGATGGCAGCACCGGCGGTAAAGGCATCATCGGCTCGCGCGTTTATGAAAATATCATTACCCGCGGCGAAGACAGTGCCGCAGGCGGTGTTGCGGGCACCGAAAACAACTCAGACCTCAACACCTATGTGGAAGACCAGGCCAATCCCGATGGGAAAGAAACCTCAATCAGTACCTCCGGGCAGGTTGATTATAATGTAAACACCAAACAGGAACAAGTAGAGCGCACCGCTGGTGTGGTATCTGACTTGTCCATCTCGGTGAGCATTAACAGTGCGGCGACCGGGCCGGTTGATATTGCGAATTTGACCGCACACGTTGCCCGTGCAGCAGGAATTCAGACCGGCGGCGAATCAGAAAAAATATCTATTTTAACGCTGCCGTTCTATGAAGCAAACACGCCCGGCCTTTTGCCGAACAACCCGATTTTGCCGGAAAACGCAATTTACATTGCGGCAGTGGCAGGCGGTGCAATCTTCCTGCTGTTATTGTTGCTGCTGGTTTTGCGGCGCCGTAAAAAACGCAAGAAAACAGCCCCGCCGCAGCCGGTCGCATATCCCGAAGTTGCACCGGTGGCCGAGGGCGCCGATATTACCAACATGCGCTCTGAAAAGAGTATGGAACTGCGTAGGGATGTGCGCGACTTTGCGAATAACAACCCGGAAATCGCTGCTCAGATGGTAAAAGGATGGCTGAAAGGGGAAGAGGAAAATGGCTAAAGCGACAGCAAAAGCGGTAGAACCCGCTGAGATGTCCGCGCCGGATCCGCAGTCCGTTCGCCGCAAAGAGCAAGGCAGCCAGCGAAGCAATAAGTCGAAGCTGACTGGCCCGCAAAAAGCGGCGGCAGTCATTGTTTCTCTCGGTGCGGATAAAGCGTCGAAGCTTTATCAGTATATGGACCCGGAAGATGTAGAGCAGCTGACGCTGGAAGTCGCAAAACTTGGGTTTGTTGACCATGAGTCGACAGAAGAAATTCTGACCGAATACCACCAGATGTGTGTGACCAATAAAGCGGTTACGGAAGGTGGCTTGGAATATGCCAAGGCTGTTCTTGAAAAAGCATATGGTACGCAAGCCGCAAACAACCTGCTGCAAAAAGTCGCAAAATCGCTGAAACAACGCGAATTTGCATTTATGCGCAAGGCCAATGCCAAGGATATGTTTTCTGCACTTCAGCACGAGCGCGCACAAACCATTGCGCTTGTCCTCTCTTATGTAGACCCCGACAAAGCAGCCGGTGTGCTGGAGGAGCTGGAAGAAGAAAAGCGGATTAAGGTTGTTGAAAACATTGCCAAGATGGAGAGCGCCTCACCCGCGGCGGTCAAAATCATTGAGGCGGAGATGAGCAAGAAGTTCTCGAGCCTCATCATCAGCGAAAACGTGCGTGTTGGCGGCATCGACTTTGTCGCTTCGGTCATGAACAATCTCGACCGCTCGAGCGAAAAGAGTGTGTTCGATGGTTTGTCGCTGTACAACTCCGAACTGGCCGACGAAATCCGCAAGCGTATGTTCGTGTTCGAAGATATCGTCACCATGGACGACCGCTCGGTACAGCGCTTTATTCGCGATTGCGACCCGCGCGACCTTGTGCTTGCGCTTAAAGCTGCCAACGACGAGGTGGCGAACAAGCTGTTTGCCAACATGTCCGCCCGTATGGCAGAAAGCATTCAGGACGACCTCGAGATTACCACCAACGTGCGCATCAAGGATGTTGGCGATGCACAGCAGCGCATTGTTAACATTATCCGCGACCTCGAGGAGAAAAATGAGATTATCATCCTAAAGGGAGGAAAGGACGATATCATTGCCTAATATTCTGAAAAATTTCATGGCTCCGCGCGCAGAAACCTATGCTTTCCCCGATGCTTCTGACCTCACCCAACCGGATGTGATGCCGGAAATTGAAGAGCCGGAACTGCCGGAGCCTGAAGAACTGGAAGAGGAATTACTCCCAGACCTCCCCACCCCCAAAACCCCGGTGGATTTTGCAAAGCTGGAAGCGGATGCGATTTTGCAGCGCGCGCAGGAACAGGCCGACGAACTACTGCAACGCGTGCGTGAACAAGCCGCAAAAGATGTAGAAGAACAATATGCTGCCGCCCACCAGGAAGGGTATGACGCCGGTTATGCCGAAGGGCTTGCAAAAGCATTAACCGAGGCCAAAGCACAACGTGAGGCCCAGGCACTCGACCAGGCAAAAAAGATACAACAGTTTTTGGATGCAGCTGCAAAAGAGCAGGATGCATTGATAGACAAAAACGTGGACGAATTGCGAGACCTCGCAATCGCGATTGCGGAGAAAGTAGTTCGTGTAAGTTTGAAAAGCAGCAGCGACATCATCGGACGAATGATTCTTGCCGCTACCGAAAAGCGCAAACGGCGCGAGTGGGTACATATTTACATTGCAGGGTGCGACGCCAAAGGTGTTGCGGAAACGCCACCGGCTCTTTCGGCGGCCCTTTCCAGCCTGTCAGACCATGTGCGCATCGTGCCAATGGCCGATGAAGAGTCCGGCACCTGTCTGATTGAAACGCCGGACGAAATCATCGATGCCAGCGTATCAACTCAGTTTTCCAATATTAAGCGCGTGCTTTCTGATTCCACACGCCCCGCGCCCGAAACGGAAAACTTATTTCATGGATTATTTTAACCTGCCGAAAGGAGCCCCGAGATGTTTCGAGAGTTGATTCGTCAAGTCCAGAATGCTGACACCTTCAGCATGACCGGTAAAATCGAAAATATCGTGGGCATGTCCATCGAGGCTTCTGGTGGTCGGGCAGCTATCGGCGATATCTGCCGCATCTACAACGGAGATTCTGGACATCAAGTGCAGGCAGAGGTAGTGGGCTTTAAAAATGACCGGGTGCTGCTTATGCCCTATTCGGACATGGCGGGTATTTCAGCCGGTAACTTTGTGCGCAACACCGGGCAGCAGCTCACATTGCCGATGGGCGATTTCTTGCGGGGACGCATCATCAATGCGGTGGGGCAGCCGATTGATGGTCTCGGCCCGTTTGAAAATGGTACCCCTTATTGCATCAGTAATACTTATATTAATCCGCTTTCTCGTCCGCCGATTCGCGAGCAGATGGAATTTGGCGTCAAAGCCATCGACGGTATGCTCACCATCGGTAAGGGACAGCGTATTGGTATCTTCGCAGGTTCCGGTGTTGGTAAAAGTACCTTGATGGGCATGATTGCCAAAAACGTCAAAGCGGATATCAACGTAATTGCCCTGGTGGGCGAACGTGGCCGTGAGGTGCTGGAGTTCGTTCAAAAAGACCTTGGAGAAGAGGGTATGCGCCGCTCGATTCTGGTGGTGGCAACGTCGGACCAGCCTGCCATGCTGCGAATGAAATGCCCGCTTGTGGCAACCGGTATCGCAGAATATTTCCGCGACCAGGGCTACGACGTGCTGCTGATGATGGACTCGCTGACCCGCTTTGCGATGGCCCAGCGTGAAATTGGCCTTGCGGTAGGCGAACCGCCGGTGGCGCGCGGCTACACTCCCTCCATCTACGCCGAGCTGCCAAAGCTGCTGGAACGAAGCGGTAATTTTAAAAAAGGCTCTATCACCGGTGTTTACACCGTGCTGGTAGAAGGCGACGACACCAACGAGCCGATTGCTGATACGGTGCGAGGTATCCTAGACGGACATATTGTGCTCTCCCGTAAACTGGCAGCGGCCAACCATTATCCGGCCATTGATGTCAGCGCGAGCATCTCGCGTTTGATGACCGAGATTGTTTCACCGGAACACCGCCAACTCGCTTCGCGCGTGCGCGATATTCTAAGCACTTACGAAAAGAATGCCGACCTGGTTTCGATTGGCGCGTACAAGCCCGGCACCAACCCAAAGCTTGACTATGCGCTGAGCAAAATTGATGCTGTAAACGGTTTTCTGACCCAGGGCATTGACGAGGCGTTTGGCTATGAGCAGAACATTGCCGAGCTGGAACGCATTTTGCAGTAGAGAAGGACAGATAAAGTGAGGAGCCTCAGAGGATGAAAAAATTTCAGTTTTCTCTTGACACTGTGCTGGATTACAAGCAGCAGGTACTGGATTCTCGACAGGGCGAATATGGCATTGCAGCTGCTGCCGTGCATGTGCAGGAGCGGGTGCTGGAGCAAGCCAACCAACGTTATGCCGAGTATGGTGCCGAATATAGCAGGCGGCAGGCAGAGGGTATGACGATTGCCGATGCACTGGCAGGACAAAATGCGCTGCGTGCGATGGAAAATGAAATTGCACGCGCACAAATCCGGCTCGATGACCTGCGCAAAGAAGCAGAAGCCAAGCGCGCACAGATGGTGGAAGCAAAAAAAGAAACCGCCACCATAGAAAAGCTGCGCGAAAAGAAGCTGGACATTTATAAAAAAGAGCAGCAAAAACGCGAAGAAGCGTTTATAGATGAGCTGGTCAGCACCAACCGTGTCATGGCCGCCTCCAATATGTAATTTCGCGTTTTTGCGCAGTTTGAAAGGAGGTGAAAATGAAATGAACAGTACCAATATGCTTCTAGAAAATCTGCAATGGGCCATTGCACAGACCACAGATCGAATGGCGGCGAGTACCGCAGCAAAGCCCGGAGCCTCGTCTGAAAACGCTGGCTTTAAAAAAATGCTCAGCGAAAAAACGCAAAACGAAGCTGGCAAAAATCCGGCGTCCACAAAACAGGATGACCTGACGCAAGGCACCGAGGCTGTAGAAGAGGATATGATGCCTCAGGCACAAGCACTTGCAGCCGCGCTCATGATGCAGCCTGCGATTGTTATGCTAGATGAAAATCCTGCGTCCGCGGCCGAGGCATTGCAGATGACCGCCCCGCTAAATGGCATGGCAGAAACGACCCCGATGCCGCAGCTTGCGCAAAACGACACCGCAGCAAAACCAGCACCGCAGCCCGAGCTTGCCAATACGGCGATCCCTGCCGAGATGCAGC
>OBXZ01000555.1_pt1 | contig 33906 bp, 30 predicted proteins | sample 1538171 | NCBI WGS metagenome assembly OBXZ01 (sample SAMEA2580161, study PRJEB22360) | human gut metagenome | biome: human gut; feature: human-associated habitat; material: faeces | place: Denmark | collected 2008/2010
AGCTCCGGCTCCCGCAGCAGCACCCGCTCCCGCAGCAGCACCCGCAGCAGGCGCAACCACCGTTAACAGCCCGATGCCCGGCAACATCCTCGATGTTAAAGTTGCAGCAGGCACTGCAGTAAAAGCTGGCCAGGTTCTGGTTGTTCTCGAAGCAATGAAAATGGAAAACGAAATCGTTGCTCCGGTTGACGGCACTGTTGATTCCGTGAACGTCAAAAAAGGCGACATCGTTGAAACCGACGCTGTCCTCGTTGTGCTGAAATAAGGAGGATAAATCAACATGAGCTTTTCTGCTATTCTGTCTCAGATCGCGGCCGAATCCGGTTTTGCCGCGCTGGCGACGAACTGGCAGAGCGGTGTGATGATCCTGATTTCTTTTGTTCTTATCTATCTCGCAATTGTAAAGAAATTTGAGCCGCTCCTGCTTTTACCGATCGCTTTCGGTATGTTCCTCGCCAACCTGCCGATGTCCGGCGTTTTCTCTTACTTCTACGAAATCGAGCATTGGTACGATGCGGGCGTTATCGGCGTCATGTATGCCGGTGTTAAATCCAGCCTCTTCCCCTGCTTGATGTTCCTCGCAGTCGGCGCTATGACCGACTTTGGCCCCCTGATGGCAAACCCGATCAGCTTGCTGCTCGGCGCTGCTGCACAGCTTGGTATCTACTGCGCATTTATCTTCGCAAATGCTACCGGCATGTTCACCCCGCAGCAGGCAGCTGCTATCGGCATCATCGGCGGTGCAGACGGCCCGACCGCTATCTATGTTGCGAACAACCTGGCTCCTGAGCTGGTCGCACCTATTGCGGTCGCCGCGTACTCGTACATGGCGCTGATTCCGATGATTCAGCCCCCCATCATGCGTGCTCTTACCACTAAAAAAGAGCGCGTCATCAAAATGGCACAGCTTCGCAAGGTTTCCAAAACCGAAAAAGTTATCTTCCCGGTTTTCGTTGCAGCTTTCTGCAGCCTCCTGCTTCCTTCCGTTGCTCCGCTGCTCGGTATGCTGATGCTCGGCAACCTGATGCGCGAGTGTGGCGTTGTTGAGCGTCTGTCCGATACCGCACAGAATGCACTCTGCAACATCATCACCATCATGCTTGGCCTCTCTGTCGGTGCTACCGCACAGGGCGCCATCTTCTTGAAACCTCAGACCCTCGCGATCATCGCAATGGGCCTTGCCGCATTCTGCTTCTCCACCGTTGGTGGCCTGCTGCTCGGCAAAGTGCTCTGCATTGTCACCAAGGGTAAAATCAACCCGCTTATCGGTTCCGCAGGTGTTTCCGCAGTTCCGATGGCAGCCCGCGTTGCTCAGCTTGAGGGCGCAAAAGCTAACCCCACCAACTTCCTGCTCATGCACGCTATGGGCCCGAACGTTGCAGGTGTTATCGGCTCCGCAGTTGCGGCAGGTTTCTTCCTGACCGTATTCTAATGAGCTACCCGCAGTAACTATACAAAAGAGAAACACACACCTGAGCTGCCTAGGCGTATTTAACCTACAGCTTGGGTGTGAGTTTCAATAAAAAGTATGGTCCGCAAAAACAGTTTCATGCACAGAAGCGACTTATTGCAGATATATTTGCTGCAAAGCTTTTTGCCCGTTGCTTCATAAAATTGTTTCCCTTATAAATTTGAAAATTATTTTAGGAGGTTTTCATTTTGTCTGAGTCTAAAGTAATGTCTCTGCATGATGCCGTTGCAAAATATGTGCATAACGGCGACCACATCTGCCTTGGCGGTTTTACCACCAACAGAAAGCCCTATGCGGCTGTTCGTGAGATCCTGCGTCAGGGTCAGGGCGAGTTCATTGTCGAAGCTGGCCCTGCTGGCGGCGACTGGGACATGCTGATCGGCGAAAAGCGCGTTAAAGCTTACATCAACTGCTACACTGCTGACTCCGGTGTCACCAACGTTTCCCGCCGCTATCGTGCAGCTTACGAGGCCGGCGAGCTGACCTTGGAAGACTACTCTCAGGACGCACTGATGATGATGCTGCATGCAGCTTCTCTCGGCCTGCCGTTCCTGCCGGTTCGTCTGATGATGGGCTCTTCCCTCGTGGACGAGTGGGGCATCAGCAAAGAGACCCGCGAGACCATCGACAAACTTCCCAACGATAAATTCGTGTACATTGATAACCCCTTCAACCCGGGCGAGAAAGTTGTCGCACTGCCGGTTCCGCAGCTCGACACCGCTATCATCCACGTGCAGAAAGCTTCTCCGGACGGCACCTGCCAGATTGAAGGCGACGAGTTCCACGACGTTGACATCGCTGTTGCAGCGAAAAACGTAATCGTAACCTGCGAAGAGCTGGTTTCCAACGAAGAGATCCGTCATGATCCTTCCACCAACTCTATTGCTCCGTTCTGCGTTGCAGCTGTCTGCCACGTTCCCTATGGTGCATGGCCCGCACAGTGCTACAACTACTACGACTACGACAACGCAATGCTCAAAGAGTACGGCGAGGCAAGCAAAACTGAAGAAAACTTCAAAGCATTCCTCGACAAATACGTCTACGGCGTTAAAGATCACTACGAGCTGCTCAACATCGTTGGCGCATCTCGCCTGGTCAAGCTGAAGAACGTGCCCGGGTTTGGCTATGCCACCCAGGTGAAATAAGGAGAAGGAGGGTAAACACAATGGCAAACTATAAGAATTACACCAACAAAGAAATGCAGGCTGTCGCGATTGCTCAGCTAATCCAGAACGGCCAGATTGTTATTGTCGGCACCGGTCTTCCCCTGATCGGCGCTTCTCTGGCAAAACGCGTGTTCGCACCGGAGTGCCAGCTGATCGTCGAGAGCGGTCTGATGGACTGCTCCCCCATCGAGGTTCCCCGTTCTGTCGGTGACAACCGCTTCATGGCTCACTGCGCAGTACAGTGGCCGAACGTTCGCTTCATCGGCTTTGAGGCAAACGAGTGGCTGCACAACAACGAGCGTCTCATCGCTTTCATCGGCGGTGCTCAGATCGACCCGTACGGCAACGTGAACTCCACCTCCATCGGTGACTACCACCACCCGAAAACCCGCTTCACGGGTTCTGGCGGTGCTAACGGCATTGCAACCTTTGCAAACACCGTTATCATGATGCAGCACGAGAAACGTCGTTTCATCGACCACATCGACTACGTCACCAGCCCCGGCTACATCGATGGCCCGGACGGCCGTGCCAAAAAAGGCCTGCCGACCAACCGTGGTCCCCAGATGGTCGTTACCGACCTCGGCATCATGAAATTTGATGAAGAGACCAAACGTATGTACCTGTATGCATACTATCCGACTTCTTCCCCCGAGATGGTCAAAGAGAACACCGGTTTCGATATCGATGTTTCCAAAGCAATTCAGCTGGAGGCTCCCTCTGAGGAAGTTATCCGCATGATTCGCGAAGAGATCGACCCGGGCCAGGCATTTATTAAAGTGCCGGTTGAAGAGAAATAATAGCATATAAGGCAGGGTCCGTCCGGACAATGCTCCGGACGGACTTTGCACTTTATCAAAAGGAGAAACGCAAATGAGCATGAACGAATATTCGATGCCCGGCTATTTCCAGAATATGCCCGTCATCGGCACTCCTGTTGCGCCCAATGCTGAGAACGAAACTGAGCTGCGCGCTGTAGAGCAGGAAATCCACGAACTCTCTGAAGCTGCTCTCGACGCAGGTCGCAGCACCGAGTCTCTGAACGCTTCCGGCCAGTGGACCGCAATGCAGCGCATTGAGGCCCTCGTCGACGAAGGCACCTTCTGCCCCCTGAACACCCTTTACAACCCCGAGCACAACGATCACGGCACCACCGGTATCGTTAAAGGCCTCGGCCGCGTTGAGGGCAAATGGGCTCTTATCATTGCTTCTGACAACAAGAAGCTCGCAGGCGCATGGATCGGCGGCCAGGCAGAGGACATCCTCCGCGGCACCGACACCGCAAAAACCCTGCACATCCCCGTTATCTACCTGCTGAACTGCTCTGGCGTTAAGCTTGACGAGCAGGAGAAGGTATACGCAGGCCGCCGCACCGGTGGTACTCCGTTCTTCCGCGCAGCAGAGCTGGCACAGCTTGGTGTGCCCATCCTCGTCGGCATCTGGGGCACCAACCCGGCAGGCGGCGGCTACCACTCCATCAGCCCGACCATCCTGATCGCTCACAAAGATGCGAACATGGCAGTCGGCGGCGCTGGCATCCTCTCCGGCATGAGCCCGAAGGGCTATGTCGACCTTGAGGGCGCAAAACAGATCATCGAAGGCACCAAAGTTAAAGTTGCAGCTCCGGGCTCCATCGGCGTGCACTTCAACGAGACTGGCTTCTTCCGTGAAGTTTACGCGGAAGAAATGGGCGTAATCGAAGCTCTGAAGAAATATATGAGCTACCTGCCCGCTTACAACCTCGAGTTCTTCCGTGTCGACGACCCGCGTGAGCCCCAGTTCAACGCTGAGGACCTGTACAGCATCGTCCCGATGAACCAGAAAAAGGTTTACAACTCTTACGAGATTCTCGCTCGTCTGATCGATAACTCCGAGTTCAGCGAGTACAAAAAGGGCTATGGCCCCGAGATGATCACCGGTCTTGCTAAAATCGACGGCCTGCTCGTTGGTATCGTCATGAACGCTCAGGGCATTCTGATGAACTACCCCGAGTACAAACAGGGCGCAATCGGCATCGGCGGCAAACTGTATCGCCAGGGTCTCATCAAGATGAGCGAGTTCGTCAATATGTGCAGCCGTGATAAACTGCCCATCATCTGGGTTCAGGATACCACCGGTATCGATGTTGGCGACGACGCAGAGCGCGCAGAGCTGCTCGGCCTCGGCCAGTCCCTCATCTACTCCATCGAGAACTCTAAAGTTCCCCAGATGGAAATCACCCTCCGCAAAGGTTCCGCTGCTGCACACTACGTGCTGGGTGGCCCGCAGGGCAACAACACCAACGCGTTCTCCATCGGCACCGCTGCAACTGAGATCTACGTTATGCACGGTGAGACCGCTGCTTCTGCTATGTACAGCCGCCGCCTTGCAAAAGACGACGCTGCTGGCAAAGACCTGCAGCCGACCATCGACAAGATGAACGACATGATCCAGGAATACTACAAAAAATCTCGTCCGAAGTTCTGCGCAGAGATCGGCCTCGTTGACGAAATCGTCGATCTGCCGGTACTCCGCACCTATATGCGTGCATTCACCGACGCAGCATACCAGAATCCGCAGGCTATCTGCGCATTCCACCAGATGCTGTTGCCGCGTGCTATCCGCGAGTTCCAGACTTTCGGCAAATAAGCAAACGCAGTTTTATGTAAAAACGGCAGTTGCGTGATGTTGGGAAGCTTCACGTGACGAGAAAGCAGCCGGGCAGAGCACCGGCAACACACTGTCAGGGATAGGCGGTGTGCCAGCGGCTCTGCCCTTGCTGTTTCTATTGCTGTATGGCTGCACGGCAGCCTTATAATGAATCAAGCCGAGCAGTGTTCGGTTTGAATAGCGAGAAGGTTATAGTAGCACAGCTTTATGTGACAACTGAATACCTTTACATACATCCATTCCATGGGAGCTGCGCAGAAAAGGGGAAAGTTTTTCTGTGTTGGGAGTAGATGTAGTCGGTCGCATCAGATTTTGTGAGAAACTACTGTAATTTTCTCTGCGAACGACAAAATGTGAGTGGAGTGAAAATTTTTGGAAATTACTACTATTGAAATCGGTATGTTCCAAACTTTGGCCATTGCAATTCTGGCCATCTATTTGGGCGAATTTCTGCGCAAAAAAATTCCTGCAATCAAGAAGTATTGCATCCCCGCGGCAGTTGTAGGCGGCACCATCTTCTCGATCGTCACCTGCATTCTGTATGTGACCAACGTGGTCGCATTCTCTTTTGATTACAGCACAATGAACACCTTCTTCTACAATGTGTTCTTCGCAGCAAGCGGTTGTGCTGCAAGCATGGCTTTGCTGAAAAAAGGCGGCAAGCTGGTCGTTATCTTCTCGGTGCTGGCTGCTGTTCTCGCAGTACTGCAGAACGCTCTTGCACTGGGCGTTGGCACCGCAATGGGCATGAACCCGCTCGTCGCACTGATGGCAGGTTCTACCCCGCTGACCGGCGGCCACGGCAATGCTGCTTCCTTTGGCCCCATTGCTGAGGCCATGGGCGGCACCGGCGCAGTTGAGGTTGCAGTTGCTGCTGCTACCTTCGGCCTGATTGCTGGCTGCATGATTGGTGGCCCGATGGGTCGTCGTCTTATCCGCAAAAACCAGCTGGACAAAAACTACAAGGGCGCTGACGGCGAGTCTCTCGAAGAAGTTAGCAGCGTAAAAGCATTTGTAAGCAGCGAACGCGCTTTCAAAGCAATTTACATCCTGCTTCTCGCTTGCGGCCTGGGCCAGACCCTCTTCAAAGTCGCTAAGATCCTTCTGCCGAGCGTTAACCTCCCCATCCACGTTATGTGCATGCTGGGCGGCATCATCGCTCGTATGATCCTGGACGGCACCAAAAAAGGTGACGACGCTCTCTACGAGACCATCGACATCGTTGGCGAGATTTCTCTTGCTATCTTCGTGTCCCTGTCCATCATCACCATGAAACTGTGGCAGCTGGCTGAGCTGGCTCTGCCTCTGATCACCATCCTGGTGCTTCAGTTGCTCCTCATCTACTTCTTCTGCACCTTTATTACCTATCGTGCATGCGGCAAGAACTACGATGCAGCGATCATCGCAACCGGTCACTCCGGCTTTGGCCTGGGTGCAGTGCCCGTTTCTATGGCAACCATGACAGCTGTTTGCAACGAGTATCATTACTCTAAGCTGGCATTCTTCGTGGTGCCCCTCATCGGTGGCTTCATCAGCAACCTTACCAACGCAACGATTATCACTACCTTCTTGAACATTGCACAGGGTATGTTATAATCTAATTGAATTATGATGCCATATGCAGGGGTCTCCCCGTCTGTCCTGGCATAGCCCTAACCTCGGCTGTCTTTGTACAGCCGGGGATTTTGGGGCGAAAGGCCTTTTTGGTTTTTGGCAGGTCCTTTCAACCTGTTTAGAAAATTTATTTTGCCATAAAGTAAGGAAACGGTAAATTATGAAAGATATTTATACTCTCGGTATTGATGTCGGCTCCACAGCATCCAAATGTGTGATGCTGAAAAACGGCACAGAAATCGTTGCAAAATCTCTTATCGGCGTAGGCGCTGGCACCAGCGGTCCGCAGCGCGCCATCGACGAGGTGCTTGCATCCGCAGGCAAAACCAAAGAAGAGATGGATTATATCCTCGCAACTGGCTATGGTCGCAACTCGCTGCTTGAAATCGCTGATAAACAGATGAGCGAGCTGTCTTGCCATGCACGCGGCGCATACTTCCTTTTTCCGGAAGTTCACACCGTTATCGACATTGGCGGCCAGGACGTAAAAGTGTTGCACATTGATCAGGGGATGATGACCAATTTCCAGATGAATGATAAATGTGCTGCTGGTACCGGGCGTTTTCTTGACGTCATGGCACGCGTGCTCGAAGTTAAGGTCAGCGAACTTGCCGAGCTGGGCGCAAAATCCACCAAAGAAGTCGGCATCAGCTCTACCTGCACTGTGTTTGCAGAGAGCGAGGTCATCAGCCAGCTGGCAATGGCAACCGACAAATGTGATATCATCAACGGCATCCACCGCTCGGTGGCAAGCCGTGTAGTGGGCCTTGCCCGCCGCGTTGGCGTGCAGGACCAGGTAGTTATGACCGGCGGTGTTGCACAGAACACCGGCATTGTCCATGCGCTGGAAGAAGAGCTGGGACATACTGTCCACACCTCTCCGCTTACCCAGTACAACGGTGCACTTGGCGCAGCCCTGTTTGGCTGGGAAAAGTGCAGCCGCGAACAGTAAACAATGGTGCGTGCACGCGGGTTTCCGTGCACGCGCAGTGAATTCTGTTGTCCAATTTATTTTATATATTTTACGATGGAGGATTGAAACAAATGGCTGAAATCGAAAACAATGCCGCAGCAGCTCCCGCTGCAAAACCGGCAAAAAAAACCAGCCTCGGTGCTACTGCCCTGCGTCAGGTTGTTACTGATGTTTATGCAGCTGCATGGGAAGCAAAAAAACGTGGCGAGCCGGTAGGCTGGTCCTCTTCCAAATTCCCCTGCGAAATCGCAGAGACTTTGGGTCTGGCCGTTGTTTACCCGGAAAACCAGGCTGCTGGTATTGCTGCACAGCATGACGGCGAGCGTATGTGTCAGGCTGCAGAAGAGATGGGCTTTGACGCTGACATCTGCGGTTACGCACGTATCAGCCTGGCTTATGCTGCAGGCGTTGAGACCACCAATGAGTCTCGCCGTATGCCCCAGCCGGACTTCGTGCTTTGCTGCAACAACATCTGCAACTGCATGACCAAATGGTATGAGAATATTGCGCGTATGCACAATATCCCCCTTATCATGATCGACGTCCCCTACAACAACAGCGTTGAAGTAGACGACACTTATGTTGCGTACATCCGCGGCCAGTTTGATGATGCTATCAAACAGCTGGAAGAGATCTCCGGCCGCAAATTTGACGAGAAGAAATTTGAGCAGGTTTGTGCAAACGCTAACCGCACTGCAAAAGCATGGCTGAAAGTTTGCGACTTCCTGCAGTATAAACCCTCCCCGATGTCCGGTTTCGACCTGTTCAACCACATGGCTGACGTTGTTACCGCACGCGGCAAGGTTGCAGCAGCAGAAGCATTTGAGCTGCTTGCAAAAGAGCTTGAAGAGAACGTTAAGAGCGGTGAATCCACCCTTCCGTTCCCCGAGAAATACCGTATCATGTTCGAAGGCATTCCCTGCTGGCCGGAGCTGAAGGCTCTCTTCAAACCCCTCAAAGCAAATGGCCTTAACGTTACTGCTGTTGTTTACGCACCGGCATTCGGCTTTGTTTACAACAACATGGACGAAATGATGCGCGCATACTGCAAAGCACCGAACAGCGTTTGCATTGAGCAGGGCGTTGATTGGCGTGAAGGCATCTGCCGCGACAATAAAGTTGACGGCGTGCTGGTTCATTACAACCGTAGCTGCAAACCCTGGAGCGGTTACATGGCAGAGATGCAGCGCCGCTTCACCAACGACCTGGGCATTCCCTGCGCTGGCTTCGATGGTGACCAGGCTGACCCGCGTAACTTCAACGAAGCACAATATGAGACCCGCGTTCAGGGCCTCGTAGAAGCTATGGAAGCACGCAAAGCTGCAAAAGAGGAGGGCAAGGCATAATGAGCATCGAAATTTTGCTGAACGAGTTTAAAACCGTAGCCGAAAATCCGGCAAAGCAGCTGGCTGACTTTAAAGCAGCTGGCAAAAAAGTTATCGGCGTTCTGCCCTACTATGCACCTGAAGAGTTGGTGTACGCTGCAGGCATGGTGCCGATGGGCATCTGGGGCAGCAACACCAAAACCATCAGCATGGCAAAAGAGTATTGCGCCACCTTCTACTGCACCATTGCACAGCTGGCACTCGAGATGCTGCTTGACGGCACCATGGACCAGCTGGACGGCGTTATCACCCCGACCATCTGCGACACCCTGCGCCCCATGAGCCAGAACTTCCGTGTTGCACTGAGCCACAAACTGCCGGTTATCTTCCTGGCTCACCCGCAGAACCGCTTTGCTGATTATGGCCTGAAATTCACCATGGATCAGTATGGCAACGTTCGCAAAGAGCTGGAGAAAATCGCTGGCAAAGAGATGACCAACGAAGACATCCAGAACGCAATCCGCGTTTACAACGCAAGCCGTGCTGCTCGCCGTAAGTTTGTCAAACTGGCAAGCGATCACTGCGACGTAATCACTGCAACCAAGCGCAGCGCTGTGCTGAAAGCTTCTTGGTTTATGCTGAAAGACGAGTACACCGAGAAACTCGAAGCCCTCAATGCAGAGCTCGAGAAACTGCCGGTATGCGATTGGAAGGGCACCAAAGTTGTTACTTCCGGTATCGTTTGCGACAACCCGAAACTGCTCGCTATCTTCGAAGAAAACAACATTGCAATTGCTGCTGACGACGTTGCACAGGAGACCCGTGCTTTCCGTGTAGACGCACCGGAAAATGCAGACGCAATGATGTCTCTGGCTCTGCAGTTTGCTGCACAGGACTACGAAGTTCTGCTGTACGACAAATTCTCCAGCCAGAACCGCCGTGGCGAATTTGTTGCCAACCTCGTTAAAGAGAGCGGCGCTCAGGGCCTCGTACTGTTCATGCAGCAGTTCTGCGACCCCGAAGAGATGGAGTACCCCTCCCTCAAAAAAGCGCTTGATGATGCAGGCGTTGCCCACATCAAACTGGGTGTTGACCAGCAGATGCGTGACTTTGGTCAGGCTCGCACCGCGATCCAGGCCTTTGGCGACGTGCTGGAGATGCGCAAATAATTCTGGCAATTTTGTCGGTGAAAGCGCATAGCCGTATCGCTTGAATACACCTCCCTAATTATCCCGCAGGTAGACATTATGTCTCCCTGCGGGATATTTTTTGTTTACTCGTAGGCCGCGCTAGATTAGCTGTCTTTTTATAATCAGTATCACAGGCAAAGTTGGTGGTATAAGTACCCTGCAAGCTGAAACACCAGGCAGGTTGCACAACAAAGAGGTCGCATAGAACAGCAAGATGTGTGCGTATGTCTGAAAAACTGTTTTTTAGCACATTCGTACTTTACAACTTTATCACAATAAAGTATAATAATGCCAGACAATAAAAAGCGCTTAAATGTGCCATAAAGAGAGAAATAGGGGAGATATTTACGATGAAAAAAACATTATCCATTCTGCTTGCTGCCGCACTGGCGCTAAGCTTCACCGCCTGCGGTTCTTCCGCTTCCTCAGCAGCTGCGGCACCTGCATCTGCTGCTCCTGGTGCAGAATCTGCTTCATCCACGTCCTCCGCCTCCAGCTACGCAACCACGCTTGCTGATATTAAGGAAAAGGGCCAGCTGATTGTAGGCTTGGACGATACCTTTGCACCAATGGGCTTCCGCGATGAAAGCAACAACATTGTCGGTTTTGACATCGACCTTGCCACTGCTGTTTGCAAAGAGCTTGGGGTAGAGCCGGTTTTTCAGCCGATTGACTGGGACGCAAAAGAGCTGGAACTTTCCACCGGCAAAATTGACTGCATCTGGAACGGTATGTCGATTACACCGGAGCGCGAGGCGGGCATGAGCCTTTCCAAGCCGTATCTCAACAATAAGATTATTATTATGACAAATGAGGGCGTTACTATCTCTTCAAAAGAAGAGCTCGCCAATTATAACCTTGGCACACAGGCAGATTCTTCTGCACTCGAAACCCTGAAAGCAGACCCGATTTATGCAAAAATCGAAAGCAAGCTTACCGAGTATAAAACCTACGACCAGGTCATTATGGATATGCAGACCGGCCGATTGGATGCCATGATTGTGGATGAAGTGCTGGGTCAGTATAAAAATGCACAGCTCGAAAATGTGTTTGGCGTGTCGGAAGTTGACTTTGGCGAGGACCTGTATGCGATTGGCTTCCGCAAAGGAGATACCGAGCTGACTGAGGCAGTGAATGCCGCAATCAAAGCCTGCATCGACAACGGCACTGCGGCTGAAATTTCTGAAAAATGGTTTGGCACCGATATTCTTGTAAAAGAGTAAAAGGCCTCAGGGGAGCATCAGCCCCCAAATCAATATTTTGTTTCTGTGGATAGGCAGAGCGGCGGAGGAAAACTTCCGCCGCCTTTGCTGTCTGTAGAAGGATGTGCGCAACAATCGCTGAGGTCAGAGCAAGTCCACGAGGAACTCGACACAGTTGAAAAAATGGCAGTGCGCCTAATTGGCTGAAATGCATTTTCAAATCATAAAAAAGCGGCAAGGCCGCGGAGGAAACAGATGGATATCTCCTATATTTTAAGAATCATGCCGGCACTCATGCAGGGGCTTGCCGAAACCCTCAAACTCTTTTTGCTTACGTTAGTGTTTGCATTGCCGCTGGGGATGATGTTTACGCTCGGCAATATTTCCCCGGTGCCGCCGCTGCGCTGGCTCAGCCGCCTGTATATCTGGGTGTTTCGCGGTACGCCGCTGATGCTGCAGCTGTTTTTTGTGTATTATGGCTTGCCTTTTCTGGGACTGCGGTTCGAGCGCTTCCCGGCGGCAGTGCTGACCTTTGTACTTAACTATGCCGCTTACTTTGCCGAGATTTACCGTGCAGGCATTCAATCGATTGACCGTGGGCAGCATGAAGCGGCAAGAACGCTGGGCTTTACCCCTTGGCAAACGATGCGGTTTATCATTATCCCGCAAACGGTCAGCCGGGTAATACCGCCTGTTTGTAACGAAACTATCACGCTGGTGAAAGATACTGCTCTTGTTACCGCAATTGGCGTAGGCGAGCTGTTAAAGGCCGCACAGGGCGCGGTAAACCGCGATGTTAACATTACGGGGTATGTTCTGGCAGCGCTGATTTATCTGCTGCTGACCTTTGTACTGACGGTTATGTATGAGCGGCTGGAAAAACGATTTAGCCGTCATGAGAAAAAGGAGGCGTGAGCGCTGTGCCCATTTTAACAGTAGAAAATGTTACGAAAAAGTTTGGTGCCTTTGAGGCGCTGCACGGTGTTTCTCTGACTGTGGAAAAAGGCGAAGCAGTCGCCATTATTGGTTCGTCTGGCAGTGGTAAGTCCACCCTGCTGCGCTGCGTAAACGACCTTGAGAAAATCACAAGCGGGCGCATTTTGATTGACGGAGAACCACTGGCGGATACGGTGGACGGAAAAGCGGTTTATCCGCCCGAGCGGGAGTTGCGCCGCCTTTGTATGAAAACCGGCATGGTATTTCAGCAGTTTAACCTTTTTCCGCATCTGACCTGCCTTGAAAATATCACGATTGCGCCGATTCAAATTCTGAAAAAGAACCGAGTTGACGCAGAGGCAGATGCGAAGCGACTGTTGCAACTGGTAGGGCTGGAAAATAAGGCTGACAGCTACCCGGCGATGCTCTCGGGTGGGCAGCAGCAGCGCATTGCGATTGCGCGCGCACTTGCAATTGACCCCGAAATTTTGCTGTTTGATGAGCCGACCAGCGCATTGGACCCGGAATTGACTGCCGAGGTTACCGCTGTCATTGCAAAGTTGGCACAGCAGAATATTACGATGCTGATTGTCACTCATGAAATGGAGTTTGCACGCTCGGTAGCAGACCGCATTTTATTTTTTGAAGACGGCGAAATCATCGCAGAAGACAGTGCCGAAGAATTTTTCTCGAACCAGAAAAACGAGCGCATCTGTCGTTTCTTAAACGGATTTCAGAAATAACACAAAAAACGAGCCGGAGGCCTGCCGTTTGGCAAGCACCAGCTCGTTTTGTATTATGTATTAGCCAGAAGCCTTAAAAGCGATGACGCATCAGGTGTTCACTGAAGAATAGCCCATGTTGTAAGAAAGTTCATCGGCGTGTTGCTTTACTATGGTGCTGATTTGCGCACCGTGTTCGGTGTCAATACGGGCGGCCGGGGCAATGATGCCGATTGAGGCAAGCACCTTGCCGTCTGAGGAGAAAATCGGTGCGCCAACGCCCACTGCGTCTTGTATGTAATCTCCGTAAGAAAAGGAAACACCGTTGCGGCGAATACGGTCCAGGCTTTGCAACAGCTCCTCCGGGGTGGGGGAGGTGACGTCGGTAGCAGGGGCCAGTTTCACATTGATATAGTTTTGGATAAATTCTTCGCCCTGATAAGCCAGCAGTGCTTTGCGGATTGCACCACAGTGTAAATCCACCGCCGTACCAAACTTTTCGACGACTTTAAGAATGTTTGCGCCTTCCACCTTGTCCAGCACAAGCCCTTTGTTGCCCGCCCGAACAATAAGAAAAGCGTCTTCGCCGGTAGACTGCGACAAATCCAGCAAGACAGGCTTTGCAAGATCTTGCAGCCGCAGGTTATGTGAGGCGGAAGAGCCCAGAGAAATTAGGGCTGGTCCAAGCCGATAAAGATGGCTGGTCTCGTCCTTGGTGACGTACTTTCGGGCACAGAAGGTTTGTAAAATACGGTGAACAGTGCTGGGGGGAAGTGCAAGCCGATCAGACAGCTCTGAAATAGAGAAAGATTTATCAGAATCTTTTAGCATTTCAAGCAGGTCAATCGCGCGCATCAAACTTTGGATCATGGAAAAAGCTCCTTTGCGTATTATCAATTCTCAGTAGGCTGCAAGCATAAATTTTGCTGCGCCAAGCTGAGAAAATAGTTGATTTTAAGCCTCTTATAGCATACAACTAAATTCCATAATGTGCAATAGCTTTCGCATTCTAAAATGTTTAACTTTGCTTTTCTTAGAAAAATTTGTTAAAATCAGCATAACACAATCAACAAAAAGCGCAAGAGCCAATTTTAATAAGAATTGCTTTTTGTTTTCCATTCGCTTCGAGTGCGCTGCAAAAATCCAGGTTTGAGCAAGCGGAAATATTGCGGTTTTTCAGAAAGGTAAGGGCACAAAAATGAAAATTACAACGCTCATCGAAAACGAGGCCCCTGAAAGCGGACAGCTTTGTGCAGAACACGGCTTATCGATGTTGGTAGAAATAGATGACCAGCGCTTTTTATTTGATACGGGGGCAAGTGGTGCTTTTTTAGACAATGCAAACACGCTTGGCGTATCACTGGCACCGCTGGATGCTGTCATCATCAGCCACGGGCATTTTGACCATAGCGGCGGTGTGGCCCGGCTGCTGCAGGAATGCCCTGCGGCGCGGCGCTTTGTACTGGGCAAGGGATACTTTGAAGAAAAGTATAAACGCACGCCGGAACAGACCCGCTACATCGGCACACGTTTTACCCGCCATCAGCTAGAGCAGGCAGGTGCCGAGCTGGTTTGGGTAGAGGGCAAACAGCAGCTGTCAGACCATCTTTGGGCGGTCGGCGGGTTTGAGAGAACCAATGATTTTGAAGCACTCAACCCTGCTTTTGTACTGGGAGAGCAGGGGACGCAGCCAGACCCGTTTGCAGACGAAATCGCACTGGTGGCAGAGTGCCGCAAAGGCCTTGTGGTGCTGGCAGGCTGTTCGCATGTGGGAGTAGTTAATCTGCTGCGCACAGTACAACCCCGTTTTGCACAGCCCATCTATGCGGTTATCGGTGGCTCGCATCTGGTTGAAGCAGATGAAAATCGCATCCGAAAAACGGCGCAGGCGCTGGAGGAAATGGGAATCGAGAGATGCCTCTTGTCCCATTGCACAGGCGCCGCCGCGGCGGATTATCTGCGCAATCAAAATAAGGTACCGTATGGAGAGAACCACACCGGAGATGTGTGGGAGTTTGAATGCTGAAAAAACAAAGAGCGGTGCTCGGATTGACAGGCCGGAGCGATACTCGTATAATTAAGGTGAAATTCAAGTAAGGCTCCTGAACAAGGCAGCCGCAAAACTTTGGAATTATTATCGCTGCTTCTTTATGCACAAGCTGCCTTTGCCGGTAGCAGAGCGCGCAAGAAACCCAGCCAAAGCCCCTGATTTAAGGGTATGCTTTGTGCTGGGTTTTTATTTTGCAAAAATGCAGGCGTACAAGGGAATGGAATGCAGTAAAAGAACAGACTTTTTTTGCAATCCATGCGAAAAGCCAAATGTTTGACGCAACTTTTCAAAATAGAAAGAGAGGTAAAATCGATGCTCAAAAATAAAATAGAAAGATATCTTGCAACACGCCCCGGCAAAGTGGCGGTGGGCTGGCGCGACCTGATAAGCGGAGAAGAATTTTCAATTGCAGGAAAAACGAGGTTTGTTTCGGCAAGTACAATTAAGCTGCTGATTATGGCAGAGCTGCTGGACCAGATTGCTGCTGGACGGCGCTCGCTCAGCGACCACATTTTACTTACCCAGGCCCGGGTTACGGGCGGTGACGGCATTTTAAAAGAGCTAAGACCAGGCCACAGTTTTGCACTGGAAGAAATTTTGACGCTGATGATTATTGTCAGTGACAATACCGCTACCAATCTGCTGATAGACTTACTGGGGATGGATGCCATTAACGCGCAAGCAAAAAAGCTGGGATTGCGGGAAGCACAGCTTGGCCGCAAAATGATGGACACTGAGGCGAAGCGGCAAGGCCGCGAAAATTATATCTGTGCCGAGGACATGGCAAAGATGCTCGAGCTGATTTACCGCGGTACCTTGGTCGACGAAAAAATGAGTCGCACTGCGTTGGAAATTTTGCTGCGCCAACAGCAAACAGGCCGGTTGCAGCTGTATTTACCCGAAGAAACCCCCGTCGCCCATAAATGCGGCGACCTTGATTGCCTGGAGCATGATGGCGGATTGATTTTGGTGGAGGGGCATCCTTACTTGCTCGTGGTACTCACCGAGCAGAACCAGAGCAATCGAGAAGGGCGTGAAACAATAGGGGCCATTTCTAAAATGGTGTATGATGCTATGCTTGCCCGCTAGAGCCATAAGAAAGACAGCGCGTTGCAGCAGGCCGTGGGTTTTCCACAGTCAAAAAGAGTTTTGTGGAAAACTTGGGGGCCCACGAAATAAAACAAAAAGAAGAAGAAAAAGCGCCCTGCCAAAATCATCAGCAGGGCGCTTTTTTATTTGTTTACAGCAGAGGAATGCCGCCTTCTTTGCAGATGGCAAGTGTTTCGTCATCCCACAGAGAAACCTGTACCTCGCCAACGTGGGCTTTGCCCAGCAAAAGCATGCACAGGCGGCTCTGGCCAATGCCACCGCCAATGGTCAGCGGAAGCTTGCCTTCCAGCAGCAGCTTGTGGAACGAAAGCTCACGGCGGTCATCGCAGCCAGCAAGGTGCAGCTGACGGTCCAGCGCAGCAGCGTCGACACGAATACCCATTGAGCTGATTTCGAGTGCCATGTTCAGCGGCTCGTGCCAGAACAGCAAATCGCCGTTCAGCGTCCAGTCGTCATAGTCCGGAGCACGGCCATCGTGCGGCTTGCCCGAGCGCAGCGCCCCGCCAATTTGCATGATAAAGGTGGTGGGATGCTCTTTTACATATGCGTTTTCCCGCTCTTTCGAAGAGAGGTCGGGGTAAAGGTCTTCCAGTTCCTGCGAGGTAACAAAAGAAACTTCGCGGCAGAGGTTGGTGCCAAGCTCGGGGAACTTCCAGCGTAGCTCCTCCATCGTGTCGCAAATGGCCCATGCGATGCGGTTTACAGTGTCCTGCAAGTATTCAATCGAGCGCTGCTCTGCGGTGATTACTTTTTCCCAGTCCCACTGGTCGACGTAAATAGAGTGAAGGTTGTCCATCTCTTCGTCACGGCGAATTGCATTCATGTTGGTAATCAGGCCATTGCCGATGTGAAAGTCGTATTTATAAAGCGCAAGCCGCTTCCATTTGGCGAGCGAGTGCACCACCACGGCGTCGCCACAGGTGGCAGGTACATCAAAGCGCACAGGGCGCTCTACGCCGTTCAAGTCGTCGTTAAGCCCCGATGCGGGCTCTACAAATAAAGGCGCAGTAACCCGCTTTAAGTGCAAGGTTCCGCAAAGTTTGCGAAAGAAAATATTATGGATGAGCCCGATTGCGTTTTGGGTCTCGTACAGCCCCAAAGTGGGAGAATAATCTTTCGGAATGATTGTGTTGCTCATCATATTTCCTCTTTCCTCTTTACATTTTAAAGTCAGGGTAATAAATCCATAATATATCTATTATAGAAGTGATGTGGAGCAATGTCAACAGAGCAAAACCTGCGTAAACCCGGATAAAAGCAGGCTAGAAGATTGATGGATACAAAAAAGTATGGTAAAATTAAAAAACATCGGTTTCATTTTTAAAAGTCATTCTTTTTACAACCGTAAAAGATGGTAAACGAACCGCAAATATCCGGTTGTAAAGGCCAGAGGGGAGTTTAAAGTGCTGGATTACGAAAGTATCGTTCCGCTGTATGAACAAGTAGCCATGCAGCTCCGCGAAGCGATTCTTGTCGGTAAATATCAAGTGGATAAACGAATACCCACGGAAGAACAACTTGCAAAAGAATATCAAGTAAGCCGCATTACCGTTCGGCGTGCGGTATCGGAATTGGTGGAGCAGGGCCTTGTAGAAAAATGGCAGGGCAAGGGAACCTTCGTGAAATCCTGCCGGTCAGGCCGGCAGAAATATCAGGATTGCTTTAGTCTGTGCGAGGTGTGCCGGCAGCGAGGCCAGGCAACGCATGCAAAGCTGTTGCATGCGGGTGTAGTTGTGGTTTCTCACCCGGAAATTAATCAGGCGCTGGGCTTGGCCGAAGGTACGCCGGTAGTTGTCATTTACCGGCTGCGCTATATTGAGGGTAAGCCCTGTGTGGTAGAAAAAAGCTATTACCCCACCGAATACTGCTTTTTAATCGGGGAAGACCTCGAGCGCCGGTCCATTTATGAGATGCTCAAAAAAGAAAAGTGCATCGGTGTTATTGCAGGGGAGATGGAAATTGAACTGACCCGTGCGAATGAAGAGGTTGCACAGCTGTTGGAGCTGGAACAAAACGCTCCTTTATTGCACGTAACCTTCCGCAATTATGGTTCTGATGGCACTGTTTTGCATATATGCGACCAGGTGGGCTACCCGGAAGGGAGTCCTTTTATCGTACGCTAGGCTGAATTTTGCATCGGGTTACAAAGGGGAAAAGAGTAGATGCATCGTATCTTGTTTATCTGCCACGGCAACATCTGCCGCTCACCTATGGCAGAATATCTGCTGCGGCACATGGTGAAAGCATTGGGATGTGCCGAAAGCTTCGTCATTGACTCTGCGGCGACCAGTACCGAAGAAATTGGAAACCCTGTACACCCCGGAACGCAAAGCAAACTGCAGCAGCAGGGTGTTTACTGCGGCGCTCACCGCGCGCGGCAAATCTGCCCTGCGGATTACGAGGCATATGATTTGCTCATCGGTATGGATGCTGCCAATTTGCGCAATATGCAGCGGATATTTGGCAAAGACCCAAAAGCAAAGCTTTGCCGTTTGCTGGATTTTACAGCGCGCCCCGGAGATATTGCGGACCCATGGTACACTGGCGATTTTGAGGAAACATACGAAGATATTCTGGCCGGCTGCCGCGGCTTGCTGCGAGCACTTGGCATAACAAAAGAATAAATATAAAAAAGCTCTCTGTCAGCGCAAACGCGCAAAGCAGAGAGCTTTTTATTTAAACAGAAACGGTTTCCCGGCGCGCAAGATGCGGACGGAAGGTGATCAGAAACAAAATGGAAGAGTTGATGGCGCCGATGATGTCACAAATGGGTTCTGCATAAAATGCAGCCCGGGCGGAGAAAAACGGCGGCAGCAAGATAACGCAGAGCAGAAAAATAGTTTTACGGCTAAGCGAAAGAAACAGCGAAACGCGGGTGCAGCCCAAAGCTGTAAGCCCGTCTACAAAAGTGTACTGCAAGCTGAGCGGAACAATTGCAAGCGTAAAGACACGAATGCCCCAGACGGCCAATGCAACAGTTTCCGGGTCTTGTGTGAAGATGCCAACAAAATATTGAGAGGCCGTGCGCGAAACCAAAAACATAAGGCTGGTAAAGATGAGGCAAAGGCTGAGGATATACCGCTCGGCCTGACGCACCCGCCCCGTTTGCCGCGCACCGTAGTTGTAGCTGATGATGGCCTGGGTGCCGCCGGTCGCGCCAATCATCGGCCCGGTGACGAGCATCATAAAGCTTTGCACAATCGTCACAGCGGTAATCAACAGGTCGCCCTCTGTCGGGCCGCCATATTTTTTGAGCATGGCATTCATCGCAATTAGCAAAACACTGTCGGTTGCGAGGATAAGAAAAGGAGAAACACCAATCGAAAGAATGCGCTTGATCAGTGCGCTGGAATACCCGCCAAACGAGATGCGTACCCGAATGCGTCGACTGCGGAATAAAAAGAGAACCGAGAACAGGCAAGAGGCCATCTGTGAGAGCACTGTGGCCCAGGCTGCGCCCGCAACGCCCCAGTTAAGCACCAGTACAAACACGGTGTCCAGCAAGATATTACCGCCTGCACCAATCAGCACTGCGGTCATCGAGATATTTGCAAAACCCTGGCAAGTGATAAAGCTGCCAAGCCCGATGGCAAGCAATGCGAAAAAGGTACCCAGGGTATAGATGGTCATATAAGTATCCGCGTAAACAAAGGTGACATCGCTTGCGCCAAACCAGGTAAGCAGATGGTCTTTCAGCAGCAGAAAGCTGACCGTGAGAAGACCGGAAAAAATCAGCAGCAGCAAGAAGCTGTTGGAAAGTACCTGTTTTGCCGTTTTTTCATCGCCCTCGCCCAGCTTCATTGCCATAAGAATCGAGCCGCCGATTCCGACAAGTGTGCCAAATGAAGAGAGCAATGTGACGATGGGACCGCACACCCCAACTCCCGCAAGCGCAAGCGTGCCAATTTCGGGGATGTTGCCAATATACATGCGGTCGATGATGCAGTACAATACGTTGACGAGCTGAGCGATCATGGAAGGAATAGCAAGCCGAAGTACCAACCCAAGCATGCTGTCCCGTCCAAGGTCGTTGATCTTTTTCATAAAAGATGCCACCCCTTGCTAAAAATAAAGCGCCCGGAAAAGCCGGACGCGGAACAACGCGAACGAAGAAGTTTGAAGCGTGAAACGAAGGTAATTGTAGCATAAAAAACCGCCAGGGGCAACTGTTTACGGCGCTTTTTAATCGTTTGTAACCATTTGGCAATAACGTAGCGGAAAGCTGCAATAAAACTGCCCGCACCTGAAAAACAGATGCGGGCAAAAAGGCGGAATTTACTCTTTTTTCGCGACGGGAATTTGCAGCTCGGTCAACCAGTCGGCACTATCTTCTTTGTTCCAGATGCCGTCGATATAGCTTTCTCTCGGTGCACCGGCCGGAAGGTAGCCATTACTTTCAATCCACTGGAACGCAAACGCGTAGGCGCGGGCAAGGCCAGAGTAAGGGCCTTTGTGCAATACACAAACCGCAGTAACGGCATCCATCTTTTGAAAATAGATGTCGTCAAAGTCCGGCTTTTGCTCGGTTACTGCCTCGCAGAATTCTACGTGAATGTCGCTCTCCCGATACTCGCCGTCAAGGTAAACGATAAAGCAGTACTCGGGGCTTGCACATTTTAAGTCCGGATAGCGCGCGGCCATTTTAGCACCGATAGCCGGGATGCATTCAAAGTACGCATCATAATTTGGCACAGTAAGTTTCTGCGAGTAGACGATGCACTCAGGTAATTGCTTGAGGTTAGCGCTGTAATTCATAGAAAGGCCCTCCTGTGTTTGCAGTATAAAATCGATCTGAGAGAGCTGTGACTGAATTTCGCGCAAGCCTGCCAGAAGCTCGTTTTTTCGGCCCTGCAAAATTGCCTTGGGGTCAGTGCCCTGCAAAATACAGCGCACTTCGTCCAGTGAAAGCCCGGCCTGCCGCAATCCACGAATGCGGTGCAACGTTACGAGCTGGCGGGTAGTATAAAGCCGATACCCTGTTTCAGTGTCTACCTGCTCGGGTTTTAGCAGATTTACCTCGTCATAATAGCGTAAGGTCTTAATGGTAGTTTTGCTCATTTCAGAAAATTGGCCGATGCGAAACACGCGCACACCTTCTCTCGGATTTATCTTAGAGCCTCCCCCAGCGGGAGAGTCAAGCAAAATTTTTTAATCACTGCGTTTTTGCGCTGCGATGCGTGCCGCGCGAAAAGTTTTTCTTTTTTTAGCGTTTTCGGCACGGTCAGTGCTGCCAAGACAAAGCCCTATGGCCACGCCAATCGGCAGCCAAAGGCCCAGGTTGCCCGTGGAAACACCAACGGCGACACCTAACCCAGTGCCGATGCAGAAAAATGAGGAGTGGTCTTCGCTCTTGTCAGGCCGTTCTTTTTCAAAACGAGGCCCTTCTTCACCTTGCCCGAAAGGGGTAAAGCCCAATTTTTGCAGTACCCGCTGCGAAGCTGCATTGTTGGGTTCCGTTTCAGCTTCAATAAAATAAACGTCTTTTTGGGTAAAGGCCCAACGCATCAAACGCTCAACTGCCTCGGTTGTGTAACCTTGGTTGCGGTAAGCTGCGTCAACGCCATAGCCAATCTCTACGGCGCCGTTTTGCGGGGGCCCCTTAAATCCTGCATCGCCAATGCATACGCCGCCCAACAGGCAAATCTTCCAGGCGGTATACCAAAGCCGGGTTTTGGGGTCTTTGCGACAGCCATCCAGCATCTCGCGGTAAGCCTGTCGCAACTCCGGGTCGGGGTGGTTTTCAGATAAAGAGAGCAGCTCTTCATCCGTCATGGGCACGAGAAAAAGCCGCTTTGCTTTTAATGGGTTCATGGAATCCTCGCTTTCTGGTGATAAGTATCGAAAAACTCTATAAGGGCAGAGCCAAGATATCAGTGAAACCTTTGCTTTTATTTTAGCCCTGCTGCCGGTAAAGTGCAAGCTGCTCCGCGCGGCAAAAGAAAAAGTGACGGCGCAAAACGCCGTCACTTTTGATACATTGCTTAGTCTTCTTTTAAATGGAATTGGTTTACGAGCGAGCGGAGCATCTCTGCCTGTGCAGAAAGCTCTTCACTTGTCGCAGCGGATTCTTCTGCGGTGGCACTTGTTGTCTGTACCACAGCCGAAATCTGCTCAACGCCAATCGAAATCTGGTTAGCGCCCTCTGCCTGCTGGCGGCTGGCTACTGTAATCTCGTCTACCATGCTGCTCACCTGGCGCGTGCTCTCTACCACGGTTACCAGCGACTGAGCGGTCTCGTCCGCAATCTTGGTACCGTTCAGCACAGCCTGCACGGTGCCTTCGATGAGAGAGGTCGTGACTTTTGCAGCCTCGGCGGATTTCTGAGCGAGATTTCGCACCTCATCTGCAACTACGGCGAAGCCTTTGCCAGCAGTGCCGGCACGGGCGGCTTCTACAGCAGCATTCAACGCGAGAATATTGGTCTGGAAGGCAATATCGTCAATTGTCTTGATGATTTTGCCAATCTCATTGGATTTCTCACGAATCTCCTGCATGGCTGTAATCATGTCATGCATGTGCTCGTTGCTGTCCGTAATGCCTTGGCCCACATCCTGCGCAAGCTGGTTTGCGTGCTCAGCAGTTTTCGCATTTGCTTCAATCTGAGAAGAGATTTGCATAATGGCGGCAGAAAGCTCTTCCACAGAGGAGGCCTGTTCAGCAGCGCCCTGGCTGAGTGCCTGTGCGCCGGAGGCTACCTGGTCAGAACCGGTTGCCACTTCACCCGAGGCCTGCTTAATGCTCAGCATTGTCTCGCTCAGCGCCGTAGCAAGGTCGTTCATCGCCACTTTAATGGGAGCAAACTGGCCGGCATAGTCCTGCTGCAACTCAAACGCAAGGTTGCCATGCGCTACCGCCTGCATGACGCTGGTGACCTCATTAATATAGCCCATATATTTTTTCAGCTGGTCTACTGTCTGACGCAGCGCATCTGCAACCTCACCAATCTCATCTTTAGACCGCACCTCAAGTGCAACGTCCAAATCGCCCGAGCCAATTTGTGTTGCGGCATGGGTAAGTTTTTTGAGCGGATTCGTTAGGCGGGAAGCAAACGCCAGCACCAAGAATATTGCAACAACGATAGTGCCAACCATAAATGCAATATTCGTCTTAATCATATCCGTAGTGGTGGCAAATGCCGCCGCGTGCTGCTCTACCGTGATAACCGCCCAAGGATCGGATTCGCCCGGCAGCTGAATTGGTTCATAAGAATAGATGCAGGGCACACCGTTTTCGTCCGAAAATTCACGTATGCCGGATTCGCCGCTCAATGCCTGAGTGGAAATCTCGGTCAGCTCGGGCGGCAGTGTAAGCTGCTGCTCCGCTTCGCCCTCCACATAAGTACCTTTTAAATAGTTGTGCATTTTAGAAACGCTCTCGCTGTTGGGGTGAGCGATAACATTGCCTTCTCCGTCAATGATAATGGAATAGCGCGTTTCTGTATTGTAGGCGTTTACAATCTCCTGCAGCTTTTCCAGGCTCAAATCGGTCGCAAACACATAGCTAATGTTATTTGCCGCATCAAACACGGGGCAAACAATCGAAGTGACTGCAACGTTGCCGGATAAGCTGAAGTAAGACTTGGAAACAAAGGCGGTCTTGTCCTGCATTGCCTTGATAAACCACCAGCGGTCGGCACGGTTGCCGAGGTCGCCGGTATCGCGCGCAGTCTGGTCACCATTTGCATTTTGGTTGTAAACCAGAATAAAGAAGGGATTGTCTTTCGCCACCTTGTTAACAAGGGCCTGCTGTATCGCCATATCAGCAGACTGAATGTCACTTGTGGAGGCTGCGGTTTGGGTAATGCCATATGCCTTGTTCACATACTCCGAAACTTGAGCCGCAATGCTGTGTGCCGTGCTTTTCATTTCAGATTCTACCGTTACCTGCCCCGCCTTGGTAGAAATGCTGGCGCTGATGATATTGGAAACCACGAGCGCAAAAATGACCATCGCAAGTGTAATCGCTACGATTTTTGTCTTTATGCTGCCGCGTTTGGCCCCCGTTAGAACCTTTCCTCTTTTTTGTACATTTTTCATAAAAATTCCTTCACACCACACTTATTTTATACCATAATATGGTATTTTCTTTATTTTAGCATGGTAACAAATGACTGTCAATAAAGCGCGAAGCACGTCGATTTGTTACATTTTGATGTATTCAGTTGTATTCAGTAGAAAGTTGATAAAAAGTGGCATGAATAGGCTGTTTTCACATTTTATAAATAATTTCATATAGGGTATTAGATTTTCCGCTTTCTAAATCTGTAACTATTTGTGAGCAGTAAAAAAGGTTTTCCCAGTATCTTTTTGAGACAATCCTATAGTAAAATGAAAAGACGAAATAGAAAAACAGGCCGTAAAGCCTGCAAAAAATAAAAACCATTTTGTTTGCAATAAAACGCATTGCTGGTGCATTAAGTTGGCGGAGGGGAAGAACGATGATTGAAAATTCGAAAAACAAGCAGGGCGCAATTCTTCTTTCTGACGACTTGATGCGCAGAGTTGCCGAGAAAGATGATAAAGCGTTTGAAGACCTTTACGTTTCTACCCGTCCAGCGGTGTACTGTATGATCTTGTCTATTGTGAAAAACCCCTCCATCGCAGAGGACCTGATGCAGGACACCTATATGATTGTAAAAAAATCGGTGGAAAACTACGAGCCGCAGCAAAAGCCCATGGCATGGCTGTACACGATTGCACGCAACCTTTGTTATATGGAGCTGCGCAGTAAACGGTACACCCTGCTTGATGAAGAGGTGCTGCTCGAAATCCCTTGTGAAGAAGAGCAAGAAAGTCAGGCGCTCGACAGAATGGTACTTGAAAAAGCAATGCAGGTGCTGGATGAGCAGGGGCGCGAAATTGTTTTGCTCCACGTAGTATCCGGCATGAAATTTAGAGAAATTGCAACTACGCTCCACCAGCCACTCGGCTCGGTGCTATCCAAATACAACAGATCACTCAAAAAACTACAGAAAGCAATCGAAAGATAGGAGGCCATAATATGAACCGCAAAGAGCTGAAAAAGTCATTGAAGCGTGCTGTTATTATGACTGCTCCTGAAGTTTTCGAACAGGGCACGGCCCCCGACCTAACAAAGGAGAATATGACAATGCAAACGCAGAAAAAACAGAATACCCGCTCCTTCCCTAAACTGATTGTCGCAGCAAGTATACTTTTTGTCTTTGGCTGCTCTTTTCTCGCCAGCACCCTTGTTCCGCGTGTGGATTCTATCATTAGCGTAGACGTAAACCCCAGCATCCAAATCGCGACCCGCAGCAATGACAAAGTGCTTAAGGTTACTGCAATGAATGAAGATGCCCTGCGCGTGCTAGATGGTATGGATTTGAAAAATGTGGATCTCGATGTTGCCACCAACGCCATCTTAGGTGCACTGCTCAAAAACGGCTACCTGAGCGCTGAAAACGACGACAATACGGTTTTGATTTCGGTAGCAAACAAAGACCAGGCTAAGGCAGAAAAACTCGAAAAAGAGATGAGTCAGAACGTAAGCGGCATCCTCAAAGAGAACAACACCCAGGCCACCATATTTACTCAGAAAGAAGCCGTTTCAAAAGAGCTGCAAGCCTTTGCAGACCAGCATGGGATCTCTTTAGGCAAAGCGGATTTTGTAATGAAGCTGCTTGCCAAAGACAATACCCTGAAAGCCGATGAGCTTGCAAAAATGTCGCTGAAAGAGCTCTCTGCACTGGTTGCAGAAAAGCAGATTCCCATTGCCGATCTTGTGAATACCAGTGATATGGACGACGACGATGATCTTGAAGACGCGATTGAAGATGCAATCGACGATAAAAACGATGCCATAGAAGATGCCAGTGATATCGACGATGATGACGATGACGACCGGCTGCCCGATGACGATGATGACGAAGACGACGATGACGACGATGACCGTGTATCTGGTGCCACCAGCAGCAAGCCCGCACCCACTACTGCACCGGCCTCTTCCAGCAAGCCTGGCCCCGTCGTTGTGCAGGAAAAACCTGCATCTTCACGCAGCAATGTCACCGCATCTTCGCATACGCAGCAACACATCGAGCTGGATGATGATGACGACGAAGACGACGACTAAGCCGTACTTTCAATTTTTTTGCACCCCACAATAAAGCAGCCCCGCCGATCCGCTCAGATTTTGTCTGAACCGGAAAAGCGGGGCTGCTTTTTTATTGCGAGATCGGCATCAAATTACAATGCCGTTACAGTGGTCAATCTCATGCTGAATAATCTGTGCGGTGAAATCCGTAAACGTTTTAATGCGAGTTTGCATTGCCGTGGTTTGGTACTGCACCTTAATACTGCGATAACGCTTGGTTTTGCGGGTACCGTCCAGCGAAAGACAGGCTTCTTCTGCTTCATACGGGTCACTGCGGCGCAAAATTTCAGGGTTTAGCATCGCCAAAAAGTTACCGTCATTATCTATGGCAATAATCCGTTTAGAAACACCGATCATGTTTGCGGCAAGCCCGACGCAGCGCTCGGTATTGGCGGCAAGGGTGTCCAGCAGGTCCTGCGCCACAGAAAGATCTTGGGGCAGAGCAGTTTCAGAGGGAAGCTGCAAAAAAGCCTCATCGTGAATAATAGGTCGTATCATGTTGCAAAAATCCTTTCGGTAAGCAGTGTGCGGCAGCGATCCACCCGATTGCTTTGAATGAAAAGAGCACCAAAACGAAGGCACAGATAAAAGCACCAGGCGAAGCAAAAAGAACACAAATCTCCGGCTTACGCCAATCTGGTTATAAGCCTCGGCAAGAAAGTTGCCATGGGGCTACCGGTCAGCACTATTTTTGTTGTTGGCGTAGTGATAAGCAGAGATTTTTTTCAGTAGGCAAAACAGCTCGTCACGCTCTTCTGTGCTTAAGCCCTCGGCAAGCGTGTCTTCCCAACGGTTTCCGATAGCAAGAATCTCTTCTTTATCTTGCATTGCCTTTTCGGTCAGGTGGATGGTGTATTTGCGTTTGTCAGCATCCGGCTTTATTGTAACATAACCTGTTTCGTAAAGCTTAGTGATAGCGCGGGTTGTTGTGGATTTGTCCACATGAAGGCGAGCGGTAAGGTCTTCGTGTTTCAACCCGTCCTGCCCGTAAAGGTTGATAAGGAACAGATACTGCCCATAGCCAAGAGAAAAATGGGCTAATTCTTTGGATAGCTGCATGCTGCCCAACCGGTAAAGGTGACCGATATAGTAGCTTACCGGGTCGGGGCTATGCCGCCCTGACTGGTTCATATGTTACCTCCAGTTTACGTATTTTTTTAAATTCAAACGAAATTAAGATTGCCGAAAGTGCCACCGAGAGGAAATCCGCAACCGGGCCGGCGTACCACACGCCGGAAAGGCCATAGAAACGAGGCAAAATCAGAAAAGCAGGGACTAGGAACAAAGCCTGGCGGGTGAGACCGATTACCATGGCGAATATCGGTTTGCCGACCGACTGGTAATAGCTGCTGGAAACCATCTGCACACCAATGAGTGGCAGCAAAAGCAGATAGGTACGCATACCTTGCACCGCAATTTCAGAAAGTGCCGGGTCGGACGAGAAGCAGCGCACCAATGCGCTCGGAAACAGCATGATGCCGGCATAGCCGACCAACAGAATGCCGGTAACCCAGAGAAGCACCTGACGGTAAATTTGCCGGACTCGGTCGTAATTACCTGCACCGAAGTTGTAGCCGAGAATGGGCTGAGTGCCGTGAGTAAGGCCAAAAATAGGCATAATAAATACCGAGCAGATAGAAGTGATTACTGCCATTGCACCGATGGCAAGGTCGCCGCCGTAGGTGAGCAGCGCGTTGTTGGAAAGCAGCTGCACCATGCTGTTGGCAACCTGCATCAAAAATGGTGCAGAGCCGATGGCCAAAATCTCTTTTACAATGCCAAAATCAACTTTCAAATCGGAAAAATGCAGGCGCATATTGGCTTTTTTGCTGCCAAAAAAGTAGAACAGCAGCCAGCAAGAAGCAGCGATTTGCGAGATGACAGTGGCATAAGCCGCACCGGCAATGCCCAAGTCTAAAACGAAAATGAAAATCGGGTCCAGAATAATATTGATGGTCGCACCGATAATCATTGTCATCATACCGCGGCGCGGGTTGCCGTCGCTGCTGATGCAGCCGTTTAGCCCAAATGCGGTAAGATTGAAAAGTGTGCCAAAGAGAATCGGCCGCAAATAAGTGAGCGCAAAGGGAAGTGTGGTATCGGTAGCACCAAAAAGCCGCATGATTTGCGGTGCAAAAAGGTTGCCCAGCACGGCAATCAGCACGCTGATGACGCCAATGCCTAAAATGCCATTCGCAAGGTATTTCTTTGCGCGAGACTGGTCACCTCGCCCGAAAGAAAGCGAGATGTTGGCAGCGGCACCAATGCCAACCAGCATGCCAAAGCCGGTAACAATCATGGTGATGGGCATGGTAATCCCCACGCCGGTAATAGCAAAGCCGCCAACGTGAGGGATATTACCAATATATATCCTATCGACGACGCTGTAAAGCATATTTACGATTTGTCCGATAATTGCAGGTACAGAATAACGAAAAATCAATCGGCTGATTTTTTCCTCTCCGAGAGAAGCGTTGGGTGATATTGTGCTCATTGAATATAAATCCTTTCTTATTGTTGCGCACGCAACGAATAAAAAGGATTATAACACAACAAGACCTAGAGATGCAATAACGTAAATAAAAATAAAAAATAATGGCTTTATTTACAGCCGGATTTTCACTAAAATATAAAATATCAAGGCTTGCTTTCTGCCAAGCACAGAGAGCAAGCCTTGATATTATTCGTTTTATTTATATATAAACAGGTCTTTATAGATTAAGGGTTAAAATGACATCTAAAAGCAAAGGCGGGCTTTTTACGTGAGGTTTATGATAAGTTCGAGATTGGCAGCATTTATTTTGGCACAGTAGCAATAGTTAGCCACGGATTTTTCCCCGTAAAAGCCTCAAAGTGAGAAAAAAACAACTTATCGCCCTTGGGCGAAAGTGTAAGATTGAATATATTTTCATTATGAAAAACGGCAACGGTTTGTATTTTCGGTGTTCCATTGTCTAAAAAGAGGAGATTAACCTCGCTAATCCATTCACCATTGACAGTTTGGTATTCCTTCGCAAACGGAATCAGACCATTTTGTGCGCCTAAATTATCCTGCCCAGCTTCAAAATAGAAAAAGCCAGAGCTAGGCACCGGGTATTCTATTAAAATTTCTTGTTCCAGGTTATCGCCATAATAAATTTTAGTAGTGCCCTCATCTCTGTTTTCTATAGCACATAAACGGTTTTCCAGCCAGCAGTAATAAGGCGCTACAAAGTCTTTTTGTATAGAAGAAATTGACAGAGAATTCAAATCCATTAAAATTGTTTCCGATACCCAAACATCTCCCTTGGCGACCGCAAAAGCGAAGGTGGATTTGTCCGGTGAAACAGATAGACAACGAGGATAACTATTGCTGCTGAGTGTGTAAAGAACTGTAAGCTTGTTGTCTTTTAGCATTTTTATCTGCTGGTTTTCGCAGAAAAAAAGTGCTTGTAATTCCGAATCAAAACAAGTGGTGAGGGGATCTGAAGCATTATAATTTGTATCTGCTATGCGTTCTCCAGTTTTTGCGTCTCGGTTTATTTTTACAATCTCGCCGCCAAACAGCTTGATTTCTAGCATGCCGGTTGACGTTGTACTAACCTTTGCAATGGAATTATACGTGCTCGGCCGTCCGTGATAAATAGATTTTATTTCACCAGTAGAAATATTCCACAAAAACCAGCTAACATCATACTTTTCTGCCGTGCTCTCAGAAGGATAAACGGCGCTTTCCAAAATCAGTTCCTCTTCAGAAATCCAGAGATAACTGCCGACAGATTTGCGTTGGCAGGCCTCATGCAATGCATCAGCAGAGATGCCGCCCGCTTGATAAGGCAATGATGGAGTATTTGAGGGCTCCGGCACAGGGGTGCTGCTTATATGAGATGCAGAGGTACAGCTGCACAGCATGACCAAGACAAATATAAGGACTAAGATTGCTGCAGGAAATTGGTGTTTCATGTTTAACCTCCCTACAAATATGTAAGCGAGAATCACAGAAGGGAACAATCACAAAGAGTCACGCAACTTAGATAAAAGATTGCTAGCAAAATGATTGCCGCAAACCCAAATTTATTTGTTTTCATCATAACATGGAGACGAACAAAAAGAAAGCGAATGGATTTTAATTTAAAGCTCATCCGTTTTTGCGTGTTTCGTATAATAGGCGCTGTTCCTATGTTTTTATGGAAACAAATAAAAAGTCGTGTATGGATTAAAATCCATACACGACTTTTTTGGCGGACAGGGTGGGATTCGAACCCACGTGCCCTTGCGGACAACCGCATTTCGAGTGCGGCTCGTTACGACCACTTCGATACCTGTCCATATACTGTTGTTAAAATGCAAAAAGCACACACAAAATATTCGTTCGCGCAGCTGCAATTTCGCATTAAAACGCTATAATAGTATATCAAACAAAAAAGGATTCGTCAAGCAGAAAACACGGGCGGCCAAAAGGCCTGCCCGTGTAAAAGCTACCAATTATTTACTGCGTGTTCCGCAAAAGCGTACAGCTCTTTAATTTCTAATTGCCGACCATCATCCAGCACTACAAACCCATCAAAACGCCCGAAAACCTGGTGGCAGACATTGTTGATAAAAAGTACTTTGGTGGTGGTCGTGCGGTCAAAACTGGGGATCATGGTCAGTTTTACGCGTCCAGCATCGTCGGCCAGTTGCCAGGGTTTCATAAAATCTGGCTCATGGGTGATTTGCAGTTTGCCAAGCTTGTGTGCATTACCTTCGTAAAAAAGAATATTCTCTGTTGCGGCATCCGTGTTGCCAAAACCGCAACCGAGGTTAAACCCGAAGATGCTACCGTCCACTTCGCCGGTGCCGTTAGACCAGAACCACTCGTTATGAAATGGCCAAACGCCGCGGCCCCAATCGAGAAGTCCAAAGCTGTCAGAGGGGTCAAAATGATAAGTTTCGCCGCCGGTGCGCACAAAGCCCTCTGCCGGCATACAGTTAATTTTATGGTTGTAGTAAAAACGGGTGGGGCTTTCATCAAACGGCACGTTAATCACCATAGCATGCGGGTTTTTTCGACGCAACACAATCTCTGTTTCAAAGTCATCTTTTTTGCAGCGCAGAATCCGCATATTTCCGCGGGTTTCGTACTGCATAAAAAGGCCACCTTTGTCGTAGGTTAAAGTACCGTCCGTTTCAGCATCGGCAGGCATATGTAGGCTGCCAAATGGCAGCGCCAACAGTTTATCAAACCTTGCAATCCATCGGCCTTCTGCAAAGTCAAAAAACATAATGCCGACCTGCCCGGCATAGCTTGCGTGCCCTAAGGTGAACTGCAAACATTTTGTGCGGTCAGAAACCTGGTAAAAATCCCATTCTTTAATACGCCAGGGCGCAGCGTGAATCGCCCGGCGGTCATAACTGCGGATGCTGCGGGTGGAATACCCCGGAATCGGCCGGCCTTTGGCATCCAGCACCGGGCCGGGTTCGGTAAAGCGTTGTTGTTCCATTTGCGGGCCTCCCTTTTGTTATATTCTAAAGGATTGCCAAAACCAGTGCAAGTGCGAGATTGGACAAGAAAAGCAAGATGTTTTTGGAAGGCCCCACAGCAATTCTAAATTGCTGCCGCAAAATGTTGGTAGTAAGCTGTCACACGAAGAAATCGGAACGATAAAAAAGAAATACAAGGCCGAATAATAAAAAAAGAGCGGCAGATTGCCGCTCTTTTTTTATTGATAATATTCTGGGCAGCGGCTTACAGCACGATGCTCTTGCCAGTCATTTCGTTGGGCTGGGGCAGATCAAGCAGGTGCAGCATGGTCGGGGCAATGTCTGCCAACCTGCCACCTTCGCGCAGCTTTGCTTGGGGCATGCCGAATACCAGGAACGGCACAGGGTTGGTGGGGTGCGCAGTGAACGGATGTTCCGCATCGCCGTCATACATCTGGTCAGCGTTACCGTGGTCAGCCGTCAGCAGCATCACACCGCCTTTTTCTTCGAGGGCAGCCATGATTTTGCCTAAGCAGACATCGACGGCTTCTACGGCTTTTACAGCGGCCTCAAATACACCGGTATGGCCCACCATGTCACAGTTGGCAAAGTTTAGAATCATGACATCATATTTGTCCGAGGCAATGCGTTTCAGCAGCTCGTCACATACCAGATAAGCGCTCATCTCCGGCTGCATATCGTAGGTTGCAACTTTCGGGCTGTTGATGAGCGCACGATCCTCGTTCTCAAACGGGGCCTCCACGCCGCCGTTGAAGAAGAAGGTAACATGCGCATACTTTTCTGTTTCAGCAATACGCAGCTGATGCTTGCCCAGCGATGCCATATAGGCGCCAAAGGTGTTTTTCAGCCCTTCGGGGCGGAAAGCGACTTGTACGTTCGGCATGGTAGCGTCATACTGAGTCATGCAGACGAAAGTGAGCGGGAAAGCTCCCTTTTCACGGGAGAAGCCGGTGAAGGCAGGGTCTACCATGGTGCGGGTAATCTCTCGCGCACGGTCAGGGCGGAAGTTGAAGAAGATGACGCTGTCATCTTCTTTGATGGTAGCGCCTTCGGTAACTACGACCGGCACCACGAATTCGTCCGTAACTTGGGCTGCGTAGCTTTTCTCCATGGCATCAACAGCCGAGGGGTTATGCTCGCCGACACCAAGCACCATTGCGTCATATGCTTTACCGACACGCTCCCAGCGGTTGTCGCGGTCCATCGCGTAATAGCGACCCATAACGGTGGCAATTTTGCCAATGCCGAGTTCTGCCATCTTTGCTTCCAGCGCGGCAATAAAATCCTTGCCGGACATCGGGGGCACATCGCGGCCGTCCATGAAGCAGTGTACATAAACGTTTTCAATATTGTTCAGTTTGGCGAGCATCAGCAGGCCGTACAGGTGGTCGATGTGGCTATGCACACCGCCGTCCGAGAGCAGACCCATCAGGTGCAGGGCGCGGCCCGGTTTTTTTGCGTTATCAATGGCGTTGCAAAGTGCTTCATTGGCAAAAAAATCGCCATCGTCAATGCTTTTGGTGATGCGGGTAAGCTCTTGATAAACCACACGGCCAGCGCCGATATTGGTGTGGCCAACTTCGCTGTTGCCCATCTGTCCGTCTGGCAGGCCAACATCCATGCCCGAAGCACCAATAAGGGTGTGGGGGCAGGTGTCAAACAGTTTATCAAGGTTGGGAGTGTTGGCGGCGCAAATGGCATTGCCGAAGCAATCGGGGTTATATCCAAAGCCGTCGAGAATACAGAGCAGTAAAGGCTTCATAAAAGGGTACCTCTCTTTAGAAAATCGTTGTAAATGGCCTGCAAAAGGCCTAAGCGGCACGGCATAGTTTACTGCTGGCACCGTAAGCGCTGCGGCAGCGAAAAGTGTGTAACATTGCCGTGAAAACAAAATTCAGCGGCGGCGCAGGCCGCCGCTGATAGAA
>OBXZ01000556.1_pt1 | contig 33884 bp, 34 predicted proteins | sample 1538171 | NCBI WGS metagenome assembly OBXZ01 (sample SAMEA2580161, study PRJEB22360) | human gut metagenome | biome: human gut; feature: human-associated habitat; material: faeces | place: Denmark | collected 2008/2010
CAGGGCATCGCCTGCGCGGAGAAACCGGTATTCGGTTTGCCTACTATAACGGCAAAAGCAAAAAAATCGTCGACAGCACCGACACCAAGGTGCGCAGCCAAAAGAGCTTCGGCATTGTAGAAAAGGTCGGCTGCCCGGCTGTGCTGGTAGAGCAATGCTTCATCACCAATTACAGCGACGTGGAGAACTGGGCTTCCGACGAAGGCTGTACCCGTGCAGCGCGGATTTATTATGAAGCGATATGCACTTATTTTGGCACTACACCGCTGCCGAAAACTTAATTGCTTAAAAAGAACAGACGCGAGAGGGTGCTCTTGCGTCTGTTCTTTTACTCGTTCTCATGCTAAGCCCCTGCGTACCGTTTCAGCTTGTCTTGTTTCATTATTTTTCTTTTACAATAACACGCCTGCGGAAGAGCTGTCGCAGGCGTGTTATTTATAAAGTTACATCAATATTATTTTTTGCTGATCTTTCGCTGCCAAATGTTAATAGTTACAACGGTCACGCGAAACTTTTTCTTCCCACCAGCCAAACGCGACGCGGCCAGAGGTCAAAACGCCGGGATTTTCCGGGTTGGACAAAAAAATGAGAAGCGAGCCGCCGGGAGGAAAAATCAGCTTGCCGTTTTCAGATTCCACTAAGGTCGTTTCAGGCTGCCCGCGCCGCACAAATGCCATGGTGCCGCCGATAGGGGTGCCGGTTACCTCTCTGGCAAGCTGTAGCTGTACATGGGGCTGCGGTACGGGGTAGATTGCCGTGTTCGAGGGCGTCACAAATTCAGAGTCTTCCGGCGTACCCGGTGCTGAAGCATTAAACCAAAACTGCGCCCGAAAGTTGGAGTCCGAAATGTCAGTCACCGTCCAAACGTTCACAAAAAGGTTCACGCCCGAATCGGGCGGATTGTAAAGCTGTGCCCACGCAGAAGTCGCTTCTCCACCTATCTCGTTGCCAAAGGTCAGATTGTCTGCGTAGCCCATAAAATAGCGCCCTTTTACCGATTCATACAGCTCCATCGGAACAATGACTTCTTTGGGCAAGCAGCAAAATCCCCGATCAAAATTTTCGTAATGCATATAATTCCCTTCTTTATGCTACAAAGAGTGCCGCCGTTGTGCTGCGGTCTGGTTCATGTTATTCCGCCCTGTTCCCTTTTGCTATTTGGCCGCCAGCAGTGGATACGCGCCTTGCGACAGTTTGGCCAGACACGAAAAAGAAAAAGCCTCGGGTAAACCGAAGCTTTTTCTTTAGGGATATATTTCGCAGTTATAGCATTGCCACAAACGGTGCCGCAACTGTGCAGAAAATCGGGTTGAAGATATCCAGCACAATCAGCGCAAACGGTGTAAACACAATCCATGCAACGTTGGCGGGGCCATACTCGGCGATAACTGCACGCATGTTTGCCATTGCGTTCGGGCCAGAGCCAAGGCCGATGCCGACATGTGCCGCAGCCATAACAGCAGCGTTGTAGTCGCGCCCGCAGAGCATAAAGGTAGCCAGCCAGACCCACAGGAACATGAGAATGATCTGTGCTGCGAGGATGATGATAAAGGCACCGGCGACAGACGCAAGCTTTGTTACGTCGATGGTCATCATGGTCATCGCAATAAAGAGGTCAAGTGTAACCGAGTTGATGGTGTCTACTTCTGCTTCATTGATTTCGTAGGTGGTATGGTCGAGGATATTGCGGATAATAACGCCGCCGAGCATACAGCCAACAAAATACGGGAACTCGATAGCGGGAATTTTGCCCGCAAGAATTGCTATGTAAGAGCCAAGGCCGGCAGAGATAACCACGAGGCAGACACTGCCCATCATGCTTTTGGCGTTGAGCGGAACAATTTCATTTTCGCTGCTCTTGCTCATATCCACTTCGTTTTTATTCGCAGTAAGACGATATTTGCGAATGAGGAAACGAGATGCCGGGCCACCAATGAGGCTGGCGAAGATCATGCCGAAGGTAGCGCCCATAACGCTGATAACGGTAGCGTTTGCAGCGCCCATCTGCTCATACAGCGGAGCAATTGCACCAGAGGTGCCAACGCCGCCCATCAGAGAAAGCGATCCGAGGCCAAGACCCAGCAGCGGGTGCAGGCCAAGCAGCTTTGCCAGACCAACGCCCAGCACGTCCTGCGCAAGAATTGAACCGAGTGTTGTTATCATAATGCCAATCAGCAGCTTGCCACCGGCATTTTTTATCAGCCTTGCCGATGCCGTAAGGCCAATGGCGGTGAAAAAGATATCCATGAAGAACTCTTTTAGAATTTTTACATCAAAAGCAATTGAAACAATACCGGCATTTCTGAGTACCGAAAGCAAAATGCTGATAATCAGCCCGCAGACGATAACGCCGGGGATGCAATAGGTTTGCAAAAATTTGACCCGCTTGACCAACCAACGGCCAAGCAGAACTACGCCCGCCGCAATGGCGCAGCTTTGCATTACGTCAAAAGAAATCTCTAACATACAATCACTCCTTGGTTTAAAACCTTTCCTCAAAACATAAAACACGCTGGTAAAAAGCTTTCAGCTTGCACCCCCATTCGTTTGTGTACCGGGAACCTGTGTTATGGTGATTTCAGTATAATCAATCAGTTTAGAAAGTACAGCTTTAGTAACTAATTAGCGCGTTATGTAACTAAAGTAACAAAACTGCCAAATTATCTTTTGAATATTCGCACAATTTTAAGCACATTGCATTGTACGAGGTTTCCAAAGGCGTTGAATTGCAATCCTTTTTGTTGCTAATTTGGTCGTTTTGTCATGGTTTTCCAATGTCTTAGCACAAACAAACAGGCACACGCCTCTAAAAAGCATGTGCCTGTTCTGATTCATTTTGCAGCCTAATCGTATGTGCGCAGCAAAGCACCCAGGCCTCTTTTGCCTGCCTGTAAAAATGCTGCCAGCGCTTTTATTTGCCCTCCAGCTTTTTCTGCACCTCACGGTTTAGCCTATCGCGCCGCTTTTCGGTGTAGGTGGTGGCATTGCGCAAAAGTTCATCGCAAAACGAAGCAACATCGTCGCCAGTCACCTCAAGTGCGGTTTTACCTTCCGCTGCGCCTGTTTCAAACAGTTCCAGCAGCCCCTCTTGTAATGCAACCATATCATAGCCGCTTCCACCACCGGCGTAGCTCCACATATATTCGCACATTTTTTCATATACGAAATTGAAATCTTCGGGCAAAGCTTTGATTCTCGCTAACTGTGCCTTGTATTCTGCCTTGTCTTTTTTGATGTTTTTAAGAGAATCAATTCCTTCTGCCATGATATCCATGGTTTTCTTCATCAGTTTCGCCATTCTTATGCCTCCTGCTTTAGGTGGTTTATTTTATCAGATAAAAAGTCCCATCTTTCCCAAAAGTGCTCCAGTTCTTTTCGGCCCGCTTGGTTAAGGGTATAAAATTTGCGTGGCGGCCCCATGTCTGACGGCTTTTTTTCGATATTCAGGAGCTGGTTTTTTTCAAGCCGAACCAAGATGGTATAAACCGTGCCTTCTGCAACATCGGTAAAGCCAAGAGTGTTTAAAGCTTTCGTAATTTCGTAGCCATAGGTTTCTCTCCGGCTGATAATTTCCAGCACGCAGCCTTCTAAGATTCCTTTTAGCATTTCGGTTATGTTATCCAAAATTCCCGCTCCTTTCGTGTTGAGCAAAGCAGTACATCGTAATACTTACTACCTGTATATAGTATAACTAAGTAGTGCTGTCTGTCAATAGAAAAAATAGGAAAGTAAAAAGCCATAGACGAGCAATCCTCTCTTCCATGGCTTTTGTAGTAATTACTTTTTGCTAAGTTATGTCGTTAACGACTTGCTATTTTAGGTCTTCCAATTTACGCTTGGCTTTTTTCAAAATCTTATGCCCGGCGCTGTTGATGTGTTTTTCATTCTCGGCAATGAGCGCATAGGCGTCTGTCAGCGCTGTCTGCCGCACCAACGCATAAATTCCAAGCGCGATCAGCAGAACGAAAGCCGGATAGTACGGCTCTATGGCCCCTTGTGGCAGAACAGCTTTTTTTACAAAAAGAAACGGCAACCCACCCATTACAATACAGCAGATGCCCGCCACAACCAGCGGCGCGCTCTTTTTCTTTACATTTTGGTATCGTTGCTTTATCTCTTTCAAAAAGTTAGCATCCAAAATCAGCGGTTCTTTGGTAAGGTGAGCGTATTGGTCATCTTCTTTTAGGCCTGCAAACAAAATAATGCCAATGCCAACTGCCGCAATTATAATTGTTGCAAATACCCAAATCGTCGGCGATTGCCCAAAGAGCAAGTAGGGGATTGTCGCTAAAGCCAAAATGCTGAGGCCCAATGCATATTGGGCAGAGGATCTTTTTTCGCTTATCAAATAGCCTTCCGCCACCTCTCTGCTAACGTAATATCCTTTTTCGTGCGGATTGTTTGTTTCCTCACTGTCTTTTAATAGATAATCAATTGTGACTTCAAAAAGATTGCCCATCATCAGCAGCTTTTCCGTTTCAGGGAAACCTTGCCCGTTCTCCCACTTGCTTATCGCCTGCCTGGTCGTGCCTAATTTTTCAGCCAGAGCTTCTTGGGATAAATTATTTTCTTTTCTCAATTTTAAAAGTTTTTCGCTAAATGTCATCTGAATTAGCCTCCTGTATTTTGATACTAAAATCGTACCAAAGCATAAGCTGTTGTTCTATCTCTCGCCGCGTGCAGTTTGTCAACTTTAGGTTGCACCGTTGTAATATGTCATATTTTGCAGATATATCCACCTGTTTTTGTTTGCTGGATGCCAAAACGAGTCTAGGCAAAAAAATGTCAGGCATCTCACAAACTTTTGATGCCTGGCATTTTTTGATGCACGCTCTCGCGGATTTTACTTTTTGAGTATTCTCTTTAAGTTATTCGGGTCTAGCAATAAATTTACGGTTTCAAATTTTCCTTTATAAAAAACGGCCCAGTTATTAAAAACGCAAGGCAATTCTTTTGCTTTTTGCAACGTATCTACTGGGACCAAAGAAAGAGGCACACTGTTAACCTCACAATACTGTTTCAGCATTTCGATGTTTTGAAGAATGTAAGGGCACTGCATGTCGTAGTAAACGGTCAGCTCGTTGTTTTCAATTGCTTCGGCTTTTGCATTTGGCGCAAAGCGGGGCGTGGTGCCATCAAAAGTGAGGGCCAGCAGTTCATATCCATTCGGGGTGGTATCCACCACTTCAAAACCAAATTTTTTTGCAAAGGATTGATCGGTAAGCCAGGCTTTTTGCTTTTTTGCCCCGAGCATACAAATGCCGGACTTCCCCTTTGCTTTGGCGTCCGCCACGCAATACTCCAGCAGTGCTTTGCCATAGCCTTTGCCTTTATAGCTGCCCGTAGCCCATAAGCAATAGAGATAATAGTAGTTATCGCCCGTGATGGGAACCCACGCGGTTTCGAGCGGTGCATATTCAATAAAAACCGCGGCCTTGGCGTCGAGTTTTCTAAAAACATGTCCCTCTTTTAGACGATCCGAAAGCCATTGCCGCTTTGCCTCTACGCCGGGGTGCAGCTTTTTGCTGCGGATAATGCAGCACAAATGCTCGCTGGCAAGATTCTCGGGTGTCAGGTTCACAAAATTAGGATTGAAATCTTCCATTCGGCTACCTCACAAGCATTTTCACTTAAAATTCAGTTGATTTGCCAGCAGAATATAGAAACGATTCGTTAGCTTTATTTTATCACACAAAATGAAAAAAGCCAGGCGTGAGAAAATCAGCTTTTAATACAACTGGCTCGGTGCAAAAATTGTTTGGGTCGCCTTAAATCTTTATCGGCAAGGTTTACGGTTTTACTTTAGGCAGCGCTTATCCTATAGTCGATTCGATTTTATCATAAAATTTTTTTAGTTCTTTTCGCAGCGCCTTTGGATTATCCACATTGACTTCGTGCTTTGCGTTTTCGATAAACACCAGCTCGGAGGCTCTCAGCTTTTGGGATAACTGAATTGCCGCTTTTTTGTTTGCACGGTCTTTCGTGCCACAAACTATAAGAGATTTACACCTAATATCAGACAAGTGACTGGTAAAATCCAAATCTGCCATGGAGCTGGTTAAACTTATAAAATCGTTTTTTGTAAAACCCATATCAGCAAAAAGAGAATTTGGCATAAACCGAAATATTACGTTTTGCAGTTTCAGTAAATTTTTAGGCATTTTATACTGTGTCCCTATTAATGCCAACGAGTTCACTTTATCGGGAAAATCCATTGCGTAGTTTAAAGCAAGAATCCCCCCTAGGGAAAGCCCGCACAAATTCAGAGGTTCCGAAAAGCTGTTGCAATATGCTCGAAAGGCACCATACAGCTTTTCATAAGTTACCTCTTGCTGCTTTAATAATGCTTGCAGATTGGGGCAGTGCGCCTGTTTATTTGTGAAAGCCACAACCACGCTGTCCCAGCTTTTTGCCGTCTGACCCAATCCATGGACGAAAATATATTGCAATGTTCCAACTCCTGTTACATAAATGATTTTGCATATATCATATGATGACAATAAAAAATCGCCAATCTTTCGATTGACGATTTTTTTGGTGCGGATGACAGGACTTGAACCTGCAAGCCTCGCGGCATTAGAGCCTAAATCTAACGTGTCTGCCAATTCCACCACATCCGCATACGACCTATATTTTATCAGTTTTATACCCTGTTTGTCAACTAAACTTTGTTTGACGTAGCCGCTTTTTTTCGCTATACTGTTAACACATCTAATTTTGCCGAAAGGGGCGTTTTGTATGGCGGCACCGCGCAACGCGAACATTAAACAAACCATTTTGGCAACCGCACTGCAGTTGCTGCAAACCACCTCATTTGCCGATATTTCCCTTGCGCAAATCGCGCAGGCTGCGGGCATCAGCAAGGGAACGCTTTATTATTATTACAACAGCAAAGACGATATTCTTTGCGACATTACCGAAAGTTACCTCACCCACCTAGCCGGCGACCTGTTGAGCTGGGTGGATAATAAAGAAAAAGACACCCGGCCCGAGCGTCTTTTCAACTATGTATTGCGCCGCGGCGCGGCCTCTACGTTTGGCAATCTGCGACTTTATCTCATCGGCGCGGCCGTTTCTGGTGATACTTTGGTGCGTGACCGATTTGTAGAGCGATACGATTATTTTCAGACCACACTGACTGCTAAAATTGCAGAGCGCCTGCCCAATGCAGACAGCAATTATTTGGCCTGGCTGCTGCTGACAACCATGGACGGCATGCTGGTACAGGTGCAGCTTCGCTCTCCCGGGTTTGACTTTGATTCTTTTGTAAATAAAACGGTACAGATGCTGCAACAGACCGTTGCACTGATGGTACCGCAAAAATAAAGGACAGCAACCGGCGTTTTGCCGTGCTGTCCTTTTGTTTTTTCTGTTGTTCAGCGTTTGCCGATGCCAGGGGTTGCATCTTTAAAACCAGATTCCAGCTGGCCGAGCATACCGATGCTTTTTCCGGTACCAATGGCTACACAGTTAATCGGGTCATCTGCAACGCGCGCACCCACCTTGAGCGCTTTGGCAAGGTATACATCAAGTCCGCGCAGCATCGAGCCGCCACCCGTCAGCAGCAGGCCCTGCTCAAAAATATCGCCTGCAAGCTCGGGCGGGGTTTTTTCCAGCACCTGGTGCACGGCTTTCCCCAGTTGCTCAATACAAAGGGTAATCGGCTCATACAGATCTTCGGTCGTGACGGTTTGCCGGCGGGGCAAGCCGGTTTCTACACAGCGGCCTTTGACCTCTGCCGTTTCGGAAAAGCCGATTTCCGGGGTAGCGCACCCAATCTGTCGTTTGAGCTGCTCTGCGGATTTTTCGCCAATGACAAGGCCGAACTTTTGCCGGATGCAGCGTACAATTTCACGGTCGAGCGCATTGCCTGCAATTTTCACCGAGGTTGATTTGACCTTACCGCCCAGCGAGATTACCGCAATGTCGGTGGTGCCGCCGCCAATGTCGACAACGATATTGCCGCGCGGTCGCATAATATCAAGACCGGAGCCAATCGCTGCTGCGATGGGTTCGTCAATCAGAAAAATCTGACGGGCACCGGCAGCAAGCACCGCCTCTACCGCGGCATCGCTTTCAATACCGGTAAGCACCGCGGGCACGCAAACTGCCACGCGCGGCTTTACGATTTGAGAATCGCACACTTTGGTGATAAAGCGCTTAATCAGCTCTTTGGTGAGCATATAATCCGAAATAACGCCGTCTTTGAGCGGGCGTACAGCCGAAATGTGTGCCGGGGTGCGGCCAATCATGCGATAGGCTTCCTCCCCCACGGCCAGAACGCGGTCTGTTTTGGTATCCACCGCAACCACGGTGGGCTCGTTAAGAACAATGCCTTTTCCCTCGATATAAACAATCACACTTGTGGTACCCAAGTCGATACCGATATCATTCTGAGCCAAAATACTTCTTCCTTTCAGTCGGCCGCGCCGGCTTTTTCCTTTACAGTGTAGGCAAAACAAAGGGTATCTACCGCTTTTGCGCCTGCAAGCTCCAGCATTTTTGCACATTCTGCGAGCGTCGCGCCGGTTGTTACGATGTCGTCGATGAGAAGTACCCGTTTGCTGATGACTCTCTCTGGGCGTTTGACGCGGAACGCTCCCAGTAGGTTTGCTGCGCGGCCCTCCCGCGGCAGGTCATGCTGATACCTGGTTTCGCATTCTTTTACAAGTATATCATTCTCAACCGGGATTGCAAGTATTGCACCCACGGTTTTTGCAAGCAGTGCGGGCACGTTATAACCGCGCCTTGCAAGGCTTTTACGGGATGTCGGCACCGGTACAATTACATCGAACCGCACACCGGGAAACTGCGCTTTTGCGCACTGCGCCATCTCGTTTGCCACCAGTGGCGCAAGGCTGCGCATCCCTTGGAATTTCAGCCGCTGCATCACCCGTTTGGCCACGCCTTCATACCGGCAGCAAGCGGCAAGCGAATTAATGGCACGGCAGCCTGCTTGGCGTGAAAGCAACGCGCTTTCCTCTTCCGTTAAATGGGGCAGCACTTCAACACAGCGCTCGCAGGGGCCGGAAAAGCCGATGACCCGGCCACACCACGGGCAGCGCTGCGGAAACAGCAGATTGCCCACCATCCAGTAAATTCTGTGCATCTACTCCGCCCCTTTCGCTCCGGTCAGCATACGGAATCATCTGCAAGCAATGCGGCAAGGCAGGAGTACCGCAGCATTCTGCGGTCGTTCTCTACCATGCCGCCAAAGGTGGACTTGCTACCGCAAACCACCAAAAGCTGTTTTGCACGGGTCACGCCGGTATAGATGAGATTGCGGTAGCAAAGCCGTGTGGGGGTATCCCCCGCTGTTGGCAGCACCACCGCCGCAAACTCGCTGCCCTGACTTTTATGAATCGTGACCGCATATGCAATCTCAAGTTCTCGCAGCGCATCACCGCTGTAAACATAGGTTTTATCATCAATCCGCACTGTCAATGTCTGGGCACGCGGATCTGCCTTTAAAATAATGCCGAGGTCACCGTTAAAGGCACCGGTATTATTTTCGCCGTCGTCCCGGCGGTAAACAATATCGTAATTATTGCGTACCTGCATCACTTTATCGCCTACCCGGTAGGTAACCCCCATATAAACGAGCTGGCCCTTGCCCGGTTCTGCGGGGTTTAAAATCTCCTGCAACCGCGCATTCAGCGTCTGGGTTCCGCATTGACCCATCTTGCTGGGGCAAAGCACCTGGATATCCCGCACGGGGTCCAGCCCGTACGCTTTGGGCAGACGCTGTGCCACAAGGCTGCACACCAAATCTGCCGCAGCAGCATTGCCCGCTTCTAAAAAGAAGAAATCCCCCTCTTTTTCATTGCCTTCCGGCAGTTTGCCCTCTACAATGCCGTGCGCGGTGCGGATGATGCGGCTTTCTGCTGCCTGCCGGAAAATATCCCGCAGGGAAACCGTGGGTACCACCCCGGAATCAATAATGTCGCGCAGCACGTTGCCCGCACCCACACTGGGCAGCTGGTCGCTGTCGCCCACAAGGATAATTTTGCACTGGGGGCGCAGCGCGCGCAGCAAACTTTCAAACAACGGCAAATCCACCATGCTCATCTCGTCGATGATTACAACATCGCACTTGAGCGGGTTTTGCTCGTGGTGGACGAAGCGCAGCCGTTCGCCGCTGCCGTATTCCACCTCAAGCAGCCGGTGGATTGTTTTAGCGTCGCGGGCACAAAGTTCACTCATCCGCTTTGCCGCACGCCCGGTCGGGGCCGCCAAAGCCACCCGGTCGCCCTGCTGTTCAAACAATGCAATCATTGCATTAATTGTCGTGGTTTTACCCGTACCGGGGCCGCCGGTAAGCACCATGCAGTTTTCGGCAAGCGCAGTTTCAATTGCTTTGCGCTGTAGTGGCGCATATTTCAGCCCGCCGGCAAACTCGAGCAGCCCAATGGCTTTGTCCGGATTCTGCATTTTTTCCAGCGGCATTGCCAGCAGACTTTTTAGATGCGTCGCCACCAGCATTTCACCCCGGAAATATTCCGGCAGGTATAGATATTCCTTACCGCCACACTCGTGTGCAACCAGCTCGCCTTCTGACACGGCAATATCAATAACCTCTTCAATGACAATCTGCTCTACGTCGATAAACTTTGCCACCGTAGCCAGCAGTTTATGGGTCGGCAGGCAGCAATGCCCATTATTCAAGTTGTGCCGCAGAACATAGGCAACACCGGCGCGTACCCGCTGCCCATTTTCTTTTTCAAAATTCAGCCCGGAAGCAATCGCGTCAGCCTCGCGAAACGGAATCCAAACCGGATCGCCGCAAAGCAGATAGGGGTTTTCGTTCACCATATCGAGCACACTTGGGCCATAATGCTTATACAGCGCAATCGCCTGCTGTGCCGTTACCCCTACCCGCGCAAGGCTGGCAATAGCCTCCCGCACACCAAACACACGGCGGAACTCGTTAGAAGCTGCAATCGCTTTTGCCGTTGTCATGCCCTTTACCTTGGCGAGTGCGTTGGGGTTGTTTTCGATGACAAGCAAGGTATCCTCGCCAAAGGTTTCTACAATGCGCCGCGCCGTTACCGGGCCAATGCCGGGCAGCGGGCCGCTGGCGAGGTAACGCAGCACGGCGGCTTCACCCTGTGGCAGGCGGCAGGCAAACTGCCGGACTTTAAGCTGAAGACCAAAAGTAGGATGGGTGATATATTCCCCCGCAAGCTCTACCTCTTCGCCCTCGGCTACGCCCGGCATTTCACCCACCGCTGTCACAAGCTCGCCAGCAGCGTCAATTTCTACCACAGCAAAACTGGTCTCGCTGTTTGAAAATACAACGTGTTCTACTGTTCCGGTCAGCGTTTCCGTTTTGCTCACTTCCTTTTTTCTTATCTTTTCATGTATCGTGTTCCCGTGCCTCTTTGCCGTTGCAAATCTTTTACCATTAAGCAAACCAAATGCCGCGTTTTATAAGGGCAAAAGGTTTGTAACGGGCGCTAGAAAGATTGCAACCAAAGGTGCGCTTACAGCACCTGCTGTAAAAAGGGCGATGTTTCTCTTACTTTATTATAAGTCATCCACAGCCCCGTGTAAATGGAGCCACTCGCCGGTCGCATCGCCCAGTGTTTCTTTTTCGGCAAAGGTAATCGAATCAAACCCGCAGCCGTGCACCGGCAGCGCGCCATCCTTTTCGTTGACAGCGAGGATTTCACATTGCGGCAGGATGCCCCGCAAGGCAAGCGCCAGCTCCACCACATCGCTCACATCTGTGTTTTGTGGTAACACAAGCAACGCCGAAGCGTTGTAAGGCTTATCGCCGCCGCCTGCAAGCATATCTGCCACAAAGTATGCGCCAATTACCGCAAAACCTGTAATCAAAATTACCAGCACTGTGTTCATCTATTTTTCCCGCCTTTCGTTGTGAACTGCCCTATGCTATGCGTTTTGAGCTGTTTTGGTACCCAAAAGTCAGTTTTTTTCACAAAATGGCTGGTTTTTGCAGATGAGCTTTTGCCCAAATGATGTTGCTTTTAACGCAGATGTGGTATAATAGCCGCGGGTTAGCGGCGAGGTTTTCATACTGGTTACCAGCCCGCAAAACTACTGTTTATTTTTAAAGACGAAGCGCTTTCGCACGTTTCGTTTGTTACCCCGATAGAAAGTGAAGTCGTTTGATTATGGTCAACTATCAAAAAGAACTGGAAAAACTAATTGCGGCACTGCCTGAGAACACAGCGCCCCCTACGCTTTTGCTGCACAGCTGCTGCGCTCCCTGCTCTAGCTATGTGCTGGAGTATCTTTCTAACCATTTTGCCATTACGGTGGATTACTATAACCCCAATATTTCGCCAGAGGCTGAATACCGCTTGCGTGCGGAAGAGCAAAAGCGGCTGATTGAGGCAATGCCTACTCGCTTTCCCGTTCATTTCACCGAAGGGGCCTACGAGCCACAGGTGTTCTATAATGCTGTAAAAGGGCTGGAAAGCTGCCCCGAAGGTGGCGAGCGCTGCTTTGTCTGCTACGAGTTGCGCCTGCGCGAGGCAGCCCTGCGCGCCAAAGAGGGAGGGTATGACTATTTCACTACTACGCTGTCGATTAGCCCGTTGAAAAACGCGGCAAAGCTGGCAGAACTGGGTCAGACCATCGGCAACGAAATCGGCGTTGCCTATCTGCCGTCTGACTTTAAAAAGAAAGAGGGCTATAAACGCAGTATTGCCCTTTCGCATGAATACGGTCTTTATCGGCAAGATTTTTGCGGGTGCGTTTTCAGCAAACAGGAGGCGGAACGCCGCAACTTGGAATAGGCTTTATAAAAATCAAAAAGAGCAGCGCCAAGGCAACCGGCACTGCTCTTTTTATTTTACCAATCTTAATTTTGCTGATTGCGCAAGCCTTGCACCAAAAAGTATACCCCTACCAGAATAATAAGCCCCGTGCAGCTGAACACCAGCGGCATGGGCTGCATACCTGCATATTGAATGAACTCAACATAAAAGCCCTGCCCGTTGACATGGCTTTTCTGTATCATACCAAAGACGGGCAGAAACATCAGCTCTAACACCAGCATAACAAGCCCTAAGATTATCGTTTTAAAGCCCATGGCCCGCTGCCGGTTTGCGGCGTTGCTTGCTGCTATTTTTTCCAGCCTGCCCTCACCTATTTGCCCCGGCGCGTCGGTTTCGCATTTGCTACAGCTGTTTTTGAGCAATTCGTCGGTAGATATCGAAAACAACTCGCTGAGCAGCACAATTTTACTGGTTTCGGGAATTGCATCGTCCAGCTCCCATTTAGAAACAGACTGACGTGAAACACCGAGCTGTTCTGCCAGCTGTTGTATTTTTTCTCCTAAAGTCATGGACTTCACCTCCTGTATTCGTGTTTTTATTCTACCACACAAAAGCCGTGCCGCTACCAAGCCGGGTTTGCAGTTTCGCAACCGCCAGTTGCAGTGCAGCTTTTTGGTTTTTTATCCTCAATCGTTTCGTGGCTTTGTCGCACATCTAAGCCCAAAACAGGTTTTCGGACACCACAATATCTTGTTTTGTAATCTTGCGCAAATCAAATATCGGTATCAGCTCTTTTGCGGTACAGGGCTCAGCTGTTTCGGTCAGGCCTGCCAGCCATGCCAGCATACCGATTATTTGCTCTGCGGTAACACCTGATGCCTGCAGCGCTCCAACGTCGAGCGCACGCTCTCGTTTAGAAAGTCGCTTTCCGTCTGGCGCAACAAGCAGCGGCAGATGTGCAAACTGCGGCGGCATAAAGCCCAGCAGCCGGTACAGCAGCAGTTGCCGCGGGGTGGAAGAAAGCAAATCATGCCCGCGCACTACTTCGGTTACGCCCATCGCGGCATCATCGGCCACCACGGCAAGCTGGTAAGCATATACGCCATCTGAGCGGCGCAGGATGAAATCGCCACAGTCTTCTGCCAAGCTGCTTTTCACGCGCCCGTAAACATGGTCGGTAAAAGTAATGGGGTCGCCGTTCACCCAAAGTCGCTGGGCAGGCGCACGGGCTGCGGCTTTGGCCGCCCGCTCGGCATCGCTTAGTGCACGGCAGTTTCCTCTGTAAATCACTGTGCCGTCGCTCGCATGGGGGGCAGAAGCATCATGCAGCTCACTGCGGCTGCAAAAGCATGGATAAGTACGGCCCATCGCTTCGAGCCGGGCAAAGCATTCAGCATACCAGGCCGCGCGCTCGCTTTGACGATACGCTGGCAGGTCGCCGCCCTCGTCCCAATCAAGGCCGAGCCACGTAAGGTCACGGATAAGCTGCTCGGTATATTCCGGCCTGCAACGCGCGGGGTCAAGGTCTTCAACCCGCAGCAGCATAGTGCCGTTTTGGGCGCGACAAGAAAGCCATGCCATCAACGCGCAAAATACATTGCCCAGGTGCATGCGCCCGCTGGGGCTTGGCGCAAAACGTCCTTTCATGGATATTCTCCTTTATTTTTATAACAGCACGGTTGCTTTGGCACCGTGTTATTTTTGTGTGCTTAAAAAAGATTACCATATTTTTTAAAAATTTTCTATCTGGCTGTTGACAACTGTACATACCGGGTATATACTGTGCATACAGTATATATACAGTAAAACAAAGTGCCGGCTCCCCCGCCGGGCTTTGGAGGGGGCAAATTTGGAACTTATCATCAGCAACTCCAGCGGCAAACCCATCTACGAGCAAATCACGGCGCAGATTAAAAATATGGTGCTCTCTGGCGAACTGGCCGAAGGCGCGGCACTGCCCAGTATGCGGCAGCTTGCCAAAGACCTGCGCATTAGTGTGATTACCACAAAACGCGCATATGAAGACCTTGAGCGGGATGGCTTTTTAACCACCGTACCCGGCAAGGGCTGTTTTGTCGCCATTAAAAATCCGGAATTTGTGCGGGAAGAGCATCTGCGCCAAGCGCAGGAAGCATTGCAAACTGCAGTCGATGTCGCCCGCTTGGCCGGCATCACTGCCGGTGAACTGTGCGAGATGCTGACCCTGCTTTACGAGGGCGAATAGCCCATACAGAAAGGAAGCGTATCTATGTCCAATCTTCTTGAACTGCGCGGCGTCTGCAAAGATTACCGCGACTTTCAGCTGAACAACGTCAGCTTTGCTTTGCCGGGCGGCGCAATTATGGGCTTTGTGGGTGAAAACGGAGCCGGTAAAACCACCACCTTAAAGTGTATTCTTGGCCTTGTGCGGCGCGATGCCGGTGAGGTAGAGGTATTTGGTAAACCGCTCAATGTCGATGATGTGGCAGCCAAAGCGCAAATAGGCGTAGTGTTTGATGAAAGCTATTTTCACGATAACCTCACCACCGTGCAGGTAGACCATATGATGGCGAGCATTTTTCGCGATGCGTGGGACGCTGCCTATTTTGAGGCACTGCGCAAACGGTTTGCACTGCCAAAAGATAAAATCATCAAATCGTTTTCGCGCGGCATGAAAATGAAGCTTTCGATTGCGGCGGCACTCGCCCACCACCCTAAACTTCTTTTGCTCGACGAAGCTACCAGCGGGCTTGACCCGATTGTTCGCGATGAAATTCTTGACGTCTTTCTTGAGTTCATCAGCGATGAGCAACACAGCATTCTGTTTTCCTCCCACATCACCAGTGATTTGGAGAAAATCGCCGATTACGTCACCTTTATCCACAATGGTAAAGTGATGTTCTCTAAAAATAAAGATACGCTAATTTACGAATATGGCATTGCCCGCTGCACCGCTGCACAAGCAGCCAAAGTCGCCTCTTCTGATGTGGCAGTAACCCGTAAAACTGCAATGGGCACCGAATTTTTGGTAACCGACCGCGACAGTTTTCACCGTCGCTACCCCGATGTAGTGCTGGACCGGGTAAGCATTGAGGACATTATGCTGTTTTATGTAAAGGGCCATAAGGAGGACAAATCATGCGCGGTTTGATTTATAAGGATTTGTATAATTTAAAAAAATATATGCGTCAGCTTCTTTTAATCATCGCTGTGATGGGCGTGCTGTTCGGCATGCAGGATACCGGTGCGAGCTTTCTTGGCGTTTATACTGTGATGGTTTCGATGATGGTCGTAATAAGCAGCATGAGCTACGATGAGTTTGCCAAGTGGGATAAATTCGTGCTGACCATGCCGGTTTCGCGCAAAACGCTGGTGGGGAGTAAATATTTGCTGGGGCTGCTGGTTACCGCTGGCGGCAGCTTGATTGCGATTGCGATTTGCCTAGTGATTGGAATCATTACGCGCAAAGGGATGACTTTAGAGGATCTCGTGGGCATTATTGGCTGCTTTTTTGCCTGTTTGCTGATGCTCGGTGTTTTATTACCGCTGCTTTACAAATTTGGTGTGGAAAAAGCCCGGATGATGATTTTATGTGTGGCACTGTTGCCGACGCTGGGTGTTGTTCTGCTTTCTAAAGCCGGTCTGCTGGAAAACGGCATCAGCGAAGAGTTTTTGCAGACGCTCGCTTTTGTTGCCCCGGTTATTATCGTGGTGCTTTTTATCGCAAGCTTTTTTCTTTCGGTTTCTATCGTGACCAAAAAAGAGTTTTAATTGCTTTCTTACTCAAAACGACGGTAGCGTTTACATTCTATTAAAAAGGGCCTTCGCTTTTAGCGATGGCCCTTTTGTCGTATTCTCATTTTTGCTCACGCACTTTGCTCAAAACAGCGTTGGTGCCCTATGGCCTGCGATTTTTTCATCTCAAGCCAGCTGAAAAAACCGTAGATATCGTTAATTAAAAAAACCAAAAAGCAGATGACCATTGAGAAATAGGAGCTGTCCTTGCTTGCGGCAATGAGCCACAAAACAATTAAAACAACATCATTTGCGGCGTACCCAATAGCAAAATATTCGCTGCGTCGCATGGTGAGATAGGCACCAACAAAACTGGTGAAAACCGATACCGTGCTTAGCCATAAAACCGCCGTATCAAATGCCGCAAGGATAAAATAAAAAATTACCGTAACAGCTATGCTTAACCCAAGCAAAAACACGTATTCTTTTTGGGCAAGCTGATTTACTTTGACCTGGTTTTTTCCATTTTCAGCAGGGTTTTTCACCCATGAAACAATGGCTGCCCCCGCGATCGGCGCGGTCATGCCGAGATAGGTAATCATTTCTCCGTAATAAGCAGAGGCGTAAGAAATCACCCCGTATAGCACGCTGAATATAACGGTCAACACCTGCCCCCATACGTTCCCCTTTGCGTTTAAAATCAAAAATGTAGCCCCAATCAGTGATGCGGTAAGCGTAAGATAATTTTTGGATTGAAACAGCACAAATGATGTGGCAATTACAGCAACGGAAGAAAGCCACAGCCCTATTTCAAACTTTGTAAAATATAAAAAAACCCTGTTCGTTTTCATTATCGCCTCTTTAAAGTACCCTAGCCCGGGTTAGTTCAATCGATTCTTTTCCTGTGATCTGTTCGATGGTGATTTCGATACAGCTAAGTGCGTTCCACTCTTGCTTAATTTCTTTTTCCACCGATTTTTTATCGCTGTAATATTTAAGGCCGAGCACCTCTGCGGCGTGGAAGATTTCCTGTTCCTCTTCCAGCTTTCTGGCTCTGCCAAACAAGACGATGCTTCTAAAATAGGTGGTCAGCTCTTCGTCAACCACATCGTCTTTTTCAATCACACAGAAAGAAACTTTATCGCAGCTTTGGATTGCATCTTGCTTATGCCCGGTTTTAGCACCGTGAAGATAAATTTTGCCGTCTGCGTAAACATAATTTATGGGAATGGTATAGGGATAGCCTTGCTCTCCTATTACACCGAGCACGCCTGTTTTTCCCTTTGCAAGGACTGCCAGCGTTTCTTCGTTATTTAACTGCTGCCTGCTTCTTCTCATTGGTCGGAACATGGTTTTTACCTCTTTTCGATAAAAATAAAAAAGCATCTGGTATGCGTATCTTCAAAGACCTAACGATACGCATTCAGATGCCAAACATCTCTACCCGGTGGTAGTTTTTTTGATTATTATTCTGAGTGTAGCATGAAAGTGACGATTTGTAAAGAAGGCAAGCCGCTTACAAAATGAGAGGCTTTTGGCACTTTGGGTAATCCACAAAAAGCTTTGCAGACATCAGATAAGAGGTTCAAAAAAATAAAAAGCAGCAGCCCAAATAAAAGGCTGCTGCTTTTCTGGTAAAACTGGTTTTCTATAAGCCAGCTTTTGGCAGCTTACAACGCTGCTTTCAGTGCTGCCACGCGGTCGGTCTGCTCCCAGGTTACGCCGAGGTCTTCACGGCCCATATGGCCGTAAGCGGCGAGCTGTTTGTAGATGGGGCGACGCAGGTCAAGCGCTTTGATGATACCAGCTGGAGAAAGGTCGAACACTTTCTGTACAGCTTCTGCAATGGCATCATCTGCCACGGTGCCGGTGCCGAACGTATCTACCAACACGCTGACGGGCTGTGCCACACCAATGGCGTAAGCAAGCTCTACTTCGCACTTGGTGGCAAGGCCGGCAGCCACAATGTTTTTAGCAACCCAGCGCGCAGCATAAGCGGCACTGCGGTCCACTTTGGTAGGGTCCTTGCCGGAGAAAGCACCGCCACCGTGACGGCCATAGCCGCCGTAGGTATCGACGATGATTTTACGGCCGGTCAAGCCGGAGTCGCCCTGCGGTCCGCCGATGACGAAACGCCCGGTCGGGTTGATATAGTATTTGGTCTCAGCGTCCAGCAGCTCTGCGGGCACGATGGGACGAACGACCTTCTCGATGATGTCAGCGCGCAGCTGCTCCATCGAAACGTCGGGAGAATGCTGGCTGGAAACAACGATGGCGGCAACGCGTACCGGGTTGGCGGCGGGGGTCGGCTTTGATACCTGGGTTTTGCCGTCCGGGCGCAGATAATCCAGCTCGCCATTTTTGCGCACAGCGGTAAGCTGTTTTGCAAGGCGGTGAGAAAGCGAAATGGGCAGCGGCATCAGCTCGGGGGTTTCATCGCAAGCAAAGCCGAACATCATGCCCTGGTCGCCGGCGCCGCCGACGGAATCGTTGGTGCCCAGCGCGATGTCAGCGCTCTGCTCGTCAATGTTCGTGATCACGGCGCAGGTATCTGCGTCAAAGCCGAATTTTGCACGGGTGTAACCAATCTCGCGCACGGTTTCGCGCACCAGACGGGGGATGTCCACATAGCACTCGGTGGTAATCTCGCCCATTACGTGCACAAGGCCGGTAGAAACCGTGGTTTCGCAGGCAACGCGGCCGTTGGGGTCCTTTTCGAGGATAGCATCGAGAATGGCGTCGGAAATCTGATCACAGATTTTGTCGGGATGCCCTTCGGTTACAGATTCAGAAGTAAAAAAGCTTTTTGACATGGTGATATCTCCTTTTATGTTATTCTGCAAATGAGGTATCACTTTCGGGGTACGCAAAAAAGTAAGCTCGGCGAGTTTTCACCGAGCTTAACACAAGCTTATCTTTCGGTTTGACCCGCAGGATGTAGCACCTTGCAAAAATTGCAGGTTGCCGGGCTTCATAGGGCCTGTTCCCTCAGCCGCTCTTGATAAGTGATATTCAATTTGCACAGTCTATTATACCAAAGGCGACGTTTCTGTCAAGTGGCGCGCATGCGACAAATTGTGCCATTTGGCAAAATTCAGGACATTTGCCGGGTTTCGTTCGGCTCTGCCGCAAATTTTAAGATTGTTTGACGGGCTTTGCTTCGTCCTCTACCGGTGCTTCACCGCCAGCATACTGGTGGATGAAGTGCGAAAGGCGCTTATACACGACAAAGGTGAGCAACGCAACCACGGTGCCTTTGATGAGGTTGAACGGTGCAATGCCAAGCACAATGTAGGTAAACAGGCTGTTAATAGCCGGGTTTACGGTCTGGCACATTTCCAAAACTGCCTCCAGCGGCATGTTGTAAGCGTTTGCATAAAACGGAAGCAGCACAAAGTAGTTGGCAAGGCAGCCCACCAAAGTAATGACGAATACCGATGCGATGGAAGCGATGCGTGCGCCTTTTTTGCTTTTATGGCGGCGGTAAACCAGGCCTGCTGTGAGCGCGAAAGAGCCGGTGATGAGAAAATCCGCCAGCTCGCCAACGCCTGCTGTCTGGGTGGAAAGCAGATGAATTAACGCTTTGATGAGCGCCATGACAACGCCCTCGATGGGACCGAGTGCAAACGCACCAACCATGATGGGTACTGCGCTGATGTCCAGCTTCAAAAACGGGGGCATCAGGGGCAGCGGTACTTCAAAGTACATCAAAATAGTGGCGATGGCTGCGAACAGCGCAATGGTAACGAGCTTGCGGGCACTTGTGCTTTTTCTGGTTTGCATAAAACAAAACCTCCTTTAAAATGAGGTCTGCCGTTGGGGAAGCCTGGCTTTTCTTTGCAATAAAAAACACCCGTCTGCAATAATTGCAAACGGGCGTACTACGAGCGTAAAAAGCCGCAGTTTCTTTCATCCGGACTATACCGTCGGCTCTGGAATCTCACCAGATCAGCACCCAAAAAGGTGGTCGCGGGCTTTCACCGCCGGTGGGGAATTACACCCCGCCCTGAAACAGACTACCCACATTATACCCGCAGATTGTGAAAAATGCAACAGGTTGAACGGCAAAATTTTCGACTTCCGTTTTTTACCGCAGCTGTTCAGCAAACCCGCTTGTCTTCTTACTTTTTTCACATTACCGCGCTTGTCGTAAGAAAAAAAATATGTTACGATAAAAAAATAAAATGCAAAAACAAGTCGCCTTTTGCGATTGCCAAAAAGCGTTTATTCCGTAAAAAAGGAGAAGCTATGCTCGATTTTATTCAAAAAAATGCAGAACCGCTCATTTCGTTTGGCATTTCTGTGCTTATCTTTTTTGGTTTTTTTCTGGTATCCAAACTATTTCAGTACAAAATGGTACCCGTCTTGCGCCATCTTTTCTCTAAGTTAAAGGGCAATTTTGCTACCCGCTTATTAGAGCGCATCAATCTGCCACTATCCAGCTTTTGGCTGCTCATCGGCGCACAGATTGCGCTTTCGCGGTTGTTTCCACAAAATGCGCTGCCGGTTTCGCTCACTCATATTTTTCGCTCCGGCTATGCTTTGCTCGTGGGCTGGACGGCCTGTAATCTGGTCGACCTCATCCCCATTCTGCCGCAGCTGAACTGGAACAATTCCGAAGCCATTAAAAAAATTCTGCGCCGCATTTTAAAGGCTCTCATTCTTGCATTTGCCGTAGTTATCGTCATTGGCGAGTTTGGCTACGATGTCAACGGCCCGGTTGCTGGCCTTGGCCTTGGCGGTTTAACCATTTCGCTAGCTGCGAAAGATTCGGCTGCCAATATGTTTTCCGGTCTGCTGCTGCTGATTGAGCGTCCCTTTGAGCTGGGCGACTGGATTTCCTGCACCGCTGCTGAAGGCACGGTAGAGGATATCTCGTTCCGCTCCACCAAAATCCGCACCTTTGCCAACACTGTTTCAGTGGTACCGAACTCGGTGCTTTGTGCCGGCACCATCACCAACGTCACCCGCATGGAGATGCGGCTTTCCAAATCCACCATCGGCATTACCTACGACACGCCGCGCGACAAGATTGAAAAAGTGATTGCAGAGCTGCGAGAAATGCTCACCACCGCACCGGACATTGTTTCTGACACTGTGCAGGTACGGCTTACCGGCTTTGGTGCTTCCAGTATTGATGTGCTGGTGCAGTATTACACCACCGTAACCGCTTACAAAGATTGGCTTGCCGTGACCGAACGGGTAAATTTTGATATTCTTTCGATTATGCGTAGCAACGGGGTGGAGTTCGCCTTCCCCTCCCGCAGCATTTACATCGAAAAAAGCGGCCAATAAAAATTGATTTTCCGGTAACAATAGAACTGACTTTTCTGCCGTGCCTTATGCTCGCAACTTTTGCAATTTAAAGGAGCCATTATGAGAACTTTTACCCAGGAAGAAATGGAAAAGCATATCTGCGCATACCTGCATTACATCAAAAACCAGTACGAGGACGAAAAAATCATCTGTATGCTGGATCCGCAATTTGTCTGCTGTGATGTACAGGCACAAAGCCTGACGCTACGATTTGAGGTAAAGCCCTGGATGCTAAACGTGGGCGGCACAATGCACGGCGGACTGATTGCCACCGCATTTGATACCACTTTCGGCACCTTGACTCACTTTTTCAGCCAGCCGCATTTTATCACGACAACCAATCTTTCCGTCACCTACCTCGAGCCGGTGTTTGAATCGGAAACCTTTGACATCACTGTCGTTGCGAACCGTGTGGGACGAACCCTTGCGGGACTTTCTGCCGAGCTGCGCATCGCAGACCACCGCAGACGCCTGTGCGATACCGCTACGGCTACTTTTATGATTCTGCGTGAAGAATTCCATTTTCCCCAGCAATAAGCAAGCGCTGCATTTTTCAATGAAATAAAACAGGGCATCCCCGTAAATTTGCGAGGATGCCCTGTTTTGATTGCGAGGAAAATTAGAAAAACCAGGATGTGGGCAGAAAGAAAAGATACGGCGCAGTAAAAACTGCGAGGGCCAGTGCCACCTTCTTTTTTTCTGTTTTTGGCATCTCTAATTTTTTGAAGCTGATTTTATAGTTGAACAGGTAAATAAAGCATGCTGACAGCACGACACTTGCGGTAACCCACAAAATAGAATAGATACTCTCAAACGGATAATAGGCCACAGCATTTGTTATGTTTTGGTACCACCACTTGCCAAACGCCGTCTCGTAATTAAAGTCAATGAGATTGGAGAGGAACATCAGCACGGTGCCGATAAAATCTGCCGCAAAGCCAAAAATCCACACTTTAAAAATCACGCTTTTTGCTTTTTGCCAGGTCTGCGGAATTTTCAAATATTTCATTGCACAGAACGTGACGAGAAAATCGATTAAAAAATTAGCCGGCATTACCACAAGCCAGGTAATGGGCACCAGCCATAAAAGCCAAATGGGGAAAATCAGATTATAAAGTTTTACATCTTTTCTTTTCATGGTACACCTCATTGTTTTATGGTTGAAAGTTTTTAAAAAGCGACAGCCCTGCGTACAGCGGCTGCCGCTTTTGTTTTTTAATTGCCTGATGCGTCAGCTTCTTTGTATCGTTGCGCAGCAAGCTTTCACCGTGTTTGGGTGGTCAACAGCTCCCATACGCGGCTTACTTCTGCTATATTGCGCAGCTGATAAGCCGGCTGTTGGGAATAAGTGCCGTTGCGGCGTGTAACTGAAACCATACCGATATTGATAGTGCCTTTTCCGTCTTTGCCAACAGAAAGCGAAAGTGGCGGCAACGTGTTGCGGTCAAGCACTTCCATTTTGCCGCTTTGCAGCAACATAATCTTTTTGTTTGTAATGACGTATCGTGCACGGTCCAGCTTTCTTTTTTGGGTAATAAAACGGCCAAATACCAGGTATAGCCCCATTAAAACAAACATCATGCCCCACGCCTTAAAAAATAATGGCGCACCGCTTTGTACAGCAGTAATTTCCCAGTAAATCGCAAAGCCGCACCACACAAGGCTGAACGGAATCATAAACATCTCTTGCCGGGTAAAAAGCCCACCTTTTTCCGGTCGGCCCTGCCAGATGATATATTCTCCCCTGCAAGATAGGGCTGTGCCCATTCGTACTCTTCCATATCTAGCCTCTCTTACCGCGTTGTTGGCGGCAGCTCTTATTTGGTATAAATTGTTTCAATCAACGCTGGTCTATCAGCTGCAAATGCAGCGGATGCATTGCTTTTTTCGCTTCGGCAAACAGCAGGGTAAATGTTTTGCCCTGTAACGGCGCTACTGCGTAACCGGCACTCCAGCTCCAGTCGTTTTCGGTTTGGCCTGCAAGCAGCGATAATTGCTCTTCGACGCAAAAAACTGCTTGCTTTGCAAGCTCTTCGTTGCCGGCTTCCGGCAATAACAGAACAAGGTCTGTTTCTCTCATCGGCATAATGAGTGTTTCTGAATCAAAACAGCTTTCGAGCTGCTTTTGTACCGGTTCTGCCCAGTTTTCGGGCGCCTCGCGGCAATCGTCACGCAAATCTGCCAGCGTTTGGTTGCGCAGAATCAAAACCGCTGCGCTGGGGTGATTTGCTACCCATGCTTCTGCTTTTGCAGCCGTGCGTACGGCCCCTTGCGCGGCCCGGCGTGCATTATCCCGCACCAGTTTTGCTGTTGCAGGTTCTGCACTAACGCATACTGTTTTTTGCACCGTCTGTGCGGTTGCCGGAGAGGGATTGCAACCTATCTCTGCGGATACATTGCAACTTGTCTGTGCATCGCAAAGTGCCGCGGTTTCTTTTTCGTACAACTGTTTCTTTTTGCGTTTCCCTGCCTCTACCGCCTTGTATATCTCTTGCAAAAGTGTCTGTTTACAGTAAGGGGGCATCAGCACTGCTTGAAGGCTCAGCTGCTCAAGTTGCTGCAAATGCGTGCCATCGGGCGGTAACGCAGCAAATACTGGGATTGCCTCCAGCTCTGGCAGCATGTTGCGCCAATCCCAAAATTGCCCTGCACAGACTTCTTCTGCCGCCATCTCTAAAAAGATAAGGTCAATTTGGTAAGCCTGCTCTTCCAGCACACGTTTTGCCTGTTCGCTGGATTCTACCCGAAGCAATGCGCATTCCGGTTGCAGTGCTTGTCGAAGCTCTGCGGAAATTTCACCGCCGGCAGAGGCCACCATCACACGCAGTTGTTGCTGCTGTGGGAACTCTCGCGCTCTGCATTTTTTAAGCTCTTCATCCACCCGTTTTTGTACAGTTACATCGCTGAACAGGCCGAACAGCAATGCCCTGTCGCCTACGCGATCGACATATTGCAGCTGCAGCCGCACCCACATTGTGCTGCCGTCTGCCCGCTGGCGAGCATAAGTACATTCGGTAGAGCTTTTTAAATGAACCGCGCGCCGGAATGCCAGCACCACTGCGGCGCGGCAGTCCTCACGCACCAGCTCAATCGGTCGCTGGATGGAGAACAGCGCATCTTCTTGCCCGAATAATTTATAAACAGCGTTATTCACTCGCACCAGCTCGATTTTATCATCGGCAAACTCATAGGCTGCCGCCGGCTGAACAAAATTGCCAAACAGGCTGTTTGCTTCCGGGTTTTGCACCCAGAGCTTATCCAGCCGATTTTGTGTGGCTGCGGGCAGAGGTGCAAGCTGGGTTTGCTTTCTTTCGGTGCGCAAAAACAGCTCGTATTCTGACGCCGGGATGGGCCGTGCAAAATAAAAGCCTTGCACATAATCGCAGTTGATGCTGCGCAAAAATTCTACCTGCTCGCTGGTTTCCACCCCTTCCATCACTACCGGGATAGAAAGCCATTTTGCCATGCGCACCACCGACGCAATAATATTTTCTCCGCGGCCGGGTGAAGCGCTTTCCGATAAAAAGCGCATATCAATTTTCAGAATATCCACTTCGATATCCTTTAAGATATTGAGCGAGGAATAGCCGCTGCCAAAGTCGTCCATCAGAATTTCAAAGCCTTCTTCGCGCAGCTTCGCCACTGTTTTGCACATAATCTCGGGGCTATCGGTATAGGCAGTCTCGGTCATCTCAAGCTGCAGCATACGGGGCTCTAACCGGTAGCGGCGCACCAGCTCCAGCATAATGCCCACAAAGTCGTGGTGGTAGAGGTTGACCCGCGAAACATTTACCGAAATGGGCTGCGGGTCGAGGCCTTGTTCTTTCCACGCGGCCAACAGCATACAGGCTTGCTCCCAAACGTAATAGTCCAGTTTGGTGATAAATCCATTACCCTCAAAGATAGGGATAAACTCTCCCGGGGAAATAATACCCTTTTCTGGATGACGCCACCGTACCAGCGCCTCTGCCCCGGCGGGCTGATGTGTGCGCAGGTTATATTTCGGCTGTAGGTAAATCTCGAACTGGCGTTGGGCAAGTGCCGTATCCATTTCGCTAATAATCTCCTGTGTGCGTTTGAGCTTGTTGCGCATTTCGTCCGAATACCACACAAAGCAGGAAAGATAACTTTTTTTGCATTCTTTTGCGGCAATCGTGGCATAGTCAAAAAAGGTGCTCACCGGCAATGCATTGTTGATGATGCGGTAAAGCCCAAAGATAGGAACAAGATTATAGTTTAAATGGTAACAGCTCAGCGCACCGCGCATTTTGTCTATCATTTCCATAATGTCGATTTCTTTTTGCGCCACGCAGATGCCGAATACGTCTGCTTCTATATGCCCATAGATGCAAAGCTGCATCTGAGCGACCAGCTGCGCAAGCAGCCTTGCCATATAACAAATCAGCCGGTCACCCTCTTGGGTGCCAAAAAAGGAATTGATGAGCTGAAAGCGCTGCACGTCCAGCCGAATAAACACAAAGGCTTCGTCCGGATTGCTGCTGAGCATTTCGCGCGCTTTTGTAAAAAAGTTTTGCTTATTGTAAAGCCCGGTCAGCGCATCATATTCGGCAACATACTTCAGCTGCTGAAAAGCAGCCAGTTTGCTGCGTACCATTGCATTTTTAAGCCGAAAATTTAAAATTTCCCCGTCGCATGGATGGGGCACAAAGTCCCATGCGCCCATATTCAGCACGCGCTTTTCTTCGCCCTGATGCTCGCTGCCGATAATCGCAATAATCGGCAGCTCCGCAAATTGCAGGTCCGAGCTGATGTGCGAAAGAAATTTGTAGCCATCAGCAGGGTCTACAAATAAATCCAGCACCACCCCGGCTAAAAGCTCTTGTGGCTGGCTGAGAATTTCGAGTGCAGATGCCGCATCACCTGCTTCAATCAGACGATAACTTGCGCTCAGGTTTTGGCCAATGCTTTTCCTGCTTGTACTACTGTGAGAGATGACAAGAATTGTTGGTCTCGCTCCCATGCACTCTTCCCCTTTCGTCCGGTAAGCCGGTTGAATTTTGCTACTGGAACGATCGCGTTTCCCCCTTACAGCTGCAACCATGGACTTATGTTTTTTTGTTGCTTTCATTATATACTGGTTCATTTATAAAACGCAAGAACGACCATTTGCTTTGTTTTTCGATATTTTTCTCTGTCGATACATTAAAGTGCTTGCACACTGGTAAATCATATCCATCCTTTTGTTAAGCAGAGCGTGTATAAAATCTGCTATATTACAGCTTTCCTAAATGTAATTTATCTGCCAGCTACGGGCTACAATATCTTTAAGGCGCACCGGTGTAAAGGCCACACCAGCTTTTGTAATGCAAAAATTTTTTGTCAACGCTTACTTTTTTGAAAAACAGCGAAAACAAAAACGTCACATACGAGGGCAATTCCTCATACATGACGTTGTGTGGTGCGCCCGACTGGATTCGAACCAGCGGCCTTCCGGGTCGGAGCCGAACGCTCTATCCAACTGAGCTACGGACGCATATTTTTGATACTATATTATATTACCATAAAATTTGCATTTTGCAAGGGGAATGCCCAGATTCCGCTTTGTTTCCACGGCTAATATAGGGGCAGATGTTTTCTTCATTGATTATTCGATATTGTTAGGCTATAATGGTATCGTTCTACCAAACAAGAACAGAATAACAGAGGTGACTTTTTTGAATATTTTGGTTGTTGGTGCCGGTAAAGTCGGTTCCAATCTTGCAATGACGCTGGAGACACTGGGACACGATGTTTCTCTGGTAGATGAGAACCCGGAGCATCTGGACGCCGCCACCAACCTGGCACTGATTAACTTTAATGGCCTGTGCATTTGCGGCGTTTGCATTGATGTTGATGTGCTGCGCTCTGCCGGTATTGAAAGCTGCGATGCGGTAGCGGCGGTGACGCCGGATGACAATATTAATATTATGGTGGCCGAGGTAGCGACGCAGTTTTTCGGCATCAAACATGTTTTCGCCCGCATTTATGACCCCGCCCGCGAAAAGGTGTTCGCCGAGCGTCTTGACCTGCAAACCATTTGCCCCACTCGCCTTACCATTGATGCCGTTTTGACCTCTTTGACTAAGGGTAATATTGAAGGCTAAGCGCTGCGAAAAGCGTATAGCTGCTTATTTATGTGACAGAAAGGGTTCACAATTATGCATATTTGTATCGTTGGCGGCGGTAAGATTGGCTTTTATCTCGCCCAAACACTTTTAGAGCACGGGCATGAGCCCGTCGTAATTGAAAGCGAGGAAAGTACCTGTCAGCGGCTTGCCAACAGCCTAGATATCCCTGTGATCCACGGAGATGGCACCTTGATTGAAATTTTACGCATGGCCCGGCTGGAAGAGTGCAAAGCGCTGATTGGTGTGACCGGCCGTGATGAGAACAACTTGATTGCCTGCCAGCTTGCCAAAAAAGTGTTCGGCGTGAAAAAAACCGTAGCGAGGGTGAACAACCCTAAAAACGCCCCGGTGCTAAAACAACTTGGTGTAGATATTGCAGTTTCCAGCACCGACAACATTGCCCGTTTGATTGAACGAGAGGTTGAAACCGCGGCGATTCGCCAGCTGATGAGTATTGCTGGCGGAGATGCTTCACTCACCGAAGTGCTTTTGCCGGATAATTTTAAGTTCCACAATAAATCATTGGCAGAACTCTGGATTCCCGAAGATGCGATTATCATTTTCATCACCAGGGGGCAAGAGGTTATTATTCCCCGTGGTAATACAACCCTGCAAAGCGGCGACCACGTAGTTTGCGTAGCAAAAGACACTGCTTTTCATGACCTCACCGAAAGCTGGGGACTCTCTTAAAAACGATACTTACCCTCCGCAGTTTGCGGAGGGTTTTTTTATCCCTTGGGGCGCGGTATTTCTATTTTTTGCGCATTGCTGTATAATAAGGTATATTCTTGTGTTTTTTCGCAGTCAGAAACGCATATTTTTGCTGCACTGCGACAACGATATTCGAGCGGAGGTCCCACATGAAAGTAAGCAAACAGCTTAAAACAGCGCTGCTGGTTTTTGTCATTCTCGGGGTCTGCATCGCTGCGCTCTCGTTTTTTCAGCCCATACGTGCCGCACACCGTCAGCAGGGCATCACCCTTACCGACCGTGCCGCAACAACACTGGCTTCGGTATCGGTGAAAAATGGGTTTGGCAGCTACACGGTAACGCTGGAAAACGGCGTTTATTTTTGCGAGGCCTTGCGCGGGTTGCCTATCTCTAGCCCGGCATTAGACGAGCTGGCCGAAAACTGCACCTCGCTGCATGCGGTGTCGCGCGTAAAAACACCGAAAGATCTCAGCGAAATTGGCCTTGCGAAACCGCGTGCTACCGTAGAGATTCGATTTACTGATGATACTGACCTTTCGTTTACACTGGGCGCACGCGTGCCCGAAGAAAAGGCATATTATATGCAGCTTTCGGGCAGCGGAGCAATCTATATCATATCCGAAGCATCCGTAAGCGACTTTCTCGTCGATGTCAGCCACTTTGTCGATTTGTCGCTGGCGGATAATCTCAACGAAGCGGTTGAGCTGCCCGCCCAGATGAGTTTTCATTCTGCAATGGCAGATTTTGTGATAGAGCAGCTACCCGAAACCACCACTGACGGTTTTGGCAATCGTTTTACCCATCGCATCCAACGTGCGGATGGCAGCGAGGCGGGTTTTGTAGACCCTACTGAATTTGAAAATTATTTTGCACGGCTGCACGAACTACGCGCCAGCAGCATCGTGCAACTTTTTCCCTCGCCGGAAGAGCTGGCTTCGTTTGGGCTTGCGCCGGATAACCCGGCGGGTATCAGCATTTCATTTACCATCGGCAAGCAGACTACCACCCTGCGACTTGGTAATCGCAGCGATGATGTTTACTATGTGTATAAAGATGAAGTCCCGGTTGTTTACACTTTGCCGCTTACACAGGTGCCTTGGGACAATGTAACCTATTATGCACTGATGAGCCGTTTCGTTGCGGCACCTAATCTCGCGCAAATCAGCCACATCGAAGTTTCTTTTCCCGATGGGCAATATGATATTGTAGTAGATGGTCAGACGGCAAGCTGTAACGGCGTTTGGCTCTCTCAGCGTACTTTCAGCGGGCTTTACAAACTTTTGTGCGGCGCGCGTGCCGAGTACGAAATGACGGGCCCTGCAGATTCTACTTTGCCGGAGCTGTCCCTTACCTTTTGGTATACTCAAACCGCAGAAGAACTTGCCACCCGCACCCCTGCGCGCTCTACGACGGTTCGCTTTTTGCCGTATGGTCTGCGCCGGTATGCCATTGAAGTAGATGGTGTTGCCCGCTATGCAGTGCGCGCCGCTTACGTTTCAAAAGTAACCGAAACAATGCTTTCTCTGCGTGACGGCATGGAAATCACTTCTGCATGGTTCTAAATCTGCACTTGTCCTGCAATCTTTAGTTTAGCGAATTTTTTACGATTTTGCACAGCTGCTGCCCTTTGGCCCTGGCTGCTATGTTTGGGAGGCCCCGATGAAGTGTTATCTTCCTGTTTCTGGCACTCTGCTCGCCGTCCTTTGGTCGGCGGGCTTTTCCGCCGTTGTGGGGGTGGCCGTCTGGTTGCTGGTTTCTGTTTTTTGGGGACTGATTGCAGGGTTTGGTTTATTTGCGCTTTTAGCAGTGGTCTGCACATTGCACCGCATTGGCTACTGTGTTGAGGTGCGGGACTACGAGCTGATTTTGAACCGCGGCTTTTTTATGCTTTCGGTACAGAAATTTCCGCTGCGCTTCGTCACTGGTACTTCCCGCATTACTACTCCGCTTTCGCGGTTGCTTGGCGTGGGCATCATTACCATTTCCACCTCCGGCAGAATTGCGGTGCTGATTGGTCTTTCGCTGCGGGATATTGCGCAGCTTCGTAGTTTTTTGATTGAAAGAGAGGGCGGCCTATGAACACTGTGCGGCTGCATCCGCTGCATTTTACAAAGTTTATCCGGTATGGGTTTGTTTTGTGTGTGTTTCCGGTACTGCGTGCACTGTTGGTGTTTGACATTGCTGCCGCTTGGACGGCTTTTACCCAGTCGGCTCTTATTTTAATTGCTGTAACCATACTGGCATGGCTGCTCTGGAACCACTCTGAAATTTCGCTGGACGACACCTGCTTTTCGGCAATGTATGGACTGATTATTCACCGCACCGATACCTTCGCGAGAGATCGCATTAGTGCTGTCGTCGTTTCTCGCCCCATAAGCTACCGTTTGCTGGGCGCGGCAAGGCTGACGCTTTATTTTAAAAGTGAGAAGCCGCTTGCTTCAATCAGTTTTACACTGCCCCGCGCCCAAGCCGAGCGTTTTGCCTGCGAGCTGCTGCCTGCAGTACAAAAACCCAGTGTATTTGAACCTGCCGGGTTTGACCGCTTTTTGTTTGTTATGCTCTCGGCAAACGTTATTGCCACCAGCATCCTCTCGGTAATGACGGCGTATCGTGTCACCAAAATGCTGGGACAGGATTTTGAGACGGCGGCCATCACCGGGCTGAGCCAGGCTGCGGAACTTTTTTCTGCCTGGCTGCCAGCCGGTGTTTCTGCCCTGGTTACGCTTGTTGTATTTTTTGCACTGCTTTCGGTACTGCGGGGGCTTTTTTCTACCACTGGTTTTACAGTTAGCCGCAGCGGCGGTATTTTGGTTTGCCGCGGCGGACTGCTGACCAAAACCGAACGTCGCATTGCGGTTTCGGCCATCAATGCCAGCACCTTGCATATAACGCCCTGGGCACGTATTTTGCGCCGTTACCCTGTGTATATCACCGCTGGCGGTTTTCGCGGGCATGAGCTTCCGCTGATTGCGGTGAAAAAGGGCGATGAGAAATTTCTTACCCGGATACTTCCGGAGTTTTGTCTGCCTGAAAAAAAGATGTGCAACCCTCGCCGTAAAAACTGGGTTGCCTATTTTGGCAAGCCGGGTGGCGTCGCCGGTGCGCTTATCGTTTTATGGCTTGTTTCGCGCTATGCACTGCCTGCACTTTCTTCGCTGCTTGCGCTTTTGTTCTTTATTAGTCTTGGCCCGGTTATTATTGCAGCGGAAGCATTTTTCCGCGAGGGTATCTGCAAAAATACCAACCGCACCTTCAGCCTTTCTTACAGCCGCTTTTTTACCAGATATTTGGTTTCGCTATATACCAATGACCTTTCGTTTGAATTAAAGATGCATGCGCTTGCAGCGGCCGAAGGCCGCTGCGATTTGAAGGTTCGTACCCCATCGCATATTACCTATCGCCTGCGCGGACTCGAATACTCCGAGGCAAAACGTCTCAAATTCAACATCTAGTATTTGTTTTACACCCCAATTGGGGGAAAGGATGTCTATTTTTATGATAAAAGTTATTATTTTCGATTTGGACGGCACACTGCTGGACAGTATTACTGACCTTGCCAATGCAAGTAATACCGCACTGCGCACTCTGGGCTACCCAGAGCACGAGGTGGAAGCCTACAAGCAGTTTGTAGGTGATGGCCGACACAATCTGATTTTGCGTATGCTGCCCGACAGCGCTGCAAAAGAGGAAAGCATTGTTGCGAAAGCCGAAGCTTTGTTTGACCAAGCTTACCACGACCACATGCTGGACTGTACGGTTCCCTACCCTGGCATTCCTGAACTGCTCGATTTGCTGCGCAAAGAAAAGCTCAAACTCGCTGTTGTATCTAATAAGCCGGATGAATTTGTGCAGCGCATCGTAGAGGATTATTTCCCCGGTGTCTTTGATGCTGTGTGCGGGCAGATTGGCAGCGTGGTAAAACCCGACCCCGCAGGCGTACATAAAGTATTGTCTGTGCTTGGGCTAAAGCCTTATGAGGCGCTTTACGTGGGTGATTCTGCGGTGGATGTTATGACTGCACGCAATGCAGGTACCGATTGCTGTGGCGTCACCTGGGGCTTCCGTGGTCGCCGGGAGCTGCGGGTAGCAGGCGCCCCCCATATTATCGACGCGCCGTTTGAACTAAGCGCTATTGCGCTGCCAAGCTCTACAAGCAAAGCGGTTCGCATCTTCAGCCTTTTTGTAGTTGCTGTTATGGTCCTTTGCTTAGTAGGTGTTATTTACAGCCTTGCTACTGGCAATATAGCCGGCGTTACTGCGGGAATTGTTTTCCCTGTGTTGCTTGGCTTTGCCGCAACCCGTATTATTAAGAAGAAATAAACATTAAGTATAAAAAAGGAGCTATAACTATGGCAAAACCCGAGCGTTTTCGTAAAATTTACTCTCAGGGCACTCTTTCTTGCAAAGAAATATGGATTGACACCGAAACCGGCGTGCAATATTTTGCCTACAACAATGGTTCCGGCGTCGGCCTTTGCCCACTGCTTGACCGCGACGGCAAACCTGTGATCGGTAATGCGCTGGACTTCGAATAATCCAAAATCGTTACTATCTGGTTTTTCATCGCAAGCTGTTATACTTATAATCTAAAAACAAAGGGCTGCTCTAGCACAGAGCGGCCCTTTGTTTTTTATCTTTTACTCTTCTGCTGCGCGGTGCGCCCCTTTGGGCTGTAATTGCGCAAGAATGACTGCGCCAAACACAAGAACACATCCAAAGCCCTGCCGAAGCGTGAGCACTTCGTGCAGCAGCAAAAAGCCAAACACGACGCTAAAGACGGATTCCAAACTCATGATAAGCGATGCAATCACCGGGTCGGTATACTGCAGGCAGACAATCTGCGCCGTGAACCCAACACCGACTGAAAGCAGGCCTGCATACAAAAGCGGCAGCAGCGCAGCAGAAATCGCAGCGGCCGTAGGGCGCTCGATGGTTACCATAAAAATGCCGCTCAAAATTGAGCAGGTCATAAATTCGCACACGGCAAATTTGAGACCGTTGAGGCCTTGGGAGAACTTTTCGATGAAAAGAATCTGTACGGCCCAGAAAATTGCACCTACAAAGTTCAGCGCATCGCCCAGGTTAACCGAAAAGTTTTCGTTTACGCAAAGCAGATAAACACCGACAATCGAAAGCAAGATTGCAAAAACCACCTGCTTATGGATGCGACGGCGGTAAATAACAAAAGCGAAAATAGGCACCAAAACCACGTAAAGCGCCGATACAAAACCGGATTTGCCCACCGTGGTGTGCATAATACCAAACTGCT
>OBXZ01000566.1_pt1 | contig 32926 bp, 33 predicted proteins | sample 1538171 | NCBI WGS metagenome assembly OBXZ01 (sample SAMEA2580161, study PRJEB22360) | human gut metagenome | biome: human gut; feature: human-associated habitat; material: faeces | place: Denmark | collected 2008/2010
ATCCGTGAGGCGCTCGACGAGCTGCACCGCAGCGGCGTAGAGTATAAAACGCTGTTTCTCGATGCACACGACGAGGTGCTGCAGCGGCGCTATAAAGAAACCCGCCGCATGCACCCCATCAGCATTCGCAACCATCTGCCGGTGGAAGCGGCTATTCAGCGCGAGCGTGAGATTTTGCGCCCCTTTGCCGTATCAGCAAATTATGTGATTGATACTTCGATTCTGTCCACGGCTCAGTTGCGCGACCGGGTAATATCGCTATTTATCAGCGACCAAAGCCACGGTATTGTGGTAAACGTTATTTCGTTTGGCTTTAAATACGGCCTGCCTAAGGATTCGGACCTTGTATTTGATGTGCGCTGTCTGCCCAACCCGTTTTACGTGCCGGAGCTGAAAAAGAAAACCGGTTGTGATGCAGAAGTGTACGATTACGTGATGAAATTCGCAGACTCTGTGGCGCTGGCAGAACAGCTGAAAGCGCTGCTGAAACTTTCGATGCCCCTATATGTAAAAGAGGGCAAAAGTCAGCTTACCATTGCAGTGGGCTGCACCGGCGGCAAACATCGTTCCATTACGTTTGCACGGGTGCTGGCAGATTATTTGGTTACACTTGGGTTCCACCCCAACGTCCAGCACCGCGATATCCAGCGAGGGGTAGGGATTTAAAATGAGCTTTTCTTCCGAAGTGAAGACAGAACTTTGCAAGCGCACCATCAATAAGCAGTGCTGTGTGCGTGCCGCTTGCTATGGGTTTGCATGTTTTGATAAATATTTTGACGACAAGGGGGTCGTCTTACATACCGAGCGCGCAATGATTGCGCAGCACGCAAAGCATTTGTACAAGCAGCTTGGCATACGCAGCGAAGTAGTAGAAAAGCTGCAGCAGGATGGACCGATTTATGAGTTCAGCGTAAAAGAGCCCGAAAGCGTGGCGATGATGCTGCTCAGTTTTGGGCATACAGGCAAAGAAAAAAGCCCAGAAATTCATCGGGACATTTTTATTTGCCCAAGCTGCCTTTCTGCGTTTTTAGCGTCTGCTTTTTTGTGTTGCGGCATGGTTGCAGACCCGGTAAAAGAATACAGCATTGAGTTTGTTTCAAACCGTGTTGCATTGCTCGAGAGTTTTTCTGCCTTGTTGCAGAACTATGGCTTTGAGCCGCGCATTGCAAAACGCCGCTACAACAGTGCACTCTATTTTAAAGCCAGTGAACAGGTGGAGGATATGCTTACCTTGATGGGCGCTACTACTGCCAGTCTGGAAATTATGAACCGTAAAATCTATAAAGAGTTTCGCAATAAAACCAACCGCATTACCAATTGCGAAAATGCCAATATCGATAAAATCATCAATGCTTCTGAAAATGCGATACGCAACCTGCAACTGCTGCGCGAGAACCAGCAATTTGAATCTCTGCCAGAGGAATTGCGGGAGATTGCCCGCCTGCGGATTGATTATCCCGAATGCTCGCTGGCAGAGCTTGGCGCAATGCTGGAGCCACCGCTGGGCAAATCTGGTGTCAGCCATCGGCTGCGCAAACTTGCTTCGATTGCAGAGGGCTTGAAAAAGGCAGAAGCTGCGAATGCAAAATAAAGCTGCAAACAGCAGCGGCGCGTTAAATGCGTCTGCACGGTTTACCTGTGCAATATCTTCCCGCGGCAAAACCAGGAAGAGAACGCGGCATTGCAAAGAAGCACTTTTCCCGGAAAGGACAAAAAATTATGAGCGATACCCGACAGTTTACCCATCTACATCTGCATACGGAGTACAGTTTGCTTGATGGCGCCTGCCGCATAGACAAGCTGTTCAGCCGTGTGAAAGAGTTGGGGCAAACAGCAGTTGCCATCACCGACCATGGTGCGATGTATGGTACAGTCGATTTTTATAAAGCGGCAAAAAAAGCTGGCGTCAAACCCATTATTGGGTGTGAGGTTTATGTTGCGCCGCGCACAATGCAGGATAAAGTCCATCGCATTGATTCTTCCAGCTACCACCTGGTATTGCTGTGCGAAAATGAGGAGGGCTACAAAAACCTGATCAAGCTGGTGTCTGCCGGTTTTGTAGAAGGATTTTATGGCAAGCCGCGTATTGACCATGCTTTACTGAAACAGCATCATGAGGGACTCATCGCGCTTTCCGCCTGTCTTGCCGGTGAAATCCCGCAGGCTTTGCTGGCAGGCGATTATGAACGCGCCAAAGAAACTGCACTTTTTTACAAAAACCTGTTTGGCCCGGACCATTATTACATCGAGTTACAAGATCATGGCCTGCCCGAACAAAAAGAAGTACTCGCACCGCTTATTCGCCTTGCGCGAGAGCTTGAGATTCCTCTGGTTGCAACCAATGACAGCCACTACCTGACCCGCGAAGACAGCAAAATGCATCATATCCTCATCTGCATCCAAACCGGTAAAACAGTTGAGGATGAAGATGTAATGGAGTTCGGCTCTGACGAATTTTACGTAAAGAGTGCCGATGAGATGTACGAGTTGTTTTCAATCGTGCCGGAAGCTTGCGAAAATACCAATAAAATTGCCGAGATGTGCAATTTCGACTTTGAATTTGGCATTACCAAGCTGCCGTATTTCGAAGCACCGAACGGACAGGACAACAGGGACTACTTCCGTGACTTGTGCGAAGCGGGCCTTATGCGCCATTACGGACCAGATGTACCGCCAGAGGTACGCGAACGGCTTGAATATGAAATCGGCGTCATCGACCGCATGGGCTATATCAACTATTATCTCATCGTGTTCGATTTTATCAATTACGCGAAAAGCAAAGGAATACCGGTAGGCCCTGGGCGTGGCAGCGGTGCCGGCAGTCTTTGTGCCTACTGTATGGGTATTACTGCCATAGACCCCATTCACTACAACTTGTTGTTTGAACGTTTTCTTAATCCGGAGCGTGTCAGCATGCCGGACTTTGATATCGACTTTTGCTACGAACGTCGCCAGGAAGTTATTGATTATGTGGTAGATAAATATGGCGCAGACCACGTTGCACAGATTATTACCTTTGGAACGATGGCGGCCCGTGCAGCAATTCGTGATGTCGGCCGCGTTATGGCTATCCCGTATCAGACCGTAGATGCGGTTGCAAAAATGGTGCCCGCTGAGCTGAAAATGACACTTACCAAAGCGCTGAAAGTATCGCCGGATTTGAAAGCCCAGTACGAGGCAGACCCAACCATCCGCGAGCTTTTGGACATGGCTATCAAGGTGGAGGGTATGCCCCGGCATTCCTCTACCCATGCTGCGGGCGTTGTTATTACGCGCGAGGCGGCGCAGGAGTACGTACCGCTCTCCGCAAACGATGGGCAAATCGTAACCCAGTTCACGATGACGACAATTGAAGAACTCGGCTTGTTGAAAATGGACTTTTTGGGGCTGCGTACTTTGACCGTGCTGCGTGATGCAGAGCGCATGGTAAAAGAGAGCAAAAATCCTGACTTCGTGCTGGACGAGATACCGCTGGACGACAAAGAGACATTTGAAATGCTGGCGGCGGGGGACGCTTCCGGCGTGTTCCAGTTTGAGTCGAGCGGTATGCGCCAGGTTCTTGCACAGCTGAAACCAACCGGCATAGAAGATCTTATCGCAGTTAACTCGCTTTATCGCCCCGGCCCGATGGACTTTATACCCACCTATATCCGCAACCGTCATCATCCGGAAGAAGTGCGTTATAAAACACCGATGCTGGAGCCTATTCTTGGCGTTACCAATGGCGTTATTGTCTACCAGGAACAGGTTATGCAGATTTGCCGTCAGCTTGCAGGCTTTAGCTATGGGCAGGCGGACCTTGTGCGGCGCGCAATGAGTAAGAAAAAAGCCGACGTTATGGAGAAAGAACGCGCGCATTTTATTGATGGCAACACTACACCGGGTCATGAGTGCTGCGGCTGCGTGGCAAATGGTATCCCGCGCGAGGTAGCAAGCGCAATCTTTGATGATATGTCCAGTTTTGCGTCTTACGCATTTAACAAATCTCACGCGGCAGCTTACGCATATGTTGCTTACCAGACAGCCTACATGAAGTGTCACTATCTGCATGAGTTTATGGCTGCTCTGCTTACCAGCGTACTTGAAAACACCGACAAGGTAATTGAGTATACAGCAGAGTGCCAGCGGCTCGGCATTCGCGTTCTGCCACCAGACATCAATGTCAGCGACCTTGGGTTTACGGTAGACGGCGATGACATCCGCTTTGGCCTGCTTGCGCTGAAAAATGTGGGCAGAAACCTGATTCAAACTGTCACAGAGAAACGCCGCAACGGTGCTTTTATCAGCATGTACGATTTTTGTTCTAAAATGTACGGTAAAGAAATCAACCGCCGCGCCATTGAAAGCTTTATCAAAAGTGGCTCGTTTTACCGCTTTGGTGCAACCCGCCATGCAATGCTGGACACGCTAGAAAGCATGCTGAAAACCATTGAAGGCGAGAATCGGCGCAATGTAAAAGGGCAGATCAGCTTGTTTGGTGCGCTGGACGAACCGGCACACGAAGAATACCAGCTGCCCAACACGCCAGAATATCCTGCCGCCGAACTGCTAAAAATGGAAAAGGAAATCAGTGGTTTGTATCTTTCAGGCCATCCGTTGGATGAGTTCCGTGAAATCATCCGCAAAGTTGCTTCGGGCAATATTGCAAGCCTTACCGGGGAAGATGCCGAGGCAGAGGACGGGCAGCGGGTGACACTGGTGTGTACTGTGGTGCATACGAAATTTCTTACCACCAAATCCTCTTCTATGATGGCATTTGTTACGGTGGAAGATCTTTCTGGCACGATGGAAGTCGTTGTCTTTCCCAAAGTGCTTCAGCAATATGGCGAGGCCCTTTTCGATAATGCAGTTGTAGTGCTGAAGGGCCGTATTTCTGTGCGTGAAGAAGAAGCGCCCAAACTGCTGGCCGATGAAATTGTTGATGTGCACCGCTACCAGATTTCTGCGGCGCCTCCGGCACGCACTGTGTCCGGCGTACCGACAGTTGCTGTGCAGTCTCATATGCTCTACCTTAAGGTGCCCTCACAGCAAAGCGAGGAATTTGAGCGTGTAAAAGACTTGCTCAATATCTTTTCTGGCGAGGTTCCTGTGAAGATTTTATTTGCAGACAGCAAGCAAGTGGTTATGGCACCGCGCAGCCTGTATGCACTGGAGCACCCAACGTTAGTGACCGAACTCACTCGAGTGCTGGGCGAGGGTGCTGTGGTGTTTAAATAAGCATTACGATGGAGAATTGTTGCCGAGAGGCTGTTTGCACTTGCAACACGAAACCGGAATCCTTATAATTGAGGGTAAACAAAGCAGCATTTGTTTTGTTTTAATGTAAAATAAAGGGGGCCATTTTATGGCAGATAAAATTAAAACCATCGGCGTACTCACAAGTGGCGGAGACGCTCCCGGTATGAATGCGGCGATTCGTGCAGTTACCCGTACCGCAATCTATAACGGAATCAAAGTTTTAGGTATCCGCCGGGGCTACAATGGCCTGATTAACGGGGATATCTCGGAACTAAACGTACGCAGTGTCTCCGGTATCATTCATCGCGGCGGCACAATTCTTTACACTGCACGCTGCTTGGAGTTCAAGACACTGGAAGGCCAGAAAAAAGCCGCTGAGCGCTGCCGTGAATACGGCATTGATGCGCTTGTTATCATTGGCGGCGACGGTTCTTTCCGCGGCGGCAAAGATATGGCAGCACAGGGCATTCCTTGCGTTTGCATCCCCGGCACCATTGATAACGATATTGCCTGCAGTGATTACACCATCGGCTTTGATACTGCAATGAACACCGCCGTTGAGATGATCGATAAACTGCGCGATACCACCCAGAGCCATGACCGCTGCAGTGTGGTCGAGGTGATGGGGCGCCATGCAGGCTACCTTGCACTTAATACGGGCATCGCCTGCGGCGCATTGGTCACTGTCATTCCAGAAGTACCATGCGATGTGGACCATGATATTGTAAAAATGATGAATGACACCCGCAAAACCGGCAAACAGCACTTTATTATTATCGTTGCTGAAGGCGTTGGCCGTGCCCATGATTTTGCTGAAATCATTGAGAAAAAAACCGGCATCGAAAGCCGCGCAACCGTACTTGGTCACGTCCAGCGCGGCGGCTCTCCGTCCCTGCGTGACCGTGTAGCTGCCAGCCGTATGGGCTATCATGCAGTAGAGCTTTTGCTGCAGGGCCAGTACAACCGCGTTGTGGCGGAAAAAGGGCAGGACATCGTAGATTATGACATCACCGAGGCGCTGACCATGAACAAGAGCATGGATATGGACCTTGTGGAGATTGCCCGCATTATCTCGCTGTAAAGCATGGTTGTGCAAGGCTTGTTTATAACCTGAAAATAAAACAAAATCCGGATTTTGAGAGGCTTTGGCTCCTTAAAATCCGGATTTCTTTCTTTTTGCACACAATTCAGATTTCACGCGGCATATACTGAGAGCGACGACAATACAAAAAGGAGGCGGCACTATGTCATATCGGTTTGCACACCACCGGCGGCGCCCGCGGCGGGCAGGAAAAGTGCTGCGTCTTATTCTGGTTCTGCTTATTATCATCGGTCTGCTTTTTGCGTTTGACGCAGAGGTTCGACCGGTTATTTTGACCATGGCGGGCTATCAGGCAAAAGTGACTGGAATTCTTGCTATCAACGATACCGTGCTGGAGTTGATGCAAAAGCAAGATCCCGAAACAGACCTTGTGCAAGTGCAATACAACTCTGAAGGTGGGATATCGTCTATTGAAACCAATACAGTAGAGCTGAACCGTTTGAAAGCAGACCTTTCTAACGCAGTAGGACAGAGGCTGGCCGAAATCGGCAAGTCTCGTATCAGTATGCCAACGTGCCTACAGCTTGGATGGCAAATCTTTGCGGGCCGTGGGCCGGATATTCACTTTAAAGTCATCCCAGCGTCCTTTGTGCAAAGTGAAATACGCAGCAGTTTGGTAAGTGCGGGCATTAACCAGACCAAATATCAGATTTTAATTTGCTTCACCGTAGAGATGACGGCCATCATTCCCGGCTATACTACAAGCGTAACGGTCACCAATGAAGTGCCCATTGCAGAAACTCTGATTGTAGGCACGGTACCACAGTTTTATGCAGGAAAAACGGCAGGAGAGGACGCAAAATAATACGATTATCTGTGGTAAATTATCCAAAAATATGGTATACTAATTTGCATTAACGACTTTTGTCGGGACCAAAAAGAAATGTGATGGTGAGGTATGGAAAAAACCGAGGCAAAGAAACGAATTCAGGCCTTACGCAAAACAATAGAGTACAATAACGAGCTTTATTACAACCAGGATGCCCCTGAGCTTGAAGACTATGAATACGATGCACTGACCCGAGAACTGAAAGAATTAGAGAAGGAATTTCCCGAGTTTGCAACACTTGTTTCTCCGACCCAAAAAGTGGGCGGCACGGCTTCTTCTCAGTTTGAGAAGGTCACTCATGCGATCAAAATGGAAAGCCTGCAGGACGTGTTTTCTCGCGAAGAGGTTGAAGACTTCCTTCGCCGTGTGCGGGAAGAGTCCGAAGATGCTGACTTTGTGTTGGAATCCAAAATCGATGGTCTGTCGGTCAGCTTAGAGTACCATGATGGTGCATTTGTGCGCGGCTCTACACGCGGCGATGGTGTGGTAGGTGAAGATGTAACTGAAAACCTTCGCACCATTCAGGATATTCCTAAAAAGCTTATCGGCGCACCTGCTTATTTAGAGGTGCGCGGCGAAGTTTATATGCCCAAAGATGCATTTGCTGCGCTTTGTGAAGAGATGGAGCTTGCAGAAAAGCAGCCGTTTAAAAATCCGCGCAATGCAGCAGCGGGTTCTTTGCGTCAAAAAGATGCAGCGATTACCGCTTCTCGCAAGCTGTCGGTTTATATTTTTAATATTCAGCAATGCGAGGGTCGCAAATTTGCTTCTCACAGCGAAAGTCTGGAATATCTAAAAGAGCTTGGTTTTAAGGTTTCTCCAGCATTCTTGCACACAAAAGACCCCCAGGCTATCTTTGATAAAATTGCTTCGATTGGCGATACCCGCGGCGAAGTGAATTACGGCATTGACGGCGCAGTAATCAAAGTGAATGATCTGCGCACCCGCAACCGTATGGGCAGCACAAGCAAATTTCCGCGCTGGGCAGTTGCTTACAAATACCCGCCTGAAATTAAATCCACCACTTTGCGAGAGATCGAAATTTCCGTAGGCCGCACGGGGGTGCTGACCCCGACAGCGGTATTTGATACCGTATCACTGGCAGGAACAGCAGTTTCTCGCGCAATTCTTCACAATGAGGATTTTATCCGTGAAAAGGATATCCGCATCGGTGATGTGATTGAAGTCCGCAAAGCTGGCGACATTATCCCTGAGGTAATGGGGGTAACGCACCATGCAGAGGATGCCCCTGCTTATGAGATGCCAAAGGTTTGTCCCTCTTGCGGAGAGCCGGTTGCCCGAATGCTGGATGAAGCGGCGCTGCGCTGCATTAACCCGGAATGCCCAGCACAGGCGCTGCGCAATTTGATTCATTTTGCCTCTCGCGGCGCAATGGACGTGGATGGGTTGGGCCCGGCTGTTGTAGCACAGCTGGTTAACCGAGGCTTTGTAAAAACGGCTGCGGATCTTTATCATTTAAATCGAGAAGATTTGCTGACCCTTGATAAATTCAAGGCCAAATCGGCAGATAATCTGTTGCGCGCAATTGAAGCATCGAAAACGCGCAATCTGGACAAGTTGATTTTCGCCCTAGGTATCCGCAATATTGGTGATACTGCCGCTACACTGCTGTGCGAACATTTCCCCTCTATGGAGGCCATTTGTGCAGCAAGCGCAGAAGGGATTAATGCCATCGACGGCTATGGTGCGGTGATGGCGCAGAGCATCGTTTCGTTTTTTGCACGTGAAGGCACTCGCGACTTAATTGATAAGCTTGCGGCTGCCGGTGTGAATATGGTCTATCACGGAGAAGAAAAGACGGATTATCTCGCTGGCAAAACGCTAGTGGTAACCGGTACACTGCCCACGCTTTCTCGCGATGAGGCAGAGGCGCTGATCGTCAAAAATGGCGGCAAAGCGTCTGGTTCCGTTTCTAAAAAAACGTCTTTCGTATTGGCTGGCGAGGCGGCGGGCAGTAAACTGACCAAAGCACAAAGCCTTAATGTTCCCGTAATAGACGAAAATGAGTTTTTAAAAATGATTAACATAGACAGGAGTGTACCGCATGAAAATTGATGTCAGACACATTGCGAAGCTTGCTAAGCTTCGTATCCCTGACGAAAAGCTCGGTCAGATGGAAAAAGAACTTTCCAGCATCGTTGCAATGGTAGAAAAGCTGCCAGAGCTGACGGGCAGCACAAATCTGCTTGACCCGAATAACACAATGGAGCTGCGCAAGGATGAGATAGTGCCGTCCATGCCGCGCGAAGACATTTTGAAAAATGCACCCAAAGCCGCCGCTGGCTGGTTTATTGTGCCGAAAACCGTTGAATAGGGGAGAAAGAAAATGAAAGAACTGCATCAGTATTCTGCCACGGAACTTTCAGCCCTGCTGCGGGAAAAGAAAGTTAGTGCAACAGAAATTGCGAAAGCATCGCTGGCCCGCATCGCTGCTGTGGAGCCCACTGTAGATGCCTACCTTACCGTAACCGAAGAAAAAGCCCTTGCCGATGCTGCTGCTATCGACGCTAAAATCGCAGCAGGCGAAGAACTGGGCGCACTTGCAGGTATTCCCATTGCCATCAAAGACAATATCTGCACTAAAAATGTAAAAACCACCTGCGCGTCTAAAATGCTGGGAGGTTTCGTTCCCCCGTATGAGGCAACCGTGATGGAGCGCCTGAATAAAGCAGGCGTTGTATTGACTGGCAAAGTGAATATGGACGAGTTTGCAATGGGCGGAAGCTGCGAGAATTCCTTCTTCAAAGCAACCAAAAATCCCTGGGACCCCACCCGTGTACCGGGCGGTTCTTCCGGCGGCAGCGCCGCTGCGGTTGCTGCGTGCGAAGTGCCTTTCTCGCTCGGCTCTGATACCGGCGGTTCGGTACGTTGCCCGGCAAGCTTTTGCGGCATTGTTGGCCTGAAGCCTACCTACGGTGCGGTTTCTCGCTATGGTGTGGTTGCATTTGCTTCTTCGCTGGACCAAATCGGCCCCATGGCACGCACTGTAGATGACGTAGAGCTCTTGTTCTCGACCATCTGCGGCCGCGACCCGCGCGACGCTACTTCGCACCAGTATACTTACGAAAAAGCAGCCCGCGATCTAAAAGGTCTGCGCGTTGGTCTGCCCAAAGAATACTTTGGCGAAGGCATTACTGCAGAAGTCAAAGCAGCTGTTTTGAAAGGCGTAAAGCAGCTAGAGGCACTTGGCGCTTCCGTCGTTGAGATTTCGCTACCGTCTACGGATTATGCTCTTTCTGCCTACTATATTATTTCCTCTGCCGAAGCAAGTAGTAACCTTGCTCGCTACGATGGTGTCAAATACGGGTACTCTGGCCGCCGCGATGCCGGTCTTGATGAACTGTACTTCACCAGCCGCAGCGAAGGCTTTGGCCCGGAAGTGCAGCGCCGCATTATGCTTGGCACCTATGTGCTCAGCTCTGGCTACTACGACGCTTACTATAAGCGAGCAAAACGTTTGCAGCAGATGATTGCCGCAGAGTTTACAGAAGCCTTTACCAAATGCGATATTATCGCAACCCCGGTTACCCCCACCACTGCATTCAAACTGGGCGAGCGCTGTGCTGACCCTGTGCAAATGTATGCAGGTGATATCTGCACCGTTACGGTCAACATTGCCGGACTGCCCGGCCTTGCAATGCCCTGCGGTTATGATGCTGGTGGTCTGCCCATCGGTATGCAGCTCATTGGACCGAAGTTCAGCGAGAACCGTTTGATTGCGGTTGCGAAAAGTTATGAAACCGCTGTGGGCGGATTTGCAGTAAAGGAGATGTGAACCTATGAGCAACAAATATGAAGTCGTGATCGGTCTTGAGGTTCACGCAGAACTGAATACCAAAACTAAAATCTTCTGCAGCTGCGAAAACCGTTTCGGCGCAGGTGTCAACAGCCTGTGCTGCCCGGTTTGCATGGCAATGCCCGGCACGCTGCCTACCTTAAACGAGCAAGTTGTTGAGAAGGCCATTAAAATGGGCCACGCGCTTGGCTGTAAAATCAATGGTACTACCAAACAGGATAGGAAGCATTATTTCTATCCCGACCTCACCAAGGCATATCAGATTTCTCAGTTTGACGTGCCTTTGTGTGAAGACGGCCATTTGGATATCCTCGTCGGCGACGAGCTGCGCACCATCGGCATTACCCGCATCCATATTGAAGAAGATGCTGGCAAATTGATTCACGATGATGGCCGCGATGACACCCTTTGCGACTATAACCGCTGCGGTGTCCCTTTGATTGAGATTGTTTCTGAGCCCGACCTGCGCAGCGCAGAAGAGGCAAAAGCTTATCTCGAAACCATTACCACCATCTTGCTGTATCTTGGTGTCAGCGATGCCAAAATGCAGGAAGGCAGTGTCCGTTGCGACGTAAACGTCTCGCTGCGTCCCGTAGGCGCCAAAGAGTTCGGCACCCGTTGCGAGATGAAAAACGTAAATAGCTTTGGCGCAGTTTACCGTGCCATTTGCTATGAAGCAGAGCGCCAGGAAAAAGTGCTCGATGCAGGCGGAGTCATCAATCAGGAAACCCGCCGCTGGGACGACCCGAAAGGCGAGAGCATTTTGATGCGCAGCAAAGAAGATGCTCAGGATTATCGCTACTTCCCGGATCCGGACCTGTTGACCTTTATCGTAAGTGACGAGCGCATTGCAGCGCTTAAAGCAATGGTGCCAGAGCTGCCCACCGCCCGCACCCTGCGCTATGTTTCGGATTATCAGCTTTCTCGCGATGATGCCAGCCTGCTGAGCCTTAACAAAGCGCGTGCAGACTTTTTTGACAGCTGCGTAGAACTGGGTGGCTGTGAACCGAAACTGATCTCCAACTGGATTATTGGCGATATTGCAAAGCTGCTCAACGAGCGCCGCATTGAAATTGCCGATACCGCATTGACCCCCGAACATCTGGTGGGTATGGTCAAACTAATTAGCAACGGAACAATTTCGAACACTGCAGCCAAAACTGTGTTGGAAGAGATTATCGAAAAGGATATCGAGCCCGAAACCGTTGTAAAGGAAAAAGGCCTTGCACAAATCAATGACTCTTCTGCCCTGGAAGCAGTGGTAGACAAAGTGCTGGCTGCCAACGAAAAAGCCATTGCCGACTATAAATCCGGCAAAACCAATGTACTTGGCTTCCTCGTAGGCCAGTGTATGAGAGAAAGCAAGGGCCAGGGCAACCCCAACACCTTGCGCGATATGGTGACAGCAGCCATCGAAAAACTTTAATATTGCGCGTTTTATAGCGTTTAGAGCGACAGAAAGTAATCTTTCTGTCGCTCTTTTTTATTCTTCTTTGTGGGTAATGCGGCATAGAATGAAACAGAGCAATGGACGGGCAGTAAAGCTTGTCCTCATTTTTGCAAAATCGGTTCTAAACAGGACAGGTCGTCCCATATATTCTAAACAAAGGAGGGAGAGCGCAATGCAGGACGCATATTACGAAGCAATCAGCCGCCTGCCGCCTGGCATAGGGGAATTACTTCACCGCCTTCCACCGGAGCAAGCCTCCAAAGTAACCGAAATTCGTTTGCGAGCACAGCGGCCATTGCAGCTTGTGTTCTGCGATTATCTCGGCTTTCTAAGCCAGGATGGGCAGCTTTGTGACACAGTAAATAATGCCGTTGCCATTTCCTCCGGCCAGCTGACAGATTGCTTTTTGACCCTTTGTCAGCATTCGGTACATACCTATCAGCAAGAGCTTCGCCAAGGCTTTTTTACGCTGTCTGGCGGTCATCGTGTTGGGGTGGCAGGTACTGCGGTCTGCGAAGGGGACGAGATTAAGCAAATTAAAGACATCGCCTCTATCAATCTGCGTGTTGCTCGCCCAGTATCTGTGGTACCGGATGCCGCATTACTGCATTTGTTACAGCAGGAACGAGGCGGCATCATGATTGTAGGAGAGCCCAAAAGCGGCAAAACAACCGTGCTGCGCATGATTTCTTCTTTATTATCGCAGGCAGGGCAGCAGATTGTGGTGGTTGATCAAAGGCGAGAAATCTGGCCCACCGGCCAAAGTGCCTATCAGCCCCCGGATTGCTGTGATGTGCTCTCCGGGTATCCGAGAGCAGAAGGGATTCTTCAGGCGCTGCGCTGTCTTTCTCCTGATGTGATTTTGTGTGATGAAATCGGCAGTGAGGCGGATGCAAAAGCGGTAGAGAGCGGAGTACATGCGGGTGTGCGCTTAATAGTCTCTATCCATGCACAAAGCAAGGAAGAACTGTTGCGGCGTCCGCAGGCCAAGTTGCTGTTGCAAACAGGCGCTTTCGAAAAATTCGTACTGCTGGCAGGAAAAAAACAACCAGGTAAGGTGAGTGCAATTTATGACTGCAATTCTCTTTTTTAAAATAGTAGGCGCTTTTTGTATTGTTTTTTGTGGGTGGAGCATCGGCAACCAAAAGGTGGTGCATCTGCGCAAAAAAGCTACCTTAATTTCTGACCTGTTGCATTTACTTGAGCTCCTGTGCGCCAATTTTACTTATGTGAATCTTGCCCTTCCCCAATTTTTTGAGAAAGCTTCGGAAACCGAATTTGCGTTGCTCAGCTTTCCCAGTGAGATTCCGGATTTTACAAGCTGGAAAAACGAATTTTCCGAAATGCCGGTTTTTGACTCACTGTTTTCGCCAGAAGAAAAGAGTGCTTTTCTGGACTACTGGCAGGCACTGGGTTCTACGGGACCGGAAGAAGAGCTGGACCGGCTGGCGTTTTATCGTGAAAAACTGCATTTATCGCTTTCTGCTGCACAGGAGCAATCCCGCACCTACGGCAGAATGTATCGCAATCTCGGCGCATCGCTTGCGGCCATTATCGCTGTGCTGCTGCTTTGATTGGCACCATATAAGGAGGGCTGACTATGGATATTGATTTTGTATTCAAGATCGCGGCGATCGGCATTATTGTTGCTGTGCTCAACCAGGTGCTGATTCGGTCTGGCAGAGAAGAGCAGGCGATGATGACAACGCTTGCGGGATTGATTGTGGTGCTTATGATGATCGTGGGCCAAATCAGTGAGCTGTTTACGACCATCAAAACCTTATTTAGTTTATGATGAAATATGATAGAAGAAATTATCAAGCTGTCCGCCGTGGCAATTACGGCGACGATTCTAATCGACGTCCTGCTGCAATACAACCGCACCTACGCTATTATCGCGTCGGTCAGCATTTGTGCAGCGATGCTGCTTTATCTGCTGCGCATCATCGAACCGCTGATGCAGTACCTTCAGGAACTGGTGGCACTGGCATCCTCAGACGATTTTGGCTGCATTATAAAGGCGGTAGGCATTGCGATACTGACCCAAAGCGCGGCAGACATCTGTGCCGATTCCGGGCAAAGGGCGCTGGCGGGGCGCGTTATCCTTGCCGGCCGAGCCGCTATTGTGCTGGTGTCACTGCCTCTCTTCAAAAAACTGGTACTCATTGTAGGCGCGCTTCTAGGGTACTCGTAACAACAACGATATTGTTGCTGTGTTTGTTGTTTCCGGCCCTGCCTGCGCACGCCGCTGCCACCACCGATACAGCTCCATCCCTTGAAGTGCCTGAAACACTGACAGAGCTGATAGAAGACCAGAAAGACAGCCTTACACTGCTTGAAGACAAAGATGCAGGAAGCTTTCTTTCACGCGTGGTGGATGTGTTTTTGCAGGGGGCCGCAAAGCCCACAGCAATTCTAGGCAAAACACTGGCAGTATTGGTGCTGGCAAGCCTGGTACGCGCTTTTGCTGGTGGCGGGGGAGAATTACAGCTTACCACCCAAATTGATGCCATGGTAACGGTTGTAACCTTCTTTTTGGTGTGTGAGCCTTTGCTTTTACTGCTCAGCCGGTTAGAAGATGCCATCTGGCAATGCCGCAACTTTTTAATGACTTTTGTCCCCGCCTTTTCTGCTTTGCTCATCGGCTCGGGGCAGCCGGCAGGTGGTGCGGTGTTTGGGGGCTTTTTCCTCACAGGGTCCGTGCTTGCCGCTGAACTAATCTGCACAATTCTGCTGCCGCTGGTTCGCATTTTTCTTGCACTGAATATCACCAGCGGAGTTGCAGGAGAGATTGATCTTTCCGGATTTTGCGGTATGGTACTGCGTATCGCGAAAAAGCTGCTGGCCGGTTGCGCTGCACTTTTCAGTCTGATTATGGGCTTGCAAACTTTCTCGGCCGCGGCTGCGGACAACCTTGCCCGCAAGGCTGGCAAAATGCTGATTGGCAGCAGTGTGCCTATTGTAGGTCACGCTGTTTCAGACGCCATGACCAGCGTTTACGCAAGCCTTGGCATTATTAAAAGCACTGCCGGTATTGCCGGGCTTTGCGCCGTTGGCGCATTGTTTTTACCGATATTGATGGAATGCATTACTTACTACCTGCTGCTGCAATGCGCCTGCGCTGCGGCAAAGCTGACGGGAAACGGACGCTGTGCAGCAACCTTTGCAGGCTTTTCCGGTTGTGTAGAGCTTTACAGCGCAATTATTATTTTTTTTGCTGTGTTAATCATTGTATCTACGGCAATGATGCTCGGAATCAGCGGCTAAAAGAATGCAAAAGGAGATTCGATGAATGGATTTGCTGCGTCATTGGGCCTATACACTTTGCCTTGCGGCGATTCTGCTTGCCGTCTTGCAGGGAATTCTGCCGGTAAAGAATCTTTCAGCAGTCATAAAAATGGTGCTAAGCCTATATATTTTATTGATGTTACTCGCCCCCATAACGGATAAAACAAGCTTTCGGCGAGCGCAGGTGCCTGATTTTTCATCTGATATTGTTCTGCCAGAAGTGGACGTGACAAATGCAGTCCAGTCAGAAACTGAACATCGTTTGGAACAAACCGTTTTGGCAGGTCTAAAGGAAGTGGGCTTTGGCATAGAAGAAGTAGTAGTGCAAAGCACGATTAGCGAAGAAAACGAGTTTATTATCACAAAGGTCGTACTGTATTTCGCAGGTAGTCCGCCAGCGGCGGGAGAGATAGAAAAGTCTCTGCAAACATCGCTTGGGTGCCTGCCATCTTACGAGGTTTTACAGATTGATGGGACAGCAAATAGTGCAGAAGACGGATGATCTCCGTGAAAAATTGAAATCTTTTACGCAAAAGAAAGGCGCCGGCCTGCTTCTCGTCCTGGGCCTCGTCGGCATTCTTTTGATTTTCCTCTCCGACTTAATCGGAGGCAACACTACCACAAAAACAGAGGTTCGCGCAACCTCTGGCGTACAGGACAGCACACAGTATGCCAAAGAGCTGGAAGCGCAGCTGACAGACCTCGTTGGCAATATCCAAGGGGTAGGACGCACCCGTGTGATGCTGACCCTTGAAGCTGGAACAGCTTATGATTATGTAGCGGACGAAAAAAGCACCTCTTCCGTCAACGCCGGTGTAAACGGAGAGACCAGTCAAAAAAGTCATGAAAGCGAATATGTATTGATTGACGGAAAAGATGGAAGAGAAGCACTCGTCGCGAATTATACGATGCCCGAGATTCGAGGGGTCGTCGTCCTATGTGAAGGGGCAGACGACATTGCCACCGTAAAGCGGGTGACGGATGCTGTTTCAGTTGTTCTTGGTCTTTCGACCAACCGAATCTGCGTTACAAAAATGACATAATGGAGGAATCTTTATGAAACGTATCCCGGGCAGAAAAAAACTGACTCTCATTACTTTGGTGCTGGCGCTTGGCGTGGCGGTTTACTTGAACTGGGAATACGCCAAAAACGATACGGGCCTGACCACCGTGCCCACCGGTGCAGAAGTCACCAGCGGTGAGACTATCGTGGTAAACGAGGTCGTACCGGACGATGAGGCGAACAAGAACTATGGCGATGCACAGCTTGTGTCTCTTTCTAAAGATGGCGGTACCAAGTATTTCGATGAAGCAAAGCTCACCCGATCCAAAACCCGTGACGAGGCGCTGGATAAGCTGCAAAAATCTCTTAAAAATGCAAAGCTGACTGACCAGGAGAAACAGGATCTCACCGCTTCGCTGGAAGGTGTTATCGCAAGTATCACCGCGGAAGGCGATATTGAAAACCTGGTAAAAGCAAAAGGTTTTGTAGACTGCGTTGCTTTTCTCAATGACGGCAAAGCCAATATCGCTGTAATGAGCAAAAATGGCGCGCTGACTAAGAGCGAAGTTGCTCAGATTCGTGACATCGTAACCTCGAAATCTGCCGTAGATGCAAAAAATATTACGGTTGTCGAAGTGAAATAGTTGTCTGTTTCTGAACAAAATGGTATAATATCCATAATAACCCGAAAGCAATATAAGGTAACCCAACAGCCGAACCGCCGCTAAAACAGGTCGCATACCTGTTTTCTGTGGCATTCGGCTGTTGCTGGCCCTTGTTTTTGCTGCTTTGTGATATAATCTACCTTTGCTTTGGCGAGAATAAATACAGCCATATGCAACCAACCATCACGGCACACCGCACGCCGTAACCTGCGGATGCTGGCGCGAAACATCGCGCAGCGATAAAGGAGCGATTATGGAAGTAAAAAAATCTGATATGATCGGTGGCAGCCTTCAAATCTCCACCGATGTGCTTGCCAAAATCTCGAAGCTTGCAGCGCTCGAAATCGAAGGGGTGCAGGACGTTGCCTGCGGCCTTTCGCCGGTAAAAGGGGCTTTTGCGAAAGTGAATATGCAAAAGCCTGTGCAGATTGAACTGACAGATGATGTTGCGGAGATTACTGTGGACGTTATCGTAAAATACGGCTACAAAATCCCGACTGTTTGCGAAAACATTCAGAGAAATGTCAAAGCATCTGTACAGAATATGACCGGCATTACTGTTTCCCGCGTGAATATCGTTGTTGAGGGCGTAGTAATCGAAGCAACCCCGAAAAACCAAGAGAACTAAACCAATGCCCTCCGGAGATTTCGGCTGGAGGGCAAATTTTTGCTAAAAGAGGTTTCCATGAAAAGAAGAATATCCCGTGAAAATGCGTTCATCGCGGCGTTTGAAGAATCGTTTGATGCCAGCAGCATGAGCGAGATTATCCATTACTCGCGCGAAACACAAGAATATGCTGTGGATGAATTTGGCGAAACAATGTTGCGCAACCTGTTGGCCCACCGTGAAGAGGCTGACAAGATTATCGAGCCCAACTTGAAAGATTGGAAGCTGAACCGCTTGCCGCGCGTTTGCCGCATTGTGCTGGAGCTTGCCGTCACCGAGATGATGTACGGTGAAGAAGGGACAAGCATTGTCATCAACGAGGCAGTCGAGATCGCCAAAAAGTTTGCTAGTGACGAGGATTACCAGTTTGTCAACGGCGTTTTGGGAGCGATTGCTCGGGCACATTTCCCTGAAGAGCAGGGCGACAGCACATGTACACGCTCGGAATAGATACCAGCAATTACGCGACCTCGCTGGCTGTATACGACAGCAGCGCGAGGTCTGTTTGTGTTATGCTCAAAAAATTTCTGCCCGTCAAAGAGGGCGCGTTGGGCCTTCGGCAAAGCGAGGCGGTGTTTCATCATACCGCCGCCCTTCCGGAGCTGCTGCGCGAACTGGACGGGCAGTTTTGCTTACAGCAAATTGATGCGGTAGGCGTTTCAGTTCGCCCGAGGCCAGTAGAAGGCTCTTATATGCCGTGCTTTTTGGTCGGCGAAGCTGCCGCACAAAGTTTTGCACTTTCTAAAGGGCTACCGGTGGTGTCCACTTCGCATCAGCAAGGGCACCTGACCGCAGCGCTCTACGCCGCCAAAAGAGAAGACCTTTATGCCGACAAAGCATTGGTGTTCCATGTTTCTGGCGGCACCACCGAGCTTTTACTCTGTGATGCACTGAATATCACGGCTGTTTTAGGCGAAAGCCTCGATCTTTATGCCGGTCAGGCCGTGGACCGCCTTGGCGTAAAGCTGGGTTTTGCTTTTCCCGCAGGCCCGGAAGTCAGCCGTTTAGCGGCAGAATGCAGCGAAAAGGTGACACCGAAAATTAGCCTGAAAGATGGCAACTGTCATTTTTCAGGGCTGGAAAATCAGTACACAAAATTGCTGGAGCAAGGCGCATCGCCGGCTTATGCAGCAAAGTATTGTCTGATTGCGGTTGCGAAAACACTCGCCGAAATGCTGAAAAAAGCACAAGATGCAAATCCCGGTCTACCGTGTATCTGCGCGGGCGGCGTAATGAGCAGTGACGTGATTCGCGGCTACATGGAACATCGTTTTCCCGGAATTACTTTTGTTCCTGGGCAGTATTCTTCTGATAATGCGGCTGGCGTGGCGATTTTTGCTGCGGAGGCGATGGAAAATGGCTAATGTAATTACTGTAACTGCGCTGAATCGGTACGTTAAAACCTTGTTAGAGCGGGATCCGGTACTAACCGATGTCGCTATCAAAGGCGAAATACAAAATTTTGTGCATCATCAAAAAAGCGGACACTTTTACTTTACGCTTAAGGATGAAACAGCAACTGTAAAAGCCGTTATGTTTCGTTCATCTGCAAGTCGGCTCTCTTTTTTGCCCGAAAACGGCATGAGCGTTATCGTACGCTGCCGCATTAGCTTGTTTGAACGCGATGGCTCTTTTCAGATTTATGTAGAAGAGCTGTTTCCCGATGGGCTGGGTGCGGCGCAGATGGCGTTTGAACAACTGAAAGCTCGTCTGCTATCCGAAGGTCTGTTTGCGGAAGAGAAGAAAAAGCCGCTGCCTGCGGTGCCTAAACGCGTGGGTTTGGTTACTTCTAAAACAGGTGCAGCAATTCGGGATATTTACTCTGTAGCACAAAGACGTTGGCCTTTTGCTGATTTTCTCGTCTACGATGCCTCTGTGCAAGGACGTGAAGCAGAACAGGCGCTTGTCGATGGTATCAAAGCACTAGACCAGAGCGGTCTGGTGGATGTAATTATTGTCGCACGCGGTGGCGGTTCACGAGAGGATTTGTGGGTGTTCAATAGCGAACGTCTTGCTCGTGCCGCGTATGCCTGTAAAACCCCGCTCGTTTCGGGTGTAGGGCATGAAATAGACTTTACGATTCTGGACTTTGTAGCGGATTTACGCGCCGCAACTCCAACTGCTGCGGCCGAACTGGTACTGCCAGACATTTCGGTTTTTGCTGACCGCTTGCAGCGTGCAATGCAAATTGCCGATGCTGCCATTAGCTATAAACTTATGGTGTGCCGTCAGCACTGTGATATAGTCGCAAGCACAGACGTTTTGCAAAATCCCACCTTGCTTTTTACTTCTCGCGAGACAAAGTTGAGGGAACTGAACCGCCAATTAACACAAGCGATGGAAGCCAAACTGCAGGGTAGCCGGCGAGAGCTGGCACAGGCTGCTGCATTACTGGAATCCTTAAGCCCACTTGGCGCACTTGCGCGCGGCTATTGCATTGCCAGCAGCAACGGTAAAACGATACGCAACAAACAACAACTTGTACCAGGGGCTCAGCTGCAGCTGGAATTTTCAGATTTTGCAGCAGATTGCACCGTGGACCAAATCATAGAAAAGGGTGGCCTTCTTGAAAAAGGAACAAAAATTTGAAGAAGCGATGGAGCAGCTGGAAGCCATTGTAGCAAAGCTGGGTGACGAAACCACACCGCTTGAGGAAGCCCTCGCTCTTTATGCCGACGCGGCGGAAAAAGTCCGCTTTTGTTCGGATAAACTCTCGCATGCAGAAATAAAAATTGCGGAAATCCGTGCAACTATTGCCGAGAAAGAAGAGGAAGATGACGGAGTATAACAGTATTTATCAAGGGTATATCCAGCGGCTGATGGAACGCATGGATCAGGATTTGCCGCGCTTGTTTGCAGAAGGCTCGTCTGTTGGCGAAGCCGCTCGATACAGCTTGCTTTCGGGTGGTAAACGAGTACGCGGCGTGCTGGTGCTTGCTGTTTGTAAAATGCTGGCTGGCGATATGCAGGCAGCAGAAAGCTTTGGCTGTGCCATTGAGATGCTGCATTGTTATTCCTTGATTCACGACGATTTGCCTTGTATGGACAATGCCGCAACACGTCGTGGAAAACCCTCTTGCCATAAGCAATATGGCGAAACAACGGCACTGCTTGCAGGCGACGCTTTGCTGACGGCTGCTTTTGAAGAGATTGCATTCTCGGATGCAGAAAAAGGTCAAATTGCCGACGCTGTGCTATGCCTCTCGAAAGCAGCTGGACCCACCGGAATGGTGTATGGCCAGGAGCTGGATTTGGCATTTGAACACAAGCAGCCTCAACGCGCCGATTTAATGCGAATTCATCAGCATAAAACGGGTGATTTGATCAATGCAGCTGTGGCGCTCGGTGCAATTGCCGCAAAGGCTGATTCCCATCAAAAAGCGTTGCTTAAAAGCTATTCTGACCGCATTGGCTTGGTATTTCAAATCGTAGACGATATTTTAGATGTTACCGCCACAGCAGAAGAACTGGGCAAACCCGTTGGCAACGATGATTTGTGTGGCAAAATTACATTTGCTACACTGCAGGGCATAGAAAAAGCACATCTTGAGGCTACACAGCTGACCGAAGAAGCATGTGCGCTGCTGATAGCAGAATTTGGCGATGCTGCAGATTTTCTGGTAACACTTGCACAATCGCTGTTGGTTAGAAAAAACTGAAAGAGGTGAGCTTGGCATGTTTCAGGCACTGTCGAACAACTACATTCTTTGTGTATCGCTTTTGTCTTGGCTTGCTGCCCAAATTTGTAAAACAATTCTTAATTTTATCTTGTGCGGCGAACTGAACTGGGAGCGTATGTTTGGTGCAGGAGGCATGCCCACTCAGCGTTGGTATGCTCGCTTACGATCGCAACGGCTCGCCAATACGGGCTCGGCTCCCCGTTTTTCGCTATTGTCTTTGTGCTGGCCGCTATTGTTATGTACGATGCAATGGGGGTACGGCGCGCGGCGGGCGAGCAGGCAAAAATTCTGAACCAGCTGCTGGATAGCTGGATGCAGGATGAGATGGATTTGGGGCCTCTGAAAAACGGCAAACGCCTCAAGGAACTGCTTGGGCACACCCCTTTTGAGGTGCTCAGCGGAGCATTGCTCGGTATACTTATCGCGATGCTTTTTCCGATAAAATAACTCTGGCTAGGAGAACGGTTTATGTCTGGTTTACTCAATACCATTGTCAAAGATAAATCTCAGCTGAAGCAACTGTCGGAGGCTCAGCTTACTGAGCTGTGCGCAGAAATTCGCAGATTTTTGATTGAGCACGTGTCTAAAACAGGCGGGCATCTGTCTTCTAATCTTTGCATGGTAGAGCTGACAGTAGCACTGCATCGTGTTTTTAATACGCCGCAGGATAATATCGTGTTTGACGTAGGGCATCAGTGCTACACACATAAGATATTAACGGGGCGCGCGGACCGTTTTGAAACGCTTCGCCAGCTGGGCGGGCTTTCCGGTTTCCCAAACCCCACCGAAAGCGAGCATGACAGCTTTATCGCGGGGCATGGTAATACGGCCATCTCTGCAGCGATAGGTATTGCACGCGCAAAAAAACTAAAACACGAACCCGGCACCGTAGTTGCAGTTGTAGGTGACGGCGCTTTTACCGGCGGCATGGTTTACGAAGGCATTAATAACATCGACAAACTGGATAATCTAATCGTTATTCTAAACGACAACAAAATGTCTATCTCTAAAAATGTCGGTGCTGTTTCGCGTTATTTTACTCGTCTGCGCACCAGCAAAGAATATCATTCTGCAAAGCACCGGACGGAAAATATGCTCGATCATCTGCCGATTGTGGGGCAAGGCATCAAGTCTGCTATTGTCGCATCAAAAACAATGCTGCGTCGGACGATTTATAACTCCACATTCTTTGAAGAAATGGGGTTTCAATACATTGGCCCGCTGGACGGCCATGATCTGGAGGAAGTAAGCGCTGCACTGGAAAGTGCCAAGGAATACAAAAAGCCGCTTTTTCTCCACGCTGTAACTGTAAAGGGAAAAGGATTTACGCCTGCAGAGCAAAACCCCGGCGCTTTCCATGGTGTTTCGGCATTTGATACGGCTCAAGTTCCTGATCCAGATGATACAATCACCGATTCTTTTTCCGAGGCGTTTGGCAAAAAAGTTACCGAATTGGCAGGAAATGACACCAGTATTTGTGCTATTACGGCAGCAATGAAATATGCAACAGGTCTTCATCACTTTAAAAAAGCCTACAGAGAGCGGTTTTTTGATGTGGGTATGGCAGAGCAACATTCGGTGACTTTTGCCGCAGGGCTTGCTGCAAAGGGTATGTATCCAGTGGTGGCGCTGTATTCTACCTTTTTACAGAGAAGCTTTGATCAACTGATTCATGATGTCAATCTGCAAAACAGCAAGCTTTTAATTGCTATTGACCGTGCAGGACTTGTACCTGGTGATGGAGAAACCCACCAGGGTATCTATGACGTAGCTTTCTTTAGCGGACTGGATCGTTTTCCGCTCTATGCACCTTTAAATTATGCCGAGCTTGATTACTGGCTAGAGCAGCTGGTTGGACATAAAAACGGTCCTGCTGCGATTCGCTATCCTAAAGGTGCAGAAGATGCCTCGCTTTCCGCTTTTGGCTGTGATAAGAGTCTGTATCGCCGCCTGGCGGGTGATGGTAACGCTGAAACAGCGCTTGTTACCTACGGGGCAGTCACAGCACAGGCACTTAAGGCAGTGCAGCAGTGTGAAAACAACAGGCAAGCTGTTGACCTTTACAATCTTGTACAGCTTGCACCGATTCCAGCAGAGCTGGTCGAAGCGCTTCGCCGCTACCCCAAAGTGGTTTTAGCCGAAGATGCGATTGCCCATGGTTCTGTAGGCACCCATTTGGGTGATGAGCTGCTTGCAGCCGGGTATCACGGCATCTACCGGCACAGAGGATTGCCAACTACCGGCATCGATCATGCTTCGGTACCAGAGCTGCAAAAAGTGTATGGCCTTGCCGCTGCGGAGCTTGCAGATTTTATTTGCGGATAAGCGAGCGGGCAATTAGAAAGGACTCTTAGCATTATGAAACAAAACACCGTAAGACTCGACCAATATCTTTGTGACCACAATATGGTACAAAGCCGCGAGCGTGCCAAAGCGCTTATTATGGCGGGTCTGGTTTATATCAACGGCGATAAAGCCGATAAGGCTGGCATGCCGGTAAAAGAGCATGACACCGTTGAGCTGCGTGGGCAGGATATTAAATATGTCAGCCGCGGAGGATTAAAGCTTGAAAAAGCTTTTGCAAGTTTTCCGCTTTGCTTAGAAAATAAAGTTTGCATGGACATCGGAGCTTCTACTGGTGGCTTTACGGATTGCATGCTTCAAAATGGCGCCTGCAAAGTTTACTGTGTAGACGTTGGGTATGGCCAGCTGGCCTGGAAGCTGCGCTGCGACGAGCGTGTAGTAAACTTGGAGCGCACCAATATTCGCTACTTGACGGAAGAGAAAGTTCCTGATAAAATCGAATTCTTTAGCGTGGACGTTTCTTTCATCTCGTTAAAACATATTTTCCCGGTAGCGGCACGCCTTACAGGCGCAAATGCATCGGGTGTGTGTTTGGTAAAACCGCAATTCGAGGCCGGTAGGGAAAAAGTTGGCAAAAAAGGTGTGGTTCACGAAGCTTCTACCCATCGTGAGGTAATCGTAAATGCCATCGAGTTTGCAAAGCAAAGTGGATTTACGCCGGCAGGGCTTTCTTTCTCTCCCATTAAAGGACCGGAGGGCAACATCGAATTCTTGCTCTATGTCACTAAGAATCCGCAGGACACTCCGGTGGATGATCAGGTAATCGATGAGATTGTCGCAAAAGCGCACGGTGCTTTAGATGAAGCAAAGTCGCAAAAAAACGAGATAGAGAATTAACCCCCGCAAAACGAAGGAGATCTGGCGATGAATGTTTGTTTTATTGTGAATACCACAAAGACACAGGCAATTCCTGTCGCAGTGAAAGCGATGAAATTGCTCCATAACGATGAGATTCATTGCTTTATTGAAAAATCATATGCTTCGGAACAATTTCTACCCTATGCAGAGTTTTTGGACACGGAACAGGAAGCTTTGGAGCGCAGCGATATCGTAATAACGGTAGGCGGGGATGGAACCATTTTGCATGCCGTTTCGCGCGCAGGCGCAATACGCAGGCCAATCTTGGGCATCAACCTTGGTCGTATGGGCTTTTTGGCTACAGTAGAACCTAACGAACTGGAAGAGCTGCATCGTCTCAAAACAGGCGCGTATTTCACCCAAGAACGGTCTTTGCTAAAAGCTTGCTGGGGCGATAATGAGTACCTCGCTTTGAACGATGTGGTAATTGCAAAAGGATTTGTTTCGCACACCATACAATATGAGGTTTTTTGTGATAATACACAAGTGAGCAGTTATCGTGGAGATGGTATTATTATCGCCACTCCCACTGGCTCCACAGCCTATTCGCTTTCTTCTGGCGGGCCAATTTTAGATGCCCGCAGCCAAGGGTTTGTAGTTACCCCAATTTGTCCCCATAGTTTGCATACCCCGCCTATGGTGTTTGCGCCGGATAGAAAAATTAAAATTTTGACCTCTGAAAACGACAATTGCTCGGTTCATTTTTCGACGGATGGCACGAATGATATTCGGCTGCCCGCAAATGCAGAGGTACACGTAAGCCAAGCGAAAGAAGTGATTTCGCTTATCACATTTGGTGAAGCCGATCAGTTTAAAATGATCGATAAAAAGCTGAAGGGAAGATGAAACAAATGAAAAATCTGCGTCACAACAAAATCCTTGAGCTGATCGAAGAGTATCCTATCGATCGCCAGGAGGATCTGCTGGCTAAACTGAAGACAGCAGGCTTTGAGGTTACCCAAGCCACAGTTTCTCGCGACATTCGCCAGCTTCGTCTGGTAAAAGCCGCTACAGGGGATGGCAGTTACCGTTACACGGTTTCGTCCTACAACAATACCAAAGAGGCGCCCAGCCGGTTTGAAACAATTTTTCGTGCCAGCGTGCTCAGCATTGATGGAGCCGGACAGATTGTTATGGTAAAATGCCACAGCGGCATGGCAAGTGCAGCTTGTGAAGTGTTTGACCTTGTCACCTGGGAAAATGTTATCGGCACCCTTGCCGGTGAAAACACTTTTATTATTTTAATGCGCAACGAAGAGGCTGCCAGCAAAATTATCGTCGACCTTAAAAACTACTTGAAATAAGGAAGATTTTTATGCTCAATGAATTGACAATAGAAAATGTTGCGGTCATTGAAAAAGTATGCGTCCGATTTGATCAGGGACTCAATGCGCTAACTGGCGAGACCGGTGCGGGCAAATCCATCTTAATTGATTCCCTCAACGCCATTTTAGGCAACAGGACAAGCCGCGACTTGGTGCGCAATGGCGCTGAAAAAGCTGCTATTTGGGCAAGCTTTACCGATTTGCCACAAAGTGTACAAAAGAAGCTTGCCGACGCCGGATATGCACAAGAAGAGGACGAGCTGTTGCTTTACCGCGAAATTCACACAGATGGAAAAACTTCCTGCCGCATCAATGGCCGTCCAGCAACGGCCACTCTGCTGCGGGAACTTTCGGCTGACCTGATTAATATTCACGGTCAGCATGATAATCAGGTTTTGCTTTGTCCGGAAAAACACCTTGCGGTTTTGGACGCCTATGCCCAAAACGAAAATTTGCGTACAGATTACTATGCATCTTACGTCGTTCTTCGGGACATTGTACGACAGATTAAAGCACTTTCGATGGATGAGGAAGAAAAGCAGCGTCGGATGGAATTGCTTCGCTACGAGGTAGATGAAATAGATGCTGCTGCGCTTACCGACGGCGAAGAAGAAACTTTGATGGAACAGCGAAATCGCATTCGTAACGCGCAAAAAATTTTGGATGCATTGGGCATCGCCTATGGTGCATTGCAGGGCGAAGAAACGCGCGGCGGCATAGACATTCTGGGCGATGCAGTTCAAAGCATTGAAGAGATTACGCCGCTTTCCGCAGAATATAAAGCGCTTAGCGAGAAATTAAACGAAGTATATTACGCAGCACAAGATGCAGCTGAAAATATTAAATCACTTCTTGATGAATTTGATTTTGATGCTGCTGACCTGGATGCGACTGAAGAGCGGCTGGATCTCATTTATAAACTAAAACGCAAATATGGAGATTCCATTTCTGCGATACTCGCTTATGGGGAAAAAGCCCGTGAGGAGCTGGACACCATTAGCTTTTCAGAGGAAAAGCTCGAAAAGCTAAGCGCACAGCGTAAAATTGCATTTGCAGAAGCAAAAGAAAAAGCAGAAGCGCTAACGCGAAACCGAAAAGAAGCCTTCCTTCGATTTACCGAGCAGATTACGGAATCTTTGCGATTTTTGAATATGCCAGGCATTGTGCTGGAACTGGCTTATCAGGAGTCGAAAATTGGCCCCACCGGGCACGATGTGGTCGAATTCCTGATTTCTACCAACCCAGGGGAAACACCTAAGCCGCTTGCGAAAATCGCTTCCGGCGGTGAGCTTTCGCGTATTATGCTGGCGATAAAAAGTGCCATGGCCGATAACGATCATATCGGAACGATTATCTATGACGAAATCGATACCGGTGTTTCCGGCCTTGCAGCCGGACGCATCGGCAAAAAGCTGAAAGAAACGGCAGGGGGACACCAGGTCATCTGCGTGACCCACACTGCGCAGATCGCCGCGCAGGCAGACCATCATTTGCTGATTCAAAAGTCCGTTTCTGGTGATCGTACATTTACAGAAATCCACTCTTTGAGCCCGGATGCTCGCATTAGCGAGCTGGCACGTATTATTTCTGGAGACCAGATTACAGAGTTGGCCCTTGCCAACGCAAAAGAAATGCTTGAAATGGCAGAAGCTTGACATCGCAAAATCAAGATGTTATACTCGAATATACCAAATGCAGTGAAAAGACTAAGTAACCGTGGAAAAAGCTGACACAGAGAGGATTCGGCCGGTGTGAGAATCCAAAGCGTCCATGTGTGAATACCTCTTGGAGCAGCCGATTGAATACAGCAGTAGATCGTGCCGGGTATGCCCGTTATAGCTTGTTGTTCTTATTCCGCTTTGAGTAAGAACACACCAAGGTCTTGGTGCGCGAGCGCCAGACAAACAGAGGTGGTACCGCGAATCGTTCGCCCTCTGCCAATTTATTTTGGCAGAGGGCGTTTTTTGTCCTTTCTGCCGCACACACTACTTTACAGAAAAGGAGAACAGAACAATGAGAAATGTTTACGATTTATTGGAAGAGCGCGGATTGATTGCACAGGCAACTGATGCAGAAGCAATTCGTGAGCTGCTGGGCAAGGAGAAGGTTACTTTTTATATTGGCTTTGACGCAACTGCAGATAGCCTGCATGTAGGTCACTTCTTGCAGATGGTTGTTATGAAGCATTTGCAGGATGCAGGCCATCGTCCGATTGCGCTGCTTGGCACCGGCACTACCATGGTCGGTGATCCTTCCGGCAAAACTGATATGCGTAAAATGATGACCACCGAGCAGATTGACTACAACGCAGAATGCTTCCGCCGTCAAATGTCCAAATTTATCGATTTTTCGGATGGCAAAGCACTGATGCTGAAGAACGGTGACTGGTTGCGCAACTTAAACTATATCGATTTTCTGCGTGAGGTCGGTACTCACTTCTCGGTCAACCGTATGCTCTCAGCAGAGTGCTACAAAAGCCGTCTTGAAGGTGGCTTGACCTTCCTCGAGTTTAACTATATGTTGATGCAGAGCTATGACTTCCTGCACCTTAATCAGACAGTGGATTGCAAAATGGAACTGGGCGGTAACGACCAGTGGTCCAACATCATTGGCGGCGTAGAACTGACTCGCAAGGTGACCGGTAAAGACGTCTACGGTCTCACTTTTACGCTGCTGACCACTAAGGAAGGCGTTAAAATGGGCAAAACCGTGGGCGGTGCTGTTTGGTTGGATCCCGAAAAAACCTCACCCTACGAGTTCTTCCAGTACTGGCGCAACATTGCTGACCAGGATGTAACGAACTGCATGAAGCTTCTAACCTCTATCGACCTTGCAGAGATTGAAGCAATCGATGTGAATGACGGTAAACAGATCAATGCTGCAAAAGAACGGCTTGCCTTTGAGCTGACCCGTCTTGTGCACAGTGAAGAGGATGCACAGAAAGCGCTGGATACTGCACGCGGCTTATTTGGCGGCGCGGCCGACCACGAGCATATGCCGACCACCGAGATTACAGCAGACATGCTGAACGATGGCCAGGCTGCTATTCTCGATTTAATGGTTGCAGCAGGCATTTGCCCCTCTAAGGGCGAAGGTCGCCGTTTGGTTCAGCAGGGTGGCATTGCTGTAGATGGTGAGAAGGTAGAGAACCCGCTGCTGACCATCAGTGCAGAAAAACTGACTGCTGGCATCGTAATTAAAAAGGGTAAAAAGATTTATCAGAAAGTCATCCTGAAATAAAATAGGGAAGTGGCTGTAAAGCTATAAATAAAGAGCGGAGTGCTTTTAATAAGCACTCCGCTCTTATTGTGTTTAAGCCGCTAAATATTCCGGCGGAATCTGCCCCGCTACGACATTTTGGATATAGTTTAAATTGAACTCGGGATACTCTGTGCGCACACCATGCCGTAAGGCTCGCTCTTCGGTATAGTCACGCAGCAGCAGCACGGAAATATCCTTATATTGTTTGTTATAATGGGTAACGGTAGGATAAAACTGAATATCACTGAGCACTGCTTCGTCGTTACCTTTTTGTGTGATGGTAAGCGTTAGCACGACTCCAATCATTTGCAAAGGTTTACTTTGCGCAGAAACAAAATTGCCTAGAGAATAGGCACAAAGTGTAGTGCTGCCGTCTTCTGCACTGGTGAACGTTTGTGCAGTCTGCAATACATGTGGGTGGGTGCCTATAATTAAGTCTGCACCCCAGTTCGTCATTTTCTGGGCAAGCTCGCGCTGCTTTTCGGTGACACGCGTGCTGTCTTCAACGCCCCAATGTACAGATACGACAACAACGTCCGCAAGCTCTTTGGCCTTTTTGATTTGCTGTTCCATCAGCTCTTCGTTTGAAGTCAATACCACATGCGCGGCAGCATTAGAAGGGCGAGGTATGCCGTTTGTGTGGTCGGTATAGGCTAGGCAGGCAAAGTTGATGCCGTTGCTTTCATAACAGGGAATTTCCATTTCGCTACCTTGCGGAAAGAGTCCAAAGTAAAGTGCGTCTTCGGGCATGCTGTCCCAATAGCGTAAAGTTGCGTCAATACCCAGGGCACCTTTGTCATAGATATGGTTATTCGCCCCTGCAAAAAGCCGAAAGCCTGCGTCATACGCCGCCTTACCAAGCTCCCCGGGGGTCGAAAAGCAGGGGTACGTGCTGGCAGGCAGCTCGTCGTTGACGAGAGTTTCCTGATTAATCATATTCAGATCATATCCTTTGAAAAACGGGGCAATCTCTGCATAGAGGGGGGCAAAGTCGTAACTGCCGTCTTGGGTACGCCGCTGCGCCTGCAAATAGATGCTGCCGTGAATCAAATTATCTCCGCTCGCAGAAAAACGAACCGTCTTTACTTTCTCCGGTGTTGGCTCTGGCATCGCCACACTGGAAGAAGGAGCTGCCGGATTGCTTTGCGAGTTTGTCGTTTGTGTTGCGGCACAGGCGGTGAAAAGCAAACCTGCAAAAAACACTATAATTAAAGCTTTTTGTTTCACGGCATTTGAATCCTTTCCTTGGTCCATCCTTGCACTTATTTGATCATTTCAAATTCGTACAATAGCTTTTTAAGGTGTGCCCGGCAGGAAGCATTGGGCAGAACCAACGGTCCTCGACAGCAGCCTACTGTATATCCCATGCTTTCCAGCGCCCACTTTACGGGCATTGGGTTTACATCTTCAAACAATGCGCCCATCATTTCATCAAGTTTCATTTGCAGGGCAATGGCAGCCTGTGTTTCACCGGCTAAAAACAACCTGCAAAGCTCATGCATCTCAGCCGGCATAATGTTTGCCAAGACCGAGATAACCCCTTTACCGCCCAGCGAAAGAATCGGCAGCGTTTCGGCGTCGTTGCCAGAGTAAAGAGCAAGCTCGTCACCACACAGACGCTTCGTAGCAGAAGCTGCGGTAAGGTTACCATTTGCTTCTTTAATGCCTACGATATTGGGGACTGCCGAAAGGGCAGCATAGGTTTCAGGCTGAATATTCACGCCGGTACGAGAAGGCACATTATACAAAATCACAGGCAGGCTGACATTCTGCGCAATAGCGGTGAAATGCTCGATCAGCCCTGCCTGTGAGGTTTTGTTGTAATATGGTGTGACCAGCAGGAGAGCATCGGCGCCGAGTGCCTCAGCTTGTTGTGATTGCTCAATTGCGTGCCGTGTGTCATTAGAGCCTGTACCGGCGATGACAGGGACCCGACCGGCTACTTTTTTTACTGTCCGGTGGATCACTGCCATATGCTCGGTTTGGTTCAGTGTAGGGGCTTCACCGCTGGTGCCACACACTAAAATGGCATCTGTCCCACCGGTAAGCTGAAAATCGATTAATTCGTCTAGTACGTCCAAGTTAATTGTATGGTCCCTGTTCATTGGCGTTACAAGTGCAACGCACGATCCTGTGAAAATACAGGATTTCATCAGATACCTCCAGTCAAATAGCTTAGACCATCTCGTGTTCGATCATGTACTTCGCAATCTGGACTGCGTTTGCTGCTGCGCCTTTGCGGATGTTGTCTGCAACTACCCACATGTTAAGGCCGTTTTCTACGCTATCGTCGCGGCGCAGGCGGCCTACAAACACGTCATTGCTGCCGGAAGAAATGCTAGCCAGCGGGTAAACATTATTTGCAGGATCATCCAACACAACAAGGCCTTCCATTTCAGCGAGCTCTTTTTTAACGGTGGCCAGGTCATATTCAGAGGCAAGCTCCACGTTGATTGATTCACTATGACCGTTCAGTACGGGAACACGTACGGTCGTTGCTGTAATGCGGATAGAATTATCCCCCAATATTTTATGGGTCTCATCCATCATTTTATGCTCTTCTTTGGTGTAACCGTCTTCCTGGAATACATCAATATGCGGAATGCAGTTAGAGAAGATAGGGAAGGGGAACTTTTTCAGCTCATATTCCGTTCCTTCGACAAAACTCTTCGCTCCGCCGACAAGGTCATTCCATCCAGCTAAGCCTGCACCGGAAACAGCCTGATAAGTAGAGTAGACAATACGGCGAATACCATACTTTTTCTGCAATACACGCAGCGGCAGCATTGCTTGAATGGTGCTGCAGTTAGGGTTTGCAATAATGTTGTGGTGTTCTTTCAATGCTTCCGGGTTCACCTCGGGTACAACAAGGGGAACGGTCGGGTCCATACGCCACTGAGAGCTGTTGTCGATAACAACGCAGCCTTTAGACGCGGCAATAGGCGCAAATTTTGCAGAAACACTACCACCGGCCGAGAACAACGCAATATCAAAACCGGAATCAAAACTATTTTCGTTCAGCTCCTGAATTACGTATTCTTTGCCAAAGAATTCAATCTTATTGCCTGCACTGCGCTTAGAAGCAAAAAGCACATACTCGGCTACTGGGAGATTATACTCTTCCAGTACTTTAATGAAGGTACGTCCCACCATACCTGTTGCTCCCACTACGGCGATGCGATAATTTTTCATAAGAACACTCCCTCTATTTTGCAATATGAAAAGCGCGAACGCTTTTTGCCGAAAAACACGGGTTTTGCTTGAAAACCTTCCCTGGATGCAATATAATGTATTAGACTGAAAAACAGTAACACAATAAGGTATATTACTTATTTATATATGCTTATCACTATATCATTACGCGATTCGGTTGTCAATT
>OBXZ01000567.1_pt1 | contig 32886 bp, 30 predicted proteins | sample 1538171 | NCBI WGS metagenome assembly OBXZ01 (sample SAMEA2580161, study PRJEB22360) | human gut metagenome | biome: human gut; feature: human-associated habitat; material: faeces | place: Denmark | collected 2008/2010
GGCCGCCAATTCCCATGAGCAGACCCAGACTATAAATGATATTCCAAATAGGTGCGACAACAGCCAATGCCGCAGTTCCGTTAGGCCCTTGGTACTGCCCTACTACAGCCATGTCAACAATACCATAAATAGCACTGATCAGGGCACTGCCAAAAGCAGCGCCTAGATACTGAAAGTAAATTTTTTTGATTTTACCTTGTAATAAGTCCATTAATAAATCCTCCAAAAACAAAAAAGCCGGATAAGGAAACAGGTATTTCAACCTGTCACCTTATCCGGCTAGCCATTTTAGCCATTTCTAAACGAATAGCGCACCCTCCGAGTGAACTATTGAAGTTTATCATAAACGTTTTTTTATGTCAATCCTAAAATCACAGTGCCGCTGACAATGTTTTTCGTTACAGAAAAGGCACCCCTAACTCAAAGGATTCCTCCAGCGCACGGGAAGAAACGAGCCCTCATTTTAGATGCAATTACAGAGGCTTCGTTTCGAGGTAGGCCTTTAAAAAATCGATTCGTTCACCGTCTTCATTCGCTGTAAGCAGGTATTGTGCCAACAAAATTCCGGTTTGGTACCTTTCACGCACAAACTCCAATTTCTCAGACAAATTGCTCAAATAGTCTTGATCCACTTTTTCTTTAATCAAAAAAGTAAGATATGGGCGGTCATTTTGCTTTTCCCATAAAAGCGGTTGGGTGCTTTCTTGCGGATTTACGATGATGGCCCGCGTTTCGGTAGAAAGATCGCGCGTATCAAAATAGCGCACATACATAGAGGAGTTTTTGATATATTGCAGCAATTTGTCTTTTTCGCTGTAGTCGAAGGCTGCAACCGCAGCAAAGGGAAGCGGTTCGGACTCAAATTCGTGTTCGCTTAGCCGCTTTACCTCAGCGAGCTGTTTTTCTTGCTCAAAAACACGGCTAAGCATTTCTTGATAAGATGCAATTTTTCTTTGCAGCTCCTGCTTTCTGTCAGAAAGCTGCGCATCGTACTCTGCAATAGAACAATTTTGCATTAGAGCAACATCGCGAATAGGGATGCCTAAATTACGGCAAGAAATGATGTCTGCGATTTGAATTACATCTTGCAATGTGTATTTTCGATATTTATTTTGAGATTTAGCGACTGTAAATAAGCCTTTTTCTTCCCAAAAACGCAAGGTAGGAGCAGATGTTTCCAGCAATTGTGCAATTTCACCAATCGTCAACAAATTATTCATAAAATTCACCTAAAATTAACATTTATAGTCATTTTATCATATAATTCATTGACATTCAAGTAACTTTAATGTGTATAATTCGAGATAAAGAAATCTTGAAACGGAGCGAATTGTATGGAAACTGCGGTAAAGAAAAAACGGCAATTTAAGATGCCCCACACTTATGTCATCTTAATTGCCATTATGATGCTAATGCTGATTTTGACGCATATTATCCCGGCCGGTGAGTATCAGCGCATTGAAGACCCTGTCTCTGGAAAGATGGTAGTCGTGGCAGACTCTTACCAGCGCCTGGATGACGTAAAAGCACCGGGAATTTTTGATTTGTTTTTGGCGTTGCAGCATGGCTATGTAGAAGCAGCGGACATTATGTTCCTGATTATTTTTGCTTACGGCTTTGTGTATATGCTTACCAAAAACGGAACAATGGATGCAGCCTTAGGTACTATGGTGCGCAAGGTGGGCAATAAGGTGCAGCTTTTAATTCCGCTCACCATGATCATTCTTGGTGTGCTTAGCTCCACCATGGGTATCTACGAAGAGGTATATGGGCTCTTTCCTGTATTTGTAGGTATCTTCCTCGCGTTGGGGTACGATACCTTAGTGGGCGGCGCTACCATTTTTCTGGGTGTTTCAATTGGCTATGCAGCCGGTACGCTGAACCCCTACAACGTTGTTATCGCACAGGACGTTGCGGGCGTTACGCCGTTTTCCGGTATGGGCCTGCGCATCATCATTTTTGTGGTGTTTGAAACAGTGGCCATTCTTTACTTAATGAACTATGCACGTAAAGTAAAAGCAAATCCGCTGAAATCCGTAATGTATGGTGTAGATGTAGAGGGCGTGCAGCGCAAGAGCCTGGATGAAATGAGCGAAGTAAAAATGACGGGCCGCCAGAAACTTTGCCTGCTGCTTTTCTTCGGCGTTATTGGGTTCTTGATGTATGCAACATTGAAGCTCGGCTGGTATATCGACGAGATTGCGGCACTGTTCCTGATGGGCATGGTGGCGGCTGGCATTATCAGTGGTTATTCAGCTACCGAAATTTGCAAGACTTTCATCGAATCCACCAAAACCATGGTCTCTTCGATGTTGGTCATCGGCTTTACCCGCGGCATTTTAATTTTGATGAAGCAGGGCTGCATTACCGATACCATCGTTTACTATCTGGTTAACCTGCTCAATGGTTGCAGCACTTATATTGCTGCTTACGGCATGCTGTTCTTGCAGAATATTATCAAGTTCTTCATCAACGGTTCTACCAGCCAGGCGACAATTACAATGCCCATTATGGCACCTACCGCAGAGCTGGTCGGCCTCAGCAAACAGATTGCGGTGCTTGCTTACCAGTTCGGCAACGGCTTTGCTGATATTTTCTGGCCCACCTCTTGCGCGCTTTGCTGCGGTTTGATGGGTGTGCCTATCAATAAGTGGTACAAGTTTGTTGCGCCGCTCTTTGGTATTTTTGTCCTCCTGGAAATCGCCTTTATGACGGTTGCGGTATTTATAGGTTATTGATAAAATAGTTACACAGGCGAATCAGGATATGGGCGGAAAGTGTTTTCGCCTATATCCTGTTTGCCGCATTATTTGATAGGTGAAAAAATGATTATTAAAAACGGAAATGTATTGTTATTTGAAGAGGGCGGATTTGTTGTCCGCGATATCGAAATTGAAAATGGTAAAATTAAGCGGATTGCACCTGAAATTGAGGGAGCAGAATGCTACGACGCTGCTGGAAAATATATTACCCCGGGGCTGATAGATGCCCACAGCCATATTTGCATTAGCGAAGAGGGCATGGGTGCCATCGGTGATGACTGCAATGATTATTCAGGCGCGCTTACCCCTGAATTAGAGGTACTGGATGGGCTGTATCCGTTCGACAAAGCAGTAGCGGAATCGGTACGCGCCGGTGTAACGGCGGCTTGTGTGTGCCCCGGCAGCGATGCAGTTGTTGGCGGTGTTTCGTCAGCCATTCGCCTTGCTGGTGCTGTGGCGGACGATATGCTTGTGCGCCGGTATGCTGCGCTTAAATGCAGCCTGGGCGAGAATCCCAAGACGGCAAAACACGGGTTTCAGTCCCGCATGGGTACCGCGTACCAGTTCCGTAAATGCCTGGAAGATGCGCTTGACTATAAACACCAAAAGCAAGAAGCCGAGAAAAAACAAGAATATTTCAAAAAAGATATCGGTATGGAGCATTTGCTGTTGGTGCTGGATCGCAAAATGCCGGTTCATATGCATGTGCATCGCTCTGATGATATTTGTACCGCTGTGCGATTGGCGCAGGAGTATAATCTGGACCTCGTATTGGTGCACTGCACGGATGGTATTTCCGTTGTGGATTACCTCTCGCGTTTTGATTACCCCGTGATTGTAGGACCCGGTATGACCCCCCGTTCCAAGCAGGAAACATGGGGCAAAACCTACGCAACCGCGGGCGTCCTCAGCAAAGCTGGGCTTAAGGTGTGTATCACGGCAGATCACGATGTAACTCCGCTGTATTTCCTCTCGGTCTATGCGGGGCTGGCGGTGCGCCATGGTATGGAAGAGCTGGAAGGCCTGAAGGCGATTACCAAAAACCCGGCGGAGGTTCTCGGTATCGCAGATTGCAAAGGCGAACTCAAGGCTGGTTTGGATGCCGATATCGTCATCTGGAATAAACATCCGTTTGCTTATGATACACAGGTGGAGCAGGTTTTTCAGGAAGGAAAAGCAGTCTCCAAAGAGTAATAAAAAATAAAGCCGTGGGGAAGGGGCTGCATCGTGGTTAAACTGAAGCGCAAACTGCCGCAGATTAAAATGCCGCATACATACGTAATTCTTACCCTTATTTTGCTGGTTGTCGTACTGCTTACCTATATTGTTCCCGGTGGGCAGTATGACCGCGTACTGGATGAGGCAAGCGGCAAAATGATTGTTGTGGCAGACTCGTTTCATTATGCGCAGGGAAAAAGACCCGGCATTTTCGATGTGTTCCTATCCTTGCAACGAGGGTATGTAGGTGCAGCTAACATCCTCTTTTTGATTGTTTTTGCTTACGGTTATGTCTATGTGCTGACTGAAAACGGTACCCTGAACAACGCCATTAATGCGCTGATTCGTAAAATGGGCGAGAAAACTTATCTGCTCATTCCGGTGTGTATGATGCTGTTTGGCTTACTTGGGTCTACGCTGGGCATTTTTGAAGAAGTATATGGATTAATTCCGGTTTTTATGGGAATTGCAATCTCTCTGGGCTACGACTCTGTAGTGGGCGGCGCCATTGTTTTTGTAGGCGTTGCTACCGGATTTGCCGCAGCGACTACCAATCCATTTTCGATTGGTATTGCGCAGACCATTGCAGAAGTGCCCATTAACTCGGGTCTCGGCTACCGCGTTGTTATTTTCATTGTGTTTCAAACCGCGGCGATTTGGTACGTGATGAGGTATGCCCGACGTGTCAAAGCTCATCCGGAAAAATCTATTTTATATGGCGAGCAGCTGGATTCTTTTATGGAGCGAAAAGAATCTGACGCTGATATGCCGTTTACCCTGCGTCAAAAATTGTGCTTGCTGCTCTTTTTTGTAACGGTGGGCCTGCTGCTTTACGGTACAACCCGGCTTGGCTGGTATATTGACGAAATTGCAGCAATGTTTTTAATGATGATGGTGATTACAGGAATTGTAAGCGGCTATTCTGCCACGCAAATTTGCGAGACTTTTATTGCTTCTACCAAAGGTATTGTATCCTCGATTCTCATCATCGGGTTCACCCGTGGTATTTTGATTGTAATGCAGGAAGCATTAATTTCTGACACAATTGTTTACTATCTATCGCATCTGCTGGTCAATGCCAATAAGGTCTTTTCGGCAATCGGTATGCTGATTTTGCAGAATGTGATTAACTTCTTTATCACGGGCTCTTCCAGCCAGGCGACCATTACGATGCCGATTATGGCACCAGTCGCTGACATTGTAGGGGTGAGCCGTCAAACAGCAGTTCTTGCCTATCAGTTTGGGGATGGTTTTTCGGACATGTTCTGGCCCACTGCCTGTGCACTGCAGTGCGGACTTATGAATATCCCGATTAACAAATGGTACAAATTTATGGCACCGTTGTTTGGCATTATGTGCGTGCTTCAAACTGTTTTAATCGCTTTATCCGTCTATGTTTATCCATGATGAAATTTTTATAAGCTGCTTTGCTGAATTGTGACGCTGTACTTTAGCTCTCTTTGCACTACGAGGGCATGAATCTGTTGCATGATTTATCAAATATAGCTTTACCGTATAGCAAGGCGAAAGCAACTTGACTTTAAAGCAAAAATCTCGGCAACAAACCGGTTTGCTCCATTGGCCTGTTTACGTTTCTCACAGGCACCCGCAATAGCGGTAAATGTTGTCGGAATGCACTTTGCCAAAATAATTCCCCCAGTTTTAAAATAAGGAGAGACCATCTAAGCATGGTTTCTCCTTGTTTTTTTAACTATACTTGCGGGGTTGTTTTAGAGGCACAATGTGGTACAATGAAACCAAATAGTAGGCTGCCATTGGAGGGATATGATGTCAGGAATTCTGCTCGAAATTCGTGAAACGGTCGATAAATACGCGGCAATTATGTCTAAGATATCCGGTGTAGATGTAGAAATTGTAAATGAACAGCTCTTTCGCGTTGCGGGAACAGGAATTTTTGAAAAGCTGGTCAATCAGGACATGTCTACCGAAGGGTATGCCTATCGCGAAGTATTAAAAACAGGAAAATTACAGGTCATCTATAACCCCGGCAATGCGCCGATTTGCGCAAAGTGCCCCAGATGCAGCCATTGTACAGAAAAAATTGAAATTGCTATGCCAATACGTGCCGGTAAAAAAACCATAGGCGTAATTGGGCTTGTAGGCTCAAGTGACGCACAGCGCAGTACGATTCTTGCAGACGAAGCAACCTACCTTGGCCTCATCGAACAAATTGCCAGCTTTATTGGGTCCAAAGCCATAGAGCGAATCGACCAAAAGCAAAAGGAGTCGATGCGCTCGGCACTGGAATGCACCGTGAACCATATGGAGCAAGGCATTTTAATCCTGGGCCAAAGCGGGACCGTGACAATGGCAAACCGCATAGCAGTGGAACAGTTAAAGCTGGAGCAATGTAAAGGTTTGCAGACCGTCCTGATTCCAACGGGCGATAATCTAAGCGGCCAAACAGAATACCTGCTTACCGTGGGGGAAAAAACAGTACATATTTTGGGGGAGACTTATCAGCCCGCACAGGCAGATGAAAATTATGCACAGGTACTGGTGTTTACCCGAAGCTGTGATTTGCGCAAAAAAATGTATGCCCTAACAGCAGCGGTGACCACCGGCAGCATTGTAGGCGGTAGTGAGGCAACCAGGCAACTGCGCGCTGAAATTGAGAAGATTGCTGCCAGCACCTCTACGGTGCTGATTACAGGAGAAAGCGGCACCGGTAAAGAGATTGCTGCCACCGAAATCTGGCGGGCCGGCAACCGCAAAGATCAGCAATTTGTAGCGCTGAACTGCGCGGCCATCCCTGAAAGCCTCTTGGAAAGCGAGCTATTTGGCTATGTGAAAGGCGCGTTTACCGGCGCAGACCCCAGTGGCAGAGTAGGCAAATTTGAAATGGCTAACCACGGTGTGATTTTTTTGGATGAGATAGGGGACATGCCGCTTTATTTGCAGGCGAAACTGCTGCGTGTGTTGCAGGAAAGAAAAATCGTCCGCATTGGCTCCAACCAATTGATTCCAATCGATGTGAGAGTGATTGCTGCCACCAACAAAAACTTAAAAGAAATGATTGCCGATGGCAAGTTCCGTGAGGATTTATACTACCGGCTCAACGTAATACCGCTGAGTATTCTGCCGCTGCGTGAAAGGCGAGAGGATATTCCGGATTTGGCAGAGCTGTTTGCAATGCGATATGCTTCCCGCTTCGGAAAAGGCCAGTGTCGCATCCCTGCTGAAACGATGGATGCGCTGGTGCGGTACCCATGGTATGGCAACGTGCGTGAGCTGGAAAACACACTGGAATTTATGGTGAATATGAGTGATGAGCAGGGTGTATTAGGGCTCGACACTCTGCCGAGAGACTTTTTTAAAGCTGCGGGCTTTGCACTCATACATTCGCCTACGCCGACACCGCCCGCAAAAGAAGCTGTGCTGCCATTGCGTGATTTAGAGCGGCGAGAGATAAAAAAGGCAATCGACGTGTTTGGAGATAATACACAAGGGAAAAAGCAGGCAGCAAAAAGTTTGGGTATTGGGCTTGCTACCCTTTATCGCAAGATAGAGGAATTCTCAATTTGAGAAAACAACGGTTCTCGTTTTGAGAAAAATTCTTATTTTGAGAATTACTGTACTTTTCTATTTGCACCTTGCAAAAAGAAAATAGACCCGAAGAAAAAATAAGAACAACGCTTTTCGGTAGTTGATTGGTTATCTTGTACCAAAGCGGCATGCAGTTTTTGTGCATGCCGCTTTTTTCAATCCCAAAAAGTAAAAAAACAAAACTTGGCACATCCTTTGCTACTTTATGTGTGACCGCCAAAAGTTTGTGCCTAATGCGCACGCTTAGAGGGAAGAAAGGACGAGATACGATGAGAGAAGAATTTAAGCTGGTGTCTTTTGCACGCAGTGACCAGAAGCAGACCGACCTCAGCTTTTTAAGTTTAAACCAGGCCGAAAAAGTGCAGCAGTTCCATGCCAGCTTTCCAATGTACCAAAAAACACCGCTGGTATCGCTGCCGCACACAGCACACAAATTAGGGCTGGCAGCAATCTACGTAAAAGATGAATCCTACCGTTTTGGGCTGAATGCATTTAAAGTGCTGGGTGGCAGTTATGCCATTGGTCAGCACCTCGCACACCGGTTGCAAACAGACCTTAGTGAGCTGCCTTATGAAAAGCTGATTGCGCCGGAAACGCACAAAAAGCTAGGGGATATTACTTTTGTGACCGCAACAGACGGCAACCACGGGCGCGGTGTTGCGTGGACAGCAAATCAGCTGCGGCAGCATGCGGTAGTGTACATGCCAAAGGGCAGTGCAGCAGAGCGGCTTGCAAATATTCAGGCAGAGGGGGCAGAGGCCTCTATTACCGAGCTGAACTATGATGATGCCGTACGGCTTGCCAACCAGCAGGCAAATGAAAAAGGCTGGGTTATGGTACAGGATACCGCCTGGGAGGGCTACGAAGATATCCCCCGCTGGATTATGCAAGGATATGGCACTATGGGGCTGGAGGCTTACCAGCAGCTGGAAGAAAAACCAACTCACATCTTTTTGCAGGCTGGGGTAGGGTCCATGGCCGGTGCCGTGGCTGGCTTTTTTGCTTCGGTGTACGGTGAACAGCGGCCTGTAATCACCATTGTAGAACCCAATAAAGCAGATTGCCTGTTCCGCACTGCGCAGGCGAATGATGGGGCACTGCATTTTGTGGGCGGCGACATGAGCACCATTATGGCGGGCCTTGCCTGCGGCGAGCCGTGCAGCATTGGATGGGAAGTGCTAAAAAGCTGTGCAGACCACTTTATCTCCTGCCCGGACTACGCTGCCGCAAAGGGAATGCGCGTGCTGGGCAACCCCACACAGGGAGACCAGCCGATTGTATCCGGCGAAAGTGGCGCCGCGGCATTTGGCTGTGTAGCGCAAATTCTCACGGATCCAGCGCTGCATGAGCTGAAAGAAAAGCTGGGACTAAGCGAAACCTCGAAAGTTTTATTCTTCAGCACCGAAGGGGACACAGACAAAGAGAATTATCGCTCTATTGTGTGGGACGGCAAATATCAAAGCGTCCCCGGAAAATAGCTTTACTGATGTACTGAAAAGAAAATAATGATTTTTTGACCAATAGGAGGAATTTAGTATGCTGAGCAAAGAACGTGAGAACGCAGTCATAGAACTCTGTCAGGCATTGATACAGCAGAAAAGCTATTCCGGCGAAGAGCAGGGTGTGGTATCGGTGCTGAAAGACTATATGCGGGAAAATGGATTTGACGAGGTTGCTGTGGACGACTATGGAAACCTTGTTGGTTGCATCAAGGGCAATCGCCCCGGCAAAAAGCTGTTGTTTGATGGACATATGGATACAGTGCCTGTCAGCGATCCGGCAGAGTGGACATATCCGCCCTTCGCTGCAGAGATTCATGAGGGGCGCATCTACGGGCGCGGCACCAGCGATATGAAAGGTGCGTTGTCTGCCATGGTCTGTGCTGCGGCTAATTTTGCACGGGACACCGAAAAGCAGTTTGCAGGTGAAGTTTATGTAGCGGGTGTAGTACATGAGGAGTGCTTTGAAGGGGTTGCTGCAAGGGCAATCAGCAAAGCCGTGAACCCCGACTATGTAGTAATTGGCGAAGCTAGCCAGCTGAACTTGAAGATTGGCCAGCGCGGCCGCGCCGAAATTGTGGTAGAAACTTTTGGTAAGCCCTGCCACAGTGCTAACCCGGAAAAAGGCATTAATGCCGTTTACAAAATGGCAAAGGTGATTGAAGCAATCCGTACGCTTGCCCCGACCCATCATCCTGTGCTGGGCAACGGCATTTTGGAACTTACTGATATTAAAAGTGCGCCTTACCCCGGCGCATCCGTTGTGCCGGAATATTGCCGCGCTACCTATGACCGCCGCCTGCTGGTAGGTGAAACCAAAGAGACGGTGCTTGCCCCACTAAAGGCGCTGCTTGCGCGGATGATGGAGGAAGACCCGGAGCTGAAAGTGAAAGTGAGCTATGCGGTAGGGCAAGAAAAATGCCATACCGGACATGAGATTAACGGAGAACGCTTCTTCCCCGGCTGGCTGTATGACGAAAAAGAAGCCTTTGTACAAGACGTAGCGAGCCGCTTAAAAGAGATGGGTTACATGCCTTCCATCACACAATACAATTTCTGCACCAACGGCAGCCACTATGCAGGCGAGGCGGGAATTCGCACGTTTGGCCTTGGACCCTCGCAGGAAAATTTGGCACACACGCTCAATGAGTACATTGAAATCGATCAGCTGGCAAAGGTTACCGATTGTTATTACGGCGTCATGCAGGCGTTGTTAAAATAAAAAAACAGGAGGAATTTGTTATGAACAGCACACAAATCACGGCACTCGTTATTATTTTGCTTTATATGGCGGCAACTGTGGCACTTGGCTTGATTATCTCTAATCGCAAAAAAGCGAAGGCGGCTTCGCAAAGCAATGATGACTTTCTGATGGCGGGCAAATCTTTGGGTCCTGTGGTTTTGGCAGGCACCTTATTTGCAGCCAACACAGGCGGTGCCAGTACCACCGGCATTGCAACCAACGTATTATCGTTTGGTTTATCTGCTTGCTGGTATGTAATTGCGGCAGGTATTGGTTTTGTGGTGGTTTCTTTTATTGCGCCCTATTTTCGGCGTTCTTCCGCAAGCACTGTGCCGGAAATTATCAGCAAAAGATACGGCAAACCATCGCACATTTTTACTGCTTTTACCTCTATTTTAGCGCTGTTCATGGCAACCGGTGCGCAGATTATTGCGACGGCTTCCATTATCAACGTAGTTACAGGCGTTAGCTTCCGCACAGCGGCCATTATCACTACCATCGTGGTCATTCTTTATACCATGATTGGCGGGTTCTCCTCTGTAACTGCAGCAAATATGATGCACGTTATTTTTATTACCGTTGGCATGACGATTGCAATGCTGATTATGGTTAACAGCAAAGATGTTGGCGGCTTTACTGCACTGTTTACCAAAGCACAGGCAATGAGCGGCGAACTGAACCTGCTGAGCATGACAAAGATCGGTCTGCCCACCATTATCGGTTACATAGCGATGTACTGCATGACCTTCCCGACCGGGCAGGAAATTGTACAGACTTACTGTTCTGCGAAAGATGGCAAGTCTGCAAAAGTGGGCTCCGTAATCGCTGGGTTGCTCAGCGCAGCTTATGCGATTGTTCCGGCAATCATCGGCCTGGTTGCTTACGTCTGCATTGATGGATACGCAGCAAGCGGCGCACAAAAGAATGCCTTGGCAGATGCTACCATCCGATTTGCGCCTGCTGTGGTGGCTGGCCTTGTGCTGGCAGCCATTGTTGCAGCAACGATGAGCAGCGCTTCCGGCAATATGATTGGTACTGCTACCATGTTCACCAACGACGTGTTCCGTCCCTATCTCAACCACGGCGTCAAAAATGACCAGAAAGAAGTTTGGATTTCGCGTTTGACCATGGTGGTAGTAGGTGTGGTTGGCCTTGGTATTGCGCTGACCGCTTCCAACATCATCAGTGTTATGATGGGCGCATTTGCACTGCGCAGTGCAGGACCCTTCGCAGCCTTTATCTGTGGTCTGTTCTATAAAAATGTCACGAAGCGGGCTGGGTTTATCTCTATCGTTCTCGGCACCGTCGTCGCAGCAGTTTGGATTTATGTAATGCACAGCCCGTGGGGGTTGAGTGCAATGGTGCCCGGTGGCATTGTAGCGTTTGTGACCATTTTCCTCTGCTCTGCTATCGACCATCGTTTGGGCGTCGAACCAGCTCCGGAAATTCAGTTCGAAAATGTTTAAGCTGTTTGCACAAATTTAGATTGAATTATTGCTGAGGTGAAAAGTATGAAAAAACTAATTGTTGGCGGGACTGTGGTGGATGGAACCGGCAGGCCTGGATACAAAGCGAACGTTCTGGTGGAAGATGACCGCATTGCTGAGATAGGGGAAATTGCACCCCAACCAGATATGGAAATCATCGATGCGGCCGGCTTGGTGGTGGCCCCCGGCTTTATTGACACCCACAGCCACAGCGATCTGCAGGTATTGCTGGAGCCATCGGTCGCGCCGAAGGTGATGCAGGGGATTACCACCGAAATCCTCGGGCAGGACGGTATCTCTCTTGCGCCGTTGCCGCAGGAATATATCAGCCCATGGCGCAAAAATCTGGCCGGGCTCGACGGCGATTCGGATGATATCGACTGGAACTATAAAAACACAGAAGGCTATCTGAAAATGGTCAGCGACGTGTGCCCGGGGCTGAATGAATGCTACCTGGTTCCGCACGGGAACATCCGCATGGAAGCAATGGGCCTTGAAAACCGCCAGCCGAACGAAGAAGAACTGGAAAAAATGTGTGCCATCACCCGCCGCGAGATGGAGGCTGGTGCCATTGGTCTTTCAACAGGACTCATCTATATGCCTTGTGCTTATTCAGAATCAAAAGAAATCATCGAAATGTGTAAAGTGGTTGCAGAGTATGATGGCAGCTTTGTGATTCATCAGCGCAGTGAAGCAGATACGATTCTTGATTCGATGCGAGAGGTAATCAAGATTGGTCGGGAATCCGGCGTTAAAATTCACTATTCGCATTTTAAAGTGTGCGGCAAGAAAAACTGGGATAAAATCGAACAGGTAATCGAGTTGCTCGAGCAGGCAGAAAAAGAGGGCATACGCGTCAGTTTTGATCAGTATCCGTATGTAGCAGGCAGCACAATGCTTGGTGTTATTTTGCCCCCGTGGGTACATGACGGCGGCACCGATAAAGTATTGGAACGCCTGGCAGACCACGAGCTGCGCAAAAAAATGGTATATGATATTGAGCACGGTATTCCGGGTTGGGATAACTTTGTAGAGTTTGCAGGCCTGGACCAGATTTTTGTAACGAGCGTAAAACACAAGAAAAACGAAGACGCTGTGGGCTTAAGCTTAACTGAGCTTGGCAAACTGCGCGGCAAAGACCCCTACGAAGCAACGTTTGACCTATTGCTGGAAGAAGAAAACGCAGTGGGCATGGTCGATTTTTATGGCACAGAAGAGCATGTGCAGCGGTTTATGAAACGCCCGGAAATGAATGCCTGCACTGATGGCCTGCTTGGCGGCAAACCGCACCCGCGTGTGTATGGCGCTTTTCCGCGGATTTTGGGCAAATATGTGCGTGAGGATAAAGCCTTGACGCTTGAAGAAGCCGTATATAAGATGACGAAAAAACCGGCCGACACCTTCCGCATGGTAGGGCGTGGCGAAGTGAAGGTTGGAAATTATGCTGACCTGACGATTTTCAATCCGGATACGGTTATCGATAAGGGCACCTTTACAGATCCGGCGCAGTTCCCAGAAGGCATAGAATATGTACTTATCAACGGTGGGCTTACGGTAAAACAGGGCAAACACACTGGCAACCGCAGCGGCGTAGTGCTTCGCAAAAAAGGGCTGGATGTGGTAAAATAAAAACATACGTTGCCAAACATTCCAAACAAAAGGAGAAACAAATGATGCAGAAGATTTCTACTACCAATGCGCCGGGGGCAATTGGACCTTACTCACAGGGCTATGAAGTCAACGGAGTGGTATATACCAGCGGACAGATTCCGGTTGACCCTGCAACAGGGGAAGTGCCGGAAGGAATCCGTGCGCAGGCAGAGCAAAGCTGCAAAAACGTAGGTGCCATTTTGCTTGCCGCCCAGACCGGGTTTGAGAATGTATTCAAAACAACCTGCTTTTTGGCGGATATGAAAGACTTTGACGCCTTTAACGAAGTGTACGCGCAATACTTTATCTCAAATCCCGCGCGCAGCTGTGTTGCCGTAAAAGAGCTCCCCAAAGGCGTTCTTTGCGAAATTGAAGCCATTGCTAAAGTGTAAGCACACAGCAAACTGGCCATAAATACTGTTGCAATCTGCCGTCCTTATTTGCTGTAAACGAGGCTGCCCGTAAAAAGGCGGCCTCGTTTTTTGTCCAAAATATGTTACAGCCTATCGCTGCGTAGTATAATCAAACCAAGACCCCCCAAGTGTAATAGAAAGAGGTGTGTGGAATGATTGTAACATTGCAGATTTACAGCGTCCTTGCCAGTTTGGCTCAAACATGTTTTTACGTGTTAGGTGTGGTTTGTATGATAAAGTTTCTGCGGGGGAAACGGTAGTCTTTTATGCCTAGGTCTTTTCACGATAAAGGATGCAGGTAACGCGGCTGTGGGCGAAGCAATAGGACAAAAGCGTGGTTTTGTTTTTGCAAATAAAGAGTGCAGCCGTTTTGCATGGATGGGCGCGGCGCTCCTACGGCTCGCGAACAAAGGAGAAGAAAAAGCGAAACAGCTTGTATTCTTCTAAGTGCGGATGTATAATATAACCCGGAAACAAACTGAATATCGGGGAGCTTGTATGACAGGCTGAGAGGAAGGTATGACCTTCGACCCATTAACCTGATTTGGATAATGCCAACGTAGGGAAGCCTAAGTGTACTCGTATTTATTTGCGGGAAGTTACCAAACCGGTAACTTCCCGCTTTTTTTTATTTTCAGGAGGATTTGCGATGAAACAAGTAAAACCAAAAACCAAAGCAGCTACACGGAAAATGGTAGCCGCTGCCATGTTCGCCTGCCTTGCGTTTGTGTTGAACACCTGTGTGTATTTTCCCTCTATGGCACCGTTTCAGCACTTTGTAGATGTACTGGCAGCGGTTTTTCTTGGCCCATGGTACGGCTGTGCTTCGGCATTGTTGTGCGGGATTTTGCGCATGATGTCCGGGCGCACCATTCAAGCTGTTACGGGTGCTGTTTTTGGGCCGATTCTGGGTGGTTTGCTTTACCGTAAAACGAAAAATATATGGCTTGTTTTCGCGGGAGAAATTGTAGGTACCGGCTTTTTCGGCGCAATGGCCTCTTACCCGCTGATGAAATGGTTTTATGGGCTGGATGCACAGTCACCTTTTTACTATATCCCGTTTTATCTGCCCTCCGCGGTGGTGGGCGCAGCAATGGGTGTTGCGACACTGCTGGTTTTGCAGCGCACCGGCCTTGTTGCCCGCATGCAGAACGAATTAAACCGATAAAGGAGAAATGGCGATGTTCGATTTTGCAAAAGCACTCTGCCTTGTGCGCACAAAGGCTCCGCTGGTTCAGTGCATCACAAATTTTGTGACAGTCAATGACTGCGCCAATATGATACTCGCAGCGGGTGGCTCTCCCTCGATGGCACACGATGTTCGCGAAGCAGCGGAAGCGGTTTGCGCAGCCAATGCACTGGTGTGCAATTTGGGTGCTATTGAAGATGTGGAAGCGATGTTGCTGGCAGGAAAGCAAGCCAACCAACTTGGCAAACCCGTGGTGCTCGACCCTGTGGCGGCGGGTGGTACTACCCTTCGCAAAGAGGCGGCGAAGCGTCTTGTAGAAGAGGTGCAATTTGCTGTGATTCGTGGAAATGCATCAGAGATTCGCGCACTTGCGGGGGCCAATACCACCGGGAGCGGTGTAGATGCAAGCGCGCTTGACGTGATTACAGAAGAAAACTTGCAGGAAGCCATACAAATTGTGAGAGCACTCGCACAGCGCACCAAAAGTGTGATTGCCGTATCTGGCAAACTTGATGTTATATCAGATGGAGCGCGGACGATGGTGCTGAAAAATGGCTGCTCAACTATGGCCCGTATTACGGGCAGCGGCTGTATGCTGACAGCACTCATCGGAGCTTTTTGCGGTGCTATGCCGCAGGACCCCTTCACTGCTGCTTGCGCTGCCATGGCTGCAATGGGTGTTTGCGGAGAACTGGCAGACCAGCGCCGTTTGCAAAATAAAACCGGCAATGCCACTTTTCGCACAGATTTGATTGATGCTGTTTTTAACTTAACTGAAGAAGAATTGGTAAAAGGAGTAAAATATGAAATTCTCTAAACAGGAAATCCGGGAGGCAATGCTGCTTTATGCGGTTACAGACAGAACTTGGCTAAAGACTGGTGAGTCGCTTTTGGATGTATGCGAAAAAGTGCTTGCCAGCGGCGCGACCTTTTTGCAGCTGAGAGAAAAAGATTTTAACCAGGCGGATTTTGAAAAAGAGGCCGAACAGCTTGGCAGATTATGCGCAAAGCACCGCGTTCCTTTTGTCATCAACGACAGCGTAGAAATTGCACTGCAATGCAATGCGGACGGCGTCCATGTGGGGCAATCTGATATCAAAGGCCGGAATATTCGCTCTATGATTGGGCCGGATAAGATTCTGGGTATTTCCGCAGGTACTGTTGATGAGGCAATTGCCGCCGAAAAAGCGGGTGCAGATTATATTGGGGTGGGGGCCGTTTTTGGAACAAGCACAAAAAAAGACGCCAGAAACCTGACGGTGGAAAAACTTCGTGAAATCCGCTCGGCGGTAACCATTCCCGTAGTTGCGATTGGTGGAATCAATGCAGAGAATGTGGTACAGCTTTCAGGAAGCGGTGTAGACGGCGTTGCCGTAATCTCGGCTATTTTTGCTGCCAAAGACCCGGGAAAGGCAACGGCACAGCTTTTGACGCTTGCTAAGAGTATGGTGCAGCATGGATAAGCGCTTTGCCATATTTGACATGGACGGCACCCTGGTGGATTCGATGCCTTTTTGGCAAAACCTAGCGGAGGAATACCTGCACAGCAAAGGCATCGCAAAGGTTGCGCCGGCTATCTTAGAGCAGATTAAGCCGATGACCATGACCCAATCGGCGGCGCTGTTTGTGCGAGAATACGAGCTTTCCGGCACACCGGAATCAATTGCTGCGGAGATGAACCGCAATATGGAGGAGCATTACAAGCAAGATGTTCCGCTAAAACCCGGCGCACAGCAATACCTGCAAAAGCTGCGCCAAAATGGTGTGCGAATGTGCGTTGCTTCTGCAACTGCTGAGCCGCTAATGCAGGCGTGTTTGGCACGGCTTGGCGTTTTGGAATGTTTTGATTTTTTGCTCTCGTGTGAAGAGGTCGGTGCAGGCAAAACCCAACCGGACGTTTACCATGCCGCAGCAAAAAAGCTGGGAGCAGTACCGGAAGAAATTGCGGTTTATGAGGATGCGTATTATGCCGGAAAAACTGCAAAAAATGCAGGCTACCATCTGGTTGCAGTGTATGATGGCTGCGCGGGTGACTGCTGGAACGAAATGAGACAGCTCGCAGATGAAGTAATCTGCAGCTGGGAAGAAGGAGAACTTATATGAGTGCCAGTATTGCAATTCAGGTGCTGCCCCAAGTAGACGGCGATGCAGAGGTTTGCCGCGTTGTAGACGAAGTGATTGCTTACATCGACAGTACGGGGCTGCGCTATCAGGTAGGGCCCTTTGAAACCACCATCGAGGGAGAAAGCTACGAACAGCTTATGGAAATTGTTCAGGAATGTCCAAGGGTTGCGATTCGCGCCGGAGCGCCTAAGGTATCCGCTTATGTTAAGCTGGTTTACCAGCCGAAGGGTAAGGTTTTATCCATCGACCAGAAAATCGGGAAATATCAGCAGCGCTGATTTTTCAGCGGCAGACCGGGGGCACCACTCTCTGTCGCTCTATAAAAATAATGCGAACAAACAAAAGGAGACAAAACAATGAAAACAGCATTATCAATCGCTGGCAGTGACTGCAGCGGAGGCGCCGGTATTCAGGCCGATCTGAAAACGATGACTATGAATGGTGTTTATGCCATGAGCGCGATTACAGCGCTCACTGCACAAAACACAACCGGTGTCACCGGAATAATGGAGGCTTCTCCAGCATTCCTAAAACAACAAATCGATGCAATTTTTGAAGACATACGTCCCGATGCCGTGAAAATCGGGATGGTATCGTCTGCAAATTTAATTAGGATGATTGCGGAAAGGCTTACCTACTATGGCGCGACAAATATTGTCGTAGACCCTGTCATGGTAGCAACGGCTGGCTCTAAGCTCATTGAGTCTGATGCCGTGGCAGTTTTGAAAAAAGAGTTGCTGCCGCTTGCAACCGTTGTGACCCCGAATCTTCCAGAAGCAGAGGTGCTGTCCGGGCTTACTATCCGCAGCCAAGAAGATATGGTTGCAGCGGCAAAAATAATCAGCGGCAATTATGGCTGTGTGGTGCTGTGCAAAGGCGGCCATAGTGTTAACGATGCCAACGATTTGCTCTATGCCAACGGAAAGGCGCAGTGGTTTATGGGTAAGCGAATCGATAATCCCAACACACACGGCACAGGCTGTACGTTATCCAGTGCAATTGCCGCAAACCTTGCAAAAGGTTATGATTTGGAAACGTCGGTGCAGCGGGCGAAAGCGTATATTTCTGGGGCGCTGGCGGCTATGTTGAATCTCGGTCAAGGCAGCGGCCCGATGGACCATGCGTTTGACCTGCAAAGCCGATTTGCAAGGGAGGTGGAGTAAATGACTCAAAAGCGTACTTCTTTATTTGAAAACGGCTTGATTTGGTTTGGTGCCGGTGTTTCGATTGCTGAAATTCTGACTGGTACCTATTTTGCCCCGCTCGGCTTTGGCAAAGGCCTTTTGGCTATCTTAATCGGACATGTTATCGGCTGTACGATGTTGTTTTTTGCCGGAGTGATTGGCGGCAAAACCCGCAAAAGTGCAATGGAAACGGCTAAAATGAGCTTTGGACAAAAAGGATGCCTGCTGTTTGCATTTCTAAACATTATGCAGCTTGTTGGCTGGACTGCAATTATGATATACGATGGCGCACTCGCTGCCAATGGCGCGTGGGCAATTGGTAAATGGATTTGGTGCCTCGTGATTGGTGGGCTTATTGTGCTGTGGATTTTCGTAGGGATTGAGAATCTGGGAAAAATCAATACTGTGGCGATGGCGGCTTTATTTGTGCTGACGATTGTCCTCAGTTATGTTGTTTTTGGCGAAGGAACGCTCCACGGCATCTCGGGTGAAGGCATGACATTTGGTGCGGCAGTTGAGCTGTCAGTGGCAATGCCGCTTTCCTGGCTTCCGCTCATCAGTGACTACACCAGAGAGGCAAAGCATCCGGTGAAAGCCACAGCCGTCAGTGCGGTTACATATGGCATCGTCAGCTGCTGGATGTATGTGATCGGCATGGGTGCAGCTATTTTTACAGAAGAATCCGACATTGCACAGATTATGGTCAAAGCAGGGCTGGGATTTGCAGGCCTGCTCATCATCGTGTTTTCTACGGTTACTACTACCTTCCTGGATGCATGGTCTGCCGGTATTTCCAGTGAGTCGATATCCGTAAAATGCAGCGGCAAATGGTTTGCCGTGGGCGCGGCAGTTCTTGGCACTGTGGGCGCAATCTGCTTTCCGATGGAAGATATTACAGACTTTTTGTACCTGATTGGCTCGGTATTTGCACCGATGATTGCCATTCAAATAGCAGACTTTTATATCCTGAAAAAAGATTGCAGCAACCGGCCTTTCGGGCTGCAAAACTTGATTATTTGGGCAATCGGCTTTTTGCTTTACCGCTTATTGATGCGGGTCGACATGGCTTTCGGCAATACGTTGCCGGATATGATAATTACCATTTTAATTTGCATCACCGTAAACAGGGTGAAAGGCAAGGCCGTGAAATCAGCTTAGGCATTGACGGGGTTACATGTGACCTTACAAAAAACATTGGCCACGTAGCGCCAAAATAAGATAAACAGGTGCAAAACACGGGCTGGCAAATGCTTGGCCCGTGTTTTGTTTTAGCAATGAAATATCCTCAAAAAATCTAAAAACTTTAGATTGCCTGGTTTTTATAAAACAGCATGGTGAAAAAAACAAAGTATCGTTTTTTTTGAGGGTCTGTGTTTCGTTGACTTGTCGTTTTTTGCTGTTTATAATAGAAGAAACGAATGGACATCAGCCCGAAAACAACAATATTGTCTGCGCAAAGAAAGGATTTGCCATGAACCGATTTGCTCTAATGGAAACGACGGTCACTCAAGTTCATAAAGCTTATCTTTCTGGCGAGCTGAGCTGCCGTGCGCTGTGCGAAGCTTACCTTGCGCGAATTCACGCTTACGACAAAAGCGGGCCAGCCGTAAATTCGATTATTTGCATCAACCCAAAAGCGCTGGAAGAGGCGGACAGAATGGACGCCTACATAAAAGAGCATGGCACCCTTTGTGGCCCACTGCATGGCATTCCTATCATGCTCAAAGATAATTTCAATACGTCTGATTTGCCTACCACAGCCGGTTCTATTGCTTTACTGGACTGGGTACCGCCGACGGATGCCTTTGTCGTTGAGCGTTTGCGTAAGGCGGGCGCGTTGATTCTTGCAAAAACAAACCTGCACGAATTCGCCATCTGGGGCGAAACGGTAAGCTCGGTTCTTGGTGCTTCAGTAAATCCGTACGATCTCACGCGCACGCCGGGCGGCTCATCCGGCGGCACAGGCGCTGCTATCGCATGCAATTTTGGTATCATCGGCTTAGGCACTGACACCATCAATTCAATTCGTTCTCCGGCTTCGGCAAACAGTCTGGTTGGCATTCGCCCTACGATGAGCATGGTCTCCCGCACAGGCATTGTGCCGTATTCGCTGACGCAGGACATTGCGGGCCCTATCTGCCGTACGGTGGAGGATGCAGTGCGCTGCCTGGATGTCATTGCAGGTTATGACCCAAAAGACAGCGAAACAGCGTTTTGTGTGGGCCAAAAAGAAGAAAGTTACTTAGGCCATTTAAAGCTGGACGGAATGAAAAACGCTCGCATCGGCGTGCTGAAAAGCCTATTTGGCCGAGAAAAAATCAATCAATCCACAAATATAGTTTTGCAAAATGCGATGAAGGTATTTGAGGAAAACGAAGCGACACTGGTACCAATCGATGAAAATATCGACCAAGTCTGGCTGACCAAAGAAGCATCCGTGCATCTGGATGATTTTGCGCATGACCTCGACCAGTATCTTCGTGAACTACCAGCAGATTGGCCGGTGCACTCGATGGCTGATATTCTGGAAAGCGGAAAATTCCATCCATTTTCAGAAAGCAATCTGCGTGAGGCAATGACGCTGGATGTTAATACATTACGTTATTACAAAAAGATGTACAATAAAATTGGCGTTCGCACTCTTGTATTAAAGCTGATGGCGGATTACGATTTGGATGCGATTATTTACCCGCACCAACAGCAACTGGTATGCAAACTGGGTGGCAGCCAGCAGCAGCGCAATGGCGCTCTCTGTTCGGCAACCGGGTTTCCCTCCATCGTTGTACCTGCCGGGTTTGCGCCTGATGAAAATGCACCGCTTGGGGTGCCGGTGGGCATGGAAATTATGGGGCGTCCCTGGAGCGAAGGCCGACTGATTGAAATCGCTTTTTCTTTTGAGCAGCACTCTCGTTTTCGCAAGCCGCCGTATTGCGCGCCGGACTTGGAACCAGCGGAATTTTTGCAAACAAGATAGTGCGAATATCCAGGGCCTTTTGTGCTGTTGCCAAAGGCTGCAAAAAAGGAGGCGAGAGCCTCCTTTTTGATTAACGTACGCTTTTAGCAGGTGCAGCAGAGCTAAGAAAAATAGAATCCGGTTTATTGATATAAAATCTTGTAGAAAAAACGCCGCGAAAATCGTACTATCAGTGAAAGAAAAAACAAGGGAGTTTTTATGGCAAAACGAAAAGTGCGCAAACGCAAAAGCAAGTGGCTGATTTATCCGTTGCTTTTGGTTTTTGTCGGTGTCGTCTGGATTAACACCCGGCAAAGCTTTGCAAAAAAAGAACCTGCCGCGCCCCCGTTTGAAACTGTGGGACCGGCAGAGCATACTTACGCATGGGACAAGCTGACATTAGACGAAAAAGGCAGGCGGCAATATACCGCGGCGGATGGCAGTGCTGCAAAGGTCGGCATTGACGTTTCTTCTCATCAGGGAGATATAGACTGGCCAGCGGTTGCCGCAGACGGCATTAGCTGTGTTTTTGTGCGCGTTGGCAGCAGAGGATATGAAAGCGGCGAAATTTATCAAGATGACCGTTTCCATCAAAACGTGCAGGGGGCACAGGCGGCGGGGCTGCCTTGCGGAGTTTACTTTTACTCGCAGGCCGTTACCTCAGAAGAAGCCCAGCAAGAAGCAGACTTTGTGCTGGAGGCTGTGCGCGAATATTCGCTGGAGCTGCCGATTGTGATGGATTACGAAGAGGTACTGAAACCAACTGCGCGCACCGCTAACCTAACCACACAGGCCCGCACCGACAACGCAATCGCTTTCTGCGAGCGTATCCGGACCGCAGGGCATCCGGTAATGCTGTATTCTACGCGCAGCATGCTGCTCAATCACTTTGACCTTACCCGCCTTTTGGATTATCCGCTTTGGGTTGCAGAATATAACGAAACCACGCAGTTTCCGTATGAGTTTGTGGCCTGGCAGTATACCGATAGAGGCCGCGTTGCGGGCATTGGCCCAGATGTGGATTTGAACCTGATTTTTTAAAAAGCTTTAAAAATGTTTGACAATATAAAAAGACCTGATTTTCTGCCTGTTAGAGCTGAAAATCGGGTCTTTTATTGTTGCGATAAATTTAAAGTTTCAATTTTTTTGCCAGCAGCTCAGGATTTGAGGCAAAGGTAAGCGCGGTTCGCTCAGAAATAAGGCCGGATTTATACAGGTTCAGGATGCTGGTATCCATTGAGATCATCTCCTCTTCGGCAGAAGAATAAATCACGGTGTCAATCTGATGAATTTTATTTTCGCGAATCATGTTTCGAATGGCAGGGTTGACAATCATAATCTCGAAGGCGGGTACAAGCTCGCCGTCTACCGACGGCAAAAGCTGCTGAGACACAACCGCTTGCAATACCATGGCCAGCTGCACGGCAATTTGGTGTTGCTGGCTCGGCTCAAATACGTCAAGAATACGGTCGATGGTATTTGCCGCGCCGATGGTATGCAGGCTGGAAAAAATCAGATGTCCTGTTTCGGCAGCCGTCATCGCGGTGGTAATGGTTTCATAATCTCGCATTTCGCCGAGCAAAATTACGTCAGGGCTTTGGCGTAGAGCTGCCCGAAGTGCCGTGACATAGCTTTCGGTATCGGTATTTATTTCGCGCTGGCTTACAATGCTCGTTTTATGGCGGTGCAGGTATTCCAGCGGGTCTTCCAGTGTAATAATATGATCCGCTTTGCTGGAGTTGATGCGGTCTATGATGCAAGAAAGCGTCGTGGATTTGCCGGAGCCGGCGGCACCGGTGACGAGTATCAGCCCTTTGGTGCGCTCTGCAAGTGACAGTACCGTGGCTGGCAAATGCAGCGCTGTGGGGTCCGGAAGTTCGAACGCGATGACGCGTACCACTGCAGCGAGCGAGTTGCGCTGGCGATAGGCAGAAACGCGAAACCGAGAAACCCCCGGCAATGCAAAAGAAAAGTCATCGTCGCCGGATTTTTCAAGGTGCTCCATGTCTCGCTGTCCGGCAAGCTCATAGATTTGGCGTACAAAATCGGCGGTATCGTTCGGCTTTAAAGGCGTATTGTCCACATTGGTCATCTGCCCGTTAATTTTACAAACAAGCGGACGCCCGGCCACAATAAAAATGTCGGAGGCGCCTTTGGTAACTGCAGTTTGCAGCTCGGTGACAAAATTCATGGTGTAAAGCTCCTTTATCCTAATCGGGAATTGCCGTGGTGCCATAGACAGGCAGCTCGTCAGAGGGTTGCCAGACGTTATCGCCCTCGATAGCCCAGCTTTCAATAGCGTAAAAGAAAGACTGCGTAGAAGAGAGCGGGGCTATTTCAGCTGCGGTGCGCTCGGCTGCGCTGTGAACGCGTATTTTTACGGTTAACTGCTGGGTATCGCTGATGGGAACCGCGTAGTCAACATAAAGCGCATCCGCGTCGCGGCGGGTAGCGTACCCGGCGTCATGCAGAGCGGATTCACATTGGTCAAAATATGCTTTGTCCTCTGTACCAGCCTGCAAGTTTTCAGCAAGCAGGGTGTCAATTTTCGCTAGCTTTTCATAAGCGGTGGTTTCAGCAGCGTAGTAAGCCTGGATATGCGCTGTGTTTTTATCGCTCAACGCTTTGTCTGCCCGTGCGCTTACAAGGCTAAGCACTGCAAATGTGACCAGACAAAGCAGTACAAAAATCACTAAAATCGAAGAGGCACCAATAAAAAGCCCGGTGCGAGAACGCCGTTTGGAAAATTGGGGCATAGATGGGCCTCCTTTCAAAGATGCAGCGGCTGATGCCAACCAAAGGGGAGTGCCAGCAGAATGCGGTCACCCTGCGTTACGGTTACCTGAGCTTGCTCGGCAGAGGCCGCGGGCAAAACGCTCATGCAATAAACAGCGTTGGCGGCATTGTCTAACGGCTGCCAGTCGGCAGTATACCACACTGTGAGTTTACCGTCTGCTGTGACTGAACCTGAAAGCAGTTTTGCTGCAGCTTCAAAGTCGCCCTCGGCAGATTGCACACAGGCGGCTGCGCTTTGGGCCAGGGCCGCTGCCCGGTTTGCTTCCTGCGTTTCGCGGCTAATCACATGAGAGGACACAAAAAGACGTGCACAGACTGCGCTGGAAAGAGCAAAAAACAGCACGGCAAGAATGAGCTCCATTAAGAACAATGCAGATTTAGAAGATTCATTTTTCATTCCAACCGCCTCCTCAAACGCTGCTGTGCAGGGCGAAAATTAACTCCTCTGGGCCGTTTGCGCCCACTGCGGTAAAGCGGAAAAGCTCGTTCTCCAATTGCTCAAAAGAAGCGTTCTCCAGCTCGGCCACCACCTGCCCAGTCGAAGGGTCAAGATTGACTGCATAAGCGTCGGTCGTGGCAAGCTCGCGCAACGCGCCATCATAAAAGTAAATGTAAGTGTGGATGGACTGCGGCTCGCCGTAGCGTATCAAAGAAAGTGCAGGTACTGAGCTGTCACACGGTAAAATGCCTAGCTGAACGCTGCCGGCACGGTCGTTTTCACGCACTTTTTCGGTTACATAGGCAACGGCGGTGCGGGTAGAATAATTTTCGCTCATGCCAGCGACAGTGGAGCGATAAACGTTTGCACCGATGACCACAACAATAAGGGCAGAAACGGCGAAAACGCAAAATAAAGTCAAAGTAAAAAACAAATCAATCATTGAGTGTTTGCGCTGCAAGCGAACACCTCCTTGCCGGGCGGCATTTAAGCCGCGATTTTTCTAATGCTAAGTGCGAGCAATTACAGTAATCTCAGGCATTAAATTACTCGCGAATACCTCATAGTCTACGAGATACTTCTTTTCATCATAGCGAATACCATAGTGCTCTTTTAAATAGGAGAGGCTGGCGGGGTAAGCACCCTCAGTGGCATAGCAGTGCACAGCACTGCGCCGGATAGCGGCAGCAAGGCTTGCTTGCTGCTGGGCCTGTGTGGTTTTGCTGATAGAAGAAAGGCCAGACAAAAATAGCAAAAACAATGCCGAAAAGCTGACAATAGGCAATACCACGCCGCGCAGTCCGGTTATGCTCCGTTTTTCTTTTTTGAAACGGTTTTTTGCCATAATACGCCTCCTGCTAGCCAATTGTGGACATGATTCCCATTAAAGGGAGCATCACGGACAGTAAAATGATGCCGACAATAACCGAAAATACAGCGACTAAGGTCGGTTCTACCATAAAGATGCGATCATTGATTTCGTTCTCCAGCTCCATGCTGTACTGGTCTGCCAGCTGCTGAATGGCGCTGTCAGCGGTGCCGGTTTTAAAAGCAATTGAAATCATTCTGCCGTACACACCAGAAAAAAGCTTTGCCTCTACCAGTGCAGATGCAAAATTAGTTCCCTGTGCAATGCTCTTTTGACAGTCTTCGATGCGGGCTTTCACCACCGGATGGTCCACCAGCTGTGCTGCCATTTCAAGGCTTTTATCCGTGTCGAGGCCGCTCGCAAGCATCAGTGCCAGTGCGCTGGTAAAACTCGCATTTGCACGGCGCTCATAAATCTTTTTGGTTGCAAAAAAGCGCATTCCCAATCGGCTGCGCAGTGCGGCCTTGTGGGGTAGCACTGAGATAAAGCAAAAAGAGGGCGGCCGCGGCCAATAGCCCAACGAACCATAAGGAATACTGCGAAAGTGTCATACCAATCCGCAGAATACTGCCGCCAAGCCCTGTCATTTCGGTACCAAGCTGTATAAATACCTGATTAAAAATAGGCAGCACTTTAACAACCAGCACACCGACGACCAAAACCATCATCACAATCATAACAACGGGGTAGCGTACAGCGCTGCGAATATTTTTGCTTACGGTTTCTTCACGGTCATAATAACGCTCCAGTGCGGCCATCACTTCTTCCAGCTTGCCGGTGGCTTCGCCAATGCGAACCATATCCATGAGATATTTCGGGAAAACTTTGCTCTGGATAAGGGCGTCGCTCAGCGGTGTGCCAAGCTCACAGCAATCCAAAAGCGATGTAAGGATGCGCTCGCCCTCCGCGTCCTCAATATCTTCCAGCATAATGCGGATGCCCTCCGGCACTGCAATACCAGAACGCAAGAGCATGCTGATCTGCGCGCAGAAAACCGAGAGTTCCCGGTTGGTGAGCATTTTTTGTTCGGTTTTGGTTGCCATGTGAACCACGCTCCAATCTATCCAAATGGTCAATAAACGTACTTTATATTGTAATTGCTGTCATCTGCAATGAATTTCATAATGCTTTTGCTCTGCTTTTCGTTCGAAGCAAAAGTAGGGTCCATACGGTGCCAGCCGCTGCCGTCAAATTCGATGATGCCGTCAATCCAGCCGATGTCCGTGATGTAAACGCTGATCCAGGCGTGGTAAATATCGCCTGCCCAACCGACATCAAGGCGGGTGGGAATACCCTGTGTGCGCAGCATTGTGGTCATTACGGCAGAGTAATCAAAGCAAATGCCGGTGCCGCTTGCAAGAATTTCATCCACATTTGGCAAATAGCCGCTTTGCACAGTGTCGGCTTTTTCATAATCATAAGTGGTGTGGCGAACAACATATTCATATACGGCATCTACCACTTCCAGGTCATTTGCTGCGCCTTTGGCGAGTTCTGCGCCTTTTGCTACGGTGCGGCTGGAAGCGCTGAAGTTCACATATTGGTTAGGATAAAGAAAGGGGAGAAACTCATCGGTGATTTCGGCGGTAATGGTTTGGCTTAAAGCATAAGCATAATCAGTGCCGCTTACATTTTCAAACACATTACACTGATAGGTGCCGCTGCCGCCGGTAAGGGGGAAAACCTCCCAATCGCCATGCAGGGTATAAGTATATTTCATGTTATCCGGAGTCGTAATTTGCAGCTTTACTTTTGGGTTGCTGCCAAAGTAATTCACCATAATGTAGCCCCGAGACTTATTGGAAGCGTCAATGGATGCGGCAGCAGCACTGTACACTTCTACGCCATCCGCAGAAGGCACCAGCACGACAGGGTCATTAGGGCGTGCGACGGCGGGTGGTGACGTAGAAACACCGGCGTTATGAGAGCTGTTATTATTTTGAGAAGAGGCAGACTTGCTGCATCCGGCAAGCAAAAGCGCCCATGCCAAAATCAGCAGCCACAACAGTGCATTTTGTACAGTCTTTAAGTTGGGTCGTGGCAATCTGGACGCTCCTTTCTTACTGGAATGAATGTAAAGGGAAAGTTATCTGAATATAAAAGCTAAATGCTCGATAAAATGTCTGGCATAAGCGCAGATGTCATTTTTTGTTATTGTACCACGAAAATTTTCCTGCTGCACCAATTTTTGTAAATTTAGAGGAGAAGCCAATATCTCCAAAACAAACGAAAGGGTAAACAAAAACATCTTAAAAAAGTAAAATGCAATCCTTGGCAAATCAAGTTCTTGGTGTTTTATCTTCACAAAAGCTTCTGTTCAATAACTGCAGACTTGCACACAATGCTTGTGTTAAGCAATTGATATATAAATAAGAGTCAGTAATGGATGAAAACAATGCTAAGTGCTTGGAGAAAAAACTTATGGGTTAAAAAAGAGCTGAAAGGCAGGAAACAAAATAAAAAAGATTAATTGCCAGCAAAAAAATTAACCGAACATTTACCAGGCTCTGGTATAGTCATAACTACAAAGAGAATCTATACCGACCGAAAGAGGTGCAATCTTATGAAAAGGATGCTGAAAAAGTTCGCTGCGTTTGCTTTAAGCGCGGGTTTGCTTTGTGCTTACCTTCCTACCTTGGCATTTGCAGCGGTGCCTACTTACGAAGTTACTTTTAGTGCTGGCAGCGAAGGTGCATTGCAAAAAGGTGGCCGTTCGGTTACTTATAAAGTGCAGGCAAATGAAACCTGCGTTGCCCCCCAGGTAGACAGCACAAGCGAAATTCACAATGCAACCTATTTTACCAGTGCAGATCTCGCCGAGCGCGGTGCAGCAGCTGGTACAGTTTACCCTGGTGCTTCTGTAAAAGTTGACCGCGATATTACATATGTCATGCAGTACAGCGCAAACGTTAACACCAACCTGTACACCGTACAGTATCTGGATGAGAACGGCCTCGAGATTGCTCCTTCTGTAATGGGTTATGCGGCAGCCGGTACGAGTCTTACTTTTACCGCCCCGGCAGTAAGCGGCCATACCTTGGCAGATGCAGCCAGCAAAACCGTAACCGTAACCGCCGGTGGTGCGAATGCAACCTTCAAATACACCACCAACGTCACCACCAACGAGGTGATTAACACCAATACACAATATGTAGAAAACCTCGTTTATGCTGATAACCCGGTACCGGTAGCCCCCGGCGGCGTAGTTGTTCCCGATGAAGAAGTGCCTCTGGGTCCAGAGGCGGACAATAACACCGGCGATAATGCCGCAAACAGCACCCCTTCCAGCGATGCGAATAGCGGAAATGTTAACATCGATGACGAGGCAGTGCCAGAGGGCGCGACCCCTGTAAATAGCATCGGCATTGGTGGCATGGCTGGTATCGGTCTTGGAGCAGTAGCTCTGATCGTGCTTTTGGTTCTGTTGATTAAGAAGAAGAAAGCAAACAAACAAGTGTAAGCTGAATCCCTTGCCCCTGTTTGTAAGCTGTATCACGTAATTTAGTTGCTACACAGTGCCCGGACGAAGGCAACGGTATTTCACGCCGCTGCACTTCATTCCGGGCTCTGTTTTTACTGTTGTTCATCTGTGAGAATTTAGAGGGGCAGCGGATGCAACCAGATTTAGAACGCTCCGATAAGCGACAAAACAACAAAACTTGCATATTTTTGGTTGTGCTCATGAGTACTCATCCGGCTTAAAAATAAAACAGAAACGTGATTTAAAACAAATTTTGTAGACTATTGCAGCAAATTTTTACAAAATGAGAAATTAAATTAGCAAAGCGCAAAAGAAAAATTATAGCGCCTTTGAGCAAAAAGATGATATAATAAGAATACAATCAAAATGAAAAAAGACTAAGCTTATCAATGTTTTGGGATCGTGCGGTAAAGGAGTGACGAAAATGGTTCAAGGAAAAGGAATACACATCACCATGCTCGGCGATTTCGTTATCACGTGTAATGGTATTCCTCTCAAACTGGAGAGAACCAATACAACAAAAGCTATGCAGGCATTGCAAATGCTGATTTATTATAAGGACACCGGGTTGCCGCGCAATGTTTTTATGGATGCGCTGTACAGCCGCGACGATAACATTACAGACCCAGCAAATAATTTAAAAGTAACCGTAAGTAACCTGCGCAGACTTTTGCAGCGAGCCGGTTTGCCGGATGTTGCAATTCGCTACTATTGGCAGTGCGAGCAGCCTACAGAAATAGATGTCGAGGTGTTTCAAGCCCAGGTAAAGTATTGCCGCGGCTTGCAAGGGGATGCTTTAGCAGCTGAGCTTGAAAAAGCCTGCGCGCTTTATACAGGCGATTTTTTGCCTCATTTACAGGCAGAAGATTGGGTGATAGCAGCGGCCGTGCATTTTCGCGAAATGTACTTTAAATGCGTGCGAACACTTGCGGCTTACTTTCAAGAAAAAGGCGACTATAATCGGCTGCTGGAAATTGCTGCGCAAGCCGCAGCGCTTTATCCGCTGGAAGAGTGGAAGATTTTACACATCGAAAGTCTGATTGCCATGGAGCGCTACCAAGAGGCAAAATCAGTTTACGAAGATGCAGTGGCTACCCTGCAAAAAGAATATGACATTAAACCTTCGCCAAGATTGTTGGAGTGTTTGAGACGTATCGACCGCTCGACGGAAAGCAAAAATGTGACGATTAATGAGTTACAGGGCTTATTAAAAGAGAGCGAAGCTATGGCGGGCGCGTATTACTGCGCACTGCCCAGTTTTATTGATGCTTACCGCGTGGTCAGCCGTATTTTAGAGCGCAACGGGCAATCTGCTTATCTGATGCTTTGCTGGATGGTGGATGGAAAAGGGCACCCGATAACCGATAAAGAAAAGGCTTCTAAAGCAGGGGAGAAGGTCAGTAAGGCGATTTGCAGCACCCTGCGCCGTGGAGATACTTATACTCAGCCAGCACTGGACCGCTTTTTGATTTTATTGATGGGGACTAACCTTGAAAATTGCAGTGTCGTGAGCGGGCGTATTGAGGCGAACTACCGGAAAGACCCCGCGCGTGGTATTACACTGCGCTATAAACTGGCACCGGTAAGCGATATGGCAAGTGAGGAAATGTTTCAGGAAAAACCCTGTTGGACCTAAGCGAAACAGCTGAACCCGCCGGTGAAAGCCGGCGGGTTTTTGACGTTTTTTGGCCCTAAACGGCGTTTGAGCAAGAAAGCTTTTTACGCAAAGCGGTTAGAAAACAAGGTAAATATTATAATTCAAAGATAGGAAATTAACCAAACCTTTACCGGATACTGGTATAGTGTAACATAGGAAGCAAAATGGGGGCGATTGTATGAATATTTCGGCGATTAGCCGCGCGGCCCCAAACCTGGTTCGTATTTGTGTAAACAGCAGCAACGGACTGGATTTTGAGGGAGTATTTTACCACCGCTTCAGCCATGAGGGTGTGCCCTTTTCCTCACCGGGAGAGATGATGAATAAAATAGACGCGCTGTACGATGAGATAAACTACCCGCAGCGAACCGTACAGTTGAGAAGTTTTGGCCCAGAGCCCAGAAGTGCGAGAAGGGAGCCGGTTATGGCAAGAAAAAAGGTAAATGATTTGGCAGAACAAACAGGAGAACGTGCCACCTTTGTGGTGCACGTAATGTACCGGCAAAATGCAACCTGGCAGGGTAATGTTCTATGGGCTGAAAAAGGGCAGAATTGTAATTTTAGAAGTGCGCTGGAATTGTTAAAGCTAATGGACAGTGCTTTAGACCAAACCGAAGAGCCGACAGAAGAAGTGACCGAGGACCTGCCCCACGAGAAAGATATGGAATCTAATTAACCCAAGCAAAGGCGAAAAAATTTTGCCATCCGTGATAGGTGTGTATGACCAGAGATAAAGTGAAGTTAGCTTAGGAGGAACAAGAGAATGGAGACAAACAAGTTTAGACTTTGGCAAAGGGTATTAAGCTTGGTTCTGGCTGCAGGTATTTTGTGCGGTGTTATGCCCGTTTCCGTACTTGCAGAAAGTATCAATGATCCTGAAAATGTGGTGGTTGAGTATCAGCCGGAACAAGCCACGAGCGAGCCTGCCTCGCCGGAGAGTACCCCGACCGCAGAGCAGCCGCAGCCGACAACGCCTAGCCCGAATTCAGAGGCAGTGCCGCCTGCGTCCAGTTCCGAGGCAACCCCTCCCGCAAGCAGCACCCCGCCAGATAGCAGTGCGTCAAGCAGCGTGCCGGCAGATAGCGTGCCAGCAGATAGCTCTTCGGCAAGCAGTGTCCCCGAAGAGCCGGCCACAGTAGAGCAGATTACCCAGCAACTGACAGCCGACGGGGCAACCATTACGGTGAGCTATTTGCAGGATGCCTTTGCTGAAAAGGTTTCCGCAGTGGCAACCCGCATCACAGAGCAGAGCGATAAGTCTTCTTACGACGCAACGCTTGCAGCGCTGGAAAACGATGAAGCAGTGGAATTCGAGGATTTTGCGGCTTTCGACATTACGTTTTTTAATGAAAAAGGCGAGATGGTTGAGCCACTGGAAGGCAAAACCGTTTCGGTCAGCGTAGTGCTGAATAAGGACGTTGTCCCTGCCGATGCAGAAAACCTTAACGTAGTACATATTGATGATACGCTGAAAACTGAAGTGATGACTGCTGCTACGACCGTTAAAACGGAAGAAGCAGGGGCTTCTGCAGTTGCGTCTTTTGAAACCCCGAGCTTTTCTACTTTTGTTATTACCTGGGGCAGCAATAACGCACAGGTTATCGTGCACTATATTGATGAGCAAGGAAATTCGCTTACCGGTGCACAGACTACAAACGTAAAAATCGACAGATATCAGGAGATTTCTTTCAACCAGTATGCCGCAGATCACCCGCTTGCTGTATTGGGATATACCTATAAAGAGGCACGGCTCGACGGCAAAAACGGGAAAATTGTTTCCAGTGTAAAAAGAAGTTTTTACAACGAATTAATACTGAAAAATGGCAGGAACGAAGTAGAAACTCTGGACGATTCGTCTGACAAAGCTAACGTCTACCTGGTGTTTGAAGAAGCCGAGGAGCTGACCCCTGTCCAAACCGTTGACAGCAAAGCCGCTGGCATCACGATGAAGATGTTTAACTACAGCAGTCCGGCACTCATCGGCGGCGGGTCTTATGGTAGCAATGGCGGTTCTATCACTCAAGGTCTTTTAAGTTCCACAATCGCGCCGGGGCAGGAGTTCCCTACTCTGACGAAAAAGAGCGGAAGTTTATCTGAGTGGTTTACCGGCGGAACAGAGGCGAATAACCTTTTCATTAAAAGTGTATACGACAACGCTGAAAACCCGGGCTATTTCTCTTTCAACAGTTCCGAATATGGCGCATTTTTCGATCAGGCAAGCGGCAACTTCAGCGTTTATGAACAGCTGACAACGCCCACCAATGAAAACAACTATTTCTACCAGCGCGGCAACTTTTTGCCGTTCAATACCATCGCAGAACTCAATAAATCGACCAATAAAGTAAAATACGATTAC